>Ga0247713_1001436_pt1 | contig 11856 bp, 11 predicted proteins | sample 21E_NmetaG_FD_189936 | JGI IMG/M metagenome (GOLD analysis project Ga0247713, IMG submission 189936) | Soil microbial communities from hillslope of Landscape Evolution Observatory, University of Arizona, Oracle, AZ, United States - 2-1-E_N | ecosystem: Engineered > Artificial ecosystem >... | reverse complement strand
GCCCTGGGGCTGGTGTCGGTCCTGTTCATGATGTTCGGCTACACCATCGCTTTCGGCTCGGACATAGGGCGGATCGTCGGAGGCCTTGACTTCATGTTTCTAAGAGGCGTCGGAGCCGAACCCTCCGACCTGGCGCCCACCATCCCCCACAGTCTGTACATGGTCTTCCAGATGATGTTCGCAGTCATCACGGTCGCCCTCATCACCGGCGCAGTGGCCGAACGGATGAAGTTCAAGGGCTACGTGATGTTCCTGGCCCTGTGGACCCTGTTCGTCTACTCGCCCGTCGCCCACTGGGTATGGGGTGGCGGCTGGCTCGGTGGCGACGGCGTCGCCGCCCTGGACTTCGCCGGCGGCACGGTGGTCCACATCAACGCGGGAATGGCGGCGCTGGCTGCAATTCTGTACATGGGCAAGCGCCGGGGGTACCCGCAGGAAGCGATGCGTCCCCACAACGTTCCGATGGTGATCGTCGGCGCATCGATCCTGTGGTTCGGGTGGTTTGGATTCAACGGCGGGAGCGCCCTGGCGGCCGACGGCATAGCCAGCGGCGCATTCGTCGCCACCCACCTGGCGGCCGCGGCGGCATTGCTCGGCTGGCTGATTCCCGAATGGATTCAGCACAAGGCCCCCACCACCATCGGCGCCGCCACCGGAGCGGTTGCCGGCCTGGTGGCCATCACGCCTGCCGCCGGCTTCGTCACCCCGGCGGCCGCGGTGGTCATCGGTTTCGCCGGCGGCCTGGTCTGCTACCTGGCGGTCGCCCTCAAGCCCAAGCTGGGATACGACGACTCGCTCGATGTGGTGGGAGTTCACTTCGTAGGCGGCCTGGTCGGCGCACTGCTGACCGGGGTGTTCGCCACCACCGCAGTCAACGCCGGCGGCGCCGACGGCTTGCTGTACGGGAACCCCGGCCAGCTGGGTGCCCAGGTGATCGCCGTCGTTGCCACCAGCATTTACGCGCTGGTCGCCACTTTCGTCATCCTGTTCATCACCGACAAGACCGTGGGTATGCGAGTCAGTGAGGACGAGGAGCTCATGGGCCTGGACCTGTCCCAGCACTCCGAAACCGCCTACACGGCGGAGGGCGGAGGCACCACCGTTCACGCATAGCGCATCGGCCTACCCGGTTCCTGCATGGAACCGGGTAGGTTCCTAACTCGAGACTAGTAGCGGGAGGATTTCCGGATGAAGATGGTCAGCGCAATCGTCAAGCCCTTCAAGCTTGAGGAAGTGAAAGAAGCGTTGCGTGTGGTCGGGATCCAGGGCATGACGGTGACCGAGACCCGAGGTTTCGGCCGGCAGAGGGGCCACACGGAGGTGTACCGGGGTTCGGAGTACCAGGTGGACTTCGTTCCCAAGGTGAAGGTGGACGTCATCTGTGACGATGACCAGCTTGATCAGGTGATCGACGCAATCATGACGGCGGCCCGCACCGGCAAGATCGGTGACGGAAAGATCTTCGTCTTGCCGGTCGAGCAGGTTCATCGCATCAGAACCGGGGAGATGGGGCCGGACGCGCTTTAGCTTGTGGCCGCGTTGTTGAGCGGGGGGTCTGTCTCCGGTGGAAAATCGCCGGGGCAGGCACCCAGCCCCCCCGGGGGCTTCTCGCCCGGCCTTGGCTAACGTCTACTCCCCGCTCCTATAGCCAGCTGCCGGGGTTAACGGCTGGCGGTGAACCCCGCGCTGGCGGTTGCTATGAGTCCCGGGATCAAAAACGCCGGGTTCATCAGCAGGCCCGGCGGTGCGCCCAGGGCCAGCAGGCCCAAAGCCAGACCGCAAATCGTTGCCGAAGCCGCCGCTCCCCCCAGGCCGGGAAGTCCCCTGCCTATCCTTTTCACCACCGCGCCGACCGCAATCCCGAGCACTATGGCCACCAAAAAGTTCAATCTTCCGAACATGATCACGGTGGCCGCTCCGAGAAGGGCCGCGGCCACCAGACCGATGGCGCCGGCTGCGTACCTGCGCTTGCCGCCCGAGGCGCGGCGGTATTCCACCCGGGCGCAGTCGGGACACTTCATGCCGACTGCACTCTCCTGCATGCATTGCACGCAGATCGGCGAGTCGCAGTTGCTGCAACGCACCCTCGTGGTCGAACGAGGATGGTTGACGCAAATCAGGTCAATCTCCTCGATTCCCATATAAAAATGGTAACCGGTCCTCGTGCGCAGGATTATCTCGAGCCTTCTTCAGCCTTCCTTCACGCCGCGGCGCAATGCACTGGTCGCTGCATCAAAGCCACCCGGCTGAAAATCCCCTCCGGCCGGTTCTCGACCTCCCCGCGGTTAGCCCCGGCCGCGGCGGGCATAATCCGAAGCCCGCGAACGTTATGCTGACTGTCATGACAAACCACCACAAAGTAGTGATCGTCGGATCGGGCCCGGCGGGCCTGACCGCAGCCCTGTACACCGCCCGCGCCAATCTCGCGCCATTGGTCATCGAGGGGTTCCAGGCCGGCGGTCAGCTGATGTTGACCACCGAGGTCGAGAACTTCCCCGGTTACGTCGACGGCGTCATGGGTCCCGAACTGATGGACACGCTGCGCAAGCAGGCCGAGCGGTTCGGCACCACCTATCTCTCGCAGGACGTCACGGATGTCGACTTTACAGTGCGCCCATTCAAGATCTTCGTGGGCGAAGATCAGTACACCGCCGATACCGTGATCGTCTCTACCGGGGCCACCGCAAAGACGCTCGGCCTGGACAACGAGCGGCGGTTGATGGGCCGGGGGGTTTCGACGTGTGCCACCTGCGACGGGGCGTTCTTCCGTGACCAGGAGCTCGCGGTCGCCGGAGGAGGCGACTCTGCGATGGAGGAGGCAAACTTCCTCACTCGTTTCGCCAGCAAGGTCAACGTCATTCATCGCCGTGAGGCTCTCCGCGCATCCAAGATCATGCAGGATCGGGCGCTGGCCAACCCCAAGATCGACTTCCACTGGAACTCGGCCGTGGACGACGTGCTGGGCGAGCAGAGCGTCACCGGTCTCAAACTCAAGGACACGGTGACCGGCGAACAGCGCGACCTGCCCCTCAAGGGTCTTTTCGTAGCAATTGGACACATCCCGAACACCTCCCTGTTCACCGGCAAGTTGGAGCTCGACGAGTCGGGATACCTGGTGGTCGGGGACAAGCTGGAGAACGACTGGGCCCCGGGTTCGGCTTTGGCCACCCGTACCAGCGTGGAAGGCGTCTTCGGCGCCGGAGATGTCGTTGACCACACCTACCGGCAGGCCATCACGGCTGCGGGCATGGGGTGCCAGGCTGCAATCGACGCCGAACGCTGGCTGGAGAGCCGGGGAGAATAGGCCCTGCGAGCGCATCAAGCGGCCCCGCGGGGGCCGCTTTTGCATTTCGGCGTCCGGCCACTAAGCTGCAGGCGTGGATCTCATACGCCGGGGTCACCGAAGCAAAGCGGTGGCCGACCTTCAGACGCGCCTGGAAAAGCTCAATTTTGTGATCGATGACCCCGAACTGGGCGGAACCTTCGGCCCCTCTACCGAGATGGCGATCAAAGGATTTCAGCAGCGGGCCGGGCTTGACGTCGACGGGATCGTTGGCGAAGCTACCTGGAAGGCACTGGTAGAAAGCTCGTGGTCGCTGGGCGACCGCCTGCTGCGCCTCAACCAGCCCTTTCTTCGGGGCGACGACGTTCGGGAACTGCAGGCCCAGCTGAACGCTTTGGGCTTTACGGCCGGCAAGCACGACGGCATCTTCGGCCTGGGAACCGCGGCTGCCCTTCGGGACTTTCAAAGGAACCTCGCCGTGGACGAGGACGGGATTGTCGGCCGCGAGACCCTGCGGGCGCTGGAGCGCCTGAGAATGGTCATCAAACCCGGCCTAGGTCCCCGCATCACCGAACGGGAGGCCCGCAGGGCCGACCCACCGGGCCTGGCCGGCAAAAGAATTGTGCTTGACCCCGGGCATGGAGGGGACGACACCGGCGGAATCGGACCGGAAGGCGAGACCGAGGCGGACTGGGTGTTCCGGCTCTCGGCAAAGCTGGGCCTGCTGCTCGACGGTCGGCGGGCCCATCCCATGCTCACCCGGGGACCCAACGACGGACCCCATGAGTCGCAAAGGGCCCAGCTCGCCAACCGGTTCGGAGCGGACCTGCTCCTGTCGATACACCTCAACTCCCACCCGACCCCGATCGCGGCCGGGGCGGCAACCTACTACTTCCAGGGTGGGACAGTCGCCTCCGAGCCGGGCGAGCACCTGGCAGAACTCATCCTCGCTGCCTTGATCCGCGCCGGGCGGGCCGACTGCAGCACCCACGGCAAGGCATACCCGATCCTGCGGGAGACCCAGATGCCCGCAGTGGTCGTCGAACCGGGGTTTATCACGAACCCCGACGAGTTCCGCCGGCTCTCCGAGTCACTTGACGACCTGGCCGAAGCGATGCTCCAGGCTCTGGAGCAGTACTTCTCCTCAGAGCCCGACTAGACCGCCGAAGCAGACGCCCGGCTGCCGCTGCCGGCGATCCGGCGCCAGATCCGCACCAGGTCCTCGTCGGAACCGAACTCAATGACTATCTTGCCCCTTCCCCGCCCCTTGGTGACCGCCACCCGGGTTTCGAGCTGGTCCGAAAGGGCGTCGGAGATCTCCCTGAGGCCGGCGTCGCCCCGGGACTGGACCTCGCGCCGGACCGGAGCATCGAGGCCGGCGGGTTCCTCCCGCTCCTCGCGGGCCTGCCGGACAAGTTCTTCGGTCTGGCGGACCGTCAGGCCGCTGGCGGCGACCCGCTGGGCGAGCCGCTCCAGCAGCGGGTGTCCCAGCAGGCTGAGGAGAGCCTTGGCGTGCCCGCCGCTCAGCTTGCCTTCCATGACCATCGCCTGGATGGCGTCGGGCAGGTCCAGCAACCGCATCACGTTGCCAACGGTCGACCGGGATAGCCCTACCCGCTCCGCCAGCTGCTCTTGGGTCAGCCCGGCCTCCTCCACCAGCTGCCGGTAGGCAGCCGCTTCCTCGATCGGGTTCAGGTCCTGGCGGTGAACGTTTTCAACAATTGCCCGCTCCAGCGAGCCGTTGTCGTCGGTGTCGATGACCAGGGCCGGAATCGTCGACAGACCCGCCTGCTGGGCCGCCCTCCACCGGCGCTCCCCCATCACGAGCTCGTAGCCCGAGCCCCGGCGACGCACCACCACCGGCTGGAGCAGCCCGAGCTGGCGAATCGAAGTGCTCAGCGTGCTGAGGGCTTCCGGGTCGAACTGCTTGCGCGGCTGGCGGGAATTCGGGACGATCGCTGATGGCGCCAGCTCTTCCAGGCTGGTGGCCCCCGCGGGTATCAAGGCTCCGAGGCCCCGCCCAAGCCCACCTTTAGCGCTCATTTCGGCCCTGCTCCTCCCCTACCCGCCGCTAACGCCATCGAACTCGGGCCACTGCTTCGTCGCCTGCGTCCTCGGACTCCGGGGCCGCCGCCTCCAGCGTGCCGTCGGCGTCGGCGTCGGCCACCTCTGCCGCAAGTGCCCGGTACGCGATCGAACCCTTGGACCTTGGGTCGTACAGCGCAACCGGCTGCCCGAACGAGGGAGCCTCGGAGAGCCGTACGCTGCGCGGCACCACCGTGCCGAAGACCTTGCCCGGAAAATGCGACCGAACTTCGTTGGCCACCTGCTCGGACAGCCTGGTGCGGCCGTCGTACATCGTGAGCACGATCCCGCAGAGACGCAGATCCGGGTTCAGGTTCGTTTGTATCAAGTTGATGTTCTTGAGCAACTGGCCGAGCCCCTCGAGCGCGTAGTACTCGCATTGAATGGGGACAATCACCTCGGTGGCCGCCGCGAGCGAGTTGACGGTGAGCAGTCCGAGCGAGGGCGGACAATCGATCAGGACGAAGTCGAACTCGTCCTCCAGCGTCTCCAGCGCTTTGCGGAGCCTCAACTCTCGGGAAAATGCGGTAACCAGTTCGATCTCGGCGCCGGCAAGATCGATGGTCGAGGGAACGCAGAAAAGGTTTCGGACCGCCGTGGGCTCGATAGCGTCCTCGATCGGGGTGCCATTAACCAGGATCTGGTAGATGCTGCTCGACACTCGGCGCGGGTCAACACCCAATCCGGTTGTAGCATTCGCCTGTGGGTCAAGGTCCACCACCAATACCGAGTGACCCTCGAGCGCCAGCCAGGCACCGAGGTTGATTGCCGTGGTGGTCTTCCCCACCCCACCCTTGTGGTTGACGACCGCGATGGCCCGGGTCTCGGTGGGTTCCTCCTCCGCGGTATAGGTGTCGCTCAACTCAATACTGCCTTCCGAATACGCCACAACACTAACCCTCGAGTTAAACCTGAGGTAGCCAAAACACCGCTTGGGGGCACCAGCGGTGTGCTGATCGAAGGGCCTGCTAATCAGAGAGTAGACCGAACCGGTGCGGTGGTCAAACATTTGGCGCCGAATTCTTTCTTCCAATTGCCCGTCAGCTAACTGCAGCTTAGCTGACGGGCATAATCGTATCGTCCGGCATTCGGGCTGTCCGGCCAAAAGAGCGACCACGTCGACCCCGTACGGCGCCCATAGGCTAGATGAGGCCCCGCCATTAACCCGGCCCCCACCAAAACGTGAGACCCTCGGCTTAATTCCCCCTGTCACTGCTCCACGGGGAGCAGTGAAGAGACCGATCCACGCCGACGCGGCCCCGGACCGCGCCGAACTGCTAGGTCCGTGAGCGAAGCCCCGCTCCCCCTCCGTCGATCAGCTCCCGTTGATACTGGGGCGGCCCGCGCGCTCCGGTGACGCGGCTTGCGGGAGGGTAGCTCCTTCCAATCGCCGCACCACCAGGAAGGTTTCACGTGTTCAGTTTCTTGGGCATGGGATGGCCAAATTGCTTCTTAGCAGGTCCGCATGCTCCACGGGGAACAACGTGGGCGCCCTCGGGGCGAGACCGAAGGCGCGAGCGGCAGAGGCGGACTGGCAGCGCAACCAGCCAAGGATTGCCCAACGGGAGCGACCATCTACGTACCACCGTAGGCAGTGCCAGATTCCTCGTTAAACTTGCACTCAGCACAGCACCAAACTGAACGTACCCGACGGATCCTGCGGGGCCGGAGCCGATCCGCTATCGGTTACCCCAAGAATTGCTGGTACAAGTGGCAATGTGAAACATTCTACGCTCGAGGATGGGCCTCTCTGCGTAAGATCCCAGTTCTCTCTCGACACACCGGCCCGCGGGTGTTTTGTGAACCCAGACCCGTGGAGTCACCTACGCGCCTTGCCCGGTAGTCGAGGAACCGTGCCTGGGGCCGGCGGGGGGTAGAGGGACTCCAAGTCTATCTACGCTTGGTAAGGGCGCCTGAGCCGTCGCTGTGCGGCCGGGGACCCATCCTCCGACCGGAAGATCTTCATCGGACTCCGGCCCCTTCCCTTCCCAAATTGCAACTTGCTCCACGTGAAGCAGCTAGCGCCTCGTGACCCGTTCGACAACGGTGCTGTAGGCGGCTCGGGCGAAACGAACCGACTAATCGTGCTGACGGTGCGAGCAAGCATGGGACAGCGGTGCTGTGGGGCCAGGCTCGGGCGAGGGGGTCGTGGTCGTGAACCTGGCGATCTCGGGGGCCCCCCAAATCACGGATCGCTCCACGTGGAGCGGCCGCGCGTCGAGGCGTCCCGGGCACGTTTGGGCGTGGTGCTAGGTGTCTCTCCGGATCAACACCCGCCGCCGGGGATCCTGGCCCTCGCTGACACTAGTAATCCCAGTAATGCCAGCGACCGCCTCGTGGACAATCTTGCGCTCGTAGGCGTTCATGGGGTCCAGTTCGACCTCGCCTTCGGCCAGCGCACGCTCGGCCATTTGTTCTGCCAGCCGCCGCACGGCTTCCTTCCGGCGTTCCCGGTAGCCCTCGACATCCAGGGTCACGCGGACCCGAGTCTGTGCCTGACGCTGCACGACGGTACGGAGCAATTCCTGCATCGCTTCGAGCGTTTGGCCCCGGCTTCCGATCAGCAGCCCCCCGTCCCCACCGGTGATCTCTGCTGCAATAGCCCCATCTTCGGTTATGTCGGCAACGACGTCGCCGTCTGCCTCCATCGCGTCAAGAAGGCCTTCCAGGAAGTCGAGAGCATCCTCCCGCGCATCCTCAAGAACCTCCTCGGCATCCATCGGGTCCTGGTCGTCAACCGGGGGGACGACGCCTGCTTCGCCCGCCGCCTCGCCCGCCGCGCCTACGCCTTCCGTCACCTGCGTCCCCCCTTATTGCCCTTGCGTGCACCAGATCCTTTGGGCTTGGCAGCCGGCGGGGGAGCGTCGGCCGCTCCCGCCTTGCCGTTGGTCAACGGCGCCTGCTTACCGCTCTGCCCGTTAACTCCCCCTTTGCCGCTGCCCGCGGCGCCTTTTGCGCCTGGTCGGGCCTGCTTGGCGGCCGGGCGCCGCCCCCCGGAGGCTCTGCGCGCTCCACCCGCCGACCCGGACCCCGCCGGGCGCTTCTGGCCCCCACGGTTCCGGCCGGCAGCGGTCCCTTTTGGCTTCGCCGCCTGCGGCTTGTCCGTCGCCGCGTTGGCGGAGGGGGTCTTCCGGCCCTTGGGCGCAGGCTCCTCAGCGGCGCCCGCCGCCGACTTCTTGCCTGCAGTCTTCGCCTTCCCGCCGGGCGGGTCCGGCAGGATCCCGCCATACTTCTTCATCAACACCCACTGCTGACCGATGGTCCATGTGTTGGTGGCGCTCCAGTACAGGATCAGGCCGGCCGGAAAGTTCCACGAAAAGACCACGAGCAGGATCGGCATGAACTTCATGATTTTCTGGGTTGCCGCGAACTGCGGGTCCGGCGTGGGCTGTGCCTTCATCATCATTTGGGTCTGGTACCACATCGTCCCGCCCATTACCCCAATCAGAACCACGTAGGGCAATGACGGGATCAGCCCGGCAGCCGCCCACACCTGTTGGGGCCGCAGCTCCAGGTTCGTGCCGAGGAAGGTTGCCGACTGCTCGACTATCGCCTGATAAAGCGGACTGCCGTCCGGGATGTGGTAGCCGGGCACGCAATGGTCCCGGCCCCCGAACAAACTGGAACACCCCTGCAGGACGGCGTACATCGCGAAGAAGATTGGCATCTGCAGCAACATCGGCAGGCACCCGCTCAGGCCGCCCAACATGTTGACGCCGTTCTCCTCGTAAAGCTTCTTCTGCTCTTCGTACTGACGCTGTCTGTCGTCCTTGTACTTCTCCCGGATCTTCTTGATCTGCGGTTGCAGCTTGCGCATCTTCTCCGCGTTGCCCCGGTTCGCCTGCATGCTGTGCGCTTGCTTGATCGCCAGAGGGATCATTGCCGTCCGCACCAAAATGGTGAGCATGATGATCGCCAGGCCATAGTTCGGGATGATCGAGTAGAAGTAGGCGAGCAGCTCGCCCATACCGTGAAGCAGTGCTTGGAACATTCCTCAGTCCTTACTGGCGGCGGGGGATAGGGTCAACGCCACCCGGATGGAAGGGGTGGCATCGCAAGATCCGCCGGACACCGAGCCACACGCCCTTCGCGGGTCCATACTCGGCAATGGCGTCTGCGGCATAGGTAGAACAGGAGGGAATGAACCGGCATCTCGGCGGAAACAGGGGGGAGATGAATCGCCGGTATATGTTGATCAGGCCCACCAGAAGCCGACCGAGCGCGCTAGCGGCCATTATTGAAGCCTCCCGGCCACTTATCGGCACCCTGCCCTTCCATAATCTGCCATATCTCCTGGGCCAGCGCTGTTACCTGCAGCTGCGCGCCCGGCTTCGCGACAATCACACTGTCCAGACCGCGCGGGATACCTCCCGCCATGGCCACTGCAGCCCTCAGTCGGCGCCGAGCACGGTTCCTGGTCACCGCATTTCCGAACTTTTTTGCCACCACCAGCCCATAGCGGCCCGAACCGTTATCGGCACGCTTCGCGGTATGGATCACAAGATGCGGAGTGCTCACGGTTCTTCCTTCTCGAAACACTCGCCGGAATTCGGAGGCCGAACGCAGTTTGCCCTCGGCCGCCACGGCCAGGTTCCCGGCGCTTAGTGTGTGAGTCGGGCCCGGCCTTTCCTCCTGCGCCGCGCGATCACCGCCCGACCCGCCCGCGTGCGCATGCGCACCCGAAAGCCGTGGGTTTTCTTTTGGTGACGCGTGTTGGGTTGGTAGGTTCGTTTCACAATTTTCTCCCGGGGTTTCCGCCTAGAGGTCCGTCGGTGGCGGCACAGTCCTCTTCGATTATAGCCGTCCCTCGTCTCCCCTGTTCCTCGGGCTTTTCCCGCCCCCCGCCCGGGCTTTTCCCTGCGTTGAGAAGGGCCGCGAACGCTGTCTATAATCACCGAGCCCTGGTTGCTTCCCCTCGCTCTTCCCCAGAGGGCTTGTTGCTGGATAGGTGCTACCAGGAGGTGTAAACCCTAGCAGTGGCTACTCCCATCTTTTCCACATCTGTGGACTGCCCTGTGGACAACTCCTCCGCGCGCCCGGGTTTTTGCCCTAATTTCATCAATTTCGGCCCCAAAACGCCCTCTTTTTGGCTTTTCCGGCCCTTGGACCAGGCGGCAAGGTCATAGCCCCCGGCCCACCAACCACAGCTGATGTATGGGGCCAGGCCGCCTCACTCATCCGCGCCCAGGTGGCTCCGCCCATTTACCAATCGTGGTTCGCCGGTATCAAGCCCGGATCCCAAACTCCTTCCTCCCTCGAGCTGCTGGTGCCCAGCAAGTTTGCCAAGGAATGGATCGAACCCCGATACCTGCCTCTTATCGAAACCGCAGTGCAAAAGGCGGCCGGCCGAGCGGTCGATGTCCGGATAACGGTCGATGCCGAAGCTGCCACTGCCGCGGCTGCTCTGGACTACCCCGACCCCGCTCCGGTTCATCGGGAACTCTCCTTCGTCAACCCCAGGTACTCCTTCGAGACCTACGTCACCGGGGGATCGAATCGCTTCTCCCACGCCGCGGCGCTCGCCGTTGCCGAGGCGCCGGCCCGCGCCTACAACCCGCTGTTCATCTACGGGGGAGTGGGGCTGGGCAAAACCCACCTGCTGCACTCGATCGGCCACTACGTCGCCCAGACCCAGCCCAACGCCCTCGTCCGCTACGTCTCAAGCGAACAGTTCACCAACGAGTTCATCGCCTCGGTCGGCGATCCCGGGCGAATCTCCGGTTTCAAGCGCCGGTACCGGGAGTGCGACGTCCTGCTGGTGGACGACATCCAGTTCTTGGAGAACAAAGAAGCCACCATCGAAGAGTTCTTTCATACCTTCAACACCCTGTACGACGCGTCGAAGCAGATCGTGTTGACCTCGGACCGGCCTCCCAAACAACTCGGACTCGACGAGCGGGTTCGCTCCCGCTTCGGCTGCGGGCTTATCACCGACGTTCAGCCGCCCGACCTGGAGACCCGCATCGCAATTCTTCGCAAAAAGGCCGACTTCGAAGGCGCCCTTCAGCTCTCCGACGACGTTCTCACCTTTATTGCCTCCCGAGTCGAGTCCAACATCCGCGAACTGGAGGGTGCCTTGATCCGGGTCATCGCCTTCGCCAGTCTCGACCGCACCCGGGTGACCGTCCAGCTTGCCGAAAGTGTTTTACAGAACCTGTACCCCGAGGGCGAGCCGGGCACCATCACCCCCGATCTCATCCTGGCGGAAACCTCTCGTTACTTCGGACTCGACGCTTCCGAGGTCCTGTCCATGAAGCGCGACCGGGCTCTGGTAAACGCCCGGCACGTTGCCATGTATCTGTGCCGCGAGCTCACCGATCTCTCGTTGCCCAGAATCGGCCAGCGCTTCGGCGGGCGCGACCACTCCACCGTCATGCACGCCAATTCCAAAATTCGTGTCGCCATGGCCGAAAAGCGCTCGACGTATAACCAGATCCAGGAGCTCACCAGCCGTATCCGCACCCGGGCAAAGGGTCTGTGAACAACTC
>Ga0247713_1001435_pt1 | contig 11860 bp, 19 predicted proteins | sample 21E_NmetaG_FD_189936 | JGI IMG/M metagenome (GOLD analysis project Ga0247713, IMG submission 189936) | Soil microbial communities from hillslope of Landscape Evolution Observatory, University of Arizona, Oracle, AZ, United States - 2-1-E_N | ecosystem: Engineered > Artificial ecosystem >... | reverse complement strand
GTCGTCGCGGATGCGCTCCAGGGGGGATACTCGGGTGGACACGGGTGTGGGCTCCTTTCTCTGCTTACGAGGCTTCGAGAGGAACCTACGCCCGTCGTCTATTTACACCGGGGACCGGACGCCACCAGCGGAGAACTTCCCCAGGGTTTCCCCGATGGAACCCCTCGGGGAGAGGTTCCCCCTATTTTCCCCCAACTCCGCCGACCCATAGCGACACACGTCGACACAATGAATGGAGGGAGCGTCTTTGCGAAACCGCAGCTAGAGCCGTTGTTTACGGCGAAGTAGCAGGCCAGGGGACGTAGCTCAGTTGGCTAGAGCACCTGCTTTGCAAGAAGGTGCTTACCTGACGAGACACAGGCTCTGACCAGGCCCTTCTTGGCCTTCCCCCTGATTGGCAGGGGTTTTTCCCCCAAGAATCCCCCAAACACCCCTGACCCTCGTCACCGAGGGTGGGGCTCGTCCGCTGCGATGAGTCTCACGCTGACAGGTACCACCGGGCCCAGTCCCGACGTTCTCGAGTTCGATTGCGGGGTGCGGGCCTACCCGCCGCCCCGCTCCGACGGCTACTGGCGGCTGCGGTGGTTGGAGGAGGGGCGGCGCCGTGACACCACCGCACGCTCCCGCGACGAGGCCGTGGCCAAGGCGGCCGAGCTGGTCGCCGGGCTGGCCCGGGGCCGGCCCACCGACTGGGCTCGGGCCCCCGGCGCCGCCCTCATCGCGCACTACCTCGACCCGAAGCGTCGGCCCGTACGGGGCCGGGCGTGGTCGCTGCGCCATCGCGAGGAGCAGGAGGCGTACTGCCGGCGCTTCGTCGCTCCGGTGATCGACGACGTTGGGCTGCGCCAGCTCAGCCGTGTGCACTTCGCCCAGGTTCTCAAGGCCGCTCCCACCGCCTCGGTGGCCTCGCACCTGCGCCGGTGCCTCACGGCGATGGTGGCCGCCGGGCTGGAGGAGGGTCTGATCCTGGCCACCCAGGACGTGCTGCGGGGGGTGCACTGGCGGGACCCGACCGCCGAGGCCGAGGGCGACGACTTCGACGCCGAGGAGGAGGACCGCTTCGTCGACGAGGCCGACATCCCCACCGCGTCGGCCGTGCACGCCCTGGCGGCGGCGGCGGGGGAGCGGGTGTGGTGGCGGGAGCTGCAGATCCTGGCCGTGGCCTACTCCGGGCTGCGCTGGGGGGAGATGGCCGCCCTCACCGCCGATCGTGTCGACCCCGGCGGGCGGCGCATCCTCGTCGACCGCCAGGTGGTCGAGGGCCGCCACGGCCTCGCACTGGCCCGGCCCAAGAGCCGCCGCCGCCGCACCACCATGTACCCGGCCCGCACGCCCGGGGGAGCGGAGCTGGGGGCACTGCTGGCCCGCCGGCTGGGCGAGCTGGCCCCTGACGGGCTCGTGTTCCCCTCCCCGCGGGGTGTCTGGCCCCGGCGCTCCAACTACCGGCGCAACACCTTCGACCCCGCCGCGGAGGCCGCGGGCTGGCCCCGGCGGCCCGACGGCCAACGGGTGTGGACGTTCCACTCCCTGCGCCACGTCTTCGCCACCTGGGCCTTGTCCCAGCCCGGCGCCCGCATCGAGGACGTGTCACGCCTGCTCGGGCACTCCACCGTGCGGGTCACCCAGGAGCTGTACATCTCCGCCGACGGCGACCTCTTCGAGCGGTTCTACCGGGCCACGGCGTAGAGGGGGGAAGGGAGCTCCCACTGATGCTGGATGTGAGTGAGTCGGAGACCACGCCGGAATCGTGCGATCCGGGTTCCTGGGCGACTGGGCCCGGACGAAAGCACGAAGACAGTCAAGAAGGGGTAACCACAAGAACGCGCCGGGTGCTCCCGCGAGCCGACGCCCCGTCCGACCGTGCTCGCTGAGCCGGCGCTATCTATCGGTCCTTCGAGGCTCGTAGGTGAACCACCCGTCACCGCTTCGGCGGGTCCGCCAGCGCGTCACGAGGCCCTCCGACACGGGCTCAAACCGGACTGGCAGACGCGCATGATCGAGATGCTCCCAGTAACCGCCGCGTCTCGCCTCCACCCGCGTCACGCCCCAAGAAGAGTGGCAATCCCAGACCGTGACAAACGCCTCGCCACCTACAACGGCCACCGGCTTCACGATGTGGCGGGGCGAGAGACGCCGCCTTCGGTACCTAATGCGTAGCTGGTCGACGTCCTCCGGAACGATCATCCTAAATGCGGCGACGCCTTTCCTTCCATCGTGCCCCGGTTCCCCCCGTCCGGGCGCGAGCGCCCAGAAAGAACCGACGTGAGCGCGGGCGCTGCTGTCGACCTTCCACCCGGAATCGCGGTTCGACATGAGGGCCGAGAAATGCACCACCTCACCGTCGGAGTTGGCACCGATCAGTAGTCCGAACGCCCAGCGCCCGTCCGTGTCCAGGTGACGGACCTCGACGTTGGCGACGTCTCCCCAAGCCTGCACATAGGCCAATACCGCTTCACGGGCGTCGGAGTACGTCGACTCGCTCATCGCAGCCAGAGTAGGCCTGATCGGCCAGCCGGACGTCAGCCAGAAGTGCTGATGTTGCCCCGGGCGGGCAAGGACTCGGCCTGAGCACTAACGACGGTGCCGCCCATTGCCCATCGCCGGTCAGCTCAGGGATCATTTATCTTCACGCGCTTCCCGAATCAGTTCTCGAAGCAAGTACCTCCTCTCGGCTGTCGTCGCAATGCAGCTCGAACTCCGTCCCGTGCGTCATGAGGAGCTTCCCGTGGCGGACGAGGCGACCGATGCGAAGCAGGGGGCGGATCAGGAAGGACGGGAACATCCCCCGCCTGGGCCGGGATGGTCCTGTCGTGGGGCAGTACAGTCGAGCCCGAAGCGGCTATGACCACGGCGACCCTCGAGCACACGTACCACTACGGCCATGCATCGTCGGCCGCTTTCGACGGTCGTCGCGGCCGGCATGCGAACGACGTTGAGCAGGATCGTCGGCGGGCAACGCCTGCACCTGGCGGTGGGCGACGCCAGCCTCACGGTCCATACCGATGGCGCCGATGTGGTCGAGCGCAAGGTGGCGCTGCCGGACCGGTGGGTGAAAGGGCCTATCCGAAGTGCAGCTCGTGCAGGCAGGGCTCGAACGACGGGCGGAGCTCACCGCCACCCACTTCCTGCGTTTCTGCCAGGGGCTACCAAGTGCGTCGGTTTCGACACAGCAGCTGTCGGTCGTCCCCGCCGGCGACGGACTCCGGCTGACGCGGAGCAGCTCCCCAGAAGCCGTGAGGTTGGGCGGCCCGCACCGGTTGCGCGCCCTCGGCGATGTGGCCAGGGGCGCCCACGCCGTGCGCCTCTACGGCGGCGCCGCGGGCAGCGCGTGGGAGATCGACCATGGGACGGCGCGGTTGGTCCTCGTCTTCAGCCCCGATGACCGGAAGGCATGACATATAGTGCGACAACATTTATCTCCTTGTCTTGCGGTTCGACCAGCGAGGCGCCCGTCGGAAAACAGAAGGACGACTGGCGATCATGGAGCATCACGGTCCAACAGGCCTACAACGGCAGATGCGGTGAGAGGGCTTAACAGTCCAAACGCAGGCAGGACGATAAGCCACTGGGATAGCGCTAGCGCGAGCGCAAGGGCGACGACGTCGGACGCGGCGACCACCCAGGATGTCAGGGCGGCATGAGCAACACCGACGACACGAAGCGCGGTGTAACACCCCACCACAGTCAGCGCAAGTCCCGGCAGGATCATTTTAAACACGACATCTCTAGTAGAAAGATCCGGGAGACCGCCATTAAAAGACGAAATGAGCACTGCGAACGCCGCAACGGCCCCGAGAACTGTGCCAAGGACTGATCCGACGACCGAGGCGAGATAGCGCTCCCAGCCCTTTCCGGCTGCATCTCCGTTCATCACAGAGTGCTCGCCGGCCGCGCCACCGAGTTCGTAGCGATGCTGCTCGGTGCGTACCTGAACAGCCCGTGGAGGAAAGAGGGTCTGTTGCGGTTCCGTACGACCGGTGCCCGGGCGAAACAGTCCCCGCTGACGGACGACAGTCCTGGCTTCTTAACAGGCGACATTGCTAGGGTACCTGCCTCTACCATGTAAACCCCTGCACGATGCCGCCGACACCGAAGGTCAGTCAAGCCGTCTTCGTCTCGGTGTTTGGAAAGGGGAGTCGCGCTCTCTGACCTCAAGGCCGGCGATCACCGATGCATCATGCCGCCACGGTCGGCGCCACAGGAACGCCCCGCGACCGCTTGACCGCCTCCGCAGGTCTCACGCAGGTGGCCAGGGGCAGTCTCCCATGGCACCCTCCAGCCCCACGGCCGCGGGCAGATCGAACTGCATCTCTCGCGTCTTGCCGGACATGCGATGGCGAATAGCCTGCCTATCCCAGGAAACCCCACCGCCAAACTGAGCGGCATCGGTGTTTTCGACCGGTGGCGTTTTACATTGAGCGAAGCGGTAGCGCAACTCGACATAGCGGCTCTCGTCCGGGCCGAGGGTGAACGGCTGGAACGGAATCAAGTTTTCCGTGTAGCCCCCGTTGCGCTCTCCGGTCCAGACGCCAGTGTGCAGATGGTAGGGACTTCTGTTGTCATACGGGAAACCTAAGACGTGAACGGAGCGAGAGTTGATGTTCCTTATGGTGAACCCAAGGCTGAACGGCTCACCAGGGTGGTATCGGAAGACATAGGCGCCGTCTTCACCCGGGGGGCGGATCTCTCGGCGCTCCGGGCCTTGGTAGGAAACGACCCCGCCGGCGACGAGCGTCGGCCGGTCGTCGTCCCCGGATGAAACTATCCGAACTGCGGAGGTCACCAGCACGACGACAACCGCCGCCAGGATGACATGCCGCCGGACTGCCCGTGGCCCAAGTGCCTTCGACGGAGCGGGAACGGCCGTAGGTCCGTCTCCGGTCCGAGCCTCATCGGTCATGGGCACGGCCCACCTCTTGTGATCGAGCGTGGGCGATGATAGCGCAGTGCCGGTCTGGCATCGTGGCCAGCAGACGGGCGGGGGCCTGGGTCAGCCGGTGGCGAATCGGCCTGTCCGACCTACGCCGGTCGTCAAGGAGGCTCGAGTGAAACGACCTGTGAAGCAAGTCATCGCTCGTAGGGTCCATGCACTTCGCAGGTGCCCGCCTTTTCCCAGAGAAAGAAGTACGGCCGCGAGTAGCCGCCTCCGGGCTGCCAAAGGTCCCGGAAGTTGGCCTCGACACCGTCGAGCGCTTCCCGGACTGCTCGATTGGGATGCCACCAGATGCTCAACGTGGCGCCCTCTCGTTGGAGGCGACGGGCCGTCTCTTGAAGTAGTTCTCGCCCCGCCTCAGCTACGGCTGTGATGGGGCGCACGTCGAACTCGAACGAGCGGATGCCCGCCGCCAAGAGGGCTTGCAGGACGCGATCAAGGCCTGCGTCCTCTTCGTCTTCGAGGCTGCCTTCGAGCAGTAAGCCGGCGGAGCGCACCGTCCCCTACGGTAGCGGCAGCGGCACGGCCCGAGCCTTGCCGAGCGCCACGGCCAACTGGCCGAGGGCGCTCAGGTCGGCGTGGCTCACGAACCATGACCCGTTCGAATCGCGGAACCGCCGGCTTACACTCCGAACCATGCAAGGATCGTTCTTCCACGAAATTGCCAGCGTTCCAGCGCAAGGATCCGTCCTTCCGGAGGCGTCGGCATTCCTCCGACAAGACGGAACCGCCTGGGATCCCTCGCAGGCCGAGCCGCAGGGGCTTGACGTACGGTGCGACACTGACAACGGCGTCGGAACCAACAGTCGAGTGGTTGAGGAGAGCTTTTAGGAACGGTTGAAAACATTGTTCGCGCGAGGTGCTCCATCCGATCGGTGCAGGCCTCTGAAGTTCAGAGTGTTGAATGGCCGAGTCGGCGCGCGACAGCTGGCTCCGCACGCTCCTCGCGGGTCTCCCGCAGCTCCCTGCGGAGCTGGGCAATCTCGGCTCGCTCCGCCGTGGTCAGCCCGTCCTCGCGTACGCCGTCGTCGAGCTCGGGTTGCCTGACCGACGCCCGCACGGACGTCTCGGTGAGGCCCATCCCCCTGGGCGACGACTCCGGCGGTCTTGCCGCGCTGGCGGACCAGCCCCACTACCTTCGCCAGGTTCACAGGGCCTCTAGGCTGCCGACCTCGGCTGCATCGGCGATAGGAAGGGGGCGAGCGAGATGGACGCTCGTGAGGCGTTAGTAGCGTTCGAGGGGCTGCTCGTGCGTCGTGGCCTAACGACTGACGACCTCGACGCTGTTACGGCCGTCGAGGCAATGCTTGAGTTCTACCTCGGAACACGATTCAGGGATGTCGACTCGGATGAAGAAGGCGACATGCTCCTGTTCGAGTGGGCCACGTTCAACTCTGGGTCGTCGTTTTCTTACCAGATAACACGCCAGCTCATCACCAATGGTTCGTGCGATGACGACGCGTTCTCCCAGCTTTCCCTCACCCTTAAGTACGATGCCGATGCAGATGCTCAGACCATTAGGTCGGGCGGCCGCTGGTGTATGCGTCCGGTGGAGGAAAGCTTAGACGGAATCCAATCGCAGCATGCGGAGGTAGACGTTGCAAGGTTCCGGGAATTCATCAGGAACTCCGCAGCTACGGACTATGTAAGAGGGCGTAAACCGCGGGAAGTCACTATCACTTTCGGTGGGGTCTAGCCGGGATCGGCCCGTTCCGGTTCACTCTCGCCCACCGGGGTCCTCGGGCAGCGGGCGGGCCGGCGGGTGAGGGTCAGCCGCTCGTCGACCGGGAGCGGCACCAAGTCGGTCCGCATCGGCAAGGGCTGGTCCTGGCGCAAGAGCCGGGGCTGACCGCCTGCAAGGCCATCAACTGCTACATCGGGTCGACCTTCAGGATCTCCACTTCCGAGAGGTCGAGCACCTCGGCCGACAGTTCGCCTACCGATAAGAAATGCGGACTGAGCTTCTTGATGTCGGATGAGAGCTTCGCCGCGTCCATCCCCATGACCTCATCGAGATCCTCACCGTCAACCATCGCCCAGAACTGAAACTTCACCAGTTCCTTCACACTGTGAGGCTACCTCCAAGGCCGAGGGGGTGCGTCCTTCAGCGGCATTGGTCAGTTGCTGTCAGGCCCGCTCGGACGGTCGATCTCGGGCAGTCCTAGGAGCCAGAGCGATGCGCACGCCCACACGGCGATCAAAGCGATCGCCAGGAGAGCGAGACCGAGACCGGCCCCCGAACCCCGTGGTGTCTCTATCGACGGCGTGTATGCGAACCACCCACCGTCGTGAGAACGACCTACGAGGTTGGTCGATATGAGACCTGCGAGGTACGTCCAGATGATGCGTAGGGCAGCCGCTAGCGCCACCACTACGACGATTCGCTGGGCGAGGTTGAGGACGGCTAGTCGTCGCATGGCGTCAGCGTACCGAGGCCTAGCTGGGCGGCATGATGCCCAACAGCTCGCCTGCGCCTTCGTGTACATTTGCTCCCTAGTGGCGAAGCTACTTTTGATTGTGCTGCTAGGGGCTGGCTACGTGTACGCCTACTGGGCGCTTCTCCCTCGCTTCCGACGGGACCACGGGGATGAACAGGCACCACTTCTCCTGATGATGTTCATCTTCTCCCCCTTGGTCTTTCTGGCCGCCGGATTCGCTGCTCTTCGTCGCAACAAACACCGACGGGCTGACGGGGGCGACGGATAGCGTCCGAAGCTCCCACTACCCGGGTTGGGCATCAGGCTCCTCCGATGAGGAGCATCACTAGCTCGCCGGCACCCCCGGAGTGCCGCCCGCTGGCAGCACCTTGCTGTGGTCCCCACAGGTCCCGTACCCCCGGTCCCGTGTGGCCGAGCGCCTGACCACGCATCAACACCAGCACCCCGCCGTCGTGAACGCCGCAGGGCATGGGCCGTGCGATGAAGACACTCGCAGGGGCTCTGCGGCTGATGATTAGTGGAGACGGTGCAAACCTTGCTCGACCAGTCGAGGTCGAAGCCTCCGGCGAGGCGTCGAGCCGTCCGGCCAGGAAGCGGCTCAACCACGTGGTCGAGGCACCCAGCGCTTGTGGAGCGTGCTGGGCCCCGTCGGAAGGTACCCTGTTGAACGGCGGAGATTTTCCCCCACGGTTTCCCCCACGGAGCCCTCCGGGGACAGGATTCCCCCAGTTTTCCCCCAACTTCTCCGACCCATAGCGACACACTCCGACACGATGAAAGGAGGCAGAGGCCCACCCGAAAGTGCAGGTAGAGGCCCTGTTTGGGGCAAAACAGCAGGCCAGGGGACGTAGCTCAGTTGGCTAGAGCACCTGCTTTGCAAGCAGGGGGTCGTGGGTTCGAGTCCCATCGTCTCCACAGATGTGGCTGACCGATCTGATGTGTGGCCTGCGCCCGGGCGAGCTGGCCGGGCTGCGGTGGCCCTACGTGGATATCGACTCGGACTCGCCGAGCATCCACGTGGTCGAGAGGGCCCTCGAAGTCGAGGACCGCTACATCGGCCAGGCCGTCCCCAAGACGCCCCGCAGCAAGCGGCGCATCGGCCTCCACCCTCTCCTTGCGCCGCTCTCCGTCGGCATCGTGAGGACATGCGGGCGCTGGAGCTCTACGACGACGAGGGCTTCGTGTTCTGCTCACGCAACGGCACGCCCATGACCATGTCGAACATGCGCAGGGCCTTCCAGCTCCTTTGTCGGAGCGCCGGCTTCGGCTCGGACTGGACCACCTACGAGCTGCGCCACTCGTTCGTGTCCCTCGTCTCTGACCAGCTCGACGACCTGGTGAAGGTGGCCGACCTCGCCGGCCACGTCGACACCCGCACGACCGAGGGCTACCGCCACGCCGTGCGGGCATCGATTCCGCACGCCATCGACGCCTGGGACCGGCTGCTTACCCAGGGTCAGGAATAGGTCTCGAAGTACTTGGGGACCCGGCTCCTTCTCCTCGCGGGTCCCCAACCGGTCCACGCCGTCTGGGTTGCCGAAAGGCTCTCAGGCTCGGGGGTGCTACCCGCTCGGGTAGTCGCAGGTGTCGGCCGTGCCACTGAACGGCACATTCGCTACGCGGCCGGGCGCCGCCCACCTCACGTTCTGGGACGCTCGTTCGGGGACACCCGGCGCCCGTCGGAGCCGGCGCTCAAGAGCCGTCGTTCGGGCGCCGGACGAAGCGACTGAGCCGACGGAAACCTCGGCGCGTGCCGCGCCCCGTCCCGGATCACGTGTCAGGCTCGCGTAGCCCGAGTTCAGCCTGCACGGACTCGCTCAGGTACTGCTGCGCCCATTCTTCGCCGCCGTAGTAGTCGAAAAGCCAGAGCAGATCGCTTACCGCGTCCACGACGTGCTCAACCTCGTCGATGTCAACATGGCGAGTGCCAATGTGAGTTGCAGAGTTCCGCATGGTGACCCCCTTTCGAAGCGCGTCGAGGATCGACTTGGCGGGCGGGGCGAGAGCTGCGTCGGCGTTAACGAGCGGAAGTTGGGGCAAGTACTCGATCAGCATTCGGACCAGTGGCGGCGATGGCACGTTCTCAACAAGCCATCCGGCCCCCGGGACGAGCCGTGACACGAGCTGCTTCAACCCGACCTCGGCGGCGGACATCGCCATCACCAACGCGCTGACGTTATGGCGGCCCAACGATGCTCTCGCCTCGCGGAGGATGTAGTGCGCGAGTGGTTCCTCCGCTCCTCGCCCGAGGAGACGGTTGACCTCGTCTACGCGCTCCTGTCCAAGCGGCGTTCCCGCACGAGCCGACCCGATGCGAACTTGCAAATTGGTCGGAAACGGGTGCCACTCCGTCCCATTGTCTGACCACTCGATTCCGCGGCTGCTGTACGGGCGCGGCCAGCCTGCGATATCGAATCGCCAGCGAATTATTTCATACGCTCGGACCGCTGCGGAGGAGAGCATGGACGAGACCGTGCGGCTGAACTCCTGGAGCGAGCCCGGTAGCTCACGGAACATCGGCGGAAATGGGTCATCACCCCAGACCTGGACTCTCTCTGGATCCACCGTCGTGCCGTCCGGCAGTTCCCCGACAGGAGCTGCCGGAGGGCCGTTGCTGCCTTCGGCGGAGGGTCGAGGTCGGCCGTCACCACGAGCAGCGTTACCGGCTTCGTCTCGTCGCGCGGATCGCGTTCACGGGCCTCGATCGCGACGTAGACCGTCGGATCACCTGGAACCGTGAAGACGGGGCGCTCGGAAAGTCTCGTGAACGCGTCGACTACGTAGCTGAGGGTGAATCGCACGTGGCCATGGTGGCCGGACGGGGCGTGCGATGTCGATCAGCGTTGGGCCCCCGGGCCAACAAGAGGCGCCGGCCGCGCGACCAGTGTCGCCGTGCGGAGCGGATGCAACTCGGAACGTGACCGGTTCACGGACCTCCTCAGATGGAATCGACTCCTCCGCCTGCGTTCCAGAAGAAAGCGGTCGTCCTACTGACTCGTGGCACCCCGTCACGAACGATCGTTCGTGACGACCGATACGCTAACGAACGGTGACCGGGCCTAGGCAACGAGTAGGACCTGCGGCGAGGGTCACAGAACCCGCTGGCGCTCGCGAGTCTAATGCTGGGGACGAGTTCCACGTGCTCTGGGCGGTCAGTCGGTCATTTGCGTTGCTGGACCCCGGGTCGAGGCTGACGAGGGTCGTCATGGAAGGCGTGTCGCCGATCGACACAGTGAACACGTCGCCGATGATGCTGCTCGCCGCCGATCTGTCTGAGTACTACGGCGGGTCCACGTTCGATGAGGCCGAGAAGGTGCTGGTCTCGCAACTCAAGTACAGCCACCGGAGGCCCGAGACCCGATGGACCGCATCACGGCTAGCCCGCATCGGGTCGCGCGGTCAGGCTGGGGTGCTGAGGCGGCTTGCCGAAGCATTCACGGCGCACCAACAGGCTCACTCGCGTGAAGAGCTGCTGGCGAAGCTCCGTCTTCGGCTCGTCAGCAACCAACCGGCCCATCTCAATCTCGCCGCCGTCCTCGCCCGAACCCGTGCTGTCTTGGATGAAAGGCCAGGCCGCCTCAGGCTCAGCACTCTCACCACCACTTTGACACCCTCCCAAGAGGCAGACCTCCGTCGGCTGCATGCCGCATCTGGCCTGTCCGAACTGGCCTTCAGCGACCTGCTCCGAGTGCTGGATATCGACGACCTGGGCGCGGCGTCACGCGCTAGCCATGAGAAGCAGATCATTTCCGCGCTCGGCCGCCACCTCATCGACGGTGCCAGGGGTGCGGCTCGTGACCTGTACCACCTGTTCCGCAAGGAAGCGCTCCCGGAGGCAACGGGACGCCTCGGCGTGGAAAAGGCAGACTTGCTCGCAGCGCTCGATGTTCCCCGCGAGGAAGCCCTGTTCCCGCTTCCCCCGAAGTTCACTGACCCGCGTGACCCGATCCCGACGGCGGACGCAGCGGCAGTCGCGTCGGCGATCTGCGAAGGGGACTCCCGTGTGATCGCGCACGGGAGTGCCGGCGTCGGCAAGACGACGATGCTTGCGCTTCTCGAAAAGCAGCTTCCTGCCGGCTCAGCCGTCATCCGGTATGACTGCTTCGGAGGCGGCCAATACCTGAGCCCCGCAGAGCCGAGGCATCAGATTGAACTCGCGCTCCTTCAGATCATAAATGAGCTGGCGGTCCAGGTCGGCACACCCATACTGGTCCGGCGGGGCGACGCTTTTGGTAGCTGGCAGCACCTCCTCAGCACCCTCAGGCTAGTCAGCGCGACAATGGCGGAAAGCGACGCACGTCTCGTAATCGCCATTGACGCCGCCGACAACGCCGCGTTCGCCGGCCAGGAACACGCTCATGAGACGTAACCATTCAGGTGGGTCCACCACATGGCCTCGTGGGCGTGTGAAGATCTCAGATCTCATCTCTCGCTGACCCCGCAGCGACGCATCGCCGCAAGATCGTGCGGCCGCGATGACATCCGGCGA
>Ga0247713_1001434_pt1 | contig 11864 bp, 12 predicted proteins | sample 21E_NmetaG_FD_189936 | JGI IMG/M metagenome (GOLD analysis project Ga0247713, IMG submission 189936) | Soil microbial communities from hillslope of Landscape Evolution Observatory, University of Arizona, Oracle, AZ, United States - 2-1-E_N | ecosystem: Engineered > Artificial ecosystem >... | reverse complement strand
CCCATCCGGTTCCATGGTTCACCATCTCTTGAAGCCGTCCCTTGCGAAGCGCTACGAGCTGAGTCACCACTCCGAGGAAGTCGTCCGGGACGTCGATCGCCACCCGCTCGACCGGTTCGTGGAGAACGCCGTCGATGTTGCGCGTGAGCACCTGCGGCTTGCCCACGGTGAGCTCGAAGCCCTCGCGCCTCATAACCTCGACCAACACAGCAAGCTGCAGCTCCCCCCGCCCCTGAACCTCCCACGTGTCGGGGCGGTCGGTGCCGAGAATGCGAATGGAGACGTTACCGATCAGCTCGGAATCGAGCCGGTTTCTGAGTAGCCGCGCGGTCAACTTCGTCCCGTCGCCTCCGGACAGCGGTGACGTGTTGATTCCGATCGTCATCGCCAGACTTGGCTCGTCGACGGTGATGGCCGGAAGCGGCCGGGGATCGTCTGGATCCGCAAGTGTCTCGCCGATGGTCACATCGGGAAGCCCCGCGACCGCGATGATCTCTCCGGGCCCCGCGACATCGGCTTCGATCCGATCGAGCGCTTCGGTGACGTATAGCTCCGTCACCTTCACCTGCTCGATCGAGCCGTCCAGTCGGCACCAGGCGACGGGGTCACCCCTTCGCATCGTCCCGTGATGGATGCGACACAGCGCCAGGCGTCCGACATAAGGGGATGCGTCCAGGTTCGTGACGAGCGCCTGTAGCGAACGATCTTCGTCGTAGGAGGGCGCGGGAACGTGCTCCAGAAGAATGTCGAACAGCACCTCGAGTGAGGTTCCCTCGACCGGAGAGGTCGACGCGCGTCCCGCCCTGGCATTGCAATAAACGATCGGGAACTCGATTTGCTCCTCGTCGGCGTCTAGATCCATGAACAGCTCGTAGATCTCGTCGACGACCTCTACCGGGCGCGCATCGGGTCGGTCGATCTTATTGACGACCAACACCACCGGAAGCCGGGCCTCGAGCGCCTTCCTCAACACGAACCGGGTTTGCGGCAGCGGGCCCTCGGCCGCATCGACCAACAGCAGGACGCCGTCGACCATCGTGAGCCCGCGTTCGACCTCTCCACCGAAGTCGGCGTGGCCGGGCGTGTCGATGATGTTGATCTTGACGTCCCCGTACCGGACCGCGGTGTTCTTGGCGAGGATCGTGATCCCCTTCTCGCGCTCCAAATCCATCGAGTCCATGACGCGGTCGCTGACGTCTTGGTTGACGCGAAATACGCCCGACTGCCACAACATGGCGTCGACCAACGTCGTCTTCCCGTGATCGACGTGGGCCACGATCGCGACGTTGCGGATATCGCTTCGAACGCTCATGGAAGGCCGAGTTTACGAGGCCCGTGTGCATGAATCGACGCGTGGGGGGCACAACCCCGCCGTGGCAAACCCGAAACACGACCGCAACCTCCGCGCGATCGCGCGCGAACGCTTCGGATACGAGGACCTCTTTCCGGGCCAGGAAGAGGCCATGCATGCCTTGCTCGAAGGCCGCGACACCCTCGTGGTGATGCCGACCGGCGGCGGCAAGTCGGCCATCTACCAGGTGCCGGCGTTGCTCATCGACGGCCCGACGATCGTCGTGTCACCGCTGATCGCGCTGCAGCGCGACCAGGTCGAGGGCCTGCTCGAGACCGGCGAAACCGACGCCGCGGCGGTCAACTCCACGCTCGGCGACGCCGAGCGTGAGCGACTCTTGAAAGCGTTCGAACGCGGTGATCTCGAATACCTTCTCGTTGCGCCGGAACAGCTCGCGGACCCGGAGTTCGTCGCACGCCTGGCGCGTTCGCGTCCGTCGATGTTCGTCGTCGACGAAGCCCACTGCATCAGCTCGTGGGGTCACGATTTCCGGCCCGACTACCTACGCCTCGGCGGGGTGGTCGAAGCACTCGGTCGTCCGACGACGCTCGCGCTCACTGCGACCGCAGCGCCGATCGTGAGAGACGAGATCATCGCGTCGCTCGGCATGCTCGACCCGCTCGTCGTCGTCCAGGGCTTCGATCGGCCGAACATCCATCTCTCGGTGGAGATGTTTGCCGACGAGGGCGCCAAGCTCGACGCGCTCATCGACGCCGTGGTCGCGCGGAATCCTCCCGGGATCGTCTACGTCGCCACCAAACGAGAGGCGGAGGAACTCGCCGGGCGACTTTGGACGCACGGGGTCGAGGCCGTCTACTACCACGGCGGCATGTCCCGCGCCGAGCGGGAAGAGGCACAAGCTGCATTCATGGACGACCGTTTCGAGGTGGTCGTGGCGACATCGGCGTTCGGCATGGGAATCGACAAGCCGAACGTCCGCTTCGTGCTTCATGCGGAGCCGCCCGACTCCGTCGACTCCCTATATCAAGAAATCGGCCGAGCCGGGCGCGACGGTGAGCCCGCCGACGCCGTCATGTTCTACCGGCCGCAAGATCTGGGACTCCGGCGCTTCTTTGCGGCGGGCGACGCAGTTGCTCGCGATGTGATCGCGCGCGTTGCACGGGTGATCTTCGAAGAGGAAGACGTATCGCTGGATGAACTTGCATCCCGGACGGGGATAACCCGGCGGCGGGTAAGCGCTGCGGTCAACGTGCTGGCGCGCGCAGGTGCCGCCGTGCAAGATCCCGGCGGAAGCGTCCGAACGGCTCACGGGATGGATGCGGACGCCGCCGGAGCACGCGCCGCCGAGGCCGAAGAGGCCCGCAAGAAGATCGAGGAGTCGCGCGTCGAGATGGTCCGCGGCTATGCGGAAACGACGTCGTGCAGACGGCGGTTCCTGCTCACGTACTTCGGCGAAGATTACGAAGCGCCGTGCGACAAATGCGACAACTGTGAACGAGGTGCGGCGCCGGCGCCGGATCGTCCGGTGGGCGAGGAATTCACGATCAATGCGAAGGTCCGGCACGCGAAGTTCGGCGACGGCCACGTCGTGCGCCACGACGGCGATCGCATCGTCGTCCTATTCGAAGACTCGGGCTACAAGACTCTTTCGGCGAGCGTGATGGCCGAAAGCAACCTGCTCGAAGAGACGCGATGACGCACTCGTCGTAGGCTTAACCACGAGATGTCGGAACAACCTTCAGTGGACGAGATCGCGACGCCCGGATTCTGCCCGTGGTGTGGGACGCCCTCGATCTATCGGGAGGAGCCGCATACTCCCTTGTGGAGCCGTCTGGCGGACGAGCACCACACGGAGGCACCCGAGGTCATCAAAGAGAACCTCCATACCGAGGCATTCGCCACCGGATGTCCGGGATGCCGGCGCGTGAGCCACGTGATCGGCCACCACCCGCCCCGCTCGTAGCTTTTCCTAGGCTGCCGTGCGGTCCTAGATCAGGGTACGGAGAGCACACGCATCGGGCGCGGCGTAGTGCAAGCAGTGCTCGCAAGACGGTGGGGCCTGATTGATCGCTGCGCGGACCGCGGAGAGCTCTCTCCTGATGCCCTTCGGGTGACGATGTGATCGGCGGGCCGAGCGCTCACCATCCAAGCAGACGTCCCGTGACCTCCTCCTGGAATGAGATCAGCGGCCAAGAACGACATCGATCCCGGCCAGGATCAGCTCGAGCTGTGCCCTCGAGACCCGTCCCACATGCTCCCAGAGGACAGTTCGATCGATGGCAACGATCTGGGATAGTTCGCCACGGAATCCTTGGGCAGGCCGGTGCGCCGCGCTTTCAGGAGCACGTTGCCGGGAGCCGAGGCCCAGCGGAGATTGCTTGTGGCGGGTACCACCACTACCGTCGGCAAGCGGCTGGTGTTGAGGGCCTCCCCCTGAACGATCACGACCGGTCGTGTGAAGCCGGGACCAGACCCCACGGGATCGGGCAACGAAGCCCAGAAGACGTCTCCCTGTGCGACTACCACTCGCTACGTTCGAGCGTTCGGCGGCCGGCTTCAGTAAGCCAAGGATCGGGCTTTGGATCGATGTCGGCTAGTGCATCATCCATGGCCTGAGTCAGCGCACCAGGGTCGCGGCGGAGCAGGTACTCGGACAACGCCTCCTGGTACAGCTGGCTGCGCGACTTGCCCGTCGTGCGAGCCATCTCTTCGGCCCTGCTAAAGAGTTCATCGGGAATGGAAACCGCCGTTTTCATACCGGGAGTATGACCGGCGCCGGTTCGCGGCGGCATGAATTACATCGTTGTCGTTGGTGGACCCGAGGGGAATCGAACCCCTGACCTCTTCCATGCCATGGAAGCGCTCTACCAACTGAGCTACGGGCCCCGGAGTCCGAAGATGCTAACAGAGGGCCGCGGCGCGCCTAGGAGTCGGCGGCTGCGTCGTCGCCGCCCGGACGGCGTCTCCGGCCCCGACGGCGGCGCTTGCGCGGCTTGGGACGCTCCTCGATGGCGTCGTCTCCGCCGGCAGCCGCGACCCGCGGGGCGGCCGGCGCCCGTTCCCGTACCGCACCGCTCGGGCCCCGGCGCGGCTCTGCGGGAGTGGCGTTTCCGTTTCCGTTTCCGTTGCCGTTGCTCCGCTCCACCTTCTCCGGCCGCTCCTCGGCGACCTTGATCGTGATGCGGTACTCCTGCGGGTACTGGGGAACGCCCCACCTCGACTGCAGCTCCCCGATGATCAAATCGAGATCCTGGCCGTCGGGTTCGGCGGTGAGCCGCGCGTCGCGAGGCGTCCGAAACGAAGCGAGGATGGCTTCCAAGGTCGCGGAATGAGAGGGGCCGCGGCCGCCTCCGCGCCGGCGACGGCGCCGGCGGGCTACGCCTCCCGACCTGCCGTGGCCCCCGTCTGCGGCCGCTACCTCGTTCTGCGCGGGGCTATCGGCCGGACGGCCTCGGTTCGCCCCGCCGCCCCCGCGCCTACGTCGCCTTCGCCGCGGCTGGCTCATCGCTGCTTTCGGGGCGTTGCGCGTCGTCGTACTTCTCCGACGGGACGTCGGCCCACAGACGCTCGAGGTCGTAATACTCACGTTCGTCGGGATGAAAGACGTGAATGACGAAATCGACGTAGTCGAGCAGCACCCACCTCGCCTCGCGCTCGCCCTCCCGGCGGAACGGGCGCGTGCCGAAATCCTCACCCAGGCGTTTCTCGACCTCCTCGGCGATCGTCTTTACCTGACGCTCGGTGTTTCCGCTACAGATGAGGAAATGGTCGGTGATCACGAGGTGTCGGGACACATCGAGGACCCTGATATCCGCTGCCTTTTTGTCCGACGCGGCTTCGGCCGCGGCGATCACTATCTCGGGTATGGGGGTCGTCATCGCTTCCGGGTTCGCAGGAAATCCTTTCCAATCACGATCGTCAGATCCACACTACCCTGCTCTTGCGCCGACACCTGAACCCGGCCGACCCCGAGAAGACGGCGTGCCAGCCGCGCGCTTTCGAGCCCTTCGGCGGAATCGTCGTAGGTGACGATCCTCGTCCGGCGGTAATCGAGCCGGGGGGCATTTCCGGTGAGGGCGATGCGAAATCCCTCGCCTACCAGCCGTTCCGCCGCCTGCTGACCGATCCCGGGGACGCCGTTTCCATTGAGGATCTGGACGGTGACGAGATCGGGCGTGGTCACGCCGCCGCCGAGGGTGTCGGTCAGAAACGTCGCCACCTCCTCTTGATCGACGGCATACAGCTCGGTTCCCCCGGCGCTCACCTGTCGGACGGGGAGGATCGCAAGGGTCCGGCGCGCCGGATCGATCTCGGCAAGGGCCTCGAAGAGGGCTGCGATCTCCGCGACCGGAGCATCGGCGCGGGCAAGAGCGCGCCCCGCCGCCTCCACCTGTTCGCCCAGGCTCCCCGGGTCGTCGTGGAAGGTATCGAGGAGCGCGTCCCACACCGCCAGGTGCCGGGTACCGAGCTCGACCTCGTCGCCGTCGAGTCCCACCGTGAACAGCAGCTCCCGAAGCATCGACGCAGAGAGGCGCTGCTCCCCGCTCGGGAACAGGAGCCGCGCGCCGTCCCGTCCCGCGGGGACCCGCACCTCGCCGGGGACGTCTACCTCGAGCGGCCCGATCGACCCCAGGAGCAGCTCGGCATCGTCGGCCGTGAGCTGAAGGTGCGCGTCGATCTCGACGCCCAGCAGGTTCCCGGCGGCAACCTGCAGCAGGGGCACGCCGCCGCTCCCGAGAGCTTCGCCCACGCCCTGAAGGCCTCGCCCGGGGACCTCGGCCGCGGTCGCCGCGGGGATGTAGACGACCGCAGCTCGGCTCTCCTCCTGATCGACCGACAGCAGGGTGAGAAACGATGCCGGTGATCCCGGTTCCGGGGAGCCGAACAGGAGGACCGACGAGATCGCGTCCTCCCCCGCGGCCGGAACCGTCTGGGTCGACCTCCGTTCGGGCGCGGCTTTATCGCGCGTGACCCACCATGCCGCGCCGGCGCCGATGACGGACGCGACCAGCACACCGGCAAGCGTCCTTCGCAGGAGGCGGCGTCGCCGGCTTTTTCGCCTCCGGCGGAGTGCCGCCCGCCGGGGGCCCGGAGGCGCGTTCCGCTCGTCGCGTACCTCGTCCGGCTCCAGCTCTTCGGTATCGACCCGCTCAGGGGGCGGCGGTACGAAAGGAGGCGGTTTCCCACCGCTTGAATCAGGCACCGGCCGCCTCCGCATGAGTGATGTAGAGCCGGCGCGCCCGGATGTAGCTCATCACTCCGGCGGGAACGACGTCGTCCACCCGCTCTCCCCGAGCCACGCGGGTGCGGATCTCGGTGGACGAGACATCGACGCCCGGCATCTCGAGCAAACGAACCGGCGGCCACTCCGGTTCGACGCGAAGCTTTGCGACGTCGAACCCGGGGCGATGAACGGCGACGACCGACGCCAGGCGGGCCAAGCGATCGAGCCCGATCCACGACCCCAGGTTCAGCACCGCGTCCGCGCCTGCGATGAAGAGCAGCTCGGTTGCGGACCCGTAGAACGAGCGCAGGTGCTCCATCGTGTCTGCGGTATAGGTCGGTCCGTCGCGATCGATCTCCATGCGCGACACCGCGAAGCTCTCATCCTCGGCGGTGCCCAGCACCGTCATGAGAAAACGGTCCTCCGCCGGAGAGTAGCGGGCCTTCTGCCATGGGGCGCCGGTCGGGACGAAGAGAACGCGGTCGAGGTCGAACGCCTTCGTCGCCTCCCGTGCCGCGGCAAGGTGCCCGATGTGAAACGGGTCGAAGGTCCCGCCGAAAACGCCGATCCTCCGCACCGCGCCGGCGGGTCCTGAATCGTTGCTCATTTACTAAGTGAACCCGAAATCCGGCCGCGGTTGCGGTAACCGGGCAGTTTGGGACGAACCGAGAGGGCGGCTCGTGCGAGCCGCGCCCTCCCGGCCGCCGTCTGACGGGGAATCCCGGGGGAGGGGATCCCCCTCGCCGAGTGACCGGCTCGGCACGCCGAGGCTAGGGACCCGACGTGAAGAGAAGGTGACGCGGCGGCGACGACGACGTGAAGAACCGACTCGGTGTATCCACATCTGTGGATGCGGCAGTGGGACTACTCGCGCACGTGCCCGTCGCCCCACACGACGTATTTCGTCGTCGTCAGCGCCTGCAGGCCCATCGGCCCGCGGGCGTGAAGCTTCTGGGTCGAGATTCCGATTTCGGCTCCGTAGCCGAACTCGCCGCCGTCCGAAAACCGCGTCGACGCGTTAACGAATATCGATCCCGAATCGACCTCGGACGTGAACCGCCGCGCGGCTTTGAGGTCGTCGGTCACGATCGCCTCCGCATTCGACGTGCCGTGCCGGCCAATGTGTGCGATCGCCTCGTCTATCGAATCCACTACCTTCACCGCAAGAACGAGATCCAGGTATTCGGTATCCCAATCGTCATCGGTCGCAGCCACCGCGTTCGGCCATAGGGCACGCACGCGTTCGTCTCCCCGCACCTCCACGCCTTTTGCGGCGAGCTCGTCGAGCGCACCCCCGAGCCACTTGTCTGCGATCTCTGCGTGCACGAGCAAAGTCTCGGCAGCATTGCACACGCTGGGTCGCTGCGCCTTGGCGTTGACGACGATGCGCGTCGCCATGTCGTGATCCGCCTCGGCATCCACGTACACATGACAGTTGCCGTCGCCGTCGATGATGTGCGGCACGGTTGCATGCTGCTCGATGCTCTCGATCAACGCCCTGCCGCCGCGTGGAACGAGCAGGTCGACGAATCCCTTCGCCTGCATGAGCTCGGTGGCCGATGCGCGGTCCGTCCCCGGAACTAGTTGCACCGCGTCCTGGGTAACCTGCGCGCCGGCAAGTGCATGTCGCAGTACGTCGACGATGGCGCCGTTCGACGCCAGCGCAGTCGAGGATCCACGAAGGACGCAGGCGTTGCCCGACTTGAGGCACAGGCCCGAGACATCCGCCGTGACGTTGGGGCGCGCCTCGTAGATGACTGCGACGACTCCGAGGGGAGCACGTACCTGCGTGACGGTCAGCCCGTTCGGACGACGCCAACCACCCACGACCTCGCCGACCGGGTCCGGCTGAGCTGCAACAACTCGAAGCCCGTCGGCCATCGACGCGAGACGCCCCGCGGTGAGCGTGAGCCGGTCGATGAGCGTCGACGAGATCCCGTCGGCTCGCGCTCGTTCGATATCGTCTGCATTGCATTCGGTGAGATAGTCGCTCCGGCGTTCGAGTGCATCCGCCATACCTTCGAGGGCACGGTTCTTCTCGGCTGCGGTGAGGCGCGCGAGCGCCGGAGCCGCATCCTTGGCTCGGCCGCAGATCTCCGCTACATCGGTCATGAACCCTCTCCGTCGCGACCATCCGAAAGGACAACGAGCTGGTCTCGGTGGATCACCTCGCGTCCAGACAACTCCGCGCTCGTCCGGCCGAGCGCGGCGGCGAGCTCGTCGGACCCGTAGCGTACCAAGCCGCGGGCAAAAGGCCTTCCGGCGGTCCCGGCGACGTCGACCGTGTCGCCGGGACCGAACGCGCCTTCGACACGCACGACCCCCACCGCGAGCAGGCTCCTCTTCCCCTGGATCACGGCGCGCCGAGCACCCTCGTCGACGAACACCGTCCCTTGCGGCGGCTGTGCGAATGCGATCCACAGGCGGCGCGCGGACAAGCGCGTCGGATGGGGATGGAAATAGGTGCCGACGCGCTCACCGGCGCGCACACGAGTGAGAACGCCGGGTTCGGACGCATCGGCCACGACCACCGCGGCGCCCGAGAAAGTTGCGACCCAAGCGGCCGCGATCTTCGATGCCATTCCGCCCGAAGAGAATGCGGTTCCGCGTCCGCCCGCCCCGCTTTCGATCTCCGGGGTTATCCGCTCGACTTCGTCCAACACCGGCGCCGCAGGGTCGCGCCGCGGGTCTTGCGCGTGCACACCCGAGGCATCGGTTAGGAGGACGAGAAGCGCGGCACCCGCGAGGTTGGCGACCAGCGCCGCGAGCCGGTCGTTATCGCCGAAGCGAATTTCGTCGACCGCGACCGTGTCGTTCTCGTTCACGATCGGCAGCGCTCCGAGCGCCAGCAGCCGGTCGAGGGTATTGCGCGCATTTAGATAGTTAACCCGGTGCATGAAGTCGTAGCGCGTCAGCAACAGCTGGGCCACCGTGACGCCGCGGTCTTTCAACAACCTTTCGTACCTCGTGAGGAGACGCCCTTGCCCGACGGCCGCGGCGGCCTGAAGGGAGGGAATATCGACGGGACGGCCGCTCATTCCCAGCGGCGCGATCCCGGCCGCGATCGCCCCGGAGGACACCAGCACCGTATCGATGCCGTAGTCGCGCAGCGAAATGATGCCGTCGCAAAGTGACGCCAGACGCGCATCCTCGATGGTTCCGTCCGGGCCGACCAGCGCCGTCGTTCCCACTTTGACGACGACTCGGGAGCCGGATTGAAGCGCGTGCCTCACGGACCGTCTTCCGGCTCGAACTCGAACTCCGTGTCGCCGATCCTGACGTCGTCTCCCTCGACCGCGCCCGTCGACATCAGAAGACGTTCGACCCCCATTCCCACCAGCCGCTTCTGAAGGCGCTCGACCGCCTCGTCGTTGTTGAAGTCGGTCATCGCCACCGCACGCTCCACGCGCGCGCCGCTCACGCGCCAGGCATCGCCTTCTCGTACGACGCGCAACGGATCCTCCCTGACGACGTGACGCACGTACCCGACCGGCTGCGGACGCTCCGTGCGCACCTTCGTCACCTCCTCGGTGACGCGTTCGAGAAAATGCTCGACGCCCTCGCCCGTCACTGCAGAGATGGGGAGCGCATCCTTGAGCTCCGCCAGCAGAGTCGGCAACATGTCGCCGACGACATCGATCTTGTTGGCGACGACGAGCGACGGACGGGCCGCAAGGTCCGGGTCGAACGCCGCCAACTCCGCTTGCAACACCTCGACGTCGCGCCTGGGGTCGCGGTCGACGGCCGCCAAGTCGACGACGAACGCGAGGACCGCGGCGCGCCGGATGTGCCGGAGGAACTTATCGCCGAGGCCCTTCCCCCGGCTCGCTCCGGGTACCAGTCCCGGTATATCGGCGACGACGAAAGACGTGCCCGCCCGTTGCACGACCCCAAGGTTCGGCGTGAGTGTCGTGAACGGGTAGTCGGCGATCTTCGGCTTCGCCGACGACACGCGCGCGATCAGAGTGGACTTTCCCGCGTTGGGAAAGCCGACCAATCCCACGTCCGCCAGCAGGCGCAGCTCCAGCCGCAGCCATCGTTCCTCGCCCGGCTCCCCCTTCTCCGCATAAGAGGGCGCGCGCCGAGTAGGCGTGGCGAAGCGCGCATTACCGCGGCCGCCCCGACCGCCCTTGGCGGCTACGAACTCGTCGCCGGCGGCGGCAAGATCGGCAAGGAGCGTCCCGTCCTCGTCGAATACGACGGTTCCGGGAGGAACCTCGATCACACGATCTTTGCCGCTCCCACCGGTTTTTCTCGATCCTTGGCCGTGACCACCCTTCGCAGCTGTGACGTGCGGGTGATCACGCACCTCGAGAAGCGTTCCGACCGAACGGTCGGCACGAAGGACGACGCTCCCGCCGTCGCCGCCGTCGCCGCCGTCCGGGCCGCCCTTGGGCTTGTAGGGCTCCCGGTGAAACGAAGACGCGCCGGACCCGCCGCTGCCGGCCGCTACCTTGATGCGCGCCTCGTCTACGAACGCCATGGCGAGATCCTTGCAGAAACACGGTCGGGAAACGAAAACGGGGGCCGAAGCCCCCGCCCCTTGCACCGGCCGGGTCTATTCGGAGACGACGCTCACTACCCGCCGGCCGCGCATGTTGTGAAACTTGACCGTGCCCGAAGCGAGTGCAAACAGCGTGTCGTCGCCGCCGCGACCGACGTTGAGACCGGGGTGGTAGCGAGTTCCTCGCTGCCGGACGATGATCTGGCCGGTCCCGATCTCCTGCCCGCCGAACACCTTCACCCCGAGACGCTTGGCCTCGGAGTCGCGTCCGTTGCGAGACGACGCAGCCCCCTTCTTGTGAGCCATCAGCCGGTCTCCTTCTTCGTGCTCGTCGACCCCGGCAGCTTGATGTCGCCGATCTCGAGGGCCGTGTACTTCTGCCGGTGTCCGGTCTTGCGGCGGTAGCCGATTTTGTTCTTGTACTTGAAGACGTGGAGCTTCTTTCCTTTGGTCTCGCCGACGACCTTCGCCGAGACGGTGGCCCGCGCGAGGTCGCCGGGGGCGGAACTGACGCCGCCGTTGTCGTCGACGACGAGCAGCGGCGTAAACGAGACGTCGCCGTCGTTCGCCAGACGTTCGACCTCGATCACGTCACCCGGCGCCACCTTGTGCTGCTTGCCGCCCGCGCGGATCACTGCATACATGCTGGAATTCCTCTCACACGACGAAACTCTGTGAAATTGGCCTCCGAGAATACCATCGTGAACCCGTCAGTCGACGTCGTGGATCAAGATCCCCCGCCCCTCACACGTGGGGCACGGGTCGGAAAATGCCTCAACAATTCCCGCGGAGACGTTCTTGCGCGTCATCTGAACGAGGCCGAG
>Ga0247713_1001433_pt1 | contig 11866 bp, 7 predicted proteins | sample 21E_NmetaG_FD_189936 | JGI IMG/M metagenome (GOLD analysis project Ga0247713, IMG submission 189936) | Soil microbial communities from hillslope of Landscape Evolution Observatory, University of Arizona, Oracle, AZ, United States - 2-1-E_N | ecosystem: Engineered > Artificial ecosystem > Mesocosm... | reverse complement strand
GCCTCGCCCTCGGGATGGGCCTCGACGCGCTGCTCGGCGACCCCCGCCGAGCGCACCCCGTGGCGGCGTTCGGCACGCTGGCCGGCCGCGTCGAGCAGCTCCTGCACCGGGACGCCCGCGGCGCCGGGGTGGTCTATGCCGCGGCGCTGACCGGCGGCGCGGCGCTGCTGGGGGCGGCGGCCGCCCGCACGGCCCGCGGGCCGGGCTCAGCAGCGGCGGTCACCGCGCTCGCGACCTGGGCGGTCCTCGGCGGCACGACGCTGCGCAGGGAGGCGCGGGCGATGTCCGCGCTGCTGGAGGACGACGACCTCGCCGGCGCCCGCGCGCGGCTGCCGCACCTGTGCGGCCGAGACCCCTCGCAGCTGCGCGCCGAGGGCCTGGCCCGGGCGACCGTCGAGTCGGTCGCGGAGAACACCAGCGACGCCGTCGTCGGGCCGCTGATGTGGGGGGCGCTGCTCGGCGTGCCCGGCCTGCTCGGCTACCGCGCGGTCAACACGCTCGACGCGATGGTCGGGCACCGCTCGCCGCGGTACGCCCGGTTCGGCTGGGCCGCCGCCCGCGCCGACGACGTCGCGAACCTGCTGCCGGCCCGGCTCACCGCCGCGCTGGCCGTCGCGCTCGCGCCCGTCGTGGGCGGGCGGTCGCGCGCGGCGCTGCACGTCTGGCGGCGCGACGGCGGCAAGCACCCGAGCCCCAACGCCGGCCCGGTGGAGGCGGCCTTCGCCGGCGCGCTCGGCCGGACCCTCGGCGGCCGGCTCTCCTACGCCGGCCGCGTCGAGGACCGGCCGCTGCTCGGCGACGGCCCCGCACCCGACGTCGCCGACGTCGGCCGCGCCACCCGGCTGTCGGCCGCGGTGGCGGGATGCGCCGGGGCACTCGCCGTCGGGACCCGGCTGCTGCTCGACCGGGCCCGCCGGTGACCGCGGGCGCCCTGCTCGTCGCCGGCACGACGTCGGACGCCGGCAAGTCCGTCGTCACCGCCGGGCTGTGCCGGTGGCTGGCGCGGCAGGGGGTGAAGGTGGCGCCGTTCAAGGCGCAGAACATGTCGCTCAACAGCACGGTCACCGCCGACGGCGCCGAGATCGGCCGGGCGCAGGCGATGCAGGCCGCGGCGGCGGGCATCGCGCCCGAGGCCGCGATGAACCCGGTGCTGCTCAAGCCCGGCAGCGACCGGACCTCGCAGGTCGTCGTGCTCGGCAAGCCGTGGGCGGACGTCTCCGCCACCTCCTACCGGCAGCACAAGGCCGAGCTGCTCGAGGTGTCGCTGGCGTGCCTGGCCGACCTGCGGTCGCGCTACGACGTCGTCGTGTGCGAGGGCGCGGGCTCACCCGCCGAGATCAACCTGCGCGCCACCGACATCGCCAACATGGGCCTCGCCCGTGCGGCGCGGCTGCCGGTCGTCGTCGTCGGCGACATCAACCCCGGCGGGGTGTTCGCGGCGCTGTTCGGCACGGTGGCGCTGCTGTCGGAGCAGGACCAGGCGCTCGTGGCCGGGTTCGTCGTGAACAAGTTCCGCGGCGACGTCGCGCTGCTCGAACCGGGCCTGGAGATGCTTCGCTCGCTCACCGGCCGGCCGGTGCTCGGCGTCCTGCCGTGGACCGAGGGGCTCGAGCTCGACGTCGAGGACTCGCTCGGGCTCTCCGCCCCGGTCGCGCCCTTGCCGGCGGTCGGCCCTGATGTCCTGCGCGTGTCGGTGGTGCGCCTGCCGCGGCTGTCGAACTGGACCGACGTCGACGCGCTGCGCAGCGAACCCGGTGTGCTCGTGCGCTTCGCGACCACCCCGGAGGAGCTCGCCGACGCCGACCTCGTCGTGCTCCCCGGCACCCGGGCCACCGTCGCCGACCTCGGCTGGCTGCGCGAGCGCCGGCTCGACGTCGAGCTCGCCCGCCGCGCCGCCGCCGGCCGCCCGGTGCTCGGCATCTGCGGCGGCTACCAGATGCTCGGCCGGTCGATCCTCGACGACGTCGAGTCGCGGGCCGGTGCAATCGACGGGCTCGGCCTGCTGCCGGTGCGCACCGTCTTCGGTGCCGACAAGGTGCTCGGCCGGCCCGCCGGCTCCTACGGCGGGCACCCGGTGACCACCGCCTACGAGATCCACCACGGCCGCATCGCGGTCGACGACGGCGAGCCGATGTTCTCGCCGCGCGAGGGCTGCCGGGTCGGTGCCGTCCGCGGCACGGTGTGGCACGGCGCGCTCGAGAGCGACGGCGTGCGGCGCGCGCTGCTCGGCGAGGTGGCGGCCGAGACGGGGCGCGACTGGGCGCCGGGAACGGTCTCGTTCGAGGCGGTGCGCCAGGCCCGGCTCGACGCGCTCGGCGACCTGGTGGCCGACCACCTCGACACCGACGCCGTGCTGCGACTGCTGGAGCACGGCGCGCCGGGCGGGCTGCCGTTCGTGCCGCCAGGGGCGCCGCAGCCGGCGTGACCCGACCGGCGTGACCCGACCGGCGTGACCCGACCCCTACGCCTCGGCGAGGCGCCCCTCGAGGTGGGTCTCGAGCTTGCGCTTGATCCGCTGGAGCGCGTTGTCGACCGACTTGACGTGCCGCTGCAGCATCGCCGCGATCTGGTCGTAGGACTTGCCCTCCACGTGGTGGCGCAGCACCTGCTGCTCGAGGTCGGACAGCACCTGGGCGAAGTGCTGCTGCAGCGCACGCACCTCGTCGGCGGAGACCACGGCGTCCGCGGGGTCGGCGGCCGACGCGGCCGGCAGCAGGTCGGCCAGGCGAAGGTCGTCCTGGCCCCGCACCGGCTCGTCGAGCGAGGCGGCGCGGGTCAGCGGTGCGTGCTTGTGCCGGCCCGCCGCGCGCACGGCGCTCACCAGCTGCCGGGTGACGCACATCTCGGCGAAGGCCCCGAACGGCACGCCCAGATCCGGCGCGTAGTCCCTGATCGCCTTGTACAGGCCGATCATGCCCTCCTGGAGCACGTCGTCGTGCTCGCCGCCGAGCAGGAAGTACGACCGCGCCTTGGCGCGAGCCAGCGCCCGGTACCGGTCGAGGAGCTCTTCCACCGCCCGCTCGTCGCCCCCGCGGGCTCGGAGCAGCAGCTCGGTCTCGCCGCAGCCGCAGGGGCAGCCCGGCGCCGGCGCCGGCGCGGCGGACGGGCCCGCCGCCCTCAGCTCGTCCGGGACGGCGTCCCGCAGGTCGGTCACCGGGGCGTCGAGCACGAGCTCGACAGCCGCGGCGGTGCCCGCTCTCTCCGCCGCGTCGGCATCGACGACTGCTGTGCTCATGACGGCCTCCAGGACGGTGGAACCGCACGGTAGTGACGAATCGGGCATTCGGCTACGGACCTTGCGCTGATCGGGCCTGCCGCGGGTACGGCAGCGCCGTGCGCATCGACTTCCAGTCCTCACCGCGGCCGACGCTGGGCGTCGAGTGGGAGCTGGCGCTGGTCGACGCCGACACCGGCGACCTGGTGCCGGTGGCCGCCGAGGTCATCGCCGCGGCCTGCGACGCCGGGGTCGAGTCGCTGAAGGTGAAGAAGGAGCTGCTGGTCAACACCGTCGAAGCCGTCACCGGGATCTGCGACACCGTCGCCGAGGCGGTGGACGACCTGGCCGGCACGCTGTCGTCGCTGCGCGCGGTCACCGCACCGATGGGCGTGGACATGTTCGCGGCGGGCACCCACCCGTTCGCCCGGTGGGAGGACCAGCAGGTCACCGAGGGCGACCGCTACGCCACCCTCATCGACCGCACCCGGTACTGGGGCCGGCAGATGGTCATCTACGGGGTGCACTGCCACGTCGGCATCGGCTCGGCCGCGAAGGTCATGCCGATCGTCAGCTCGATGCTCACCTGGTACCCGCACCTGCAGGCGCTGTCGGCGTCCTCGCCGTTCTGGTCCGGCCAGGACACCGGGTACGCCAGCAACCGCGCCCTGCTGTTCCAGCAGCTGCCGACCGCCGGGCTGCCGTTCCAGTTCTCGCAGTGGTCGGAGTACACCGCCTACGTCGACGACCTGATGACCACCGGAGTCATCGACGGGCTGGCCGACATCCGGTGGGACGTGCGCCCGTCGCCCCCGCTCGGCACCGTCGAGGTGCGGGTGTGCGACGGGCTGCCGACGCTGCAGGAGGTCGCCGCCCTCACTGCGCTCACGCACTGCCTGGTCGTCGACCTCGACCGGCGCCTCGACGACGGCGGCGAGCTGCCGATCATGCCGCCCTGGCACGTGCAGGAGAACAAGTGGCGCTCGGCGCGCTACGGGCTGGACGCCGAGATCATCCTGGACGCCGCCGGCCACGAGCGGATGGTCGTCGACGACCTGCACGACCTGCTCGAGCGGCTGGCGCCGGTGGCCAAGCAGCTCGACTGCGTGGCAGAGCTGGACAGCGTCGCCGACATCCCGGTGCGCGGGGCCAGCTACCAGCGCCAGCGGGCCGTCGCCGAGGCCACCGGGGGCGACCTGCGAGCGGTCGTCCGGTCGCTGGTCGCCGAGCTGCGCGACGGCCTCTGAGCGAGGTCTTGGAACGCGGCCTGCAGAGGCGTACCGTCGGCGAGGGGATCGCCTCAGGAGGTGCCCGTTGAGGAACACCGCAGTTCACAGCGTCATGACGGGGGACGTGGTGTCCCTCCCGCCCGACGCCTCCTTCAAGACCGCCGTCCGCACCCTCGTCGAGCGCGGTGTCGACGCCGTCCCGGTGGTCGAGGACGGTGTCGTCGTCGGCGTCGTCAGCGCCTCGGACCTGACCTGCCACGACGAGCAGCCCGCCGGCTGGACCGAGCTGCTGCTCGGCGGCAAGGAGCGCCGCGAGCACCGGCGCAAGGCCGGGGCGACGACCGCCGGGGCACTGATGCGGTCGCCGGCCGTGACCGTCGGGCCGGACGCGCTGGTGTGCGAGGCCCTGCACACCATGGCGCGCGAGGGCGTGGGCCGGGTGGTCGTGGTCGACGACGGCAGGCTTGTCGGCATCCTCACCCGCAGCGACGTGCTCCGCTGCTACCTGCGCGACGACGCCGAGATCGCTCGCGACGTGGAGGACGTCCTGCGCACGTCGCTCGGCGACGCCGCCCGCCGCCTCGACGTCGAGGTGCGCGACGGCGTGGTCCGGCTGGCCGGGTGGACAGAGCTGCGCTCCTCGGCGTGGACGGCCGAGGCCTCCGCCCGCACCGTCAGCGGCGTCGTCGCCGTCGAGGAGGACGTCCTCTGCGACGTCGACGACACCGTCGTCCACGAGCTGTCGACGCGCGGTCCCTTCGTCTGACCGGTCCGCCGGCGCGACGGGCAGGCAGGATGGAGCGGGTGAGCCTGCTCCTGCTGTCCACCGCCGACACCGACCTGCTCGCCGCCCGCGCGGTCGCCGACCCGGCGCTCCCGCTGCGGCTGGCCAACCCCACCCGCCTCGACGAAGTCGACCTCGACGGTGTCGAGCTCGTCGTCGTGCGGCTGCTCGGCGGCCGGCAGGCGTGGGAGGGCTTCGACGCCCTGCTCGCCGACGCCGCCGCACGCCGGGTGCCGGTGGTCGCGGTCGGCGGCGAGGGCGTCGACGCCGAGCTGACGGCGGCCTCCACCGTGCCGGCCGGCGTGGTGTCCGACGCCGCCTCCTACCTGCGCGAGGGCGGCAGCACCAACCTGCGCGAGCTCGTGGCGTTCCTGTCCGACACTGTCCTGCTCACCGGCCACGGCTTCGCGCCGCCGGAGCCGCTGCCCGCGCACGGCGTCCGCGGCGGGCGAGCGCACGACCCGGCCCGTCCGACCGTCGGCGTCGTCTACTACCGGGCGCACGAGATCAGCGGCAACACCGCGTTCGTCGACGTGCTGTGCGACGCCGTCGAGGCCGCCGGCGGCAACGCGCTGCCGGTCTACGCCGCGTCGCTGCGTCCCGACGGCGAGGGTCGCCTGCCGGTGGTCGACGAGCTCCTGTCCGGCGCCGACGCGCTCGTGGTCACCGTGCTCGCCTCGGGCGGCTCCAACGCCTCCGACGCCGAGGGGTGGGACGCCAGCGCGCTGACCCGGCTCGACGTGCCGGTGCTGCAGGGGCTGTGCGTCACGTCGTCGCGCGCGGAGTGGGCGGCCTCCGACGCCGGGCTCGCGCCGATCGACGCCGCGATGCAGGTGGCGATCCCGGAGTTCGACGGCCGCCTCATCGCCGCGCCGTTCTCGTTCAAGGAGACCACCGACGACGGCCTGCACGTCTACGTCGCCGACCCCGAGCGGGCGGCCCGCGTCGCCGGCACGGCCGTCGCGCACGCCCGGCTGCGGCACGTGCCGAACGGCGAGAAGAGGCTCGCGCTGGTGCTGTCGAGCTACCCGACCAAGCACTCGCGCGTCGGCAACGCCGTCGGCCTCGACACCCCGGCGTCGGCGGTGCGGCTGCTGCAGGCGATGCGGGCCGCCGGCTACGACTGCGGGAGCTTCCCCGAGGACGGCGACGAGCTGGTGCACACCCTCATCGCCGCCGGCGGCCACGACGTCGAGTGGCTGACCGAGGAGCAGCTCAGCGCCGCCGTTGCGCGCGTCCCGCTCGCCGACTACACGCGCTGGTTCGCCACGCTGCCCGCCTCGCTGCGCGACGCGATGACCGAGCACTGGGGCGAGCCGCCGGGCTCGCTGTACGTCGACGGGTCGGACATCGTGCTGGCCGCGCTGCAGTACGGCAACGTCGTGCTGATGATCCAGCCGCCCCGCGGCTTCGGCGAGAACCCGATCGCGATCTACCACGACCCGGACCTGCCGCCGTCGCACCACTACCTGGCCGCCTACCGCTGGCTGTCCGAGAGCTTCGGCGCGCACGCCGTCGTGCACCTGGGCAAGCACGGCACGCTCGAGTGGCTGCCAGGCCGCGGCCTCGGGCTCGGCGCCGACGACGCGCCGGACGCCGTGCTGCAGGACCTGCCGCTGTTCTACCCGTTCATCGTCAACGACCCGGGTGAGGGCACGCAGGCCAAGCGCCGCGCGCACGCGACCGTCGTCGACCACCTGGTGCCGCCGATGGCGCGAGCGGAGACCTACGACGAGATGGCGCAGCTCGAGCACCTGCTCGACGAGTACGCGCAGGTGCAGGCGATGGACCCGGCCAAGCTCCCGACCATCCGCGGGCAGATCTGGGACCTCGTCACCGCCGCGCAGCTGCACCACGACCTGCACGTGTCGGAGACGCCCAGCGACGAGGAGTTCGACGACTTCCTGCTGCACGTCGACGGCTACCTGTGCGAGGTGAAGGACGTCCTCATCCGCGACGGACTGCACGTGCTCGGGCTGCCGCCGGCGGGGGAGGCGCAGGTCGACCTGGTGCTCGGTGTGCTTCGTGCGCAGCAGACCTGGGGCGGCGCGGCCGGCGCGCTGCCGGGGCTGCGCCGGGCGCTCGGTGCCGCCTACGGGCTGGTCGAGGACGACCGCCGGCAGGCCGACGAGCTGGAGTCGATGGCGCGCCGGCTCGTGCAGTCGGTGGACGTGAAGGGCTGGGACGCCTCCACCGTCCCGTCGATCGTGCAGGACGTGCTCGAGCGCGACGACCTCGCCGACGTCGAGGCGGTGCTGCGCTTCGCCTGCGAGGAGGTGGTGCCGCGCCTGGCGCGCACGACCGACGAGATCGGCCACCTGCTGCACGGGCTGTCCGGCGGGTTCGTGCCGCCCGGCCCGTCCGGCTCGCCGACCCGCGGCCTCGTCGGCGTCCTGCCGACCGGCCGCAACTTCTACTCCGTCGACCCGAAGGCGATCCCCTCGCGGAACGCGTGGGCGGTCGGCCAGGCCCTCGGCGACTCGCTGCTGTCGCGGTACCTCGCCGACCACGGCGTGTACCCGGCGTCGGTCGGCCTGGTCGTCTGGGGCACCAGCGCGATGCGCACCGCCGGCGACGACATCGCCGAGGCGCTGTGGCTGCTCGGCGTCCGGCCGGTGTGGGACCCGGCGTCGCGGCGTGTCACGGGACTCGAGGTCGTGGCGCTCGAGGAGCTCGGCCGGCCGCGGATCGACGTCACGCTGCGCATCAGCGGGTTCTTCCGCGACGCCTTCCCGCACGTCGTCGCGATGCTCGACGAGGCAGTGCGCCTGGTCGCCGGGCTCGACGAACGGGCCGAGGACAACCTGCTCAAGGCGCACGTCGACGCCGACGTCGCCGGCGGCGCCGACCTGCGCCGGGCCACGGCCCGGGTGTTCGGCTCCAAGCCCGGCGCGTACGGCGCGGGGCTGCTGCCGCTGATCGACTCGCGCGACTGGAAGACCGACGCCGACCTGGCCGAGGTGTACGCCGTCTGGGGCGGCTACGCCTACGGCCAGGGCCTCGACGGGACGGAGGCGCGCGGGGACATGGAGCGCGTCTACCGGCGGGTGCGCGTCGCGGCGAAGAACCAGGACACCCGCGAGCACGACATCGTCGACAGCGACGACTACTTCCAGTACCACGGCGGCATGGTCGCGGCGGTCCGCGCGCTCACCGGCACCTCTCCCGAGGCCTACGTCGGTGACAGCGCGGTGCCCGACACGGTGCGCACGCGCACGCTGCAGGAGGAGACGCACCGGGTGTTCCGGGCGCGCGTCGTCAACCCGAAGTGGGTCTCCGCCATGCAGCGGCACGGCTACAAGGGGGCCTTCGAGATGGCCGCCACCGTCGACTACCTGTTCGGCTACGACGCCACAGCGGGCGTGGTCGACGACTGGATGTACGACAAGCTCGCGCAGACCTACGTCTTCGACGAGACCAACCGGGCCTTCATGGCCAAGAGCAACCCGTGGGCGCTGCGCGGCGTCGCCGAGCGGCTGCTCGAGGCCGCCGACCGCGGCCTGTGGGAGCAGCCGTCGGCCGAGACGGTCGCAGGGCTCAAGCGCACCTACCTCGAGCTCGAGGGCGACCTCGAGGGCGAGTGAGTCGACGTCGGCCCGAGCGGTCCCTCGGCGCGGCTCAGCGCGCGGTGGTCGTGGCCGGCTCGAACGCGTCGTCACCGGCCCATGCGACCGTCACCGGCCCGGCACCCGGTGCGGGCGCGTTGAACGCGCCGTCCTCGCCGGTGGTCACCGTGGCCGTCGCCCCGCCGGCGGTGAGGGTCAGAACCTGACCGGCGAGCGGCTTGGACACCCAGCCGTCGGCGGTCAGCACGGGGTGCCGACGCAGCGCGCCGGTGACCGTGCCGCCGGCGGACGTCGCCTCCAGGCGCGCCACCTTCAGCGGGAGCGGGCCGGTGTGCCGCAGCACCTCCAGGCCGCGGTCGGGCGAGACGGCGAACAGGAACCGGTCGTACACCGGGTCGTCGAACGGGGCCCACTCGAGGTACCAGAGCAGGTTGCCCGGCACGGTCCAGTTGGCGAGCGTGGTGCCCCAGGTCGTGGGGCCGAGCCCCGTCCCGGGCCGCGCCGTGTACTCGCGATAGGGGCCGTCGCCGCCGTTGACGCGGCGCGGGTCCATCAGCCAGCCGCCGGCCATGTAGTGCCCGTCGGCCAGCACGATGCGCTCGGTCGGCATGTTCAGCCCGTGCGCGGTGCAGCTGCCCCACATGCCGGTCGAGGCGGGCGCACCGCCGGTGAGCGTCCCGCCGCCGGTGAACGGCGGGAACCAGGTTCCCATCTTGATCGGGTTGGTGCGGCTGGCCGGACCGGCGGAGCTCGGCTGGGTGTGCTTGCCGCTGATGTCGTAGAAGTGGATGCCGCCGCCGGGGCAGGTGGTCTGCGTGTAGTCGGCGCGCAGGTCGCTCACCGCGACGAACGAGGAGTCCGGCGAGGGCAGCGCCTCGTGCGGGGTGTCGATGCCGAGGTCGACGTTGTCGGAGATGACCTTCGGCGCGGCGGGGTCGGACACGTCGAGGACGACCCACTTGTAGCGGGTGCAGGATCCGGCATAGGCGATCGAGGGGTCGTTCGGGTCGAGCGCGAAGGCGTGCCCGCAGATGTGGCCCGGCCGCCCGAGGTTCTTCGGCGCAGTCGGGTCGGTGTAGTCGAGGATGAACGTCGGCAGCGTCGTGTACACGTGGTTGTCGCCGACCAGCGCCAGCTTGTGCGGGCCGTCGAGGCCCGGTACGACGCCCAGCTGCGCCGGCGCCGACAGGTCCGAGATGTCGACGAACTCGACGCCCGGCCCGATGCCCTGTGCCACGGTCGCGCCGGGGCTGTCCACGTTCATGACGAGGATGTCGCGGGCCACGTTGACGCGGACGTCGGTGTGGTAGTGCACGCCCGGGCTCACGTAGCGACCGACGACGACGGCGCGGTCGGGGACGGTGACGTCGACGAAGTCGACGCCATGACCCATGACACCCACAGCGGCGTACCGCGTGACGGCGCCGTCGTCGGCCTTGCGCTCGAAGAAGTCGACCGACGCGGCACCCGCGGCCGGGTGCGTCCAGGCCAGCTCCATGTCCTTCGACGTGGGGAGCGGGACGCCCACACCCGCGATGGCGACCTGTGCGGAGCCCAGGAGCGCGGCCGCGAGAGCGATGCCGAGTGCGCGTCGGCGGCGCGAGGCGGCCCTCATGTCAGCTCCCGACCGTGGTCTCGACGACCCGGGTGGCGCAGTTGCCGGCGAAGCAGGCCTGAACCGTCACGTCGTAGGTGCCGGGTCCGACGCCGATCGCAGAGCTGAAGCGGTCGCCGGTCCGCGCGTCCAGCCGGGTGTGGTCGACCGGCGCACCGGTGCCCGCGCTGGTCACCGTCACCTCCACGGACGGGCCGGAGGGGACCGTGAACCGGGCGTGATCGGCGACGCCGTCGTAGGTCTCGATGAGCGTGCGGGCGCCCGCGGCGGTCGCGCCCACCCAGACCGGGCTGCCGGCCCTGGGCCAGGCGCTGATGACCGAGCCGGGCTTCGCACCGATCGCGGACATCGGCACGTTGACGTACACCGTCTTGGAAGCGGTGTCGTACACCGCCTCCACCGGCGTGGTCTGCGTGCAGGTGAACGACGCGTTGGCGGTGCCGCCGGGCTCGCAGGTGTGCACTGCGGCCCAGGGCGAGAGGCTGGCCGTGGAGAGCCGCGTGCCCATCGTCTTGATGGACCAGTTGCTGCCGCCCCTGGCCGCGCCGCCGTCGACCTCGACGTCCCAGTTGTACTGGACGGACTCCGGCGTGCCGCGCGGCGTGCGCAGGTCGGCCAGGCGCAGCTCGAAGGTGAGGTCCTCGGAGTCGGCCTCGCGCTGGGCGAGGGCCAGCCCGGTGAGGTCGACGCCGAGCGGCTGGGTGGCGGCCCCGCCGGTGTTGTCGCCCGCGGCGTCGGTGGCCAGCACCACCGGTGACTGACCGCCGTAGGTCACCAGACCCGAGACCGAGATCCCGGTGTCGGACGACGTCACCTCGAGCTCCTCGAAGATCGTCGTGCCGATGGCCGGGATGTGCGACCAGGCGGGCATCGCGGCGGCGACGAGGCCGACGGCGACGGCGGCGGTCGCGAGGCGGAGGCTGCGCATGGGTGGGTCTCCTGGATCAGCGGTCGACGGGTGCGACGACGAGGACGCCTCGCATCGTGGGGCTGGTGGACGAGTCGTAGGCGTAGGCGCCGACGGCGTCGCCGAAGCGGTGGACGTGCTCGCCCCCGGGCGGGACCAGGCCGGGGGAGTTGATGGCAGTGCCGGGACGCAGGACCGGCGGTCGGTCGGCGACCTCGGTGGTGGCGCGCACGTCACGCGGCACGGTGTCCTCGTTCACCCACCGGACGGACATGCGCTTGGACACGGTGACGACCTGCGGCACGAACTGCCCGTTGACCATGCGCACCGTGACCCTGTCGGGGGTGTCGGCGACGTGCTCGATGCGGTAGACCGAGCCCGTCAGGTCGGCGACGTACATCGCCCCGTCGCGGCTGAACGCGACGTCCATCGGAAACGGCGAGGTGAAGAACTCGCGCTGCGCGACGACCTGGCCGGCGTCGTCGAGGTCGACGTGCAGGACCTTGCGGCCGGTGACCTGCGCGCCGTTGAGGTTCCACATGCTCCCCGAC
>Ga0247713_1001431_pt1 | contig 11886 bp, 14 predicted proteins | sample 21E_NmetaG_FD_189936 | JGI IMG/M metagenome (GOLD analysis project Ga0247713, IMG submission 189936) | Soil microbial communities from hillslope of Landscape Evolution Observatory, University of Arizona, Oracle, AZ, United States - 2-1-E_N | ecosystem: Engineered > Artificial ecosystem >... | reverse complement strand
ACCCCGACCCTTGAGGTATCCCCCCGGCCGTGGGTTCACCCGATCCCGCCCACAACCGTAGAAGATCCACCGTGCTCCGGTGGTTCAAGCGGCGATCGCAACCTTCGGGTAGCCGCCGCCCTCCGTAGGCTGGCCAGTCCGCAAGCCGCCGCTGGGCGGGGGTTAGTCATGGTCAGCGGGCGGTCGCGGTCATGAGCACGAAGGTCGGGTCCTTGTGGAACGACCGCTCGGACTGGTCGTAGCCCACGGTCGTGTCGGCCTTGGTGTGGCGGGCGGCGCGTTGCATGTCACGCAGCGGGACGCCCTGCAGAAGGCCGATGGTGATGTAGGAGCGCCGCAAGGCGTGTGGGGTGACCGGCGGGGTGATGCCGGCCGCCCGCGCGAGGCGACGCACAACAGCTGCCGCGTTGTGGGGTCGCATGGGTCGGCGCCACTCGTTGCGCAACAACGGTCCCGTGTCGCGGCCGGCCACCGCCTGGTCGACGGCCTGTTGGGTGCGCGGGTTCAACACCACCTCGGCGGGCTTGTCGCCCTTGCCCACGATCAGCAGCATGGGCTGATAGCGCGAGCCGCTGAGATCAGTGACGTCGGCCGCACACGCCTCCGACACCCGCAGGCCGTTGAGGCCGAGCAGGCACACCAGCGCGTAGCTGTCCCCGCCCTCGTCCTCCCCGGCGGCCAGCAGGTCGGTGAGCTGGTTGCGGTTGAGCCACGGCTGCGGGCCACGGTGCCGCTGGGGTCGACGGACTCGCGCGGCGGGGTTGCCCACGGTGACGTCTTCGTCTTCCAGCCAGCGGAACCACGAGCTGAGCGTGGCGATGCGCCGATAGCGCGTGGCGCACAAGGCAAACCAGCAGTGCAGGTCGCGACGGTAGCTCTTGCGGGTCCCGGCGGACTGGAATCCGGCGAGGAACGCCCCCGCCCAACGCAGCGCCGTCTGCCAGTCGCCATCGTCAAACTCGATGCGCGGATGCTTGAAAGACAGCGGCCCCAGAGTCGCACTCTGATCCCCTTGTTGGGCGATTGGACATCCCGTTCCCCGCCAGCGGCCCACCGGGTTCACGATGGCGGTTCCCACGGCGGCTCGTACCGGTACATCTGCTCTGTGACCGCGACGTCTGCCGGGCCAAACAGCGTCTGCTGTCCTTCCATGCGGGCCTTGGCGTACTGACGCATCACCGGCCATCTGGCGGCGGCGGTGTTGTACAGGTGCGCCATGATCCTGTTGCCGGCATCGTTGTCGGTGGCGAACACCATGTGATACAGCGGCCGGTCGTGCAAAGTTCTGATCTCCAGCGCGTGCACCCAGCGATAGCTGAGCTGGTAATGCAATTGCCAGCGGTACAGATTCACGAACTCGTCACGCGCTTGGGCGGGCGAGATGTCGTTGCCGGTACGGAGTGCCTGGACCGACGTCCAGCGTTCGGACCCGTACACCTGCGTGGCCTGTTCCTCTTCGTCAGGTGTCAGGGCGGTGATGTTCTTGCGCAGCACACGCATCAGCCCGGCGCTGCTGAGCAGGATCCACAGCTCGATCTTGTTGTTCGACCCGCGCTTGTGCTCAGAGAGCGACCGGAGAGTCGTCCAGCGCAGCTTTATGCCGTCGGGGTCGGCGAACGCGAACGTCGGCGCCCACGCAAGGCCCTGCGCCTTCAGCTCGGCGAGGACGCCGCTGACGGTGTCATTGCAGTCTCCTGGAACCACCCGGAAAGGCCGATCGGGGTAGTCGGCGCGCAGCGAGGTTTCCAGCCGCTGGGCGGTGGGGGGCAACTCGAAGAACCGCAGCTGGGTGAACGCTGGGTCGTCTACATCCAGGGCGATGCGGGGTGACGCCTTGAACGACTCGCCGGTGGTGCGGCTAATGCCGTGTCCTTCACCCGCAAAGAGGTCGAGGTAGATGCGTTCAGTCGCCTTGTGCTTGGTGGCGGTAGTGAACCGGTCGAGGTAGTCGGCGAGCAGCTGCAGCTTGGCTTCGGTCCAAAATCCCCAAGGCCTGCCGGTTACGCGCGTGCCGTTCGGGGGCGGGATGTCGGCATCTGATCCCATGTCCGTCCTTCGAGCTGGCGACCCCCGGCCTTCGGGGTCCGACCACCCCACTGCTTCAGGAAGAAGGCTACGCCTTCGCTGTGACATCGGTCCCGTATCTGGACCACCCAGGAAGGGTCCATCGGCCGGGCGCGAGGGCCGCTTTCACCGCCGACGATCACCCAGTCGATGCCGGTAAGGTCCAAGCCAGGGACCGGCCCTAGCAGCGGCTCGAGCGACAGGAACCGCACCGACGCCGGCACCCGCCGCAGGTCCTCGGCCCGGCTGGTGTATTCGTCGGACTCGATGCTCGTCCCCAGCCACACGTTGTCACCCCAGACCAGACGCTCGGCCATCGCCGCGGCGCGCCGTGGGCGCTTGGTGAGCACTTGATACTGGTGGCGGTCGGTGTCGGCCATTGTTTCGAACGTGCGCATGATGAACTCGTCAGGCACCTGCGGATGGAACAGGTCGCTCATCGAGTCCACGAACACTCGCCGCGGCGATCGCCACGTCCGCGGCAGACCGAGGGTGTCAGGATGCAGCGTCAGCCTGAAGCCTGGACCGGATGTGCGGGAGTCACCGTCACGCTGGTACTTCGGCTGCCCCATCGCCTTGAGCCGCTTCGCAAGCCTCAGCGCGTAGCAGTTGTCGCACCCGGGTGACACGCGGTCACAGCCCGTGATGGGGTTCCACGTGGCGTCGGTCCACTCGATAGCGCTCTTATCGCCCACGCCAGGATCGTACGGTGCGGCTATGACAGGGGGTCGGTGCTGCCCTCTCAGAGGCCGCTGTACCTTCGGAGCCATCCCGTATCCCCGGCGCCCCGGTGGTTCCGGCTCGACCCGGCGGCTGCATCGGTTGACCCACGACGCTCCCGCGTGACCAGCCCTGGAAGTGCGGCGGATCCCCCAGGCTTTCTGCCTCGGCCGGATCACGACTGGGCGGACGGACAGCCACACGGTTCCGCTGCAGGCGCTTCCGTGGGCGCTGCCGTGGCCAGCCCGTCTGCTCGTGGCGAGCGGGCCCTCACCCACGTCAGACCCCAGGGGTTCAACGCTCTGCGGCGTTGTTGGCTTCCCGCACAACCTCAGGCGGCAGCGAACCGCGGTCGCGCCCCTGCAATAGCAGCACCGTTTAATTAATGTCCAAGGGTGTCCAGCTCCGCCCCCAATCGCACCTCGACATTCTCGGACAGGCCGGCGCGGAAGTTGTTGGTCCTGGCGACGTCAGCGTGTCGTGGGTCGGCCCCAAGAGTGACCAGACGGCCACCGGGACCCATGGCCCGGGCCGCCATGTCGTGCTGTACCCCCCAGGGTGCGATCTCGAGGATGGTGCGAGCCGAGCAAAGCGGCACGAGTGGCGCCAGCAGGTTTCCCTAGTTGCGCGGACGCTGATCGGCGGCAGGCCGCCGCCGGCGCTGTCTGCCAGACCTGCGTCGAGAGCGGATCCGGCGGCACGAGAGATCGCAGATGTAGCCGTCGACGGCGGTCCAGTTGTGGGGTCACGTTCCCAGGGTCACCCCCAGCCCGGTCCTGCGACCTTTTCGATGGCCGGACACGCTATGAGCAGCTCGACGATCCGAAGCCGACCGCCAAACTCGACACGTACGGCCTCGCGTTCCCCTGCGCTGCATTCGTGCCGAAGTGGAGTTGATCTCCGGGCGCCGCCGCCCGCCTGGCCGGGCGCCAGGGCTGACGACCGCCGAACGAGCACCCTCGTTCTGTCTGGCCTTGAGCCGCCGCTCTTCGGCGCTAGCCGGGGCTGATAAGCCCGAAGGGTTGGCCTTCGGGGTCGATCACGTACGCGGCCTCGGCGGGATCGGCTCGGTTCGTCGCGGGCGTCGCTGCTGTGGCTCCTAGGGCTCGGGCACGGTCAAGGTAGGTGTCGGCGTGTGGGACCGCGGCGTAGAACGTCACCGGTGAAGTGCCTAGTGAGGTGCCGATGGTGCCCGCGATCCCCTCGGCGCCGGTGTCGACGTCGAAGAGGGGGGCGTCCTGCGGCACCTTGGCCGGTTGCACTCGCCAGCCGAATACGGCCCGGTAGAAGTCCCCGAGCGCAGCCGCCTTCGTCGAGCCGATGTGAAAGCGCATGACCGGTGGTGCGTCCCCCTGGGACACCGGAGACTCGTCGCCCCGCTTGACCAAGCCCACGATGTTGCCGTCCGGGTCGGAGAACTGAGCGAAGCTCACCACCTCGGTGATGGGAGGCAGCGTCGTAGCGCCGCCGGCTTGCTCGACTCGATCGAGCGCCGAGCGCAGGTCATCGACCCTGACATAGAACATCGGTTGGCGCCACCCGTCGGCAACGGTGAGGATGCCCCCGTTGATGCCGGCGCCGGCGCCGGTGTCGATCAGCACATGGCCGATGTCGGGCAGGGGATGGAGGGCCCAGCCGAAGAGTTCGGCGTAGAAGGCGCCGAGGGTGGGGGCGTGGTTGGCGAAGAGCTCCCAGTGCACGAGGGGGTTCACGAGGCGACGATCCCGGCGGCAGCCATCCAGTTGTCCAGGTCGTGCTGGCTGAACTCAGACCACGGGTCAAGGTCAGGCGCTTTGCGCAGGACCTCGAACGCCCAGTCGATGTCCCCTCCTCGGATGGCAGGGGCGTGGCAGCTTGCGATGGTGTCGATGGGCATGGACCGCACCTGCTGGAGGTGGACGTTCCACTTGGCCGGGTCGAGCCAGCGATGCCAGGGCGCGATGAGCCGAGCGCCGAGGAGGAGGGCTTCTTCGGCGTCGTTCCTGTCAAGGGCGGCGACGTCTTCCACCGCATGCGGCACGTTCATGCAGAAGGCGTCGGAGGCCCAGTAGACGCCCGTCTTGGCGTCGAACAGGCCCCGGGTCGTGGGGTTGTCGAACAGCGGTGGCCGGACCGCCGTCAAAGTACGGTCGCCGGCGTGGAATTGGTCGCCGTCGCGCACGAACCGCACACGGTCCATCGGGATCTCGTAGTGGTCGGCCATGCGCCCCACACCGAACCACGTCGTGACCAGCACGGCGTTGGGACAAGCCTCGAGCACGGGGATCAAGTTCCCGGTGTGGTCAGCATCGTCGTGGGAGAGGAAGATCCACCGCACATCGGCTGGATCCACGAGGGAGAAGACCTGCTCTTGCCACCGGTCACGGTTGATCAGCGTGCCCGTGTCCACGATGACGGGCTCCCGGGCCTGGATCACCATCGAGTTCAGGTAGAACATCCCCACCGGTGGGGCTTGCATGAGTTGGGGTACCACATAGGTCCCCTCAGCGACTCGATAGGGCGCGATGCTCATGTTGACCGGGTCGACGTCTGAGACGGCCATGGCTCTTTCCTCCCCGTTGCATGTGGCGGTGGCGTGGAACCACCACTTCGACGTTGGTTGCGGCTATGGTGGAGACAGGTCTGTATCGGATGATAGAGAAAGGTCTGTCTACTTGTCAAGCGTCTCGGCGCCGACAGCCAGGGAGCGCATCCTCGATGCCGCCAGCCGCCTGTTCTACCGCCACGGGTTCGTGTCGGTGGGCGTGGACACCATCACGGCGGAGGCGGGCGTGGCGAAGATGAGCCTGTACCGCCACTTCCCGTCGAAGGACGACCTGATAGTGGCCTACCTCGAACGCTCCAACGACCAGTTCTGGGACTGGTTCGAGGGCGCCCTCGGACAGGGGAGCCCTCGCCGGCGACTGCTTCGCGTGTTCGAGGAGCTGGCCGGTTTCGCCACGACCCCGGCCTGCTTCGGCTGCATGTTTCAGCTTGCCGCCGCGGATTTTCCCGATCAGGAGCATCAGGCCAACCGCGCCGCGCTCGCCCACAAGAGGGCGGTGATCGAGCGCCTCCGGGAGCTAGCCGCCCAAGCCCGGGCCCCCGACCCCGATGGACTCGCCGCCCAATTGCTGTTGCTTATGGATGGCGCCTTCGTCGCCTCCCGGATGTTCCCCGATTCAAGCCCAGCCGCCCACGTCGGTAGAGCCGCCGCCTCAATCATCAACGCGGGGGCGCGCCGCCCCCGGGATGTCTAGGAGCACGCTGTCGCGATCACGCGCGGCCTGACCCATGGCCTCGACGATGCTCGGAAGGCGGCGGCGCTGGACGCCCTCCACGCCACCATGGCCGAACACGAAACCGACGACGGCGTGCTGTTCGGCGGGTCCGCCTGGTTGGTCCGGACGCGGTCCAGGACAAGGGGTAACCCGCGAGAGGTCGCAGGTGCGACTCCTGTCGAGCTCAACTTCCGACCGCCAACCTCGGTCCAGTCCACATAACCGTGTTTCCGCGCGGGGGGCTCGGGATCAAGGAACAAGGCAGATATCCCATGGCCGGCCCGTCGCGTCACAGGGTTAGGAGTTCCCCGGCTACCCAACGGTCGACAGACAGGGCACCCGCGCCGACTACTGCGGTCCAGACCCCGTCAGTTGTCCTTCGGGTGTCACATGCCGGCCGCCTGAGGGAGCAACTGCCTGCATGACCCCGATCACAAGAGGCGCATGAACCGCGGACAGGTCATCGCCTGGCTCGCCCGCTACTCGAGGAGAACGCCCTCCCCTCCGGCCTGCACCCGCTCGACTGCCGCGACTACCCGCTCCCCACCGACGTCTGCCTGCACGACCCTGCAACTAGCGGACGGGGGTGCTGGCAGAGGGGGGTTGTGGGGCTGGTGGGGAATCGAACCCACGGCCAATCGGTTATGAGGTGGCGGCCACGGTGCGCTGTGCTCACCTGCGGAAAGGCTCGTCGAGCACGAGCGGAACGGGCATAGATGTCCGCTCGCTGATCGTGCCCGGGAGCCGATCCGACAGCGCCCTGCAAACCCGGGCGCGGGGTCACTTCTGCCACGCAGCTCGCCCTGCCGGTGGCGAGTCTGCGCACACTGCTGGCGTACCCTGAGCGTATGGCGTTCGAGCGCATCACCGCTGACCCGAGCGTCATGGCCGGCGTCCCGTGCATCCGCGGCACCCGCATCCCTGTCGCGACTGTCGTGGGCATGGTCGCCGAGGGCATGTCCGTCGATGAGATCCTGGCCGACTATCCGCAGCTGGCCAAAGATGACGTTCGTGAGGCCTTGCGCTTTGCCGCGGTCGCCGTCGACGAACGCGTCCTGCCGCTACAACCCTCCCCGTAAAGCTGCTGGTCGACGAAAGCCTGGCACACCGCGTCGCCTACCTACTCTCGAGGCGGGACACGACGCCGTGCACGTAGCCGATCGGGACCATCGTGGCGCTCCCGACGACACGATCTTGTGGCCGCCGCTCGAGAAGGCCGAACCGTTGTGCCCTGTCCGAGCGGCAGCGAGGACCGCAAGAGATCGGCGGCGCCTGAAGGTTGCGCAGACAAGCTCGAGCGCCCAGCTGCTGACCCTTGGCGGCACATCTGATAATCTGACCGGGATGACAGACGTGACCGCGACCGACGCCGCTCGCAACTTCGCAGACATGCTCGACGCCGTCGAACGCGGTGAGCAGTTCACGATCATTCGACGCGGCAGGGCCGTCGCCCAGCTCGAGCCTATCGCCCAAGGGCGGGGTGCAGCTGTCAAGGCCGCGTTGCGGCGCCATCCCGTCGACCCTGACTGGTCCCGAGACGTGGAGCGCATCCGGCGACTGGTCTCTTTGCAGGAGCGGCCCTGAGCCTTCTCCTACTTGACACCACGTTCTTGATCGATGCTGAACGGCGGGGCGAACAACCTTACGCGCAGATCGGTGATGACGACGACGTGGCCGTGGCCGCGATCACGGTGGCGGAACTGCTTGTGGGCGTGTCGTTGGCCAGTGGCACATGGCGCACGACCCGCCAGCGCTTCGTGGATGCGGTCTTGGAATCGGTGCCGGTATTGCCGTACGACACCCGCGTTGCTCGTACGCACGCCACGTTGCTGGTGGCGGTGCGGCGGTCCGGCCGGCCCCGGGGGGCGCACGACCTGATCATCGCCGCGACAGCGGCATCCTCCGGCCGCACCGTGCTGACCGAGGACTCAACCGCGTTCGACGATCTTCCAGGTGTCCAGGTTCAGGCCCACTGACTCTCCGCCCTAGAAACCAACTCCCTCGACGACCCGACCACTGCATTGGAGGGCGCTGAGCAGGTGCAACTCATCGGCCGGCTCACCCGCGAGCTCGAGGCGAAGCACATGCTCACCGACCCGGAGCCGACCGACACGGTCATCCGCTCGACGTGCTGGCGCGACCGGCCACCGGCGGACCGCAAACCGCAGGTCAAACGCGGTCTTGTGGGGCTGGTGGGGATCGAACCCACGGCCAACCGGTTATGAGCCAGCTGCTCTGACCACTGAGCTACAGCCCCGCTCGGCAAGCGTAGTCCACCAATCCGCAGTCACACCCCTGTGCGACCTCCTCAAGGGCTGCGGGAGGGGATGAGATTGGGATATCGGGACAAGCTCGAGGAGCGCGACGGGCAAGTCGATCGCGTCGGGCCCGACAGAGTGATCCACCCCACGCGAGCATCATGTTCGGCCGTGCGAGCGCGGTGTACGGCTGCTCTTCGACGCACCGGAGGATGATGGGCCTCGTGCACGCGCTGATGGACGCCAGCGCGCCTCCAGTCGGACCGGGCCGGCCTGGGTGCTATCCTTCGGCGAGCATTCCGGGGTAGCTCAACCGGCAGAGCGGGGCCCTGTTAAGGCCAAGGTTGTGGGTTCGAGTCCCACCCCCGGAGCTCCACATCCCAGGCAGCCGCCGACACGCCTACCCCACCCCCTCGGCGGGTAGGGTGAGCGCTGCAGACCGGTCCTTTCCGGTCGTGACGACCCACAGGAGTGTCCGTCATGCTGTTCCGACTCGGTTTGTTCCTCGGCCTGGCCATCGGCTACGTGCTCGGTGCCCGCGCCGGCAGGGAGCGCTACGACCAGATCCAGGCCCTGGCCCGCCAGCTCGCGCGCACGGAGCCTGTGCAGCAGCTGAGCGACGAGGTCCGCACCGCCGCCTCGCGCGCCGGCGACCGCCTCGAAGCACGCGCGAGCGAGACGATCGCCGAGATCGGGGAGCGGGTAGGCGGCGACGCGACGAGCGACGGGGAGCCGCTCGGGTCTCCGGAGACGATCGCGTCGCAGTAACGCTGGATGTCTAGCTGCCCGGCGAGGCGGGCAGGCGCAGACCCTCGACGGTGCCGCTGACCGACAGCCCCGGCTCGGTGCCCCCGAGGGCGGCATAGGCGATCCCCTCGACGACGGCGGCGCCCAGCCCGTGGCGCGCCTGCCCGAGCGCCGGTAAGACGAGAACCTCCCCGTCCACGTCGACGCACTCCACGTCGGCGAAGGTGCCCTCCGGGGACTCGCCGCCGACGACGCACGCGCCGGTGCCCGGCGACCAGAACCCCGCCACCCCGCCGCGCGGGGTCGGCACCTCACCGATGCGGCTCACCGCGTCGCCCTCGACGAGGTCGACGGTCCCGAGGTTCGTGTCGAGGCCCCCGGTACGCCCCGCGAGGAACCACACCCGGCCCTGCCCGTCGGCGGCCGCCGCGAGGTGCTCCCGCGGCTCGGACAGCGCACCGACCGTCACCCACCGCTCCCCCTCGAGCGCGAACACCTCGCCGGCAGGCCCGCCGCCGCCCACGCCGCCGCCGTAGACGATCCGATCACCGTCCCAGACTGCTGCGCCCGCGGCCCGGGCGTCGGGCAGGGACGGCCCCAGCGCCCACTGTCCGCTCGCCGGGTCGAGGCGGTGTACGGCCGCCGTCGGCGTGTCGAACCCCGACCCCACGTAGCCGCCGAGCAGGTAGAGCTCCGCACCGCTCGACACGAGGGCGGCGTGGTGCACCGGCTCGGGCAGCTCGGGCCCCGCGTCCCAGGTTGCGAACGCCGGGTCGAAGATCTGCACCGCACCGCTGGCGTCCCCGCCGGCGGTGAGGCCACCGGCAGTCCACAGCTGGCCACCGAAGGCGGCCGCGGCGACCTCCGACAGCGCCTGCGGCGCCTCCGGCAGAGCCGTCCACTGCTCGGCCGGCAGGGCACGGTCCCCACCTCCCCCCTGCCCGGGGCTCGGTGCCGGCGACGGGTCGCCCGGCAGGGGGCTCGTCTCCTCGTCCGGGGCAGGATCGTCAGCGGACCCGCAGCCGGCGAGCAGCAGCACGGCACACGCCATGGCGAGGGTCAGCGCGACGCGGGTCAGCACGGTCAGTCCAGGTAGTCCTTGAGCTTCTGGCTACGGGAGGGGTGGCGCAGCTTCGACAGCGTCTTCGACTCGATCTGGCGGATGCGCTCGCGGGTGACGCCGAACTCCATGCCGACCTCCTCGAGAGTCCGGGGCTGCCCGTCGGTCATCCCGAACCGCAGCTGGATCACCTTCTGCTCGCGGTCGGTCAGCGTGTGGAGGATGAGCCGGATTTGCTCCTGCATGAGCACGAAGCTCGCCGCATCGACGGGCACGACCGCCTCGGTGTCCTCGAGGAAGTCCCCGAGGCTCGAGTCCTCCTCCTCCCCCACCGGGGTCTCGAGGCTGACCGGCTCCTGCGACAGCTTCTGGATGTCGCGGACGCGTTCCGCGGTGAGCTCGAGCTCCCGGCCGATCTCCTCGGGCGTCGGCTCCCGGCCGAGGTCCTGCAGGAGCTGGCGCTGCACGCGGACGAGCTTGTTGATCGTCTCGACCATGTGCACGGGGATGCGGATGGTGCGGGCCTGGTCGGCGATGGCCCGGGTGATCGCCTGACGGATCCACCAGGTGGCGTACGTGGAGAACTTGTAGCCCTTCGTGTAGTCGAACTTCTCAACGGCGCGGATGAGTCCGAGGTTGCCCTCCTGGATGAGGTCGAGGAAGAGCAGCCCGCGACCGACGTAGCGCTTCGCGATCGACACGACGAGGCGGAGGTTCGCCTCGACGAGGCGGCGCTTGGCGAGCTGCCCGCCGCGTTCGACACGCTTGAGCTGCGTGCGCCATTCCGTGGTGTGGACGAGGCGGGCGTCGGCGAGCAGGCCCGTCGCGGCGAGCCCCGACTCGACCCGCTTCGCGAGGTCGACCTCCTCCTCGGCCGACAGCAGCGGCACGCGGCCGATCTCCTTGAGGTACATCCGCACGGGGTCGTTGACCGGTGCGCCCGGCGCGAGGTCCTCGAGACGGCCCCGTCCCGCGCCGCTGGCACCGGGCACTCCCTGCGCCGGGTCGCTCGAGCCTGGGCCCGCCGCCGCCGCCTCGGCGGGTACCTCGACGACCTCGACGCCTTCGGCGGCGAGGAGCTTGCCCACCTCGGAGGCGGCCTCCGTGGCCGCCTCGTCCACCAGCTCGAGCCGGTCGACGGCGTCGGCGATGTCCGTGGTGGTGACGAATCCCCGGGTGCGCCCCTGCTGGAGGAGCTCGACGACCTCCTCGCGGTCCGGCAGCGCGTCCGCTCCGACGTCGTCGATCGTCGGAGCCGGAACGGGTTCGGGTCGCCCGCTGCCCATCGCCCTAACCGTCCTTCCCCTCGAGAAGGTCCCGCCGGCGCCGCTCCAGCTCGAAGAGGCGCGTCTGGACCGCGCGACGCTCTGCCGGGTCGAGCTGCTCGCCCACCTCGGTCAGGCGCTCCCGGAGCCGGTCGCGCTCCCGCTCCACCGAGCGGGCGAGCAGGCGCGCGACGAGCTCCCGGAGGTGGGCGGGGTCGGCCTCCACGGTCGGCTCGGACAGGGCCAGCGCGCGCACCCGCACCCGGGCCGCGTCGTCGGGCAGGGCCGCGAGCACCGCCGGGAGGTCGCCCGCCGCCGCCTCGCCGAGCGCGGCGAACAGCTGCCGGGACATCGGCGCCCGGAAGTGCTCGGCGCTGACGAGCTTCCACGCGGGAGGCAGCAGCTCGGGTACCTGCAGCGCCGCGCGGAGCACGTCGCGCTCGAGCTGCATCTGGGGGTCCCGGGCGGCTCCCGACGCGCTCACGTCACCCTTCGGCGCGGGCGGCGGGGGG
>Ga0247713_1001430_pt1 | contig 11888 bp, 10 predicted proteins | sample 21E_NmetaG_FD_189936 | JGI IMG/M metagenome (GOLD analysis project Ga0247713, IMG submission 189936) | Soil microbial communities from hillslope of Landscape Evolution Observatory, University of Arizona, Oracle, AZ, United States - 2-1-E_N | ecosystem: Engineered > Artificial ecosystem >... | reverse complement strand
GCGCGGGGGCGTTCGCCGTCTGCAACCCCGACGTTGCGCTCGAACCCGACTACCTCGCGCGGGCGCTCGCCGCGCTCGAGGCCGACGAGCGGCGTGCCGCGGTGCAGGGCAAGCTGTGGCGCGGCGAGGAGGCCGACGGGCGCGTCCTCGACACGACCGGCCACCAGGCGTTCGTCACCCGGCTGTTCCGCAACCGCGGCGAGGGCCAGGTCGACCGCGGGCAGTTCGACGCCCCCGGAGCGGTCTTCGGAGTGTCCGGGGCGGTCGCGCTCTACCGCCTCGACGCCCTCGCCGACGTCGCCGTCGACGGCGAGGTCTTCGACGAGGACCTGTTCGCGTTCTGGGAGGACGTCGACCTCGACTGGCGCCTTCAGCTGCGCGGCTGGCACGCCTGGTACGAGCCCGCCGCGCGCGGGTGGCACGAGCGCGGCGGCGCGGGCCCTCGCCGCACGGCGTTCGTGGAGGAGCTGAACTTCGCCAACCGCTTCCTCGTCGTCGCGAAGAACGACCACCTGCCATCGCTACTCCGCGCGCTGCCGGGCTTCGGCGCCACGACCCTGCTGAAGGCCGGCGAGCTTGCGCTCACCGTGCCGAGCGCCCTCGCCCGGGCGCTGCCGCGCGCCCGCCTCCTGTCCCGCATGCGCGCGAAGGGACATGTCGTGCGGGCGCGTGCCACGGTCGACCCCGCGGCGGTGATCAGCCGATGGTTCGAACCGTTCGACTACCGCGCCTGGGTGGCCACCTGGTGGCACCGCGTGCAGGCTGAGGCCCGCCACGACGGCTGACCGGCCGCGTCCTGCACGAGCGTGCGCGGGAGGCGGTCGCCGTCGCAGATCCTTGACATTTTGTCCCAACGCATCTTGACGTCGGGCGGCGCGCACACGAGAATTCCATGATCGTAACTCCATATCTGCGAGTAACGGCGCTTCCCCAGGGTAGAACCGCCCGGGGTGATCGTGAGGCGAGTGGTGAGGGTGATCACCAGGTGCGAGGAGTCCCCCGCCGGCGAAGGAGGCTGTATGCCCATGAACCTGGAGACGCTGCCCTGGGCCCCCCAGGCGAAATGCCTGCAGGGCGACCCGGAGGCCTTCTTCCCGGAGAAGGGCGGCTCCACGAGGGAGGCCAAGCGGATCTGCGCGCGCTGCGACGTGCGCGAGGAGTGCCTCGAATACGCCTTGGCCAACGACGAGCGGTTCGGCATCTGGGGCGGCATGAGCGAGCGGGAACGGCGGCGCCTGAAGCGTATGGCCTCCTGACCGACCGAACGCCGACCCCCGTCGGCTAGCATCGTTCACCGCGAGCGCACCGCGTGGCTGCGTGGTGCCGATGAGTCCTCCGCCTCTTCGTACGCTGGGCTGCCGTCGATGTCCTCGTCCGATCCCGCCTCCAATCCCGCACGCCCCGTTGGGCTGCCCCGCGTCGCCGCGATCCTCGTGGTCCGCAACGGGGCGGAGTGGCTGCCGAGCGTGCTCGCGACGCTCGCCGCGCAGCGCTACCCCGCCCTCGACCTCGTCGTCGTCGACAACGCGAGCACCGACGACTCGGCCGACATCCTCGGGCGCCGGATACCCGCGGACCGGCTCGTCACCCTCCCCCGCAACGCGGGTTACACCCGGGCAGTCGCGAGCGCGCTGACGCATCCCGTCGTCGACGAGGCCGACCTCGTGCTCCTCCTCCACGACGACCTCGCGCCCGCGCCGGACGCGATCGCGCGGCTCGTCCACGCCATGCGCGAAGACCCGGCGATCGCCGTGGTCGGGCCGAAGCTGCGCGACTGGAGCGAGGAGCCGGTCCTGCAGGAGGTCGGCATGACCGTCGACCGCTTCGGACGCGCCGAGTCGCAGCTCGAGCCGGCCGAGCTCGACCAGGGTCAGCACGACCGCCAACGACCGGTCCTCTACGTATCGACCGCAGGGATGCTCGTGCGGAGGGACGTGCTCGCCGAGCTCGGCGGGTTCGACCTGCGCTTCCCCCTGTTCCGCGACGACCTTGACCTCTGCTGGCGCGCGTGGCTGGCCGGCTACCGGGTCGAGGTCGTCCCGAGCGCCGTCGCGTACCACGTCGCCGCCGCGACCCGGGGGGCGCGCGAGCTCGCCGGGCGGGCCGCCCAAGGCCGCTACCTCGCAGAACGCCATGCCCTGGCCACCGTGCTGAAGAACTACGGGGCACGCCGCCTCCTGTGGGTGCTGCCGGTCGTGATCCTCCTCGCCGTGGTGAAGACGCTGACGTTCCTCGCGACGAGGAGGTTCGCGGACGCCGCCGCGGTGGTCCGGGCGCACCTCTGGAACGCCGCGCACCTTCCCACCACGCTGCAGCGCCGGAAGGTCGTGCAGCGGCGCCGCCGCGTCGCCGACCGCGACCTCGGCCGGCTGTTCGCCCCCGGCCTTCCCCGCGCGCGGACGTCCGTCGAGGCCCTCGGCAGCTGGCTCGCCGGGGGCAGCACCCGCGTCCTGCTCGAGGACCCGGAACAGGCGGGTGGGGCGCAGGCCGAGCCCGGGGGGGCCTTCGTGCGCGCGATCCGCAACCACCCCGCGGCCTCCGCCGGGCTGGCGCTGCTCGCGGTCTACCTGCTCGGGCTGCGCGCGCTGCTCGGCGGCGGCCAGCTCGTCGGTGTGGAGATCGCTGCCTGGCCGGAGACGGCGAGGACCTTCCTGCGGGCGTACGCGAGCCCGTGGAACGGCGAGCCGGTCGGGTCGGCCGCCTTCGCGTCGCCGGTGCAGGCCGTCCTCGGGATCGTCTCGCTGCTCGGCTTCGGCAACGCCTGGCTCGCGCAGCGGCTCGTCGTCTTCGGCCTCCTGCCGGTCGCCTGGCTGCTCGCGGTGCGCGCCGGTCGGCTGATGACCGCCCGTCCCGGCCCGCGCCTCCTCGGGGCGACGCTCTACGTGCTGTCCCCCGCGGTGCTCGGGGCGTTGGGCCAGGGCCGCCTCGGTACCCTCGTCGCCGCCGCCCTGTTGCCGGGGATCGTCCTCCTTGCGGTCAGGGCGGCCGACGCCCGCACGCCGCTCGGCACCGCCTGGCGGTCGAGTGCGCTGCTCGCGCTCGCGACGGCGGTCCTCGTCGCGGCGGAGCCTGGGATCGCTCCCGTGCTCGTCCTCGGCTACCTCGGTCTGCTCTTCGTCGCGTTGCGCAATGAAGCGCGCCAGCCGGCCGTCCGCCTCGGCGTCGCGGGCGGGGCGGCCCTGCTTCTGCTGGGCCCGTGGCTCGTCGGCCTCGTTCTCGGGGGCACCGTCGGGGTGCGCACCGGCGCACCGCTCGAGACCCTGCCGCTGTGGCGAGCGCTCGCCGCCGCTCCCGAGGTGCTGCCCGCCTTCGCCGGTACGGCCGGGATCCGCTCCGCGCTGACGGCCGCGGCGGTCGTGGCGGTTGCGGTCCTGCTCGGCCTGCGTACGAGGCCGACCGCGGTCGCGGGGCTCGTCGCCGCGGTGGCCGCCTCGGCACTGCTCGCCTGGGGCGCGACCCGGCTGGGCGCCCGCTGGGTGTGGACGCCCGCTTTGCTGCTGCCTGCAGCCCTGGCGATCGGCGGGCTCGGCGTGATCGCCGCCCGCACCCTCGCCGGAGGGCTGCGCTCGTACGCCTTCGGCACCCGCCAGCTCGCCGTCGTCGTCGCGGTGGTGGCCCTCGGCGCAGGTCTGGCGGGCGGCGTCCTGCGGCTCGCCGGCGGCCCCTGGGAGGGGCTGCGACGCGACCCCCAGCTCGTGCCGGAGTTCGTGGCGGCCGATCAGCCGCGCGTCGGTCCCTACCGCATCCTCCTGCTCGCCGTCGACGACGGGACGGTGACATGGGAGCTCGTCACCGCCCGGGGCCCGAGCATGGTGGACTACGGCACCCGGGCCGACGAGGACCTCATCACGCTCGTCGACGACAGCGTCGGGGGTGCCGTCGGTGGGGCGGACCTCCGCGCGGGCACGCGCCTCGGGCTCGCCAACGTCCGTTACGTCGTCGTGTCCGAGGCCACCCCATCGGACGCGCTCATCGCCGCGCTCGGCCGCCAGCCGGCGCTCGAGCCCCTGCCCTCGGGTGGCGGGCGGGTCTTCCAGGTCGTCTCGTGGCTGCCACGGGCGGTCGTGCTGCCGCCCGGTCCCGGCGAGGCCCTGCTGGCCGCCGGCGACCCGGGAGCAGCTGCGGGCTTCGAGGAGACCGGCCTCGACCGACCGCGCCGGGACCTGTACGTGGGTCGGGAGCCGGTGGCGGAGGGCGGTGTGCTCGTCGTGTCCGAGGGCTCCTCGCCCCTCTGGCACGCCTTTGCGGACGGTCGGCGCCTGGAGCCCCGCGAGGTCGAGGGGATCAACGCGTTCGCGGTCCCGCCCGGCTCGGGGCCCGTGCGTGCCCGCGTGGGGGGCGGGGTGGGTCACCGCACCATCGTGGCCATGCAGGCCCTGCTGCTGCTCGGCGTGGTCTCGCTCGCGTTGCGCCCGCCCGGATTCACGCAGGCCCGCGCCGAGTCGGTCGCCCGGGGGCTGCCGTCCGACCTCGCCGGGGGGGTCGCACCAGCGGCCGTGCCCGCCCGGGACGACACCCAGGGGGTGCGCGGGTGACCGCGGCCACGCCGCCGGGCCCCCCGTCCCGCGAGCAGCGGCGCGCGTCCCTCGCCCTGTTCGCCACGACGGTGGTCGTCCTCCTCGCCCTCGTCGTCGACATCGTCACCGCACCGGGCCCCCCCCGGCCGGCCGAGCCGGTCGCGCAGGACACCGCACAGGCCGGCGCGTGGTACTGCCCCGCCACGGCAGGGGAGGGCGAGTCGGCCGTCCTGACGGTCGCAGCGGTCGGGGAGCAGCCGTCCCGGATCACCGTCGTGCGCTACCCCGAGCGGCGGCCCACCCCCGACCCTGCGGTCGAGGTGGCCCCCGGCGGGGAGCACGCGCTCGTCCTCGGCCCGGGGGAGGCCACGACGCCGGTGGCCGTGCGCTGGGAGGGCGGGCCCGCGACCGCCAGCTGGCGGATCGAGTCGGGGGACACCCCGGGGGCGCCCTGCGAGCCGGGACCGGCCGAGACCTGGCACCTCGCGGGGCTCGACACCGCCGGCGGCTCCCGCTCGACGCTGCACCTGTTCAACCCCTTCGGCGTCGACGCGGTCGCGCGGATAACCTTCGCCACGCCGGAGGGACGCGTCGTGCTGCTGCTCACCGACAACGTCCTCGTGGAGGCCAACAGCACGGCGCGCATCGACCTCGGCCAGTTCCAGCCCGAGCAGCCCGACCTCGGCGCCACCGTCGAGGTGCTCACCGGCCGGCTCGTCGCCCAGGGCGAGCTCGTCCTCGAGCCGGTCGGCGAGCGTCCGGGACCGAGCGGGCGCGCCCTCGTACCCGCGGCCACCGCCGCGCGCGACGACTGGGCATTCGGCTATGCGCGCGTCGACGAAACCTCGTCGTCATGGGTGTCGATCATGAACCCCGGTGCCCGGGAGGCGGCCGTGGAGATCCGGGTCTCCGCGCCGACGCCGGAGGCCGCCATGCAGGAGTACTCGGTGCCCGCGGGGGGCGTCATCGCCGTCGACCTCGCGCAGCTGTCCGAGGAACCGGAGTTCGGCGTGGCCGCCTTCAGCGTGAACGAGGTCCCCGTCGTCGTGCACCGCGTCACAACCCTGCGCGCGGCCGGCCGCGAGGGGCTTGCGGTGTCCCGCGGGGCGCAGCCGTCGGCCCGCTGGGCGCTGGTCGGCGCGGGCGCGGGGGAGCGGCGTGGACGGGTCACCGTGTACAACCCCGGCGGGGAGGAGCTCACCGTCGACGTGGTGACGAACGCCGAGGGCCCGCCGGAGTGGAGGGGCGCCGCGATCCCGCCGAACGGCTGGCTGAGCTTCAACCTCGTCGACGCCGCACCCGAGCAGGGCGAGATCCCGGCCGGGGTCGTCGCGAGCGGCCCGGTCGTCGCCGAGCTCCGCTCCCATCACCAGTCCGGCGGCCTGCGGCTGTGGTCGGCCGTCGGCATCCCCGCGGAGGTGTGGGCGGGCCCCGCGACCCGCCCGCCCGTGCGGCGCGACCCCGCGCTGTCCACCAGACCGCTGGACCGGGGGGCGCCGGGACCGGCAGCGCCCGAGCGTCCCGCCCCGGGCGAGCTGCCGGACGTTCCGGACCCCGATGCGCCGCCTGCGGGGGAAGGCGCCCCGCCGGGGGAGGCGCCGCCGGACGCCGAGCCGGCGCCGGCGGGCTGAGCCCACGACGACGGGGGCGTTCGGCTACGCCCGGTGCTCGGGATTGGGGTAGTCGAAGCGGCACCCCGCATCCCAACCGGTGCGTGAGTTGCCCCCGGCGGGAAACCCGCCCAGGTCCTTCAGCATCCGCGCGGTGTGCAGGAGGTTCCAGGGGCGCGGATCTCGTCGACGGCGACCCCGTTGGCCCGCATGACCTCAACTCCTTCACGCACGAGCGAGAGCGACCCCCCACAAGGGGCGTCTTCAGTGTGCATCCACCACGTCGCGCGCCGCATCCCCTGTGCCCGCCTGGACCCCTGACCCGCGGCGTCGCCTGAGTGGGAATTCCCCCGACGTGATTTATGGTGGGGGCATGCGCCACGCCTCCCGCACCTGCAGCCGGCCGGCCTGTCCAGCTCCCGCCACCGCCTCGCTGTCCTACCGCTACGCGAGCGGTCAGGTGTGGATCGCCGACCTCAGTCCCAGTCCCCATCCCGCGCTCTACGACCTCTGCGCGCGCCATGCCGACGCGCTCACCGTGCCCCGCGGATGGCAGCGCGTCGAGCAGCGGTCGTCGCTCCCCGACGCCGCGGCGCCCGCCCGGCCGGGGCGCGCGGAGGAGCGGGCGCCGGTCAGCGCACCGCTGCGCCGGCCGGCCGGCACCAGTCGCTACGACCGCCTGCGACGGGAGCTGCCCCGAATCGCCGCGCAGCCTGACGAGCGCGTCCCCCAGGGCGAATTCGCGCCGGCCGCCATGCGCGGCGCCCCGACACGCCGGACGGCCTGATGACGGCCCCGCCGCTTCGCGCCTGAGGCCACGCCCACAGCGAGTCAACCCTTGACGAGCATCGATGTGAATTCTTATGTAGCAGGTGGGGCACGGTGAGCCTGCCCCGCGACCTCGTGCGGGCGGTGCGGCGGCTCGACGAGCACCAGCTGCGCCGGCTCGTCATCCTCGCGCGGGGGCTGCTGGTGGGCTCGGCCGGTCCCGTGCTCGAGCCGGAGGACGTCCCCGGCGTGTCGCGCCCCACCTACCGGCAGCAGTGGGTGCGCTGCGGCAAGGACTGCGCCTCCTGCCCCCACGGCCCGTATTGGTACGCCTTCTGGCGCGAGGGCGAGCGGACCCGCTCGCAGTACATCGGGCGCGAGCTGACCGCCGACGTGCGTCGGCTCTGCGCGGAGGCCGACCCGCCCGCCGGATAGCGCCAGGGGCGGTCCCCGCCGGCTCGCGAGCCGTGGAGAGAGGCGCCGAGCGCCGACGGCGGGCCGACCTGGCCGGATGGCCCTACAGGTTCGCGGCCCGCGCGCCGACACCTTCCCCGAGGCTTCACCCCCACCACGATCCCTTGTGAGGACGTCATGAACCGCTGCGTCAAGTGCGGATCCCCCGACCTGTTCGAGATTGACCTCACCGTCGTCGAGGGTCCCGCGCACTTCACCCACTGCCGGGCGTGCGAGCACCGCTACTGGGCCGAGCCCGACGGCTCCACGGCGCTCGAGCTCTCCCAGCTGCTGGCGGGCTGAAGCCGGTCCGTCCCCCGCTCCTGCGCCTGCGCACCCCGTCGGGGCGCTGCCGGGGTCGGGGCAGTCGGTAGGATGCCCCACGTCGCGACCTCCGACGCGCGGGAGCCTGCATGCTCGACCTCACACCCATCGTCAAGGCCTACGACATCCGCGGCCTTGTGCCCGAGCAGCTCGACGCGGAGGTCGCTCGGGCCCTGGGCCGCGCGTGCGCGGTCGAGCTGCACGGCGAGGCGGTCATCGTCGCCCGCGACATGCGCCCGTCCTCACCCGAGCTCGCCGCCGCCTTCATCGAGGGCGTGCGCGCGCAGGGCGTGGACGCCGTCGACATCGGCCTGGCCTCCACCGACCTGCTCTACTACGCCTCCGGGCGTCTCGGGCTGCCGGGAGCCATCTGGACGGCCAGCCACAACCCCGCGGCCTACAACGGGCTGAAGGTCTGCAGGGCCGGCGCCGAACCGGTGTCCCTCGACACCGGCCTTGCGACCATCCGCGATCGGGCGCAGTCCGGTGATCTGCCGCAGGTGCACGCCACGGGGGACCTGCGCACCGACGACCTCATCGACGACTACGCCGAGCACGTGCTGAGCTTCCTGCAGGCCGAGCGCATGCGCCCGGTCAAGGTGGCGGTCGACGCCGGCAACGGGATGGCCGGCCTCGTCGTGCCGCCGGTGTTCGCCGGCCTGCCCGTCGACCTCGTGCCGCTGTACTTCGAGCTCGACGGCACGTTCCCCAACCATCCGGCGAACCCGATCGAACCGGAGAACCTCGTCGACCTCCAGGCCGCGGTGACGGCGGAGGGCTGTGCGCTCGGGCTCGCGTTCGACGGCGACGCTGACCGCATGTTCTGCGTCGACGAGCGGGGCCGCCCCGTGGCGCCCTCCCTCGTCACGGCGGTGATCGCCGAGACGCTCCTGGGGCGCCACCCCGGCGAAACCGTGCTCTACAACCTCATCTGCTCGAAGATCGTGCCCGAGACCATCGAGGCCGCCGGCGGTTCGGCGATCCGCACCCGCGTCGGCCACTCGTTCATCAAGGCGCTCATGAAGGACACCGGCGCGATCTTCGCGGGCGAGCACTCCGGCCACTACTACTTCCGCGACAACTTCCGCGCCGACTCCGGCTTGATCGCCGCCGTCCTCCTGCTCGAGGCGCTCGGAGAGCACGGGGGCACGCTGTCCGAGATCATCGCCCCCTACGACCGCTACGTGCAGTCGGGCGAGGTGAACACCGAGGTCGTCGACCAGGACGCGGCGACCAACCGGGTCGCCGAGGCGTTCTCCGACTCCGGCGACGCCGACTGGGCCGACGGCCTCACCGTGGACGGCGGCGACTGGTGGTTCAACCTCCGCCCGTCCAACACCGAGCCGCTGCTGCGCCTCAACGTCGAGGCGAAGGATCGTGCGACCATGGAGCGCGTGCGCGACCGGGTGCTCGAGCTCGTCCGCACCTGACGGAAGGAGTCCGTTGTTGCCTGTCGACTCGCAACTCATCGAGCTGCTCGTGTGCCCGGCCTGCCATGGCGCGATCGACTACAAGCCCCGGCGCAGCCTCATCATCTGCACGCAGTGCGGGTTGCACTACCCCGTTCGCGACGACATCCCCGTCATGCTCGTGGAGGAGGCCACCCGGCCGGAGAGCAAGAAGCGGTCCTGATGGATCTCGACCAGCCGGATCGCTTCGGCGCGGTCGACCCGGCCGACGCGCTCGGCGACGTGGAGGCCACGAGCGTCCAGTGGGCCGCGGCACCCCGGCCCCCGCGCATCGACCTCAACGGTGTGGACAGCGTCCTCGTCACCGGCGTCGGCGGGTCGGGGATCTGCGCCGACGTCGTCGCGGGTCTTGCCGCCGAGCGCCTCGCCGTCCCCATCGTCGTCCACAAGACCTACGGGCTGCCCGCGCACGTCGGGAACCGCTCCCTCGTCGTGGCGGTCTCGTGCTCCGGCAACACCGAGGAGACGCTCTCCGGCGCTGAGGAGGCGCTGCGCCGCCGCGCGGGGCTGCTCGTCGTCGCGGGTGGGGGCCGCCTCGCCGAGCTCTGCGAGGACCGCGGGCATCCCTGGGTGTCGGTGCCCCGGGCATGGCAGCCCCGCCACTCGCTCGGCGCCCTCGCCGTCCCAGTCCTCGCCGCGCTCGGCCTCGACGACGGGCTCGAGGAGACCCTCGCCGTGCAGCGCGCGGTGCTCGCCGCCTGCGGCCGCGACGTCCCGTGCGCGGACAACCCGGTCAAGCGGCTCGGTGCGCGCATCGCGGAGGCGGGCATCGTCGTCGTGCAGGGCGCGCGACCCCTCGCCTCCGTCGCCGCCTACCGGTTGAAGTCCCAGCTGAACGAGAACGCGAAGGTCCCCGCGTTCTTCGGCGAGCTGCCGGAGGTGACGCACAACGAGATCGTCGGCTGGCAGGATCACCCGGACCTTTGGAAGGACACCCCGCTCGTCCTCATGCGCGACCCGCAGGGCGAGCATCCCCGCATGACCCGGCGGATCGGCCATCTCGAGGACCTCGCGGCGGACCATCTCGACGAGGTCGTCGAGCTCACCGCCCACGGCGGGCCGCCGCTCGCCCGCCTCGCGTCGCTGCTCATGCTCGCCGACCTCACGAGCATCTACGCCGCACTGGCCCGGGACTGCGACCCCACCCCGATCGCGCTCATCGACCGGCTGAAGGAGGAGATGTCGCGCGAGTGAGCACGAGCATGCCTCTCCCCGGCGTGGACCCCGACCCGAGCCGCCTTCCTTGACCGACCCCGGCGCCAAGCTCCGCGCGCGCCTCGGCGCGTTCCGTCCCGCGCTGCTGCTCACCCTCGGGTCGGGGCTGGGCCAGCTCGCGGACGAGGTGCGCGAACCCCTCGTCGTGGGACTGTCCGACCTCGGCCTGCCCACGGCGACCGTGGCCGGGCACGCCGGCCGGCTCGTCGCCGGATGGCTGCACGGGCTGCCCGTCCTCGTCCAGCAGGGCCGGCTGCACCTCTACGAGGGCCACGCCCCCGGGGACGTCACCGCCGTCGTGCGCGCCGCCGCCGACGCCGGGGCCGGCACATGCGTCTTCACGAACGCCGCCGGCGGCCTGGCCGACGGGCTGCAACCGGGCAACCTCCTCGTCATCAGCGACCAGCTCAACCTCACCGGCCGCACCCCCCTCGTCGGCGCGGAGTTCGTCGACATGGCCGGCGCCTACGATCCGACGCTGCGGGCCGCGGCGCACGCGACCGCCGCGGACCTCGGCGAGCACCTCGCCGAGGGGGTCTACGCGGGGGTGGCCGGGCCCGCCTACGAGACCCCCGCGGAGGTGCGGATGCTGCGCACCCTCGGAGGGGACGCCGTCGGCATGTCGACCGTCCTCGAGGTGATCGCGGCGCGGGCCCGCGGGCTGCGGGTCCTCGGGGTCTCGGTCATCACGAACGTCCACCGGCCCGGTGGCACGCCGACCGACCACGCCGCCGTCCTCGAAGCCGCGCGGACGAGCGGGACGCGCCTGGCCCGGGTGCTTCGGGCGCTGCTTCCGCGAGCCGCCGCCTGATGGGCACCGACGTCGTCCTCGTCGTCGCGGCGCTGGGCTTCGCGGTCGTGAACGGCGTCAACGACGGGGGGGCCCTGGTCGCCACCGGGCTCAAGGTCCCGAGCCTGCCCCCCTTCGTGGCGATCGCGATGCTCGGCGCCGCGATCGTCGTCGCGCCCCTGGTCGTCGGCACGCAGGTGGCGACGACGCTCGCCACACGGCTCGTGTCGTTCTCCGACGACGGGGCGCTCGTCTCGGGCGAGACCGGGCTGCTCGTCGCTGTCCTCACCGCGGTCGCGGTCGTCGGGTTCCTTTCGAGCCGCGGCCTGCCGACGAGCCTCACGCTCGCGCTCGTGGGCGGCATCACCGGTGCGGGGCTCGGCGGGGGGCTGCCCGTCTCCCACGCGACGCTCGTCCTCGTCCTGGCCGTGGGGCTAGCCGCCCCGGTCGTTGGGGCCGGCGCAGGCTTCGCGCTGTCGCGCTTCGCGGGCTTGCTCCCGAGCCGGCGTCCGGTCGGCCGCCGCGTGCGCACGACCCACGTCGGCGCCTTCGCCCTCCAGTGCCTCGCCTACGCCGGCAACGACGGCCAGAAGATGTTCGCGGTGATGGCGGTCGCCACGGGCGGAGCGCAGGAGGTGCGGCTGCCGCTCGCCGAGGTGGCACTCCTCGCGCTGCTCTTCACGGTCGGGCTCGTGGTCGGCCTGCGTCCCGCGGCCGGCACCCTGTCGGCGGAGATCGTGCC
>Ga0247713_1001429_pt1 | contig 11896 bp, 10 predicted proteins | sample 21E_NmetaG_FD_189936 | JGI IMG/M metagenome (GOLD analysis project Ga0247713, IMG submission 189936) | Soil microbial communities from hillslope of Landscape Evolution Observatory, University of Arizona, Oracle, AZ, United States - 2-1-E_N | ecosystem: Engineered > Artificial ecosystem >... | reverse complement strand
GCAGCGGATCCCATGCTCAACCCTAGTCCGGCCGGATCCCTTCTTCAACGCTATTCGCCGAGTTCGCCTCAACTATTCGTGCTGGTCAGCGCCCTCCCGATAGAGCGACTTCCGGAGGTCTGAGACTCCGGCGGCTCTGCCGGCGAGGTCGTCTCTCCACTCGGAGGTGAACGGGCGGGATACCGCCTGGAACGGCGTCATCCTGCCTGGAGTATTGTGCAAGCGGAGGTGGCTCCTTCTGGCACTCCCGCATGGAACCACCGATGAAGTCCGGTCGGCGCAGACGCCAACTAGTCCTTGTCCTTGCGCTTCCAGGGCTCGCTCTCCTCTCGCTCGTGCCGTTCGTCTGGCCCCCCACCGAAGTCCCGCCCCAGGCCGATGCGATCGTCGTGCTGTCAGGCGATCACGGAGAACGCCTTCCGGTAGCGATGCGGCTGCTCGAGCGGGGGGTGGCACCAACACTTGTCTTCGTCGGAACCCTCGACCGGGCCGAGGAGGAGGTGATGTGCCGGGATGGCTGGCGGGGACGGGAAGTGCTCTGCGTCCGTCCCGACCCCGACAGCACCCGTGATGAGGCAAGGGCGACGGCGCGCCTCGGGAGGGAGCGGCAGTGGGGCTCGGTGGTTATCGTCACCTCATCCCATCACACGGTCCGGTCGGCCCTGCTGTTCCGGCGCTGCGTCGACGGCGAGGTGTTCACCGCCGCTGGTCGGGCCAATCTTCCGTTCAGCACAATGGTAAGGCTGACCCTTCGCGAGTGGATGGCCACCGCCTACCTCCTCACACTGGAACGCGGCTGCTGAACCCGTCGGCGGTCAGCTGTACCCCAGCCGCCGGTTGAGCCGGCCGGCGATGCGCTCGAAGGTCGAGAGGTCGTCGGCCGTGAGCTCGCCCTTCCAGCGTTCATCGAGCCTGATCTCGGCCTCCTGGTGACGGAACCTCATCGGATTGCCTCCGACCATGTGCCGATCGGCGGACCGGAAGTCGAGCATCGCCTCCTCGAAGGGCACGCCGAGAGCAGCGCAAATGCGTGTCAGCTCCGCGCCGGGGGCTCGGCACAGTTCCTCGTAGCGCACCCGCGTCTCCGACGACGACGGGATGGTCCGTCGGGTAAGCACGTACTTGAAGTGGTCGAGCTTCCAGTTCTGCGCCGCCTCCTGCATGGTCACCCCCTCGCGGCGCATCCGGGAGTAGCACACCGCACGGCCGTCCCGAACCAGGTTCAGGACGAGAAACCGCTCGTCGGCATACAGGTACAGGCCCTTCATCCGAGCTGGCGCCTTGGTCGTATCGACGACGATCGGGGTCCCAGTGGCCCGGCGGGTGGCCTCGATCAACAGCAGGCTGTTGCGCACGGCAGCGCGGTTGGTGGCGACGTCGGACGAGAAGCGTGCGCCTAGGTCACAGAGGCGCCGGCTCCCCAGGATCATCATCACCCGGTTGAAGTTGGGGTTCACCGGCTGCACGGGGCCGGCCGGCCCCCCTTCGTGGACGCACACGCCATCACCTCCCCGGTTCAGGTAGAGAGGATCCGTCGTGGGCAGAACCCTGACCGCGTCTGGGATGCCTGTGAGCTCGTCGAGCTCGGCCGTGATGCCACGTCGGCGGAGGCACGATTCGAGGGCCTCCCCGCAGCTGCAGCTCCCTACGTCCCACCGCTCGAGCGGACGCCCGCAGGCGCAGTGCTCAGGTTGCTTGCCGGTGTTGACGCCCACGAAAAGCCAGTGGATCTCGCCGAGCCCCGAGATCTGTGAATGCCCGTCGAGAAGGAGGTTGAGCAGCGTCGAGCCCGTGTGCCAGCTACCGGCCACGTACACGAGAGTTCTCGGAGCCGTCATGGTGCCGTGGTTCGGGCGGGCGCGGAGCCTGCCCCCGCCGCTCTCTGGGACACCATGGTGTCGAAGATCGCGACCACGTCGGGCATCCTCCGCTCCACCGAGTAGCGGTCCAGCACGGTCGCCCGTGCCGCTTGTCCGATGCGGCGCCGCAAGCCTGGGTCGCGCACGAGCGCCAGCAGGCGATCGTGCCATTCGTGCTCGCTCTCGACCAGGAACCCGTTGACGCCGTCCTCGATCACCTCCGGGTTGGAGCCGATCCGGCGGGCCACCACCGGCAAACCGACCGCCATGCACTGCAGCGTCTTGAAGAAGAACTTCCAACGGTTCCACGGAAGGTCGTTCAGCGGCACGATTCCGATGCTGGCGCTGGCGAGGTCGCCCACCTCGGTGGCGGAGGACCACGGCCGGTGCTCGGTCTCGACGCCCGCCAGCGCCACGGGCCGGTCGGCGATGATCCTGAGGGGTGCACGCACCGACTGCTGCAGCCGGCTGAGCGGGCCGGTCAGGGTCTCGAGATTCGATGTCGTGCTGTGGCTGCCGATCCACACCAGGTGCGGTGGGTAGCCGCTGGGCTGGTCTGCCGGCCTGTACCGATCGGTGTCGATCAGGTTGGGCATCACCGATACCGACGGGTTGTAGCGAAGGGCATAGTCCGCGATCGGCCGGTTGATGGCAATGACATGGTCGCTCAAGCGAATGAGTGAATTCGTCTTCCCTGGAAACTTGAGCAAGCTCAGCCACCCGTTGAAGGGGCTTCGGTACGGTATGAACGTCGGGTCGTCAATGTCGTAGATCACCGGCGCGCGCCGTGCGGCGATCCGTTCAGTCAAGGCGGGCCCGATGAGCGCCGCCTCGCGGTAGACGAACACCACGTCGGCATCGAACCCGCGGAGGGTCGTGAGCAGGTGGCGGAGGTAGCTATCGAGCAACCGCATGGCCTTGGCGGGGGTGCGACCTCGCTCATACAGCACCTCCTGGAGCCGCTCGCTGGCGAAGGGCTCGAAGCGGACGTGCCACCCAGCCTGCTCCAGGTGCCACGCCCAGAGCTCGATGCGCGCCCGCTGGCCGGGCGAAAGCTCCAGCACGTGGGGCACGAGAGCGACGAGCCGCTTCAAAGCGCTGCCCGGCGAAGGAGCTGCCGGTCGGCCAGCTGTTCTTCTGCCGCCACGTCGAGGGCATCGCCGGGGCCGTCCCCCGCCCACGACGCGAAACGCCGCAGACCGTCGATGAACGGCGTCGCCGGCCGGTAACCCAGATCACGCTCGAGCGCGGACACGTCTGCGACTGCATGCCGCACGTCACCTACGCGGTAGCGGCCGGAAACGTACACGTCGGGCTCGAGCCCAAGCACCTCGAACATCGCACCCGCGATCTCCCGCACAGTGACCGCAGCCCCCGTCCCGACGTTCCATGTCCGACCGAACGCGGTGGGATTCCCCGAGCATCGAGCCAGAACCTCGACGACGTCGTCGATGAAGACGAAGTCGCGCAGCATCAGCCCGTCCTCGTAAACCTCAATCGGGGTGCCCGCTCTGGCTCGGCGGAAGAAGGTGCCCAGAAGGCCGACGTAGGGGTTGTTCATGGACTGCCCGGGACCAAAGACGTTGAAGAGCCGCAGAACCGTCAGAGGGATCCCGTGGATCCGACTCATGCTGTGCGCGAGCTGTTCCTGTTGCAGCTTGGTGAGGCCGTAGATCGACGTGGGTGCGGGCGCCACGTGCTCTGCGGTCGGTGCTGCCTCCCCCGGCCCACCGCACCCGGGGCAAGCCACTTCCCATGTGGCCGAGTCCATGTCGACGACGCGTCGGGCCCCGGCAACGAAACCCACGCCACAACTCGGGCACCGATGCCGGCCCTCCCCGTATACGGCGCGCGACGAGACGATGACGACGTGGGCGACCCGGGCTGCAACCGCCGCCTCCAGCACCACCGCGGTCCCGTAGCTGTTCGTGCGGACGTACCGCGCCACCTCGTACTGTGACTGCCCGACGCCGGTCTCGGCGGCAAGATGGTGAACGACGTCGACGCCCTCCATCGCAGCCATCACGGCACCGACGTCACAGACGTCCGCTGTCACCAGGTTCATGGCGGGGTCGATCAACGGGTCGACGCCGTGGACCTGCTGGAGGAGGTTGTCCAACGCCACGACCTCATGGCCTTCGGACGCCATCCGCCGACCCAGGGTGCCGCCGATGAAGCCAGCACCTCCAGTGATGAGCACCTTCGGCACCCTCGGAGGTTACATTCAGGGATCGGTGCCCTGGTGCAGACGCTGCCGCCCATCACCTACCTGTCCGTCGATCCCGTGTCGGAGGGAATCGGACTGTCCCAGGTCGTTCGGTACGTCGAGCGCCTCGGACGCCGTGGGCTCGACGTAACCCTGCACTCGTTCGAGCAGGGAGCACCAAGCCCAGCGGTCGCGCAACGGCTCCGCGCCGCTGGCGTCCGATGGCGGCCGCACCGGTTCGGCATGGTGGGTGCGGCCGGGGGAATGGTTCGCGTGGCGCACGCGGCATCTCTCGTCGCCAGAGCCGACCTCGTGCATGCCCGCAGTGACCTCGCGGCCGCCGCATCTCTGCTGGCCCAGCGGCGGCGATGGGTGTGGGACCTCCGCGCCCTGTGGCGGGAACAGAGGATCGCGGCGGGGATGATGCGCGAGGGCTCCGCGCCGGAGCGGCTGATGCGGTCGGTCGAGGCGGCGTCGGCAAGGTCCTGCACATCCATCGTCACCCTCAGCCACTCGGTCGTGGAGGTCCTCGCCGAGCGATACGGGCCCGAAGTGGCGGGGAAGGCCAACGTGATCACGACATGCGTAGACCTCGACCTCTTCGCCCTAGCGCCGCTGCCCCCACTTCCGCCCGTGCGCCTGCTCCTCTCGGGGACCGTGAACAAGTTGTACGACGTGCCCAGCATGTTGAAGCTGCTTGACCGCCTGTCGACGCTCGTCCCCACTGAGCTCACCGTTCTCGCCCCAGGTCCGACACCGTGGGAGGCCAGCCTCGCCACCGCGGGGGCCGTCCGCACCTGGGCTCAGCCTGAGGCGATGCCCAGCTGGGTGAAGGACCATCATGTCGGCCTGAGCGTGCTCCGGGATGTGGGCGTGAGCAACCGCGCCGCCGTCCCCACCAAGCTGGGCGAGTTCCTGGCGTGCGGGCGGCCGGTGGTGGTCAACCCAGGAGTGGGCGACATCGACGCCCTGCTCGCCGCCAACGACTGCGGCGTCGTGCTGCAGGACGACACCGAGGCCGCGCTCGAAGCGGCCGCCCACGAGCTCCTCCGGCTCCTCGGCGATCCTGAGACGCCGGCCCGGTGCCGAGCCCTCGCGACCCGGCACTTCGACCTCGAACGGGGCGTGGACGAACTCGTCGAGGTGTACGCACAGGCCGCCACCTGACGCCGTCGGTGCCGGGCGCCCTACCTCCGGCGTGCAGGGATCAGCACTTCGTCGTCCACTCCGAGGTAGTTCTCGTCGGCCCAGCCGAGGAAGCGGGCCAAGCCCTCGGCGAGATCCACACGCGGGACGTAGCCGAGTTGCGAGCGAGCCTTGGAAATGTCCGGGCACCGCCGCATCGGCTCGTCACCCGGATACGTCTCCGGGTAGTCGACCAGTCGCAGGTCGGGCCGCCGACCCAGGACCGCCCCGATGCGCTCCACCAGATCGCGCATGGTGATCTCCGGTGAGGATGTGCCGATGTTGTAGGTCTCACCTGACCGACCTCGCGCGATCACGCGAAGGAAACCGTTCAAGGCGTCGGTGATGTAGCAGAAAGTCCGCGTCTGCTGGCCGGACCCGTAGACCGACAACGGGCGCCCGCCCTTGATGCGGCTCGCGAAGTTGGGGAGCACGCGGTAGTCGTGCTCCTGCATCCCCGGCCCGTAGACGTTGAAGGGCCTGATGACGTTGGTGTGGAGATCGAAGTAATGATGGAAGATGTAGCTGAGAGTCTCGCCGACGCGCTTGCCCTCGTCGTAGCACGCTCTCTGCCCTTGGGTCGACACGTTCCCGCGGTACGTCTCGGGCGTCGGGATATTGGCAGGGTCCGGGTCGCCGTAGATCTCACTCGAGCTGAAGAACGTGAACCGGGCACCGTCCCGCTTCGCCATCTCCAGGAGGTTCCGGGTGCCGGAGACAGCGACGTCGAGGGTCTCAAGGGCGTACGCCCGATAGTACGACGGGCTGGCGATGCCGGCCGCATGGACCACGTAGTCGACCGCTCCCTCGAACTCGAGCGGCTGGATCACATCGTGCTGGATGAACCGGCGGTGCGGCCCGTCCGGGAACATCATCCCCGCGTCCCCCGAGGTGATCAGGTCGTCGACCACGATCACTGTGCATGGTGACCGCAGCACGGACCGGTTCAGCTCGTCGAACACCGACGTCAGGTACCGGCCCAGGAAACCCCGACCTCCTGCCAGCAGAACCGTCCTCCCGGCGAAGTCCTGAGCGACGTCGCCCACCTCGTAGATGATCTCTCCGATGTCGGACTCGAGGAAGTTGGCCATGCTCAGATGAGCTCCAGGTGAGGAAGAGGGATGATGAACTTCCCGCCGAGCTCAGCGTACCGACGGTGCGCCGAGGTGATGTGGGGAGCGAAGTTCCACGCCAGGACCAGCACATAGTCGGGCCGGTCCTCGTAGAGCGCGGTCGACGACACGACGGGGACGTGGTGACCGGGCGTGAAGAGACCTTGCTTCAACGGGCTGTCATCAACGATGAAATCGAGAACGTCAGGACCGATGCCGAAGTGGTGCGTCAGCGTCGTCGCCTTCGCGGGAGCACCGAAACCAGCGATGCGGAAGCCCTCGGACCGCAGCTTCGTCAACATGGCCACCAGCCTCTGCCCCAGCACGTTGATGTTGTCACCGAAGGCCCTAAAGGTCTCCGGCCGGTCGAGCCCGTGCCCGCGCTCGTCCTCGATCAGGCGGTCCAGCCGTGAGCTCCGGCTACGCGGGCCTTCGGCGAGCTGGACCGCCACTCGCACCGATCCACCGTGCGTGTCGACCCGGCTCGCATCGATGACCTCCATGCCGTGACGGGAGAAGAAGGGCACGAGCGGCTGGACGGAGTGGTAGTCGAGGTGCTCGTGGTAGATCGTGTCGAAGAGGGTCTTCTGGACGATGTCGAGCAGGTAGGACACCTCGAAGACGAAGACACCGTCCTCGGCGAGCAGCGTGCGCACCGCCTCGGTGGCCGAGGAGAGGTCGTCGATGTGGGCGAAGACGTTGTTGGCGGTGACGGCGCGTGCGGGGCCGTAACGGCCCCGCACGTCTCTCGCAAGCGCAGGGGTGAGGAACTCGGGGATCGTCTCGATGCCGGAGGCGTTCGACCTTCTGGCGATCTCCTCGGCCGGGTCGATGCCGACGACGCGGAGGCCGCGGTCCCCGAAGAACCGCAGCAGGGTCCCGTCGTTCGACCCCACATCGACGACGAGGTCGCCGGGACTGACCCCGAACTGCTCGATGACATCGGAGGCGTACCGCTCGAAGTGAGCGATGAAGGCCCGCGACGTTCCTGAGGCGTAGACGTAGTCGCGAAAGAGAACCGCCGGATCGATGACGTCGAGAAGCTGTACGTGGGCACAGTCCGCGCACATCCATACGTCGAGCGGGAACCTGGGCTGCTCGCGGTCGAGAGCCGAGGCGGTCACGAAGGCGTTCGCGGGCGGGGACGGAGCGAGCGACAGGACCGGCTCGAGCGACGCTCCGAGGCAGAGACGGCAGTCAGACCGCCGACGGCAGACCTCCGAGCTCAGGTGGGACTCCGCCGATGTGGGGGCGCTGCTCACCCCGGGATGACCTCCACCCGGACGACGTCGGCCTCGTACGAGTCGTGATCGCGCCGGTTCCGGCTGAGAGCCAGGAACACCGTCTCCTCCGAGAACCTCATGGCATGGTCGACCATGGGAGGGGTGAAGAACATTGTGCCTGCGGGCGCCACGAGCCGCTGGGGCGGATCGGCGGAACCATGCTCACGGTAGAAGTACTCGATCGATCCGGAAACCACGTAACAGTAGTGCCAGTCGGTCTTGTGATAATGGTTGGCCCGGACGGCGCCCTTCTTCGACGTGATAAGCACCGCGCTCAACATGCGACGGTCGACCAACGGCTGTATCGCGCCACGGTCGTCGACGAAGGGTGGCTCGAGCGCGACAACCGCCTCGACCGGCCACTCTGAGATGTCGTCAGGCCCCGCGGCGTGGTCGCTCCGCCCGTCCATCGGCCTTAGACTACCCCGCACCCGACGTGCCTTTGAGCGGCGACATTCCGGCGGTAGGTTGAAGGTGATGGCGCTCCTTCCAGGCCGGCAGTGAGCCGTTCCGTCGCCGTACTGGGCGCCGCCACGGTTCTGGGCGCTTCGGTCGTGTTCCTCGGCTCCATCGCAGCCCTGGTGACGCTGACCGTCCTGAGCCTCCTCGCGCTCCCGCTGCTCGTGTCCTGGCTTGTCGACCCGATCGGGCCCGACGCTCGCACGAGAGTGCTGCGGTGGACGATCGCGGGGTTCTTCGCCCATCTCGTATTTGGCCTCGCCGTCTTCAACCTGTCCGGCGTCTTCTCCGCCCTCCGTTCGGACGCGCTGACCTATCACGGGCTCGCGCAAGCCATCACCAATTCATGGACCTCGGACTCCCCAGGCCCGCACCTTCCCGCGGGAAAGGAAGGGTATTACTACCTGCTCGCCGCCATCTACCGCGTCTTCGGGCCACACCCGGCGGCGGGCCTCGTCGTGAACGCAGCACTCGCCTCTGCGCTCGTTCCGATCCTCACCGACCTTACCCGACGACTCTTCGGCCCTCACGCGGCCCGGTATGCCGGTCCCCTGATCGTGCTCATGCCGGGAGTGTTCATCTGGACCTCGCAACTCCTGAAGGAGGCGGCGATCCTCTTCCTTGTTGCAGTGACGGCCAGCGCCGCGGTCCGTCTCAGCAACAAGGTGACCGTGGCGCCCCTTCTGGCAGCCGCCGGAGGTCTCGCTCTGCTCTTCACGTTCCGCGGCCCCGTCGCACTCGTCATGGGCGGCGGCGTCGTCGCCGGTCTGGTGCTCTCGAAGCGAGAGCTCTTCGCCGGGCTGAGCACGGCCCTAAGCACCCTCGCCCTGATCGCGCTCACCGTCGTTTCCCTCGGCGTGGGTTACTCGGGTTTCCAGAACGCCACCAGCAGCGACCTCGGGCAGGCCCACATCGTCCGCCAGGACCTGGCCCGTTCGGCCAACACCGGTTTCGACCACGAGGTCGACATTTCGACCACGAGGGGGGCCTTCTCCTACCTGCCCGTCGGCCTGTTCAACTTCGTGCTGGGCCCCTTCCCCTGGCAGATCCAGGGGGTGGGCCAGCTTGCCATGGGGCCAGACGTGCTCGTGTGGTGGTTCCTCCTGCCCAGCCTCTGGCGCGGGCTGACCACCGGGTTCCGCACCAAGGGGCGCGCCGCCCTCGTGCTCGTCCTGCCCGCCCTCATCTCGACCGTCATGCTGGCCCTCGTGATCGGCAACTTCGGCACGGTGGTGCGCGAACGGGCCCAGGTGGTCGTCCTCCTGGTGCCCTTCATCGCTCTGGGCCTGGCTCTGCGGGCCGCCCGCTCCGGCCCCGCCCGCCAGGAGCAGCCGCCGGCGGTCCTAGTCGCCCGGTGACGGCGCCTAGATGATCACGGCCACGGCCAAGCCCAGGGCGATGGCGACGAGCACCACGAGGACGGCGATGAGGAGGCGGCGCGCCATTCGCCGCCGCCGAATCCGGTGGCGATCCGACGGGTTCCCCAGATCGACGGTCCTACCCGCAGTTCCGCACCGCCACACCCGGCCCCGCGCCATGGGGCGGGCGGACCGGCTGGGCGCCGACACGGAGAAGAGCCGATGTACATCCTCGGTCTGACGACACTGGGCGACGCCGCCGCCACCCTGCTCGCCGACGGCGAGGTGGTCGCCGCCGTCGAGGAGGAGCGGTTCTCCCGGAAGAAGCACCACATCGGCTTCCCCTTCCAGGCCATCGACTACTGCCTGTCGGAGGCGGGCATCACCCTCGCCGACGTGGCTCACGTGGGCCTCTACTGGAAGCCCTGGATCCTGCGCCACAAGGCCATGCAGGCGGTGCGGTCGCTGGCCATCTCGCCCGACATGTTCAAGGCCCGGGTCGACCGGGGCGTGACCCAGGTGAGCCAGAGCTACCTCGGGATGTTCCGCTACCCGCAGCTGCTGCGCCAGCGGTTCGGGCCCAGCGACTTCAAGTTCCACTACTTCGAGCACCACGTGTCGCACGCGGCCAGCACGTTCCTGGTGTCGCCGTTCGACCGCGCCGCCATCCTGACCATGGACGGCACCGGCGAGGCCACGACCACGCTGATGGGCAGGGGGTCGGGCACGGGCATCGACGTGCTCAAGCGCATCAAGCTCCCGCACTCGCTCGGGCAGTTCTACTCGGCCGTCACCAACTTCTTGGGCTTCGACATGTTCGAAGGCGACGAGTGGAAGGTGATGGGGCTGGCCTCGTACGGCCGCCCCGAGTTCTACGACTTCTTCTCCCGCCGGATCCTCTCCCTCGACGGGCCCGACGGCTTCCGGGTCAACATCCGGGTGCTCGACCACCACCTGGCCAAGGGCTACCGGTTCAGCGACGAGGCGGTGGGGGCGCTGGGGCCGCCCCGCCGCCCGGGTGACGAGGTCACCGAGCGGGACATGAACGTGGCCGCCAGCGCCCAGCGGGTGCTGGAGGACGTCGTGCTCCACCTGCTGCGCGCCCTCCACGCCCGCACCGGGGAGGACAACCTGTGCCTGGCCGGCGGCGTCGCCTTCAACTCGGTGATGAACGGCCGCATCCTCGAAGAGGGCCCGTTCCGGCAGGTGTTCATCCAGCCGGTGGCGGGCGACGCCGGCTGCTCGCTGGGGGCCGCCCTGCTCGTGCACCACGACGTGCTGGGGAACCCCCGGAGGTTCCGGATGCACCACGCCTACTACGGGCCGTCGTTCAGCTCCGAGCAGTGCGCCGCCGCCCTGCGGGCCGCCGAGCTCCCTTTCGAGACGCTGGAGGACGAGAAGCTCCTGCCCCAGGTGGCGAGGCTGATCGCCGACGGCGCCATCGTGGGCTGGTTCCAGGGGCGGACGGAGTTCGGGCCCCGGGCGCTGGGCAACCGCAGCTTCCTCGCCGATCCCCGCCGCCGCGACATGCGCCAGCTCCTCAACGACAAGGTCAAGCTGCGGGAGTGGTTCCGGCCCCTCGCCCCCTCCATGCTGGAGGAGTCGGCCGAGCAGGTCTTCGGCAAGCCCTACCGCGACCCCTTCATGATCACGGTGCTCCCCGTGGCCGCCGGCCAGCACGACCGCATCCCGGCCGTGGTCCACGTGGACGGTTCGGCCCGGCCGCAGACCGTGAGCAGGCAGACCAACCCGAGGTACTGGCAGCTGATCCGGGAGTTCGAGAAGCTCACGGGGGTGCCGGTGCTGCTGAACACGTCGTTCAACATCCAAGAGCCCATCGTGTGCACTCCCGCCCACGCCGTGAGCACCTACCAGCAGGCGTCCTTCGAGGCGCTGGTGCTCGAGAACCACCTGGTGCAGCGCTGACGGGCGGCCTGGCCGGCGGCGGGGGCCGGCGGCGACCGGCGGCGGCCGGCGGACTGCCCAGGCCCGAGGTTCGGGACGAGGACCGATGGGGTAACGTGTCGACCGCATGAGGCGGACGTACCTGGTGACCGGCGGTGCCGGTTTCATCGGCAGCAGCCTCGTGGAGTCGCTTCTCGGGCTGGGGCACCGTGTGGTGGCGCTCGACAACCTCTCCACCGGCAGGCTCGAGAACCTGCGCGCCGTGATCGACCACCCCCACCTCCGCTTCGAGCAGCACTCGGTGCTCGACGAGGTCAAGGTCGACGAGCTCATGCACGAGTGCGACGTGGTGGTCCACCTGGCGGCGGCGGTGGGCGTGCGGCTCGTCGTCGAGCAGCCACTGCGGTCGTTCACCACCAACATCCGCGGCTCGGAGATCGTGCTCAACGCCGCCCACAAGTACCGGCGCCAGATCCTGCTCACCAGCACCTCGGAGATCTACGGGAAGAACACGGCGGTGCCGCTGCGG
>Ga0247713_1001427_pt1 | contig 11901 bp, 14 predicted proteins | sample 21E_NmetaG_FD_189936 | JGI IMG/M metagenome (GOLD analysis project Ga0247713, IMG submission 189936) | Soil microbial communities from hillslope of Landscape Evolution Observatory, University of Arizona, Oracle, AZ, United States - 2-1-E_N | ecosystem: Engineered > Artificial ecosystem >... | reverse complement strand
GTGCCGACGACCAGATTGCCCACGACGAAGGGACCGAGGTCGTCGAACAGCGAGCGTCCCGCTCGGCGAAGGCACGACCATGTCGAGGGGGCGTTCGACGGCCGGTCCCCGGAGTGCGGTGCGGGGGAGACGGCTACCGCCCCGTCGACCCGGTGGTGGCGATGCCCTCGGTGAAGTACCGCTGGAAGATGAAGAACAGCACCACCATCGGCAGGGTCACCAGCACACTGCCTGCTGCGAGCAGCTCCCACTGCTGCTGCCCGCCGATCGCTGGGTTGTCGATGATCGCCTTGAGCCCGCGGGGCAACGTGAACAGCTGCACGTCGCGCAGGAAGATCAACGGCCGCACCAGGTCGGTCCACAGCACCTTCAGCTCGAACAGGAACACCACGATCAGCGCCGACCGTGTCAGCGGCAAGGCGATGTTCCACCACAGCCGGAAGTAACCGGCGCCGTCGACGCGGGCGGCTTCGAACAGCTCCCTGGGCAGGGTCAGCAGGAACTGGCGGAGCATGAAGATGTAGAACGCCGAACCGAACAGGTTGCCCGCCCACAGCGGATACAGCGTGTTGTTCAGCCCAAGGCCGTCCCAGATCAGGAACTGGGGGATCATCAAGACGGCGCCGGGCAGCATCATCGTTGCGAGCACGAGCAGGAACAGGCCGTCCCGGTAGCGGAAGCGGAAGTACGAGAACGCGAAGGCCACCATCGCCGAGCTGAACGTCACCGCGGTGGCGCCGAGCAGCGTCACCACCAGGCTGTTCCAGCCCCACGTCAGGATGGGGGCCATCTGGAACAGTCGCGTGTAGTTGTCCCAGCGGACCTCGCTGCCGATGAAGTCCGAGCTGAAGACCTCGGCCGGTGGCTTCAGCGATGCCGACAGCAGCCAGATGAGGGGGTAGACGAACAACGCGGTCACGGCGACGAGCGCGACGACGAAGACCGCTTTGCGCATGACCCGCCCGGGACCGAAGCCGTCAGGCGTGGTCGTGTCGACGACCGCCTCGGGTCGGCTGACGCTGGGAACCAGGGATCGGGGAGCGGGTTGGACGGCCATCTCAGTCGCCCTCGTAGTACACCCAGCGCTTGCTCGTCTTGACCTGGATCACCGTGATGATCCCGATGACGACGAACAGCACCCACGCGAGCGCGGACGCGTACCCCATCGCGAAGAACTCGAAGGCGTTGCGGAACAGGTAGATGACGTAGAACAGCGCTGCCTGGCCTGCCGCTCCGGACTCCTGGCCGCCGAAGAACATCGCGTACACCTCGGTGAACAGCTGCAGCGAGGCGATGGTGTTGATGATCAGCGTGAAGAAGATGGCGCCGCTGATCATCGGCAGGGTGATGTAGCGGAACTTGTGCCAGGCCCCGGCACCGTCGACCTCTGCGGCCTCGTACAGGTCGCGGGGGACGTTCTGCAGGGCAGCCAGGTAGATGATGACCGTCGACCCGACGCTCCACAGCATCATCAAGATGACGCCCGGCTTGATCCAGGCTGGGTCGTTGAGCCAGCTGGGACCGGGCAGACCGATGGCGCGGAGCGCTTGGTTGACCAGCCCATCACGTCCGTTGAGCAGCAGTAGGAACAGCGCGCCGACCGCGACGGCGGGGGTGATGTTGGGCAGGTAGAACGCGGTCCGGAAGAATCCGACGGCGCGCCCGACGCGCTGCAGCAGCAGCGCGAGCGCCAGGCCCGACGCGATCGTGCCCGGCACGTAGAAGACGGTGAAGAACACCGTGTTCCACAGGCTGGTGCGAACCTCAGGGTCCACGAGCAGCTCGCGGTAGTTGTCGAGCCCGACGAACGCCGTGTTGGCCCGCAGCGGGTCGTAGTCCGTGAAAGACAGCCACAAGCTCCACAGCATCGGCCCGGCCATGAACACCAGGAACCCGACGATCCACGGCGACATGAACACCATGGCCCAGCGAAACTCCCGCTGCTGGTTGGTCAGGCCGGTGTTCGCGCTCACCGGGCTGCGCGGTCGATCTCTCGCTGGACGCGTTCGTCGGCTTGGGTGAGCACCTGTTCGGCGTCGGTGCCCTGGTTCATGACCTCGTCACCGGCGGCCTTGTAGGCGTTTTCGAACTGTGCCGAGGCGGGCGACGGCGGCAGGCTCCACGCGTGCTCCTGCACGTCACGGACGACCTGAACCGCTTCCTCGAGCCACGGCCACTCGCCGAGGTCGAGGTTCGCGAAGATCTCCTCGTCGGCCTCGCGATTGCCCGTGTACACCCCGGTGTTGGGCTGGTTCTCCTTCTTGGCCGTCTGCGCGCGGGCCTCCGCCGCAGCCAGCCAGGCGTCCTTCTCCGTCATCGCGCGGATGAACGCGCACGCCGCCGCCTTGTCCTGACTCTCTGCGGGGATGGCCCAGCTGTTCCCGTCCGCCCACGTGATCGGCTCACCGTCGCGTGTCTCGAATGGCCGCACGGTCAAGTCGACGTCGGGTGACGCCTCCGCCAGGACGGTCAGGTACCACTGCTCCATCGGCATGGCGGCGAGCTGGTCCTGCGCGAACTGGTTCTTCGCGCCGAAGAAGTCCCACGTGTCGCGGAAGTCCAAGAAGCTGGTGCGGCCGCCGGCGGGCTCGTGGAGGCTGTTGGCGAACTCCAGCGCCTCCGCGACGGCGGGGTCGTCCAGCTGGGACTCCATACCGTCGTCGCTGATCACGGGCGTGCCGTTGGCAACCGCCCACAGCGGGAGGAACTCCGGCAGCTTCGGGTCGATGCCCAACCGAGTGGGGCGGTTGCCGCCTTTGGTGAGCTTCTCGTTGGCATCTGCGATGGCGTCCCAGTCGGAGAAGTCGAACTCATCCGGGTTCAGCCCCGCGTCTTCGAACGCCTTGGTGTTGATCATCCACAGGCGGCTGTTGAAGAACTCAGGGACCGCGTAGGCGACGCCCTCGACGGTCACCTGCTCGACAGCGGACTCGTAGAACACCCCCATGTCGATGCCCTCGGCCTCCAGGCATGAGTCGAGGGGGTCGAGGACGCCGCGGGCGATGAAGGTGCCGAGCTGGTTGCGCGGGATGTTCACGACGTCCGGCGGGTCGCCACTGGCCAGCGCGGACAAGAACGGCTGCTCCTCGAACCCGCTTTCGCTGAACTCGACGTCGACGCTGGGATACAGCTCCTGGAAACGGTCGACACGCGTCTTGGCGATCTCGTCGCCCGTCTCGTAGGTGGCGCCGAACACGAACAGCGACGCTTGCGCGTCCGACGGCGCCGCAGTGATCTCCTCACCCTGCGGGGTGTTGTCACCGACACCGCCTGCGCCCCCGCCACCGCACGCGGCCGCGATGAGGGCCAACGCCAGTCCCGATGCAGTCGACCGTGCACGCATCGCAATTCCTTGTCGATATCGGCACCCGAGGACCTGGGGCGATCAGCAGTGAGCCACCAGACGACGTACCCCGAGGCAAGCAAAACACACGCGGAGAATTCACTGCGACGCCGTCAAGCTCGGGCGACTGCCCCTTCACCCGTCCGGATGGTCAGCCAGCGCCGCCAGCCACACCCAGTAGCCGAACAGCGCCTGCAACGGCAGGCGCAGCAACAAGGCGGCGCGTCCTCCCGGAACCTGGGGAAACTGCTCGGGATGCAGGGCCATGTTGATGTTGGCCGGGAAGACGGCGACGAGGAGCGCCAGCAGCAGCCAGCCGCCCAGTCGACGGGTGCGGGGGATCATCGTCATGACCCCGCCGGCGATCTCCGCGGCGCCCGACAGGTAGTTCAGCGCCTCCGGCGCCGGCAACCCCCTCGGGATGATGGCGACGTAGAAGTCGGGGTTGGCGAAGTGGTTGACGCCGAGCGCAACCATCCCCGGCCCGGCAAACAGCCGTGCGACCACCCTCATGCCGCGGCCGGGCCGGCGCCTCACGCCGTCGCGCCCAGCGTCTCGGCGATGAGCTCGCGCAGCGCGTCCAGGCCGACTCCCTTCTCGGCGCTGACCCACAGCACATCGTCCGGCGCGAGCCCGCACCCCTCGGCGAGGTCGCGCTTGCGGCGCTGACGCTTGGACGCCTTCACCTTGTCGTGCTTGGTGGCGACCACGCGAAACGGCAGGTGGTGCTCCCGCAGCCAGGCCAGCATCTCCGTGTCCAGCTTCGTGGGACCGACCTCCCCGTCGACGAGCAGCAGCGTCAACACCAGCGAGGGGCGTTGGCGCAGGTACTGCTCCATGCGTCGCCGCCACGCGTCACGCGTGGCCTTCGGCGCGGTGGCCGCGTAGCCGAAACCGGGCAGGTCCACGATCGCTGCGCCGTCTTCGGTGGCGAACAGGTTCAGCAGCTGCGTCCGGCCCGGCTTGCTCGACACCTTCGCGAGCTTCCGCTGCCCCGTCAGGGCGTTGAGCAGCGAGGACTTCCCGACGTTGGAGCGGCCGACGAACGCGATCTCGGCCCGCGTGCCCGGCAGTTGCCGGACCTCCGCCGCGGACTGGACGAAGCGCAGCGGCAGCGTCCGCTGCGTCACTCCCACTCCATCGCCTCCCGCAGACGCTCCCACGAGTCCGTCCGGTACTGTAGCCCCGTAACGATGTCCCGAGAGATCACAAAGAGCGGGTGACGGGAATCGAACCCGCATAACCAGCTTGGAAGGACGGCCCACGGCTGCTGGCCAGAGCGTAAAACCGCAGGTCAGAGGCGGTTTTGGGTGTCCACCGATGACCGTGATTTACCGCCCGTGCCACTTCGTTATGGCACGTAGATGGCACGCCGAGGGACCTCAACCCGGATGCGCGCGCACACGGAAGCGCGCTCGGTTGACCCGACCGGGCCGACCAGCCCGTGGACTCAGACAGCCTCGTCGCGAGCCGGCCGACGCTGCCGACCAGCCAAAGGGTGAACGACCCCCGATTGGGGTTGCTGGGGCGTACTCTTGCGTGGAGATCAGGAGGCCATGGGATGACGTTCGAGCGGATCACCACGGATCCTGCCGTCATGGGCGGTGTTCCTTGCATTCGTGGGCTGAGGGTGCCCGTAGCCACCGTGGTTGGCATGGTCGCCGACGGCATGTCGGTTGATGAGATCCTCCGCGACTTCCCCTATCTAGAGGAGGAGGACATCGCCGAGGCGCTGCGCTACGCGGCTGAGGCTGTCCGGGAGCAGGAGCTTCCCCTGCGCACGACTGGATGAGGTTCCTGGTCGATGCCAGCCTGTCGCCGGCGGTTGCGGTCCTCCTGACTGAAGCGGGGCACGACGCGGTCCACGTCCGCGACGCACTGGGGCTGAAGGCTCCCGATGTCGAGATCCTGGAGCATGCAGCCGCCGACGGTCGGGTGATCGTTGCCGCGGACACAGACTTCGGCGAACTGCTCGCGCGTCGAGGCGTGAACAGGCCATCTCTGGTCTTGTTTCGCCGGAGAACTGGTCGGCGGCCGGCGAACCAGGCCGCCCTCCTGTTAGAGCATTTGCCCGACGTCCGACCTCAGTTGGAGCACGGCGCCGTCGTCGTCATCGAGGAAGGTCGCATCCGCGTCCGGCGACTGCCCATCTCCCTGTAGCCCGGGAGATGCGGGACGCACGCGCACATAAGCGCGCTCGCTTGACCGGGCCGATCAGCCCGTGGAGTCAGACAGTGCCGTCGCGAGCCGGTCGACGCTGCCGCTCGATGTAGCGGCTGATCGCCTCTGGTTCGAAGCGGACGTTGCGGCCGACCTTGACGAACGAGATGCGACGCTCGGCGACAGCGCGGCGAACCCAGCGCTGGGTCACACCGAGCCGCTCAGCTGCCGCCGGGACGTCCAGGAGGCATCCCGCGTCAGCCACTGAGGCGCGCCCGCTGCGAAGCTCGCGGTGGAGACCGGGCCGCTCGACCCACGATGCGCGCGAGCCCGTCGACGCTGTCGTCTCTCCGTCGCTTTGGTGGAGGTCGTACGTTCCGTGGTCGGTCACGCCCGGGTCACCCTCCCTCTGCCCGTCCCCAGATGCTCACGGGGCTGTCGCAAGGAAGTTGTCCGTGCGGTCGGGAAGCTGTGACAGCGCAACCATGCGAGCTGTCACGAGCGTCGTTCGCCAAGGGCAACTCCCTGTGCGGAGGTGGCACCCATGGCTCATCCGACCCGAGCGGCCCTGACGATGGCGTCCGTCCACGCCGCCAACCTCGCCGAGGCGCTCAGTGAGGCGCTCGCCGGCAGCGGAGATGACACGCACACGCCGGCCGAGGTGGTGGCCATCATCGACCGGACGCTGCGCGAGCTGCATCAGATCCGCGCACACGCCGTCGGTGAGTCCCGCCGTCGCCTTGACGCCGCGATGCAGCGATCCGAACAGCTGCTGAAAGACCTGGGCAGGCGGCGCGGCCCCGTGCGGTGACCGGCGACTCGCCAGAATCGGTCGAGCGATCGCCAAGCCGAGGTGGGGGTTTCGTCCAGCGGCCGATGTAGCGAAAATCGCTATCCTTGTTCCTGCGCGCGTCTGAGGATCGCACCGTGAACGTTTCACTCACTCCCGAGCTCGAGCAGCTCATCCACGATCGGGTCGACAGCGGCCGCTACCACTCGACCAGCGAGGTGGTGCGCGAAGCGCTACGCCTCCTCGAGGAGCGTGACGAACTGCGCCAGTTGCGTCTCGCCGAACTGCGGAAGAAGGTGGCGGCCGGACTGGAGTCGCTCGACCGCGGTGAGGGCTTGGACGGCGAAGCCGCCTTCGATGAACTGGACGCGGGCCTTTGGTCTGAGGAGCACCGGGGGTAGCCGATGGCCCGCTCTGTCCTCTCGCCTCAGGCGCACGAGGACCTGCGTGAACTCCGGGACTACATCGCCCGGGACGATCCGGCAGCCGCCCGCCGGGTCCTGCATGATCTTCGTGAGGCGATACGCCGGCTGGCGCAGACGCCTGAGCTCGGTCACCTCCAGGTCGCCGAGCAGCCCGTCACGTGCTCGGTCACGTACGTGAGGACCTCGCCGAGGAAACGCTCCGGTTCTGGCCCGTGCGCTCCTACCTCATCATCTACCGTCCCGACCCGAAGCCATCCAGATCGCGCGCGTCCTCAGCGGTTACCGCGGCATCGCGGAGCTGCAGTCGTGAAGCGATGGCGAGCCCTTTGTGAGCAGCTTCGCTACCAGTGACGAATGGCTGGTGGCGCGTACCCGAGGACAGCGGCTGGCCCCTTCTGCGGCTGCCGTGCTTGTGCCCGATCTCAGCGGGAGGTAAAGCGAGGGAACTCACCTGCGCCGTCGTAGGCGACGGAGCAGCAGGCCATTGCAGCTGGGCTACACACCCGCCACTTGCGCTTCCGGGGCACGATCTCCCGGGATGTGCCGCTGGCAATCTCGTCACCGCAGACCTGGCAGAGATGAGTGCCGAAACCGCCCATGCCGCGTCACACAATGTTTGTAGAGTTCCCGCGGACCTGCCGATCGTCGCTAAGGGGGCACAGCGAATGGCACGACGGGGATTCCTGGCCGAACTGCAGCACCAAGCTCGCGTTTCAGCGCGAGAGGCGCAACGGCGCCAGCAGGCGGCTATCCGGGAACACAACGCCGCCGTGCGCCGGGCCGAGCAGGCACACAAGGCGGAGCAGCGCGCCGCCGCCGCATACGCACGGGCGACAGAAGCGGAACGAAAGCGACTTGACCGGGAGGCGAAAGCAGCGCATGTCGCCGCTATGCAGGCCGAGGTCGAGGAACGTAACGCAGCGCTGGCAATCGTGTACGAGGAGATCGACGGCATCCTTGAAGCGACGCTGGCGGTCGATGACTACGTCGATCTGGAGACCCTCCGCAGGACCGTTGAGCATCCGCCTTTCGACCGCGCCGAGTTGGAAGCTCCGCTTCCCGAGCCCCGGCCGATACCAACGCCACCCGAGCCGGAACTTCCATCCGTCGAAGCGCCGAAGGGGCTGCTGGGCCGCAAGAAGAAGCACGCGGAGGCGCTAGCAGCTGCCGAGGCGCAGTTGGCCACAGCCAAAGAACAATGGCGTGCGGAGCTCGAAACGCTGCCCTCGAGGAGGTCCGCTCAGGCCGAAGAGTACGCACGAAAGGAGGCCCAGCGGCAAGCGGCGTTGGCTGAGGAGCAGGCACGGTACGCCGAGCAATGCGCCGCACGCGAGGCAGAAGTCGCGGAGCACAACGCGGCGATCGACACTTTGGTCGCGAACCTCGGCTATGGAGCCGTGGATGCCGTGCAGGAGTACGTGTCGATCGTTCTGGCGAATTCGGTGTATCCGGAGCATTTTGAGGTCCGCCACGAAGCTGCTTTCGACCCAAGCACCGCAGAACTTCGTCTGCGGGCGCTTGTGCCTGGTCCGGAGCACCTCCCGACAATCAAGGCGTACAAGTACACCAAAGCCTCCGACGAGATCACGGCAACACCTTCGTCGCAGAAGGAGCGCAAGGACCGATACGCGGGCGCGGTCCAGAAGGTGGCTCTCCGGTCCCTTCACGAGATCTTCGAAGCCGATCGACGCGGCCTGATCAAGACCATTTCGCTCGAGGTTGGGGCGGACACGACTGACCCCGCTACGGGCAAGCCCACATACATTCCGTTTGTCGCAGTCGCGGCGCAGCGAGACGCCTTCCTAGAGTTTGATCTCTCCGGTGTTGTGCCTGCGGCAACCTTGGATCACCTGGGCGCTGCGGTGTCGAAGAACCCATACGACCTTGTGGCCGTTGACCCTTCAGGCGTGCGGCGGTCGTGACAGGGGCCGCCCTCGTCTTCAATCCGCCGCCCGGCTGGCCTCAGCCGCCTGCCGGATGGACACCTCCTGCCGGGTGGACGCCCGATCCGGAATGGCCGGATCCGCCTGCTGGGTGGCAACTATGGCTACCTGCGACGGCGACGACGTCGTCGCCGGACACCGCAGAAGCCGCTGCCCCGCCGACTGCCAACCTGCCGCAGGCCGCGAGCGCGGGACCATCCACCGAGGCGGCTGAGCTGCGAGCACGCATCAACGTGCTAGAGGCCGAAATCAATGCACTCCGCGGTAGCCGGGACACCGCCGACACCGGCGAAGACGAATTCGTCGTGCTGGACGACGAACGGGTGTTGCAGCAGGTCGGGATCTATCGATACCACCACCCGCTTGAGAACGCTGCCTTGTACCGCGACCGGCTGGACGAGCTCGCAACGCGGATCGCAGAGCTCGTCAAGGCTGACAGGGCCATAGAGAAGTCGAACATGTTCACGTACGACAACTCACTGGCGAAGGGTCGCCGGATGACTGCCGACTTGGCGAAGTTGATGCTGCGGGCCTACAACGCCGAAGCAGATAACAGCATCCGAGCCCTGCGCGTCGGCAACGTCGTCACGGCGAAGAAGCGCCTCGAGGCGTCGCGGGTCGCTATTGCCAAGCTCGGCAAGATGATGGAGATGCACATCAGCGATGAGTTCCACTCCCTGCGACTAGAGGAGATCGAGCTCACAGCTGACTGGCTGATGAAGAAGCAAGAGGAAAAGGAAGCCGCGCGGGAGGAGCGGGCACGACTACGTGAGGAACGCCGCGTCGAGCGAGAACTTGCCGAGGAACGGGAAAAACTCGACAAGGAGCGCGCACACCTGCTGAACGCGCTCGCCGCACTGCAATCGACCGGGGACGATGACCCGGATCTGCTGGCGAGACTCGCGGCCATCGACGACGCCATAGCTCAGAACGACTACCGCGCTGCCAACATCCGTGCGGGGTACGTGTACGTCATCTCCAATCGCGGTGCCTTCGGTGAAAACGTGGTGAAGATCGGGCTGACGCGCCGTCTGGAACCCATCGAACGTGTACACGAACTCGGCGGCGCGTCAGTTCCCTTCCGCTTCGATGTCCACGCGCTCTTCTTCTCCGAGGACGCGGTCGCTCTTGAGAGCCAGTTACATCATCACTTCGCCGATCGCGCGGTCAATCGAGCGAACCCTCGGAAGGAGTTCTTCTTCGCGACGCCGTCAGAGGTACGGAACGTTCTGGCCGAGAAGGTTGGAAACCTTCTGGAGTTCAACGAGCAAGCGCCGGCGACCCAGTACCTGCAGTCCGTCCGGTATTGGCCGGAGCTTGAACACGGACCTGGCCCAGCACGCCCTGCACCAGTCGGACATGCGCCGGGATGAATCGATTGGCTCTGCCGCAGCCGCCGCATCGGTTGACGTCCATGAGGCAGCGGCCTGCCACATGGCTGTACTTGCTGGCCGCTGCCGCAGCCAGTCGCGGGCAATCACAACGACCTTGTACCTTCCCGACGGTCATTGGCGTATGGCCCGCGGCAGCTCCTGGGGGATGGACATGGCGAAGGCAAGCAAGAACCTCGAGCACCTCGACAACCACCTGAGTCGGGTGAGGAGGTGATGGCTCACGTTGAGGGCACGTACGAGACAAAGATCATGGGATCCGAGTCCGTGAGGAAAGGGATCCTCGTTGCGACCGACCGCCGCATGGTCTTCTTCGCGAAGAAGGTGGGCGGCTACGACCTCGAGTCCTTTCCGTACGGCAACATCTCGTCGTTGGAGCAGGGCAAGAACATGATGGGCGGAACCCTCAAGTTCTTCGCGAGCGGGAACACCGTCGCGATGAAGTGGATCGACGTCCGCAAGAACAACCTCGGCGAGTTCATGACACTAGTTCAGTCGCGGATTAATGAGGCGAAGTCGCCAACCGTCGCGGCGCCAACGCCTGCTTCCGCAGAGCCAGACATCGCCGGGCAGATCAAGAAGCTCGCCGACCTCCGAGACTCGGGCATCCTCTCGGAGGAAGAGTTCAGCGACAAGAAGACGGAGTTGCTCAAGCGCCTATGACGGGCGCGACTGCCGACGGCATGGGTCGGTCGGATACTGAGAACACGGCCGGCACCGCCGGCAGCACTCCGCTCGCGGTGCCCCAACCCGGCTGGTATCCCGATCCGTCGCAAAGGTTCGAGTGGCGGAAGTGGGATGGGACGTCCTGGACCGACGAGGTGGCGTTGAGAGGACGCAGTTTCCGCGATCCTGCCGCCGTGGCAGACGCTGACCGCGCGGACCGGCTGCGCGCGCTGACGATCTCAGTGCGCCGCCGGCAAGAACGGATCGAGCAGCAGGTCGAGGTGGCGCTGACACAGCAGGCGCAGAACTTATCAGAGGACCGCACCATCTTGTGGCTCTCTGCTGCCATGACGTTCGGTTCATTGGGCGGTTGCCTCACGATCGTGGCGGGGGTGTTCCTGGTGCTGTTCATCGCCGGCACAATCGCCACCGAGCCTGGTGTCGGAATTCCGCTGCTGGTCATCGGCGCGGTCGCGTTGCTGGCCGCACGGGCGCGTTGGCGACGCCGGCGCCAAGCGCAACACTGGTACCAGCAGCACTTGCGCGAGGCGCTGGCCTTCGACTTCGCGGCACAAGGGTTCACGGATCCTTCCGGCGCCGCACCATTCCGGGCCGCGGCTGCCGTGCTGCACGACCGGACGACGCGGCTTATGGCGGCATACCGGACCCCGCCAGCACCGCGATTGCTGGCATCTCAGGTCGAGCGTGAACTCGCGGCACTTAATGCATTGGCGGGGGTGTGCATCGACGCCGCGACCGTGCCCGACGAGCGCCTCGACGAAGTGGACGTGGACATGGCGGCACGTATGCGCGCCTGTCAGCAGGTGTTCAGCACCCGGGCGGCAGCGCTGCAAGGCAAGCAGGCCGAATGACCGACTATCCGTGGCCACCACCGCATCCGGGCAACCGCGCAGCAACGGCGGGCGGCGGGGTGCCGCCGGTGAAGGACATCGCGCCACCGCAGCCTCGGCGCAGACGTTGGCTGGGCGTCGCGGTCGCCGCGATGTCGCTGGTGCTCGTCGTGGTCTTGCTCCTCAGCCTCAACTCGCCGCAGGAGCAGCCGCCGCCTGGCAACGGTCCGCTGACAGGGGCGGTCGTGGGCGCCACGATCGCCGACTGGGAGCGACAACTCGGCACGGCCGAGTCACCCACCCAGGAGATGGCCGACGAGGGATTCCTGTTC
>Ga0247713_1001425_pt1 | contig 11907 bp, 11 predicted proteins | sample 21E_NmetaG_FD_189936 | JGI IMG/M metagenome (GOLD analysis project Ga0247713, IMG submission 189936) | Soil microbial communities from hillslope of Landscape Evolution Observatory, University of Arizona, Oracle, AZ, United States - 2-1-E_N | ecosystem: Engineered > Artificial ecosystem >... | reverse complement strand
GACAAGATGCCTCTCTCCGCGCGCAGGGACCGGGGCCGGCTCGGTCGACCTCCGGCTGCCCGGACCGAGGGCCGGCGCTGCGGGGGGAGAGCCGACGAGGCGCTGCACGCACCAGGTCGTTGCGGGGCGGGCCCGACGCGGTGCCGGCCGCTTCCGCGGGGTAGGGCGCGCACCCACTCGTTCTCGACGGGCGCAGCACCGGAGCCCATCATAGCCGGTCGGTCGCCGCGGGGCAGCGCGGCGCACCCGTGACGCGCTCCGCCGGGCGCCGCGCGCGGGGCGTGCCCCTGCGCCGCGCCTCGGGCTAGGGTCCTCCCGTGACGGAAGCCGGCGTGTCGGGCAGCGCTGAGCAGGTGGCGGCCGGGCCCGCCGGCGCGGACCGCGCCACGGTGGACCTGCTCGGGCTCCTCGCCTACGGCGAGCTGTCCGCGTTCGACCGGCTCGCCGAGGACGCGCGCGGCGCGCCGACCCTGGCGGGGCGGGCCGCGCTCTCGGTGATGGCGGCCGCCGAGATCGGGCACTTCCGGCTGCTCGAGCAGCACCTGGCCGGGCTCGGGGTGCCGGTCGAGGAGGCGATGCGCCCGTTCGTCGCCCCGCTGGACGCCTACCAGGCCGGTACGGCGCCGCGGAGCTGGCTGGAGTCGCTGGTCAAGGCCTACCTGTGGGACGGGCTCGCGGCGGACTTCTACGGTGAGGTTGCCGGCTGGGTCTCGGGTTCCACGGGCGACCTGGTCCGCTACGTGCTCGCCGACACCGGCCACAGCGCCTTCGCCGAGCGCGAGGTGCGCGCGGCGTGCGAGGCCGACCGACGGGTTCGCGACCGGCTCGCCCTGTGGGGCAGGCGGCTGCTCGGCGAGGCCGTGACGCAGGCCCAGCACATCGTCGCCGAGCGCGACGAGCTCGCCGAGTTCATCGTCACCGGGTCCGGGGACGTGGCCGGCATCGCCGCGCTGCTCAGGCGGTTGCAGACCAACCACCGCAAGCGGATGGGCAAGCTCGGGCTGAGCTGAGCGCGAGCGGTGCACCGGAGCCCGGAGCCCCGGTGCCGCCGAACCGGCGGGTTCGCCCAGGGCGCAGCGGGCGGGGCGGTCCCGGCGCCCGGTACCCGTTAGCCTGGCCGCGGTACGGCCCGCACTCGATGATCAGGAGGTCCCGGTGGAGGTCAAGATCGGCATCGCGGAGAGCCCGCGGGAGCTCGTGGTGTCCAGTGGCCAGACGCCGGACGAGGTCGAGGCGATGGTCAACGACGCGCTCAAGGACGGCACGGGCACACTCGCGCTCGTCGACGACAAGGGTCGCCGCTTCCTGGTGCCGGCCTCGCGGGTCTCCTACGTGGAGATCGCCCCCGCCGCGGCGGGGCGGGTCGGATTCATGATCGGTGACAGCGGCTGACGCTCACCCGGGCTCGGTCGCGTCCCACCGGTACGGGGGAGCGCCGACGCCGGTGACCCGGTAGCGCCCCCACGGGTCGACGTCGCCGAGCCGCGCGGGCGACCTGTGCCCGGCGGTGCGCACCTCCACCTCCACCTCCGCGGCCGGGGCGAGTGCCGCGAGTGCCGTGGGATCGGCGTCCGGCTCCGGGGCCAGCCGGCCGAACCAGTGCAGGCGCCCGTCCTGGGGCTGGTGGTGCGCGTCGAGGCGCGCGTGCACGGGCACCTCGCGGCCGGCCAGCACGAGCACGGCAGGGCCGGTGTAGCCGTCGTGGTGGTCGTGGTCGTGCTCAGCCATGGTGTGCTCCCGCGTCCGGATCGGTCGGGGTCGGTGCGACGACGCGCAGCGTCCCCGCGGGCCCGGTGCCGGCCGTGGCGAGCACGCCGGCGACCCCGCCCCAGATCAGAGCCGTGAGGTAGTCGGTCAGCGCCTGACGGCTCATCGTGCGCCGCTCGAGCCACCAGTCCCCGGCGCTCTGCACCATGCCCACGAGGCCCTGCGCCCACGCCTCGGCGCCGCCGCTGTCGAGGTTCAGCGCCCGCAACCGCTCGCCGAGCAGCGTGGCGAGCAGGCTCGCGATCTGCTGGCGGGCGTCGTCCACCACCGCCTCGCCGACGGCGCGCTCGGCCGGGTTGTGGACGACGAACCGCCACAGCTGCGGTTCCTCCTCGATGCCGGCGAGGAAGGCGTCCACGGCGCCGCGGACGTGCTCGCGCGGCTCGCGATCCTGCATGAGCTCCGGCGCGATCCGGGCCACCAGCAGTGCCGCCGCCTGCTCGCCGACGGCCCGCTGCAGGTCCGCGCGGTCGGTGAAGTGCCGGTAGAGCACGGGCTTGGTGATGCCGGCGAAGGCGGCGATCTCGGCGATGGAGACGGATGCGCCGTGCCGGCGGACCGCCTCGACGGCCGCCTGCACCATCTCCGCGCGCCGCTCGGCACGGCGTCGGGTCCGGTCCGTTCCCGACTTGACATCACCCGGGTCCTGAGGCACGTTACCAGTGGTAACAGTTACCAGCGGTAACAACAAGTCCGAAGGGAGTCCGCGGATGGTGGTTCCGGCGTCCCCGCGCCCGCCGCGCCTGGAGTCCGGCAGTCGCGTGCTGATCACCGGCGCGGCCGGCGGGTTCGGCGCGCCGACCGTCGAGCGCCTGCGGGCGCGCGGCGTGCGGGTGGTGGGACTGGATCGCGACGTCCCCGGCGGCGCCACGGACGGGCACGTCATCGCCTGCGACATCACCGACGACGCCGCGGTCGACCGGGCCGTCACCGAGGCCGTGCAACGGCTGGGCGGGCTGGACGCGGTGGTGCACTACGCGGGCATCGGCACCCCGAACGACGCCGGCGGGCCCCTGCACCCCGACGCGTTCCGCGTCATCGACGTCAACCTGCTCGGCGCCTGGCGGGTCACCGCCGCCGCGCTGCCCGCCCTGCTCGCCTCCCGCGCGGGGGGCGGGCGCGGGCGTGTGGTGTTCGTCGCCAGCCAGCTGGCCTACGTCACCCTGCCGTTCGTGTCGGCCTACAGCGTGGCCAAGCGCGCCATGAGCGCCTACGCCGACGCCCTGCGCGTCGAGTACGGCACGGAGCTGCACGTCACCACGGTCTATCCCGGCTACGTCCGCACCCCGATCCATGACGAGGGCAGCCGGGCGGGCCTCACGCTGGAGGGCCAGGTGCGGCGCGAGGAGGTCGACGACATCGTCGGCACCGTCCTGCGCGTGCTGTCCGCCGCGACCCCGCCGCGGGACACCGCGGGCACCCGGGCGGGCCAGGTCGAGCTGTGGTTCGCCCGGCACCTGCCCGGCGTCGTCGGTGCCGCGGTGATCCGCCGGCTGCGTCGCCGCGCGGCGGCCGGCCACTTCGACTCGGCACCGATCGCTGCCGGTCTCAGCCGCAGGCTGACCGGCGAATCCACGGCCGAGCCGCGTTGTGAGAGGAGCACCCGATGACCGTCACGATGCCGAACGGCAAGCCGGTGAACGACCGGGAGGAGACCGCGGCCCGCCTGCTGCAGTCCTCGCTCGACCACTCCTACGAGCCCGGCATCGACATCGACTGGGACGCCCCGCTCGCCGACGGCCTGTGGGGGGTCTGCCCGCACCGGTCCACGCTCTACGGCACCGAGCTGTGGGAGGGCCTGACCGAGCAGCAGCGGCGCACGCTGACGATCCACGAGGTGTGCAGCGTCGCGCGGATCGGCCTGTGGTTCGAGATGATCCTCATGCAGATGCTGCTGCGCTACGCCTACGACCGCGACCCCCGGCGGGCGCACATCCAGTACGCGCTCACCGAGATCGCCGACGAGTGCCGCCACTCGATCATGTTCGCCAAGATGACCGAGCGCTACGGCGTGCCCGACTACGCCCCGCGCCGGCTCACCCACGAGCTCGGCCGGCTGTTCAAGACCGTCGCCCACGGGCCGGCGATGTTCGCCGGGACGCTGTTCGTCGAGGAGATCCTCGACCAGTTCCAGCGCGAGTCGATGCGTGACGAGACGGTGCAGCCGCTGTCGCGGATGGTGAACCGGATCCACGTCACCGAGGAGGCCCGCCACGTCCGTTACGCCCGCGAGGAGCTGCTGCGGATCATGCCGAAGGTCAACCGCCGGCAGCGCTTCATCGGCCGCTTCCTCACCGCGCGGATCGCGTACGTCGTCGCCCGCAACCTCGTGCACCCCGAGGTCTACCGCAGCGTCGGGATCGACCCGGAGGTCGGCCGCAAGGCCGCGCTGGCGAACCCGCACTGGCGGGAGACCCTGCGCTGGTCGGCGCGCAAGCTCGTGCCGTTCCTGCGCGAGCAGGGGCTGGTCGGCGGGACGAGCGAGGTGCTCTGGCGCCGGGCGCACCTGATCTGATGGCCGATCTCGTCACCTCGGACGGCGTGCGGCTGGCGGTCGAGGTCGCCGGGCCGGCGCGGGCGCCCGTCACGGTCGTGCTCGTGCACGGCTGGACGCTGGACGCGCGCACCTGGGGGCCGGTCGCCGCGGCGCTCGCCGGCGAGGTGCGGGTCGTGCGCTACGACCACCGCGGGCACGGCCGCTCGGACGCGGTGCGTGCCGAGTGCATGACGCTGGAGCGGCTGGCCGACGACCTGGCCGAGGTGGTCGCCGCGGCGGCGCCGGACGGTCCGCTGGTGCTCGCCGGTCACTCCATGGGCGGGATGGCGGTCATGGCCCTGGCCGAGCGGCACCCCGGGCTCCTGGCGCGCCGGGTGGCCGCGGTCGCGCTCGTCGCCACCGCCAGCGGCGGGCTCGCGGCGGCGAACCTGGGCCTGCCGCCGCGGCGCGCGGAGCTCGTGCGCCGGCTGGAGAAGCGGGTGCACGCCTCGCCCCGGTGGCTCGCCCGCGAGCGGCTGGGGGATCCGCGGCTGCTCGGGCCCGCCCTGCGCTGGCTGCTGCTCGGGCCGCGGCCGACCCGCGAGGCGGTGCGCCTCACGACGCTGTCCGTGGCGAGCTGCCGGCCGGCCACGATGGCCGGCTTCCGCCCCACGCTGGACGCCCACGAGCGGGACGCGGCGCTGGCGGCGTTCGCCGGCATCCCGACGGTGGTGCTGGCGGGCGGCCGGGACCGGCTCATCCCCGTGTCGGCCGCACGCCGGATCGCCCGGGCACTGCCGTCCGCGAACCTCACGATCCTGCCCGACACCGGGCACATGATCCCGGTGGAGCGCCCGGCCGCGGTCGCGGGCCGGATCGCCGCCCTCGTCCGTGCCGCGGCGGCCGGGTCACCCACCGCCCGCTGACCGACGGCACTTCCGCGCACACGCGAGCCCGGTCACCGGCGCCGGCGGTGGCAGGCCCGGCCCGCGACCGGACACCCCCTACTCGTGCACCAGCGGGAAGCCCGCGAGGCCGCGCCAGGCCAGGCTCGTCATCAGCGCGACGGCCTCGTCGCGGGGCACGACCTGGTCGGAGTCGAGCCAGTACTGGGCGGTGACCTGGCTGAGCCCGACCAGCCCGACGGCGAGCAGCCGGGCCCTGGCGTCGTCGAGCCCCGCGTCGGCGGTGACGACGGCGGCGACGGTGTCGATGCAGCGCGTCAGCGCCCCGTCGACGACGGCCGCGGCCTCCGGCTCGCCGCGCAGGTCCGACTCGAACACCAGCCGGTAGGCGTGCCCCTCGCCGGCGACGAAGTCGAAGTAGGCGTTCACGGCGGCGGCGACGCGCTCGCGGTTGTCCTGGGTGGCCCCGATGGCCGTCTCGACCCGCTCGACGAGCTCGTCGGCGTACGTGGTGAGCAGGGCGCGGTACAGCTCCATCTTCCCGGGGAAGTGCTGGTACAGCACCGGCTTGCTGACGCCGGCCTTCTCGGCGATGTCGTCCATCGCGGCGGCGTGGTAGCCCTGCGCGGCGAAGACGTCGCGGGCCGCGACGAGCAGCTGGGCTCGGCGCGCGCTGCGGGAGAGCCGCGCTCCCCTCGGCAGCGGCTCCTGCGACGGCACCGCCGCAGGTCGTGCGTCACTCACTGCACCACGCTCCCCTCACCGGCCCCGGCGGTCACCCTACCGGTCGGTACACGCCGGCGGGACGGTCGAGACGGCCGCGGGGCGGGCCCGGGTGTACCGCAGCGGCAGGCCGGCGGCGCCGACGAGGAGCGCACTCAGCGCTGCCGCCGCGCCCGCGGCCAGGGGATCGAGCAGGCCGGCGACGGCGAGCGGGAGGGCCACGACCTGGGGCGCGACCGCGCCGATCAGCGTGACCCGCACCGTGGCGAGCGTGCGCCGGGCGAGGCGCAGCGCCTCGGCTGCCACGGGCAGGTCGGCGCGCAGGAGGGTGACGGCCCTGCCCGCGCCGGGGCCCGGGACGACGCCGAGGTCGGCGGGCGCGCCGCCGGTCACGCCGTCCACCAGCGCGACGACGCGTCCCCGCTCCTGCAGCCTGCGCACGGCGGCGGCCCTGCCGGCCGGGGGCACCTCGGCGACCACGGCGTCCGGACCGATCCCGACCCGTGCGGCGAGGCCCCGTGCGGTGGCCGCGTCGTCGGCGGTGACGAGCACGGGCGCGAGGCCGAGCGACCGCAGCCGCGCCACAACCGCGGCCGCACCGGGCCGGATCGCGTCGGCGACGACGAGCACGGCCCGGGCGTGGCCGTCCCAGGCCACCGGCACCGCGATCCGGCCCGCCGCCCGTGCCGCGTCCGCGGCGGCGGCCAGCGGGGCCGGCAGCACGATGTCGTGCGCGTCGAGCAGCTCGGGCCGCCCGACCAGCACCGCGTGCGCGACGACGGTGTCCCCGCCGGGGCCCGGGACGATCCGGGCGACGATGCCGCGCACCCCGAGCCCGGCGAGCTCGTCGAACTCCGCGACGCCGGGCAGCTCGCCGCAGCGGGCCCGGGCCGCCTCGGCGACGGCGCGCGCGACGGGGTGCTCGGCCGCCTCCGCGATCGCACCGGCCAGCAGCAGGACTTCCTCCTCGTCGACCCCGCCGGCCGGGTGCACCTCGACCAGGCTCGTCCGGCCGGTGGTCAACGTGCCGGCGCGGTCGAGCACGACGGTGTCGACGCGGCCGGCGGCCGGCAGGGCGGCCGGGTCGGCGACGTGCAGGCCGAGCCGCGCCGCGTGCCCGGCGCCGGCGCGCAGCACGGTGACGACGGCCAGGCCCAACGCGCACGGGCAGCCGGCGACCAGCACGGCGACGGCGGCGGCCACGGCGGTGGCGGCGTCGGCGTCGCTGCCGAGCCGGAAGCCGAGCGTGGCCACGGCCAGCGCGAGCACTGCCGGGACGGCCGCCGCCGCGAGGCGCTCGGCGGGGCCGGGAACCCGGCGGACGCCGGCCCCCGCCTCGAGCAGGCGCACGGCGAGCAGGAACGTCGGCAGGCCGGCGGCGAGCGCCAGGTGCAGGTGCCCGCCGCCGGACCGGTGCACGAAGTCCGGTGCGCCGGCCGGGCCGGTCAGCAGCGCGTGCACCGACCAGGCGAACGCGGCCGTGACGGCGGCCGAGACCAGCAGGTCCGCCGTCACCGCACCGCGGCGCAGGCCCGACAGCGCCGCGCGGTGGAACGGCCATGCTCCCCACCCGGCGACGGGCGCGGCCAGCGTCAGGGAGATCCACTGCCAGTTCGGGAACTGCCAGGGCGGCAGCACGGCGAGCGCGACGACCGGCGTCGCCAGCACGGCGCAGGGGAGCAGGCGCTCGCGCAGGCGCCGGGCGGGATCGGGTTCGGCGGCCGGTCGCGGCTGGGATCCGGCTGCGGCGGCCGGGGTGGCGGTGTCGCCGGCGGGCGCGACGGCCACGGCCGGCGCCGTGAGCGTCAACCGGTCTCCCGGGTCGGGACGGTGAACTCGGCGGTGCGCACGACGTCGCCGTGCCGGAAGTCCAGGAACAGCCGGTAGGTGCCCGGCGTCGGCACCTCGACGGTGAACGCGACGGCGGGCCCGCCGCGGTCCGCCGGAGCGGGCGGGGCACCGTCGGGGTGCACGTGCAGGTACGCGAGGTCGGACCTGCGCAGCGCGACCAGGTGGCCGAACGCGCCGAGGTAGGGCTCCAGGTCGGTGACGGGCGCGCTGTCGCGGCTGATCGTCGCGAACACCTGGGACGGGGAACCCGCCACGAGGTCGCCGTCGAGGCGGATCTGGTAGCCGTCGACCTCCCAGACGCGCATCGGCGGCAGCGGGACGGGGGTGAACCCGCCGGGGGCGAACAGGTCGGTGCCGAGCGTGAGCGGCGGGCCGCCGGTGGGGACGAAGTCGGCGTAGACGCGATAGATGCCGGCCGCCGGCAGGGTGAGGGTGGTGCGCCAGACGCCGTCGTCCCCGAGCTGCGGGTGCAGGTGGAAGAACCCCGCGGCGTCGCGACGGATGACCACCAGGTGCATCCGCTGCTCGTGCTCGACGTCGTAGGCGGTCACCGGCGCGCCGTCCGAGCCGGTGATCGTGAAGGCGTACTCGCCGGGCTCGCGCGGGGTGAGCTCGGTGGTGACGGGCACGAACGTGTACCCGGCGGCGGTGGCGGCGAGACCGTCGGACGCGGGGGCGCCGCCGTGCTCGTGCTCCCCGTGCCCGTCCTGCCCGTGCCCGTCTGCGTGGGTGTCCCCCTGCCGCACCGAGGCCCCCGGCGCGGCCGCGGGGCCCGCGGCGGATCCCAACGCCCACGCCCCGACGAAGGCGAGCACGAGCACCAGGCCGTACGCCGCGAGCCGTCCCGCCGTTCCCATCGCCGTCCCTTCGCGCGCCGAGCCCTCGTGGTGCACAACGCGCGAGCGGCGCCGACGTCACCCGGGGCGAGTCGGAGGCCGGGGAGGAAGTGGAGGTGGCGCCGCGAGCACGGGGCACGTCACCCTCGTCGTCGCCGGGAAGATCCCAGCTGATCGTCTTGTTGCATCGACCGATACCGCAGGACACACCGAGCCTGGAAGAACGAGGGAGCCCCACCGATGTCGCTACCGCCGCTCGTCGAGCCGGCCGCCGAGCTCACGAAGGAGGAGGTGGCCCGCTACAGCCGCCACCTGATCATCCCCGACGTGGGCATGACGGGGCAGAAGCGCCTCAAGAACGCGAAGGTCCTCGTCGTCGGTGCCGGCGGGCTCGGCAGCCCGGCGTTGCTGTACCTCGCCGCGGCGGGCGTCGGCACGCTCGGCATCGTCGAGTTCGACGTCGTCGACGAGTCGAACCTGCACCGCCAGGTGATCCACGGGCAGTCCGACATCGACCGGCCCAAGGGCGAGTCGGCACGCGACTCGATCCTCGAGGTCAACCCGTTCGTCGAGGTGCGGCTGCACCCGGTGCGGCTGGACTCGTCGAACGTGCTCGACATCTTCCGCGACTACGACCTGATCCTCGACGGCACCGACAACTTCGCCACCCGCTACCTCGTCAACGACGCCGCGGTGCTGCTGGGCAAGCCGTACGTGTGGGGCTCGATCTTCCGGTTCGAGGGCCAGGCGTCGGTGTTCTGGGAGGACGCGCCGAACGGCCAGGGGCTCAACTACCGCGACCTGTACCCCGAGCCGCCGCCGCCCGGGATGGTCCCGTCGTGCGCCGAGGGCGGCGTGCTGGGGGTGCTGTGCGCGTCGATCGGCTCGATCATGGTGAACGAGGCGATCAAGCTGATCGTCGGCATCGGCGAGCCGCTGCTGGGTCGGCTGATGGTCTACGACGCCCTGGAGATGACCTACCGGACGATCAGGCTGCGCAAGGACCCGAACGCCACCAAGGTCACGGAGCTGATCGACTACGACGCGTTCTGCGGCGTGGTGTCCGACGACGCGCAGGCCGCGGCGGCGGGGCACACCATCACGGCGGTCGAGCTCAAGGAGATGATCGACGCGGGCAAGGACTTCGCGCTGATCGACGTCCGCGAGCCGCACGAGTACGAGATCGTGAACATCCCCGGCGCGACGCTGATCCCGAAGGACCGGATCCTGTCCGGCGAGGCACTCGCGGAGATCCCGCAGGACAAGCCGGTGGTGCTGCACTGCAAGTCCGGCGCCCGCTCCGCGGACGCGCTGGCCGCGCTGCACAAGGCCGGCTTCCGCGACGCCGTGCACGTCGGCGGCGGCGTCCTGGCCTGGGCCAAGCAGGTGGATCCCTCGCTGCCGACCTACTGACCGCACGCCTGCGCGCCCCGCTCCACGAGCTCGGAGCGGGGCGCGGCCGTGTCCCGGCCGTGCCCCTTACGGGCGAACCGGCTCGGTTTCCCCGCAGGAGGACGCGACGGTCGACAAGCTGTGACGCTGAAACGGACAAGGTCACGCCGGTCGGAGCAATGACAGCGTTGCTCCGTTCGCGCTAACGTTCTGCAAGATCAATATTGCCCTGGCGGCCGGTGCCCGCCCGCCGGCGAGGGGAGCGCTGCCCGGGGCGTGTCGGCCCGGTCCCGGGACGAGGGGGTCGGACGTGGACGAGACCAGGCGCTGCGCCCTGACCGGATGCGAGGTGCCGATCGAGTCGGTGCCCGGGCGGCCGGAGCGGCGGTACTGCTCGGCGGCCCACCGCGCAGCGGCCCGGCGGGCCCGGCGCGCGGCCACCGCACCGGTGCCCGCGGCGGCCAGCCTCGGCGACTCCCTGCCCTGGCTGCACGCCGTCCAGTGCGACGGGTCACCGCCCCGGCACGACGCGCCGGGTGGGTCGCCGTCCGGTGGACCCGTGTCCGGTGGTCGCCTGCCGGTCGCGGCGCCCGTCGCGGCAGGGCCCACCGCGCCCGGCGGTCCCGGTGGCCGTGCGCGCAGCGGGTCGTCGTCCCCCCTGGCGGGCCGGCGGCGCGCGCTGGCACTGGTGGGCGCGGCGGGGATCCTGGCCGGTGGCTACGCGGTGGTGGTCGTGCACGACCCGGCGCCGTCGTCACCGCTCCCGGCGCGCTCCGCCCTGCCGGACGCGGACGCGTGGGCCGCGCGGGCCCGGGTGACGCTGGCGTCGCTCTCCGAGCAGCTCGACGTCATCGCCGAGGCCGAGCAGGCGTGGGCCCGCACACCGGAGAGCCGCCGGGCCGGCCGGCCCCCGGCCCAGATCCGCGAGATGCGCGCGCACCGGGCGGAGCTCGAGCGCCAACAGGTCCTGCTGAAGGTGCAGCTGCAGGATTACGGCTCGCTGCCCGAGGTGCGCTCGGAGGTCGTGGCGGCCGAGCGGATGCTGCGCGACGCCGAGCGGGCGCTGGCCGACGCGCCTCCGCTTTCCCAGCGCACTCCCGAGCAGGACGCGACCATCGCCGAGCTGACCGAACGGCGCGACCGGGCGCAGGCCAGGCTCGAGGACAAGCGCGCGGAGCTCGTCTCGCTGGAGCAGGACGTCGCCGGGGCCGCGGCGCGGCCGCTGCCGGAGCCCGCGGAGCGCACCGAGCGGGTCACCGAGCGGGTGTTCGACGTGGTCGACGGGGAGAACCGCCCGGAGCGGCCGCTGGACCCGATCCCGCCGCGGCCGGAGGTCGTCGCCGGCCGGGAGGGGCAGGACGGCAAGCCGCGCGCCGACGTCGACAACAGCGCACCGCCGGACCCGCGCGGTCCGCTGGACCGGAAGCGCGGCCGTGACCGGGACCGGGGCCCGGTCGATGCCGTCGGCGGTGCCGTCGGCGGTGTGCTGGCCGGTGACGGGGAGGCGGACGACGACGGAGCCGACGACCGCGGGATCACGGCCGCCGTGGACGACGGCGGCGGCACCGTCTCGACGGTCGGCGATGCGGCCGGGAGCGTCGCGGACACGGTGGGCGACTCGGCCGGCACCGTAGGCGACGTCGCGGACTCCGCCACCGGCGGCGCCCTGATCGGTGGCGGTCGCCGGTCCGACGAGGGCAAGCCGACGCGGCGCGCGGTGCCCGACCCCGGCCCGCGCGAGGCCGGACCCGCCGTGCCCGCCGGGCCGGTCGCCCCCGTGGCGACACCGGCGGCCCCCGCTGCGCAGCCGCCCGTCCGCCCGCCCGTCGCCCGGCCGCGCACCGTGGCGCCCGCGATGGTGCCCGTGCTCGTGTCCCCGGCCGTCGAGGCCGTGGTGGAGCGGGCGATCGAGCAGGAGGCCGCCGCATCCGGGGGTGTGCCCCGGCACCGCGCGCCC
>Ga0247713_1001424_pt1 | contig 11909 bp, 18 predicted proteins | sample 21E_NmetaG_FD_189936 | JGI IMG/M metagenome (GOLD analysis project Ga0247713, IMG submission 189936) | Soil microbial communities from hillslope of Landscape Evolution Observatory, University of Arizona, Oracle, AZ, United States - 2-1-E_N | ecosystem: Engineered > Artificial ecosystem >... | reverse complement strand
GCTACCGCCAGTCCCCGACGACCCGTCGAACGTCGAGGTGCCGGTGCCCGCGCCGCCGGCGCCGCCGGCGGTGGCACCGTCGTCGGCGGGGGCGAAGGTGTCCGCGGAGCCGTCGCCGTCGAGATCCACGGCGACGGCGCCGTCACCCATCGCGAGGTCGCCGGACCCGTCGACCAAGGGCTCACCGTCGGCACCCAGGGCGACCTGACCGTTGCCGGTGCCGCCGAATCCGACGTGCACGCCCTCCTTCTGACCGCACGCGGCGGCCAGCAGGGTCATGAGCAGCAGTCCTGCGGCGATACGGAGGATGCGGTTGTCGGCCATGACTCTCCCCACCATCAGTCGGCGTTGAGAAGGATTTCGCCGTTTCGACGCCCTTTCCCTGCGTGAGATCCACGGTCCTGTCACAGCCCTGTGGCACCCTGATCCCCGTCACGAATTACATCGTTGGGATACTGGGGTAGCCACATGGACCGCGAGGCCGCACGCATCACCGATCTGGTCATCGAGGCCGGTGCGCTCGTCGACTGGCTCGAAACGGGGCGTGGGGACCTGGAGATCGTCGGCGCCGCGCTGCTGTACCTGCGCGACGAGCTGTGCCGGCTGGCCGACGACACGCAGGACCCCGAAGCCTGTCAGGCCGCCTGCGGCATGGTCGACGCCATCGACGAGCTGCTGGCCCACCCGCCGGTCGTGCCCCAGCGTCACGCCGCCTGAGCCACCGCGCACAATGGGCCCCCGATGGCCCAGCTGACACACCGTCTGTGGATGGCCCGCGCCCTGGATGAGGCACGGGCGGCCGCCGCCCACCTCGACGTCCCCGTGGGCGCGGTCGTCGTCCGCGAGGGGGACATCCTCGCCGCGGCGCACAACCGCCGCGAGATCGACCAGGACCCCACCGCCCACGCCGAGCTGCTGGCCGTGCGCGACGCGGCGGCGGCGATCGGATCGTGGCGGCTGGACGGCTGCACCCTGTACGTGACCCTCGAGCCCTGCACGATGTGCGCCGGCGCGCTGGTGCTCGCCCGCCTGACGCACCTGGTGTTCGGGGCGACGGACCCGAAGGCCGGCGCGGTGGGTTCGCTGTACGACGTCGCACGCGACGCCCGGCTGAACCACCGCGTCGAGGTGACCGCCGGGGTCATGGCCGACGAGTGCGGGACGGAGCTGCGGGCGTTCTTCCAGGCCGCGCGAGCCCGCGCGAAGGAGCGCGGACCGCGCTGGGTGCGTGACGACGCCGCTGCTACCCTTTCCGACCGACCGGGTGGAGTCGCATAGACCGGCCTAGTGCGCGGCACTCGAAATGCCGTAGGGGCGCAAGCCCCTCGTGGGTTCGAATCCCACCTCCACCACTTTTCGCTGGGCAGATGCCCAGCCGGAGGACCGCCCCGCCTACCCAGACACCGCCCCCGACGAAGGCGCGTCGGCGGGTGAGCGTGCGCCGATTGTCGTGGCAGAAGAGCTCGTCACCGTCGGGCCTATGCCCCACAATCAAGGCCTCGCCGAGGTCCGCCGCTCCGAGCAGCGCATCGCGCGCTCCGAGCAGCGCATCGCGCGGCTCCGCCCCCACCTGATTGACGCCGCGCCGGCGCCGCGCCGGCGAACGCCCGCGATGCGCGAGCCGCTGGCGTCGGTGGTGCCGCTACGACGTTCACGCTTCGCATCGTGCCGGGCCTACGACATCGTGACACTCGACGCCGGGGGGCGGTTCTACCCCCGCGACGCCGTCCAGGTCCTCGGCTGGGCTCCCGGCCAGCCGCTGTGGCTGCACATCGACGGCGACCGTGTCCTCATCCGCCCCGCCGCCCCGGAGGTGCCCTCCGTAGGGGCACACGTTGTCGCGCTGGACGGGCGGACGCGGCTGCGCGTCCCCGACGCCCTGCGCCAGTGGCTGGACCTCGCACCCGGCTCGCGGGTTCTCACGACGACCGACGCGTCGGCCGGTCAGGTCGTGCTGGCAGCTGTCGCCGCCCTTGACGGGCTGTTCGAGACATCCCACCCCTCCGAGGACAGCAGCTGATGGACATCCGCCAGTACATCGACGCCAAGCTCGCGGAGCTTGCCGCCATGGGCCTGACACCGGCCGACTTGGCGGAGCGCCAGGCCGCGGGCCGCGCGCCGTCAGCGACCGCCGGTCGCGAGATGCCGACCGTGCGTGAATGGCTGCGCATCGTCGAGAAGACGGGTTTTGCGAAGACGCGGAAGACGTACGCGCGGTACTGGAGGCTACTCGCTGACGAACTCGGCGACCGTCGGCTCGACAGCATCTGTGCCTCGGAACTGCGCATCCTGGCGGCAACGGCACGGGAGCAAGCGGTCATCCGCCGCAGCCATCGTGGCGGCCACAGCGCAGAAGAGCACTTCGTGTCCGCCGCCCGACGGTTCTTCCGCCTCGCGGTCGAGGACGAGCTGCTGGACACCAACGTGGCACTGAAGGTGCAAAAGCCCAGGCGGCTCGACAGCAGGCGGGAGGCGCTCAGCCGGAACCGCCTCGCCGAGGTCTGGCAGGTCGTCACCACCACTGGCGACGACGTCGTCGGTGACGCGCTCGTGCTCCGGACGTTCCTCGAGACCGGATGCAGGCGAAGCGGTCTGCTGAGCCTGACGACCTCGACCTCGACCTCGACTTCGATGAGCAGAGCGTCAGGTTGCACGAGAAGAACAACACCGTCAGATGGCAGCCGGTCTCAAGAACATTGCTTGAGGAGCTGTACTCACTCGCGGTCGAACGTGGCGCGGCTTCGCGAACCGACAGCGTGTTCCGATACCGCCCCAGGCGTGGGGAGTCGTCGGGGCGGCCGTTGACCGGCAGGCGACTGGACAACATCGCCAAGCGCATCCAGCAGGCGCTGCCGTGGGCGGCGGAACGCGGCGTGTCCGTGCACTGGTTCCGTCACACGGCGGTGACGGAAGTTCGTGAGCTGAGCTCTCACGACGTCGCACGTACGTTCGCCGGGCACAAAGGTCCCGACGACGTCACCGGTGAGTACGCCAAGGCCCGCAAGTGGGAGGTGGCGCAGGCGGTCGAGGACCTGACGGGCGAACCGCATCCCCTCAGCGACCGAGACGGATTGCGACGTGAAGGCGACCTCTCATGAGGTCTGTGACGGCTCGGGAACCGCGGTCGTGACCGGTTCCCGCGTGCCAACCGGCGCCAGCCGAACTTCTACGGTTGTATCGAGCGCATCATCGGCTCCGACACGAACTACGCCGACGCACTCGAAGAGTCCGGTGTCTGGGACTGTGACGAGATGCCGGCTGAACCATCAGCAGGGCGATGGTCGCAGGTCAGAGGGTTCATGGAATCTCCGGGGCGTGTGACGCTCGACCTGAGCCGGCCGGGACGAGTAGTTCGAGTCTCGTTTGTGGATCCGGGCAACGGGTGGTTTGTGGCCGCGCTCGGCGACGACCTCGTGCCCTGGACTGGGCCCCCGCTCAGCGGCGACGACGAGACAGACCTGCTGGACTACGTCGAGCGCCACTACGACGAGGATTTCGCCTACGTCTCGGCGGTTCGCCATCTGGCGTACGTCGTCGAGAGCGCTTAAGACCGCGATCAGGCTCTGCGCTACGTCACGCACCAACTCCTGGAGATGCCGCGGTGGGTCAGATTCGTGAGCGTGCTCGACCCGACGTGGGAGAGCAGTGACGAGGAGTTGGTGGAGGAGGCCAAAGGTCAGGCCGCGAGATAGATGGACCGCGCTGCTGTCGTTAATGTCGAACACCCTCGGTGTGAACGGAGGACTTGTCCTTGACCAAGGACTTGCCGCGGATCCGGGGGGCCAGCAGGCACCGCCATTGGCGATTCGCTCCCACTAGCGCGTCGGAAGACGGCCGTGCGGCGTTGCCTACGCCGAGGACCACCCCTTGGCGAATATGTCTTGCACGACGGCTTCCGGCATGACCACCAACGTCCCGGGGCGATCCGGATTGACAGCGACCCATACCTTGTCCCGAGCGCCGACACCAATCGCAGCGAGCTGATCGGCCGGCAGCGTCATCTGGTGGCGCTCGCCAATCACTCTCGGACCGTCTGGGACAGGTTGCACGCTCACCACGATACGAAAGTTCATACTGCTGCCGCGAGGCGCATTTGCATGCGGGACGCAGCGAGAGGTAGAGGTAGCGAGTGGACGACGCACCGGCACAGCCTGGGATGCAGAAGGTGATGTCACAGGGGCGTGGGAGTATCGAACATATGTTCGAAGAACCAGCGTCCCGGACCTCTAAGGACATCGCCCGTCAGGCCGCCCTGTCCTACGTCCTCAACGGCCACGAGGCCCAGATAGTGGAGTTCGGCGCGTCGTCAGAACTCCCAGGTGCCAGTGTCGTGGTAATCCCGTCGCTGTCGCGGCTTGACGTCACAGCCGACGACTCGACGAAGCTCGACCTCGTCCTCGCGGCGGTCGAGGAGCATCGCTCCGCCGGCTGGGACGTCTGGACCATCGTGCCGCTCAGGCGGCTCGCGGAGGCCCACGAGGCGTGTCGGGGCAAGACCTCGATGGTCCAGGGGTGGTGGGTGTCCGGAGGCGACGTGGCGTTCACGCCGCCGCAGGTGCCGTAGCGCCTCCGCCGTCTGCACGCGAGGGCGGGGTACAACGAACGGCCTTCTACACGTCGTTCTCCGGCGGTGTCGCCGTGGCCCTTGCTGTCTACACCCAGTCAATCATCGCGGTCATCTGGGACTTCGACCGCACGCTGATCCCTGCGTACTCGCAGGAGCCGATCTTCGAGCACTTCGGCGTGGACGGGCAGCAGTTCTGGGGTGAGGTCAACGCGCTCAAGCGAATCTACGCGGCCCGTGGGCTCAACGTGGCTGAGGACACGGCCTACCTGCTCCACATGCTGACTTACGTCGAGAGCGGCGAGTTCGAGGGCCTGACGAACCCCCTGCTGCGCGAGCTCGGTGCGAAGCTCGAGTTCTGCCCTGGAATGCCAGAGCTGCTGAGCAAACTGAAGGACCTGGTCGCAACTGATGACCGCTACGCAAAGCACGACATCCAGGTTGAGCATTACGTCGTCTCCACGGGGCTCCGCCAGCTGATAGAGGGCAGCGCGGTGGGTGAGCATCTCTCCGGGGTGTGGGCGAACGAGTTCATCGACCATCCGCCGCCGCCTGGCTTTGACCCTGATGTCCACGAGTTCGGCGAGGACCCCGGCCCTATCGCGCGCGTCGGCTACATGGTGGACAACACCACCAAGACCCGTGCCATCTTTGAGATCAACAAGGGCAAGGACATCCCGGTCAACGCGCTGGTCGCGCCCGAGGACCGGAGAATCCCGATCGCGAACATGATCTACGTCGCCGACGGGCCAAGCGACGTCCCGGTGTTCTCGGTGATCAACCAGAACGGCGGACGAAGCCTCGGCGTGTACCAGCCAAGCGGCGTCAACTACGCCGGTGTGAAGCAGCTGCAAGACGAGGGGAGGGTTCACTCAACCGCCCCGGCGGACTACACCGAAGGTTCGCAGGCTTACCTCTGGCTGACGACGACGGTCCGGGAAGCGGCCAATCGCATCTGCGATATCCGGGAGCGCAAGCTCGCCAGCCTGAAGGCCCCGGCGGGCCACGTCATCGACTGACCGACAGTGCACGTCGCGTGGGGGTTGCGTCTCGTCGTCGAAGCCCAGATCGAGCGCGCCGGATGATCATCGTGCCGCGGGCCGCCACTACGCACACCTACCTGCCCGCTGCCGACACCGCGGCAGCAGAGGTGTTCGCTGAACTCCTCCGGGGGGGAGGAGCGACCACCAGTGGCGGGAGCCAAACAACGTGATCCCTGGCAGTGGAACAAGCGGTCGCCGGCGAAGAAAGTGGCGACCGCAAGGAGTGACGAAACCGAGGTCTCAGAAAAATGAGCGGCGGGCTCGAATCAGCAGCTACTCCTATGGGCGGCGACGCATAGGTCGATGAGGTCGCATCTAGCTGCTGTGCCTCATCAGGGTCATCGGTTGGGAGACCGTGGGGCCCACCAGGCGCCCGGACACCTCCAGGATGTCCCGGCTCATCCTAGGCGCCTAGGTAGGTCGGGGTTTCTGCAGGTCAAGGGGCACAACGCCTCCGCTTGCAGGTCGGTGCGCATCTGTTTACTACTCATCCACCAGACCTTGCTGTACCCCACTCCATGCCACGGGTCGTTCCAAGTCGACAAGCCCCTCTCCGGGCTCGCCGCCGTGCAGACACTGTCGCGGCTCAACCGCACCTACGACCGAGACGGCATCCGCAAGGATGGCACATTCGTGCTCGACTTCCGCAACGACGCCGAGGACATCCGCGCCGCGTTCGAGCCCTACTACGGCGCCACCGTCGCCCCACCCACCGACCCGAACCTGCTGTATGACACCCGCCACGCCCTGGACCCCTTCGGGGTGCTGTGGCCCGACGAGGTCGAACGAACCGTCGAGCTGCTGCTCACCACCGGCAAGGTCGCCCACGACCGGGTCCACGCCGCGCTCGCTCCCGCCGTCGACCGGTTCCACCACAACCTCGACACCGAGGAGCAGGATCGATTCCGCGACGCGCTCAATCGGTTCATCCGCACCTACGCGTTCCTGTCCCAGGTGGTGTCGTTCACCGACGCCAAGCTCGAGCGCGACTACCGGTACTGCAAGGCCCTTGCCGCGCTCATCCGCGAAGGCGGCACCGAAACCGTTCACCCTGACGTGGAGCTCACCCACCTCAAGGTCGAGCAGACGTTCGAGGGGTCGGTCACCCTCACCGAAACGGCTGGTGAGGTCACCACCATCTTCGGCAGCGGGAAGCTCCACGAACCCGAAGCCGAGCCGCTGTCGCAGATCATCGCCCGGCTCAACGAACGGTTCGGCACCAACTTCGCCTCCGAGGACCGAGTCTTCTACGACGCGGTGTTCGACAAACTCGCCAAGCGGCCCGATATCCAGCAGGCGGCGGCGGTGAACACCCAGGAGAACTTCAAGCTCGTGCTGGAGAAGGAGGCCATGTCCGGGGTGCTCGACCAGCTCGGCACCTCCGAGGACATGGCGCTGGCCTACGTCGACAACCCCGAGCTCCAGGCTGAGGTCCTCTCGGCCTACCTGCCGTTCGTGCAGGGCCGAGCCAAGGTCATGCACCAGGAGCACTGCGACATCGTCGACCTTCTCGGCCCCGACTGCGAGTCCACCCACCTGGAGTACAAGGCAACCCTGCGCACCCACGCCAACAGCGGCGAGACGTTCAAGCCCTTAGAGACTGCGAGCCTCAAGACCATTGCTGCTTTCATGAACTCACGCGAAGGGGGGACGCTGCTGATCGGGGTGGCCGACGATGGCAGCATCCACGGCCTTGAGAGTGACTACGCCAGCCGCTCCAAGCAGGACCAAGACCAACGCGATTGGTTCCAACAGCACCTCGGCAACATCGTCGCTACCTCCATGGGCGCAGCTGCCGCGACGAACGTGCGTCCCCAGATCCAACGGGTGAACGGCGGCGAGATCTGCCGCGTCCAGGTCGATCCAGCCGGCTTTCCAATCGATGCCAAGGTCGTCATCCAGAAGCCAGGCGGCCCCAAGCAGACACGCACCGAGTTTTACGTGCGCGTCGCAAACGGGACCAGGGCATTGAGCGCCGTGGAGCGGGAGAACTACATAGCCGGGCGCTGGCACCGTCCACTCGGGGGCACATGACCGGGCCACCGCGCATGTGGCGGCGCGTGCGGGGCGGCAAATCCCTCGAGGTGCAACTCGCCGTGGACTTCGACGAGGACGCTATCGCTGTGTTCCGCAGCAACTTCGCGAAGCTGGGGCCGCGGGTGCAGTGCGCGTCCGTTGAATCGTACTTCGACGGCGAACTCGGTGGGGTGCTGACTCCGGCGGAGACGGGACTGAAGAAGTCCCTGAGCGCGACGCCGCACTTCCTCGTCGATGTGCCACCGTGCCAGGGCCACAGCGATCTGAACAACCACAGGCGACGAGATGATCCGCGTCTCCGCGGCGACGGGCACGCCCAAGCGTAAGGGACGCCACCAGCAAGCAGTAGGCAGACACTCGTGCTCAAAGGTCCTTGTTCCAATGTGGAGGCTTGCCCTGAGTCCGGCCGGATGACGATGTGAGCAGCTCAAGAGCCCGGGCGGACCCCCAAGCGCGTCGAAATCGTCGAGCAGGCTGGTAAGGGGGGGCCCAAACGGTGTAGACCCCGGGCGTCAATCGCCGGCGTAGAAGACCCGTACCCGTTTGGTGACGCTGTCCGAGGCCCAACCCGACGTCGCGGGGATGCGTGCCCGCACCCGAAACCTTCCGGCCGATTTGAACCCTGCTGTGATCCGCAGGCCGTAGCGGCCGTTGCTGTCGACGGTGGTCCAGTGCCGCTTGGCGCGCGAGTGGAAGTGCTTGTGGCTCGTCGTCCACTCCGGCCAGGTTCCGACCCTCTTCCAGCGGCTGGCGTTGGGGCGCTTGTACTGGAAGTACACGCGGCGCCCCGCCAGGCGCGGGTCGACGCGCCCCTTGAAGACGTTGGTGGTGCCGGTCCACCACTCGCATGGGTTCGCGCATCGGTTGCGGCTGCCGTCGGAGTAGACCTCGACGAGCCGACCCCTCATTTTCGGATCCTGTGCAGCGGCCGCTGCCGGAACGCTGGCGCTCATCGCGGTCGCGATGATCAAGGCGAGTATCAACAAGCGCATTCGTGCGCGCAGCATGCTTCCCCCGAGTAAGAACGACTGCCGGCCTGCCGCCAAGAGTGGATGCGCAACCCATCGCTTGCCATGGTCCTTTCCGACCATTTACGTGCTGACGTGCTGCCGCGCCCTCGCGTTTCTCAGGCCGTCAGCGGCTGCGCGAGGAGAACTGCACCCGGCGCCGGCTGAAGTCGACTGACTCCACGCGCCGGTGCGCGCCTAACCAGGCCCGGGCTTGGACGTGGGTTTCGTCGTTGGCCCACCACGAGCGTGTGGTGTACGCGCTGGCGGGGAGGCCACCGACGACATCGGCGATGTCGTCAAAGCTCATCTCCAGCGCCGAGCTGCCCTGTTCGAGCCGACGTTGCAGCGGTTGTACTTCGCCATCGCATGCAGCATCGCTCAACTGCGGCGTCGGTGTCACAGCCAGCCTGTACCTTGCTCGCTGTGCTTCCACGGGGGAGGCCGCGATGAGAGGGGGATCACGTGGCTACAGCTACGCCTGGCAAGACCCGCAGCAAGGTTCGCAAGATCGGCTTCGCCGCCCTAGCGGTCGCTGCAGTTGCAATCACCCTGCTGTCGCAGCCACCGCCGCCCGAACCGGTCGACACCAGCGACTTCGACCGCCAGATCACCGTCGCGCTGGACGACTACGAGTCCAACAACGCCATGACGTCGGGTGCGCCGCAGCAGGAGGTCGTCAACGGTTGGATCGCGCGGGACCTGCTCACGGTGCTGACCAAGCAGACCAACGCGATGCTCGCCGCCTCGCAGTCGACCGCCGGCGACCCGCGTATCCCGCTGCTGTTGATGTTGCTGGTGCTGGCAGTGTGCCTGCATGCCCTCACAGCGCCGCCCGCGCAAACGCTCGTGGCTGGCGGCCACTACGCCGGCGCTGGCCGGGATACGTCCGGTTCCGCGGCCCCGGCGTCTGACGGCTGGGCAACTCCCGCCGGCCGCGCCGCTGAGGAGGGGGTGGGCTCACGCAATGAGCCCGCTGGCACGCCACCGGCCCCCGCGTGATGGGCCGCCGGATCGCTGCGGCTGGCCTGGCCGCTGTGCTTGTCGTGGGCTGCGGCAGGGGCGCTGATGCTTCGGCCGCGCTCGCCGATGACATCTGCTCCCAGCTGCAAGAGGCAAGCACGCCGCTGGAGCGGCGGGTGGCACAGCAGGAGTTGATGGAGACGATGGAAGCCGACGCGGGGGAGGGCAAGGCGAGCTTCGTCGAGGTGCTCACGGCGATGGGTGAGCGCTGTCCCACCGAGTCCGCGCAGCTGCTGGGCGCCGGAGCGCAGGATCACGACGTGCGCCTTACCGTCGAAGGGTGCAGGGACAACAAGGCCTCTGGCACGGTGACCAACGAAGGCGACACCACGGTGACGGTGCGCGTCGGGGTCCGGATCGTCGACGGCGACGACACCCTGCTGGATACCTCCAGCACGCTGGTCGATGGCCTTGAGCCCGGGCAGAAGGGTCGCTGGGAGGCGTACCACTCCGTCGATGACGCAGGCTTCACCTGTAAGGGGGAAGTCGAGCAGGTCACGCCGCAGTAGCCAGAGTTCCCACAACGGGTGAGCGCTGTGGCTTGGCAGTCCCTCATACCCGGAACTATGCACGGGGTGTCAGACGCTCCGTTGTGGACCTGACCTCGCGCATTTGGGATGTGTGCAGGTGCCTCGACATGCCAGGGATACCGGAGGTACCGCTGGGCCCCCCGTCCATGGGGCCCGTCTCATCACCATTGAAACTCGCGGCGTAGCGCCGCTCAAGCGCGCTTGACTAGCCGCCGATTGAAAGGACAACCGCGTTCTGCAGTTGCAGGAGTCCCTCGTGCTTGTCCAAAAGGCCTCGCCGCCTCAGGCTCTGATTCGATCCCCTGAGGATGCCGAACTCGCGGCAGCCGCGGCGCTGCGCTGGCTGGGTCACAGAAGTTGTTCTGTCACCCCGCCCGGACCTGACGGCGGCATCGACGTCTCGGCCACGGATGCTGTCGCCCAAGTGAAGACGGAGATGAGTCCAACGGGCCGCCCTGTGCTCCAGTCCATCCACGGCGCGGCCCAGGTAGAGCGGAAGACCGCCTACTGCTTCTCGCTCGCTGGTTACACAGACGGTGCAATCGAATGGGCCCATCGAGCTGGGATCAGGCTGTTCCGATTCGACATGCAGGGACAAGCCGAACCGGTCAACATTGCTGCCCAACTCGCGGTTGCCCGACGCTCTCAGGATCGGCGTCCATTGAGCGACGGAGATCGGCTCGATCCTCGGAGGCTGTCGGCTACATTCGGCCTCCTTGAGAACGTCGATGTGTACGGCGTTTTCCGCTCAGGCGACAAGGAGATTTTGCTCTGGGAGTCGAGCGTCGGTGGGGCCTCGGACAACCATCTGGCAGTTGCGGTCTACCTCCATTCATGTGGTTTGCTTGGCCTTGACTTCGCACCTGGGGACGATTGGACCCACGCTCGATACGGCACACCAGTCCCAATGCCAGACGATCGAAGCAGACGCTTCTACACGACTGCGACAGACCGTCGGGCGGCGGCAGATGAAGTCGCATGGGAGTTGCTGTTCGCCCTGGGAATGGCAGGGCTCGATCCAGAGGCACTGGCCGTCCGCCTCGCTCCTGACAGTTCTCCTGATTCCCCTGACTGGTAGGTCTGGATTGCTTGCGAGCATCCACTTGTCGGCCGCGTGGAGTTTGCGGACAGATCCAAGACACCCGAGGCAAGTCTTGCCACTGCTGGCTGGTGAAGCGAGGCGCTCGTCGGACCTTCATATCGGCTGATCACCGAGGCGGGTCTTCCATTCCCCCGCGGCCGTCGAGGTGACGGATAGCCGGCGATAGCGGTCGCACCCAACGCGGACCTTCGAGGGCGAAGGCCGCACCTCGGACGAGGGAGGCCGACGGTCCCGCGGCCACCGGCAGCCTTCAGCGGAACCGCCGTCCGATCGCGGCCGTGGCGGTCGTCATCCAGGCGTGACCTCTCTTGTGGTCCCGTGCGCCCCACTGGACCACTCACGTCTGAGTAGCCAGCAGGCGTCGCGTAACGTGAGACGACGGACCGAGACGGGGGGATCAGTGAGCAGTTCCGAAACGCAGATCGCAACACCACAAGTGGATCGCGTCCCTGGAAGTGGTGTGAAAGTTGGTCACGGTGGTCCTCAGCGTTGGGTTGCTGAGTCGCTGCTATGCGGTGAGCAGCGTGGTGGCCGTCACCTCCTTCGTGTCGTCATGGTGCATCGTGGTGGCCAGTTGCGCCATCGATCCTTCTGATAGGTAGC
>Ga0247713_1001423_pt1 | contig 11938 bp, 13 predicted proteins | sample 21E_NmetaG_FD_189936 | JGI IMG/M metagenome (GOLD analysis project Ga0247713, IMG submission 189936) | Soil microbial communities from hillslope of Landscape Evolution Observatory, University of Arizona, Oracle, AZ, United States - 2-1-E_N | ecosystem: Engineered > Artificial ecosystem >... | reverse complement strand
TACCAGGGCTACGGGGCGCCGGCAGGGCTGCCGTACGGGGCACCCGGGCCGGAGGCCGAGCCCGCGCGCCGTCCCGGCACCGTCACGGTGGCGCTGGTGCTGCTCCTGCTCAGCGCGCTGCCGTTCCTGCTCGGCGGGATCGCGGTGCTGCTGGGCTCCGGTGACCTCGCCATCCCGCCGGAGGTCCAGGAGCAGTTCGACGAGGCCGGGGTCACGACGGCCGACATCGTCGCGGCCACGCAGGTGGCCGGGGTGATCATGGCCGCGCTCGCGGCGCTGTTCGTGCTGCTCGCCGTGCTGGCCTTCGCCGGCCGGCGGGGGGCCCGGATCGCGGTCACCGTCCTGACCGTGCTGTTCGCGCTGCTCCTGTTGCCCGCGGGGCTGTTCGCGCTGATCGGCGACCCGGTGAGCGGGCTCATCGTGCTGGCGGTCATCGGCGCGGCGATCGTCGGCGTGGTCCTGCTGTTCTCGCCCGCGGCCTCGCGCTGGTACGCCGCTCCCCGCCGCTGACCCGGCGCGGCGCGCGGGAGCTCGGTGAGCGAGACTGGCGGCCGTGGCAGTCGCGTACGTCCCGAACGACACCGGCACCGAGGTCTCGCGACAGCTGTTCGAGCGAGCATCGGCAGCGATTCCGGGCGGGGTGAACTCGCCCGTCCGGGCGTTCACCTCGGTCGGCGGCACGCCGCGGTTCATGGTCTCCGCGGCCGGGCCGTGGCTCACCGACGCCGACGGGCACCGCTACGTCGACCTGATCTCGTCGTGGGGCCCGATGATCCTCGGTCACGCCCACCCGGCCGTCGTCGAGGCCGTGCGCGCCGCCGCCGGGCGCGGCCTGTCCTTCGGCGCGCCCACCCCGGCGGAGGTCGAGCTCGCCGAGGAGATCATCGGCCGGGTCGCGCCGGTGGAGCAGGTGCGGTTGGTCAACTCCGGCACCGAGGCGACGATGAGCGCGATCCGGCTCGCCCGCGGCATCACCGGCCGCCGCGGCGTCGTCAAGTTCGCCGGGCACTACCACGGCCACGTCGACGCGCTGCTCGCGCAGGCCGGTTCCGGCGTCGCGACGCTCGGCCTGCCGACCAGCCCCGGCGTCACCGGCGCGCAGGCCGCGGACACGATGGTGCTGCCCTACAACGACCTCGGCGCCGTGCGCGCCGCGTTCGCCGAGCGCGGCGACGGGATCGCCTGCGTCATCACCGAGGCGGCCGCGGGGAACATGGGGGCCGTCGCGCCCGGGCCCGGGTTCAACGAGGGGTTGCGGGAGATCGCGCACGAGCACGGGGCGCTGCTGGTCATGGACGAGGTGATGACCGGGTTCCGGGTCTCCCCGGCCGGCTGGTACGGCCTCGACGGCGTGCCGGGCGACCTCTACACCTTCGGCAAGGTGATGTCCGGCGGCCTGCCGGCCGCGGCGTTCGGCGGGCCCGCCGCCGCGATGGCGCACCTCGCCCCGGCCGGGCCGGTGTACCAGGCCGGCACGCTGTCGGGGAACCCCGTCGCGGTCGCCGCGGGCCTGGCCACGCTGCGGGCCGCGGACGCCGCCGTCTACGCCGCGCTGGACGCGAACGCCACCCGGCTCGGCCGGCTGATCGGCGACGCGCTGAACGCGGAGGGGGTGGCGCACCGGGTGCAGTACGCGGGCAACCTGCTGTCGGTGTTCTTCACCGACGGCGAGGTCGGCGACTACGCCGCCGCGCAGGCCGCCCGGACCTGGCGCTTCCCCCCGTTCTTCCATGCCCTGCTCGAGCGCGGCGTGTACGCCCCGCCGAGCGCGTTCGAGGCGTGGTTCGTCTCGGCCGCCCTCGACGACACGTGCTGGGAGACCGTCGCCGACGCGCTGCCGCACGCCGCGAAGGCCGCCGCCGCGGCCCGGCGGCCCGGCCGATGACCCGCACCCTGGTGCACCTGCTGCGTCACGGCGAGGTGCACAACCCCGCGGGGGTGCTCTACGGCCGGATGCCCGGTTTCCACCTCTCGGAGACCGGTCGCAAGCAGGCCCAGCTCGTCGCCGACGAGCTGGCGGGCGCCGACCTCGCGGTCGTGCTCTGCTCGCCGCTGGAGCGTGCCCGGGAGACCGCCGCACCGGTGGCGGCCGGGCACGGGTTGGAGGTCGTCGTCGACGAGCGGCTGATCGAGGCGGACAACCGGTTCGAGGGGGAGCGCGTCGCGGTGGGGGACGGGGCGCTCCGCAGCCCGCGGCACTGGTCGAAGCTGCGCGATCCCTTCACCCCGTCGTGGGGGGAGCCCTACCTGCGCATCGCGCACCGGATGCTCGGCGCCGTGCACCGAGCTCGCGAGCTGGCCGCCGGGCGCGAGGTGGTGTGCGTGTCGCACCAGCTGCCGATCTGGACGGTGCGCCGGTTCGTCACGGGCAAGCGGCTCTGGCACGACCCGCGGCGGCGGCAGTGCTCGCTCGCCTCGCTGACCACCCTGGTCTTCGAGGGCTCCGAGGTCGTCGGGCTGCGCTACCGCGAGCCCGCCGGGGAGTCCGATCCGACCCAGACGGGCGCATGAGGTTCCTCGGCGCCGTGCTGGCCGCGGTCCTGCTGCTCGCCGGGTGCTCGACGAGCCGCGAGGCCGTGGCGGTCGGCGGCGAGTTCCAGTTCGTCGCGCCGGGCGGGCAGACGGCGATCCGCTACGACCCGCCGGACAGCCGCGGTGCCGTCACGGGGATCAGCGGCGGGAGCGTGCTGCGGCCGGAGGAGACGGTCGGGCTCGAGGACCACCGCGGCGAGGTCGTCGTGCTCAACGTCTGGGGCTCGTGGTGCGGGCCGTGCCGGGAGGAGATGCCCGACCTGCAGTACGTGCACGAGACCGCCGGGCCGTCCGGGGTGAGCGTGCTCGGCATCGACGTCCGCGACTCCCGGGAGGCGGCCGCGGACTTCCTGCGGGACCGTGGCATCACGTTCGACTCGATCTACGACCCGCCCGGGCGCACGCTGCTGCAGCTGCGGGGCTACCCGCGCAACATCGTGCCCTCGACGATCGTGCTCGACCGGCAGCACCGGGTGGCCGCCGTGTACCTGGCGCGGGTCCGCGTGGCGGAGCTGCTGCCCCTGGTGCAGGAGCTGGCCGCCGAGCCCACTGCCTGATCGTCGTCGCCCCGGGGTGTCCGCCGACCCCCGGGCACCCGCCGCCGCGGCACTACAGGGTGTAGAACCCGCCGCGCGCGGTTCGTCCGGCGCGGCCTACCCTGACCGGTGATGGACCCGTCGACCACCCTCGCGGTCTCCGGTCCGCTGCTGGCCGCAGCGGCGGTGGCCGTGCTGGCGGGCGCGGTCAGCTTCGCGTCGCCGTGCGTGGTCCCGCTGGTCCCCGGCTACCTCGCGTACCTCGCCGGGCTGGTCGGCGCCGACGCGCCGCCGGTCACCGAGGAGGAGGTCCGACGGGTCCGCGCGGGCGTCGGGCCGGCCGCGCCGGCTCCGGGAGGCCCGGCGGCCCGATCCGGCACCGGGCGCTACCGGGTGGCCGGCGCGGCGGCGCTCTTCGTAGCGGGGTTCACGGTCGTCTTCGGGACGATCCTGGTCGGCGTCGTGTGGATCGCCGACGCGCTGCTGGCCAACGAGGCCGTGCTGCAGCGCATCGGCGGCGTCGTCATGATCGCGATGGGGCTGGCGTTCGTCGGGCTGATCCCGGTGCTGCAGAACGAGCGGCGCGTGCACTGGGTGCCGCGCGCCGGGCTCTGGGGCGCGCCGCTGCTCGGCGCGGTGTTCGGTCTGGGCTGGGTGCCGTGCATCGGGCCGACGCTCGCCGGGGTGGTCGCGGTGGCCGCAGGCACCGGGGGCGGGTCGCTGCGCGGCGTGGTGCTCACGCTGGCCTACTGCGCGGGGCTCGGGCTGCCGTTCGTCCTGATCGCGCTGGGGACCTCGCGCGCGGTGCGGGCGCTGGGCTGGCTGCGGCGCAACACCCGGCGGATCCAGATCGGCGGCGGGTCGATGATGATCGCGGTCGGCGTCCTGCTGGTGACGGGTCTGTGGGGCGGGCTGCTCGCGCAGGTCCAGGTCTCGATCGCCGGCTTCACCCCGGTGCTCTAGATGGCGACCCAGACCCCGGTTCGCGCCCCGAGCCACCCCGACCCGCGCCCGGAACCACCCCCACTCGCGGGGTTCGTGCGCAACACCTGGCGCGGGCTGACCAGCATGCGCACGGCTCTGGTGCTGCTGTTCCTGCTCGCGCTGGCCGCGTTGCCCGGCGCGCTGCTGCCGCAGCGCTCGCTGAACCGGGCGCTCGTCGACGCCTACTACGCCGACCATCCCCGGCTCGCGCCGCTGCTGGACCGCGCCGGGTTCTTCGACGTCTTCGCCGCGCCGTGGTTCGCCGCGATCTACCTGCTGCTGATGGTCTCGCTCGTCGGCTGCCTGCTGCCGCGCGCGCTCGAGCACGGCCGCGGGCTGCGGGCCGCTCCGGTCGCCGTCCCGCGCAACCTCGCGCGGCTGCCGCACCACGGTGCCGGGATCGTCGACGCCCGGGTGGACGAGGTCGCCGCGCGCGTCGGTGCCCGGCTGCGCGGCTGGCGGCGGGCCGAGCGCGCGGAGGACGGCGGCATCGTCACCGTCTCGGCGGAGAAGGGCTACCTGCGCGAGGTCGGCAACCTGCTGTTCCACCTGTCGCTGGTGGGGCTGCTGGTCTTCTTCGCCGTGGGCAAGCTCGTCGGCTACGAGGGTCAGGTGATCGTGCTGTCCGGCGGCGGCCAGTTCTGCAACACCGGCATCCTCGGCTACGACTCCTTCCGGGCCGGCCCGCAGGTCGACGGCACCGAGCTGCACCCGTTCTGCGTCCGGGTCGACGACTTCGACGCCCGCTACCTGCCGAACGGCCAGGCGCTCGCGTTCCGCGCGAGCATCGGCTACCAGACCGCCGACGACCTCTCCGCGGGCGTCGTCGACCGGTGGCGGCCCTACGACCTGCAGGTCAACCAGCCGCTGCGGCTCGGCGGGGCGCGGGTCTACCTGCTCGGGCACGGCTACGCGCCGCGGTTCACCGTCACCTTCCCGGACGGGACGCGACGCACCGGCGAGATCCAGTGGCGTCCGGTGGACCTCACCACGCTGCTGTCGGAGGGGGCCACCAAGTTCGCGCAGCCCGGCCTGCCGGAGGATGAGCGGCGCCGGACCGGCCAGCTCGCCGTCACCGGGCTGCTGGCGCCGACGTCGTCCGGCGGGGACGTCGTGACGTCGATCTTCCCCGAGCCGCGCGATCCCGAGGTGGCGGTCGACGTGCTGCGCGGCGACCTCGGCCTCGATGACGGCCTTGGCCAGTCGATCTTCGGCGTCGACCTGTCCCGGCTGGAGTCCGGCGAGCTGCAGCGGGTGGCCAGGGCCAACCTGGTGCCGGGGGAGGAGCTCACCCTCGAAGACGGCACCGTCGTGCGCTTCGACGGCCTGCGCGACTGGGTGTCGTTGCAGGTGAGCCACGACCCGTCGCAGGAGTGGGTGCTGGCGTCGGCGGTGCTGCTGATGGCCGGCCTCGCGCTGTCGCTGGGAGTGCGGCGGCGCCGGTTCTGGGCGCGGCTCGTGCCCGACGGCGCCGACCGCACCGTGCTCGAGATCGGCGGCCTCGCCCGCACCGACCGCGCCGGCTACGGCGAGGAGTTCGACCGCCTGCGGGCGGACCTGCTGCACCAGCCCGCGGACGACAAGGAGCCCTGATGCCCGTCGACCCGGTCCTCGCACTGTTCGGTGACCGCCTGTTCATGGCCGCCGTCGGTGTCTACGTGCTCGCGATGGCGCTGCACGCCGCCGAGGCCGCCGCCCGCACGCGGCGGCCCGAAGCCGCCGCGGTCACGGTGCCCGCGCGCGCGGCGTCCGGCGGCGCCGGGCCGGAGGCACCGCCGGACGGGCCGGGCAGGCGGACCCGCGCGCACCGGTTGGGCCGGATGGGCGTGTCGCTGACGGTGCTCGCGGTGCTGCTGCACCTCGGATCGATCGTGGCCCGTGGCCTCGCCGTCGACCGGTGGCCGCTGGGCAACATGTACGAGTTCACCTCGGCGATCTGCCTCGCGGCCGTCGGGGGCTGGCTCGTGGTGCTGCGCCGCCAGCCCGGCCTGCGGCCTGCGGCACCGTTCGTGCTGTTGCCGGTCGTCGTGCTGATGTTCCTGGCGGGGACGGTGCTGTACGCGCAGGCCGCTCCCGTGGTGCCGGCGTTGCAGTCGTACTGGCTGGTCGTGCACGTGACGACGATCAGCCTGTCGTCGGGGCTGCTGCTGGTGCCCGGGGTCGCCAGCCTGCTCTACCTGCTGCGTTCGTCGGGGCGGGGCGGGGCGCTGGGCGCCCGGCTGCCGGGGGCCGAGGCGCTGGACCGGCTGGCGTACCGCACGACGATCGTCGCGTTCCCGCTGTACACCTTCGGGGTCGTCGTGGGCGCCATCTGGGCCGAGGCGGCCTGGGGGCGGTTCTGGGGCTGGGACCCCAAGGAGACCGTCGCGTTCGTCGCCTGGGTGATCTACGCGGCCTACCTGCACGCGCGGTCGACGGCGGGCTGGCGCACCGGCCGGGCGGCCTGGATCAACATCGCGGGCTTCGCCGTGGTGCTGTTCAACCTGTTCTTCATCAACATGGTGGTGGCCGGGCTGCACTCCTACGCGGGGGTCGGCTGACCGTCAGGGTCGGGCTCGTCACGGCTCGCCCAGGAACGCCGCACGTACGAGCGCAGCGCGGCGACGGGTACCCGCAGGGAGGACCCGACGCGCACCGAGGCCAGCTCGCCGTCGCGGACGAGGCGGTACACGAGCTTGCGGGAGATGCGCAGCGCCGCGGCCACCTCGTCGGCGGTGAGGAGTGCGACGTCAGGCAGGTCCGGTAGCGGATCCTGACCACGTTCCGTCACAGCACCTCCGCGCGATCGAGTCCTGCACGACCAGAGGCCGGAGAGTAGTTACCGAAAGTGAGAGGGAGCCTGCGGATTCGCCCGGATGTGGGCATCCAGCGGTGAATGGGTGGTTCGGCGCGGCGAAAATCTGGACTTTCTGGCGGAACCATCTGCGTCAATGCCACGGACGGTGGCCATTGGTGCGTATGTGGCTGACGTTGCGGCAAGGGTCGCTCGGCCTGCCGTGCAAGCGCATCGTGTCATCGTCACGTCCCGCGCCGCGGGTTACACATGTACACAATCGTTCCGCGGCCTGGACGACTCTCCGGGGCGCAGGGCCTGAACAAGGAGACCAGCCGTGACCGCCACCGAACCGGACGTGCCCTGCACGCTCCCCGAGCATGCGCTCCTGACCGTCGCCGAGGTCGCCCGCGTCATGCGGGTGTCCAAGATGACCGTGTACCGGCTCGTGCACGCCGAGGAGCTTCCGGCGGTGCGGTTCGGACGGTCCTGCGCGTTCCCGCGTCGGCCGTGCGCCCCTACCTGACGCTGGACGCGGCCGGCTGAACCGAGGCGGTGCCGGCCGGGGTTCGGCACCGCCTGCGCCGGGCGCCTCGACCGCGCGGGGGTCGCCGACTACCGTCGGCAGCCGTGAGAGGTCGCAGCGGCAGGCGCAACTCGCCCGGCGGGACGCACGGATGACGGAGCGTGGGCACGATCCGGACTACCCGGACGGCTCCGTGGGGCGCTACGTCCGGGAGCGCTGGGGCGGTGAGCCACCGTCCCGGCGCCGGCAGCCCGCGGGCCCGGCCGCGCAGGGCGGCGAGCCGGACATCGAGTCCCGCCCCGGCGTCGAGCTCGCCCCGCCGGAGCCACCTCGTGCGGCGCCGGACGGGGGAGCGGCGACCGGGGCATCCCCCGCCGGGCGTGGTGCACCGGAGCGGGCGGAACCGGGCGGCACCGGGCACACCGGCGCCGAGCCGAACGGCGCCGCACCCGGTGGGTCCGCCGCGAACGGCGCCGGCCCCGTCCCGGCGCCACCGTGGGGCACCCCTGGCGGGACCGATCCCGGCGCCGTCGCCGCCCAGGAGGCGCAGCGGGCCCGCAGCCGCGACGCCGGCCCGCGCCCCGCCGGTCCCCCGGGTGCCGGTCTGCGCGACGTGCCGGGCGGGGCCGAACCACCGCCGGCCGACCTGTCCTCGGCCCGGTTGCTCCGCCCCGCGAAGCGACCCCCGCAGTCCGGCTGGCGGCGGCTCGTCTACGTGCTGTCGGGGCGGCTGATCAACCCGGGGGAGAGCCCGGCGGACGTCCGGCGCCGTGAGCTCACCGCGCGGGTGAACGCGCCGCTGCTCGGGTGCTACAAGATCGCGATGCTGAGTCTCAAGGGCGGAGTGGGCAAGACCACGACGACGGCGACGCTCGGCTCGACGTTCGCGTCGCTGCGCGGTGACCGGGTGGTGGCCGTCGACGCGAACCCGGACCGCGGCACGCTCAGCCAGCGGATCCCGCTGGAGACCAGCGCGACCGTGCGCCACCTGCTGCGCGACGCCCAGCGCGTGCGTCGCTACACCGACGTGCGGGCGTACACCTCGCAGGGGCAGTCGCGGCTCGAGGTGCTCGCCAGCGAGCAGGACCCCGCGGTGTCGGAGGCGTTCAGCGAGGACGACTACCGGCGCACCGTCACGCTGCTGGAGCACTTCTACAACATCGTCCTCACCGACTGCGGCACCGGCCTGATGCACTCGGCGATGTACGGCGTGCTGGGCGTCGCCGACCAGCTGATCATCGTCTCGTCCGGCTCGATCGACGGCGCCCGCAGCGCGTCGGCGACGATGGACTGGCTGGACGCACACGGCCACGGCGAGCTCGTCCGGCGGGCCGTCGCGGTGATCAACTGCGTGCACCGGGCGGCGGGTGGTGTCGACCTGGACCGGGTGGCGGACCACTTCGCGGCGCGCTGCCGAGCCGTGGTGCGGATCCCGTTCGACGCGCACCTGGAGGAGGGCGCGGAAGTCGACCTGGACCGGCTGGAACCGGCGACCCGGCTGGCGTTGCTGGAGCTGGCCGCGGCCGTCGCCGACGATTTCCCGTCCTGACCGGCCGGCCCACGCCCGAGCGACACCACGGGCCCGGACACCAGGTGTCCGGGCCCGTGCGTGCGGGTCGATCAGGCGGCGGGCGGGTCGTCCCGCTTGCGGACCTTCTCGTCGAGCTGGCGCAGGAACTCGGGGTCGTCGTCCGGGCCGCTGACGCGGGGCCGCGGCTGGCGCGGCCGCTCGATGCCGCGCGCCGGGCCGCGCCTGCCCTGCTCCCCACCGGTCATGGCCATCCACAGCACCAGCGCGATGATCGCGGCGCCCACGAGCAGTATCAGGAAGACCATCAGACACCTCCGCAGCCGAGGGTAGTCGACCAGGAGCTACGTCGGCGTGAAGAACCTCGGTCCCCCGCGAGCCTCAGCTGCGCGGGGGGTGGGTGGCCTCGCTGGTGAGCTCGGCGAGCATGACGCGCACCTCCGACTCGCGGAAGCGCCGATGGCCCCCGGGCGTGCGGATCGACCCGATGCGGCCGGCCGACGCCCAGCGGGTGACGGTCTTGGGGTCGACGCGGAACATCGCCGCGACCTCCCCGGGGGTGAGCAGCCGCTCTTCGCTGGAGACCTGCGTGACGGACATCGGGCCCTCCGGTGGGTGGGGAATCTCGGGCCGATCGTGACAGCCGGGACCCCGGGTACTCGAACGGTTGTCCGGAGGTAAAGGGACCTTAAAGGACGAATCGGGCAGCGTGGCCGGCGTGCGGCCGCGCTCGCCGACCGCGCCACGTGGTCGTCGCCACGGGTAGGCTCGGCGCCGATGAGCCGCCCGGACCCGTCCTCCGGCGGGCCCGTTCCGCCCGTGGACCGCCCCGCCCCGGGCCCGTCGCTGCCCGGGCTGCTGGCGCTGTACGCCGTGGCCCGGCTCGGCCTGGTCGCGGTGATCGCCGGGCTGCTCGTTCTCGCCGGCGTGCCGGTGGTCGTCGCGCTGCTCGTGGCGCTGGTGGTGGCGCTGCCGCTGTCGATGGTGCTGTTCCGAGGCCTGCGCGGGCGGGTGGAGTCGGCGCTCGCCGAGCGGGGTGCGCGCCGGCGGGCCGAGCGGGACGCGCTGCGGGCGCGGCTGCGCGGCGAGGACCGGTCAGCCGAGGCCGCTGAGGGCGAGCCCGACCGCGGTGGCCGCTGACCACCCGAGCAGGACCAGCCCGGTCTGCGCCAGTACGCGGACGAGCCCGTGGCCGTCGGCGCCGCCGAGGACCCGCCGCGCGAGCACCACCGCCGGCGGCGCGGCCAGCAGGCCGAGCAGCAGCGCCGGGCTGCGCAGGCCCGCCAGCACGCTCAGCAGGAGGGGGGCGGTGACGAGCAGGGCGTAGAGCCGGCGGGTGTCGACCGCCCCGAGCAGGACGGCGAGCGTCCGCTTGCCGGCGTCGAGGTCGGTCGGGATGTCCCGCAGGTTGTTCACGACGAGCACGGCGCACGCGAGCATGCCCACCCCGATGGCGCCGACGATCGTGAGCGCGCCCGGCGGCCCGCTCTGCGTCAGCACCGTCCCGAGCACCGCGACGGGCCCGAAGAAGACGAACACGGCCACCTCGCCGAGCCCGGCGTAGCCGTAGGGCCGCCGCCCGCCGGTGTAGAACCAGGCCCCGACGATGCACGCCGCGCCCACCGCGACCAGCCACCACCGCCCGCTCACCGCGACGAGGGCCAGTCCGGCGAGTGCGGCGACGGCGAACGCGGCCAGCGCGGCCGCCCGCACGGCCGCCGGGGCCGCCAGCCGGGCGCCGACGAGGCGGACGGGACCGACCCGCTCGTCGTCGGTGCCGCGGATGCCGTCCGAGTAGTCGTTGGCGTAGTTGACACCCACCACGAGCGCGACCGCCACGAGCAGGGCGAGCAGGGCGCGCCCGGGGGCGACCGTGCCGGTGCCGACGGCCGCGCCCGTGCCGACGAGTACCGGGGCGACCGCGGTGGGAAGGGTGCGCGGTCGAGCCGCCTGGACCCACTGCGCGCGCGTGGCCACGGCGCAGACGGTAGTACGTGGCGGTCAGCGGGCGTGGCGGCGGCGTGGGTGGCGGGTGACGCGCGCGGGCGGGTGCCGGCGCCGGACCCCGACATGCCTCCATGACGGGGCGGTGGGCGGGTGCTGCACCCCGATATGTGTCCATGTCGGGGTGTCTGCGGAGGTCGGGTCACTCCTCGGCGGCGCCGGCAGCGCTCGCCGGGGTGTCGCAGGGCGGGAGGGTCTCGGCGTCGGTGAGGGTGCCGGCGGGGAGGAACTGGCCCTCGCCGATCCGCAGCCATCCGTCGGAGCCGGCGCCGAGAGCGCACTGCGCGGGCACGGCCGCGCCGTCGGCGGCGGCGGCAGTGTCCGGTGCGGCGCGCACGTCGACGGGCACGTCGCCGAGAACCGTCGACAGCCGGATCGATCCGGTCCACAGGTAGTCGACCGTCACCCAGGCGTTGTCCTTCAGCCCGAGCGCGTCCCAGAACAGGCCGTCCCCGAGGTCGATACCGGCGGGGTTGGCGGGCTTGCGGCCGAACTGGTCGCGGCCGCCGTTGTAGCCGTCCTCGTGGGCGGCCTGAGCCTGCGGGCGGCCCTGCGGGAGGTCGCGCCATTCCTGGCGGTGGGCGGGCGGGTTCCAGTAGTCGTCGCGGGTGTTCCACGGCCCGACGTCCCAGACCGGCGCGAAGGCGCAGCGGCCGTTCGGGGCGCAGACCTTGACCGAGTAGTCGCTGGTGCCGCGCGGGGACAGGGCCCGCCGGGAGGGCAGTGCGACGAAGTGGTCGCGCTCGGTGATCACGTGACCGTTGGCCGTGGTGCCGCCGACCAGGCCCTCCCGGGTGGCGAAGACGCGGTAGTGCAGCGGCCGGGCCTGCGCGCCGTCCGGAGCCGCCTCGGTGCCCGCGGGATCGGCCGGGTGCGCGGTCAGGGTGATGCGACGGACCGATCCGCCCGCCGCCGGGTCGCCGGCGAGCACGAGCCGCGGCTGCACCTCCGACGAGGCCACCGGGAGCGTCACCGTGCCGTCCGCGTCGGCCGGCACCCACTCCGTCCAACCGCCGGTCCCGGTGCGCGCGCGGACGGCACGGTGACGCTCCCGG
>Ga0247713_1001422_pt1 | contig 11938 bp, 10 predicted proteins | sample 21E_NmetaG_FD_189936 | JGI IMG/M metagenome (GOLD analysis project Ga0247713, IMG submission 189936) | Soil microbial communities from hillslope of Landscape Evolution Observatory, University of Arizona, Oracle, AZ, United States - 2-1-E_N | ecosystem: Engineered > Artificial ecosystem >... | reverse complement strand
CAGGCGTGAACGCGCCGCCCGCGCCACCCCACCGCTGCCACACCGCCCCGCCGCCAACAACTCGTCAGCCGCACGCCGGACCGACGACATTCACGCGCCCATCAGCCTGCCGCGCGAAACATCGAGGCTAACTAAGCGGCGTCGCCCGTTGCCCCCAACCTCCTGTGCCGCTGCTGTTCGGCGGGCGCACGACCCGTCCGATCGCTGAATGCTCTCACAGGCGGATATGAATGGCAATGGGGAACTTGCCGTCACACTGTGCCAACATGCACGGACCGTGCCAGCCTGGAGAATGATGTCGGCGCCCGGCCATGCGGGCAGCGGTCCAGGTCGTCCCCGCGCACGCGGGGGTGTTCCGGGCGGCGACCTCGACGAGTGGCCCGCCGACCTGTCGTCCCCGCGCACGCGGGGGTGTTCCTGTAGCACCCTACAGGTCACTCCGGCGCGCAGGTCGTCCCCGCGCACGGGGGGGCGTTCCCCCGCCGCGGCGGAACGTCTGAGCCTGCGTGCCGTCGTCCCCGCGCGCGCGGGGGTGTTCCCCGGAAGATGGGCGACACCTGTCGGGCGACATCCAGGATGAGCATGTACAGCGGGGTAGGCCGGCGTCACGGGACTTGAGGACGGCGCCCCTGCGCGGGCCGACGGCGCGGGGCGAGGGCGGGCAGCCTGCCGGGCAGCTCGACCTCGGGCGCGGCGATGGAGTCGTGGATCATCGGCCGAACCCTTCCTAGCTGCTGGTACCCGGCTGGGTGGTGTGGCCTCATCGACCGGGACGGCGGCCACATCGGCGCCGCCACGCGCTAGGTGCTCCACGATGCCGGTCAGGTCACCGTCGCCGACGCGGGGGTGTTCCCAGCCAACAGGTCCTCCAGCGGGTGACGACCTGGTCGTCCCCGCGCACGGCGGTGTTCCGCACGTCGCGGCGACGATCGACTCGCGGCTCGCGTCGTCCCCGCGCACGCGGGGGTGTTCCGCCTCTGCGGACGATCAGGCCGGCGTCCTCTAGGTCGTCCCCGCGCGCGCACGCGGGGGTGTTCCCAGGTGGAAGGCTCGCGTGCTGCTCCCTGAGCCGTCGTCCCCGCGCACGCAGGGAGTGTTCCCCGCTCCGGCGTGATCGCCAAATCGTCCAACGCGTCGTCACCGCGCACGCGGGGGTGTTCCGGACGACGACTCGACGTCGATGCTTTGGGGTGCGTCGTCCCCGCGCACGCGGGGATGTTCCCCACTCGGCCACGTCCCCCACCCCGGAGCCGGAGTCGTCCCCGCGCACGCGGGGTTGTGTCAGAATGTCGCCCTCAGGATGGCGGTCCAACCGTCAGTTGGACCGACCCGGCACAACCGCCGTAGGGGGGAACTCCGGCCACGGCTCGGCATCACGCTCAGTGATAGCTGCGCGCTCGTGCGGGGCCGCTTTCGCCGGCGTCTTGCCATGGGATATCCCTCAACTCTCGCATGGTTCGGGAGGAGTGTCCGGGAAGTGCTCAGCGGGTGAGGCGGACGGCCATGGGACGGGGCGTGAGTTCCCGCCGGCGTACGAGTTCGAGGGTGACCTGACGCCGGATGGCAAGGGCGTCGGCAGCTGCGCGCCGCCAGTCTTGGTGGGCTCGAGCTGCTCGTTCGAGGCGCTGGACGAGGAGCTGCTCGCGATGACTGATGCGCCCCCGCCTTGGATCTGTGGTCACTTGGTTGGCGTCGCGGCGTTGCCGGCCGCGCTCGAGCTCGTTGGGGTCGAAGCATGGCGGGTTGTCGAGGATGGTCTGCTGGCGGGCGTCGAGGTCGGCGAGGGCCTGGTCGTCGAGGTGGTGGAGGCGCCGGGCGAGGTAGCGGTCGGCTTGGATGCAGGCGTGGTCCCACGGTGTGCGGGCGTCGGGTCGTGAGGCGGCGGGTCGGGGGCCGAGCATGGGGGTGTGGTCGGGGACTTCGTAGCGTTCGCGGTAGGCGGTGACGGCGGTGGCGGCGGTCAGCCAGGCTGACTGCTCGGTGGGGTCGGCGGCTCGTGGGCCGAGCGCTGGAGCCCACGGCAGCGGTTCGCTGGTTGCGGCGAGGGTGGCGCGCAGGTCGCGCCAGCGGTGGCGCATCAGCTCGCCGGCCTGCCGGGCAACGTCGATGGCGAGCCCATCGGCGGGTGGGAGGGAGGCGAGGGGTCCTCGGGCGCGGGGTGCGGGGTTTGCGCCGAGGACGCCGAGTCGCCAGTGCAGGACAGCGGCGGCGGAGTGTGCGTCGCCGATGGGCCGCAGGGTGATGGCTTCGTCGAGGAGGGCGGCGAGGTCGTGGCCGGCCAGCGCTGTCTCGCGGGCGCGGGTGATCAACGCGGGCCATTGCGGGTCGCCGGCCGCTGCGCCCAGTCCGCGTTCGGTGAGGGTGTGGCGGAGCCAGTGGTCGGTGGCGGTGCGGGCGGCGTCTTCGAAGATCGCTCCGAGCCGCGCCAGCGACGTCGACTCGCGCAGCGAGTCTTGGATGACCTGGTGGGCGGAGAGCCGATCGGGGTCGGTGCGCGCCAGGATGCGCGACAGGATCTGTTCGGGGGCCGGCAGGTCCATGTCATCGCGGACGACCTCGCGGTCGGCGTCGACGATGACCCACAGGTGGTTGGCCCTGGCGCCACGGGTGGCGGCGACGTACAGCTGCTCGTGGGAGGTGCCGGCGGTGATGGCCGGCGTGGCAGACGTCAACCGTCATGCCCTGGGCGCGGTGGGCGGTGGTGGCGTAGGCCAGGTGGGCGTGCGGGTCTCGTGCAGCCACTTGGCGGTGTTCTCCGCCCGCACGTGCGCCTCGTCGGCGAGCACGCCTGCGGCAGCCTGGGAGACAATCAACCCGAGCACCTCGCCGCCGCCGTGCTGCCAGGCGGACACGACCGCGCGCAGGGTGCGGGTCTTGCCCGCACCGGCGGGGCCGACCAGCAACCCCACCCGCCGGGAAGAGCCGAGCAGCTCGCGGACCGCCTCTGCCTGATCGCCGCCGAGGTCGTGCTCGATGATCGCTGCCTCGACGAGGTCGCGGCCGGGTGTGCGACCGGTCGGCTCGACGGCAACGTCAAGCAGCCAGGCCTCCTGATCCAGCGTCACCGCCAGCGCCCACCGCTGACGGCCGGGTTGCTCGTACACGCTGCTGCCGTCGCGGCGTCGCAGCTCGGCGGGCGCGTCGATGACGTCCGGCGCCGTCACGCCCACCAGTTGCGGATGGCGGACCGCCCGGGCGACCAGCTGCTCCGCTGCAGCCTGGAGCTCGGTCTGGTCAAGGGCGCCGGGTGGCAGGACGTCCAGGGCGGCGCGCAGCAGATCGTGACGGGTGAACGTCGCCCGACCGCTGCCCGACAGCCGAGCGACAAGGCGCTCCAGCGGATCGGTTCCGTGTGCCCAAGGTTGGGCTGGCCGGCCCAGGACCTGCTGGGGGAGGCGGGCGAGCTGCCGGCCGCGGCGGCGAGCGGTGGCCTCCCAGCGTTCCAGAGCCTCGTCGGGGTCGAGGTCGCGCTTGCGTTGGCGGGTCTTGGCCCACGCGGCCTGGCCCATCGCCGAGAGCACCGCCGGCGGCGCGTCCACGCCGTACTTGTCCCGGTAGGCGGCAGCGAGCTGCTCGACGGTGGCGGTGATCGCGCGCCGACGGGAGGAGAACACCTCGATCAACCCGTCGTCCACCCCGTCCAGCTCGCGCAGCCCGTCGGGGCGGTCCCGCCATGCCACCCCGAGCCGCCGGGTGAGCTCGGCCTCAAGCGTGCGGTTGTACAGCGCGCCCGCGCCGGTGCGCGCCGACAGCAGCGCCCGACCGTCCAACGCCCGCCACTTGCCGTCCACGATCGTCTCGGCGCGGTTGAGGATCAGGCAGTGGGTGTGCACGTGCATGTCGCCGTCGCGGGAGGTCCACTCGTTCATCCGCGCCACCACCAGCCCCGAGGTGTCAAGCACCCGCACGCCGTTGCGTCCCGCCCGCACATAGGCGGCGTGCTGCTCCAGGTAGCCCAGCCCGGCGTCGACCGCGGCGAGGTGCGCGGCCCACACCTGCCGCTGGACACGCCGGTCGCCGGCAGCCCACAGCAGCGACACGCTCTTGGGCGGGGAGAACGTACAGTCCCACGCCGCCACCGACGCGCGCGGCGCCCGGCGACGGATCTCGTGGCGGGCCATCCACCGCTCGTAGGCGTCGGTGATCTCCGACGCGGCGCGCAGCGCATCGGCCTTGGCGAACGCCGCTTCCTCGGGCAGCCGGAACCGCCGACCGAGGTAGCCGCCGCCGGGCCGGGCCGCCTTGGTGTACAGCGGCACGAACTCGGCCCGCTCCACATCACCCGACAGGTCCAGCACCTGGACACCGCCGCCCCACCACGACGACCCGGGCGCCGCCAAGCGCGCCGCACCGTCGCCGGCCCGCTCGTCCGGCAGGTAGTAGTCGGCCAGCCCGCGACGGGCCTGATTCAGGTAATAGTCCACCGCGCCTCGCCCCGCGAGGATCTTCTTGACGGTCAGCACGGCCGGTCGTCCCGGTCCGCGTGGATCTCGTGATGCATTGGTGCGTCCCCTTGCAGAAGTCATGCAGGGAGTTGCTCCCGCGGGACGCGAGTTGTGACCAACCGGGCGCGGCGTTGCGTGGACGAGCTACAGCAGGCGGTCGTGAGCGACCTGGACGAAGCCTCGGAGGGCTTCGTTGCGGTCGAGTTCGTCGAGGACGTCGGCGACGCTGCTGACGCGGCGTCGGTTGGCCGCGAGGTGCTCAAGGGCGGCGGCCATCAGCTCCTGATGGTGCTCAAGAACCTCGGTGAGGAAGTTGCCGGGTTCGAGCACTGCGATCTGGCCGGAGTCGACGTACCACGGTGAGCGAAAGTGGGCGGTGTTGGCGGTCACCACCATCTGGGCACCTGCGGCCACGGCCGTGGCGAGGACATGGCGGTCCTCCGGCGTGTTGTTCATCTCGGCGACGAGCTCGTCGGGCACCTCAACCCAGGCGTCGGGGAAGGCGCGACGCAGCGCGGCGATGGTGGAGTCGTCGAAGTGCTGCGGGTCGATGTCGGGGTGGTTGCGGAGCACGTTGCGGCGCATCTCCTCGATGATCTGCTGCGACCAGACGGGGTCGTAGTAGCCCATGGCCGCCAGGGTCAGCATCACGTCGCGCAGCCACTGCGGGTACAGCACGTTGGCGTCGAGCACGACGCCGAGCCGCTCGGATCGGCGGCTCACCGAATGCCCAGGTGCTCCTCGGCGGCCGCCAAAGCGGTCAGCTCGTCCAGCTTGTGATCGCGCTCGGTCTTGAACGCTTCGACGCTGGTGAGCGGGACAAGGTGGCGGTTGCCTTTCTTGCGGTAGGGCAGCTTGCCGGACTTAAGCAGCCGGGTCAGGTAGGGGCGGGACACACCGAGGAAGTCGGCTGCTTCCGTGGTGGTCAGCATCGGCTCGCTGCCGGCGGCGAGGGCGTGCACGACCTTGTGCAGCGTCTTGAGCGAGTCGGGCGGCAGGTCGACCGGCTCCGACTCACCCACGACCACGCTCGCTCCGCGCTCCCCCGCCCGCTCGACGGCGGCTTCCAGCTGTCGATCAAGCGCGACGAAGCGCTCTGCGCGCTGCTCCGACATCGGAACCCCTTCCTGTCTATGTGAAACAAGTGTAACCGCTGACATGGCGGTCGATGCAGCGGCGACGGACAGAAAAGCACCTGTCCTGTCACAACCCCGTCGTCGCAGCGGCAACTCCCTACCGGCCGTCTCTCCAACAGGGAGTTGCCGGATGGCGACAAGGGCTCGATCCCGGGCGTGCGGCGGGCTGCCATGAGCGTGTATGCCCGGATCGAGGACGCCGACCCGCGACAGCTCGGGCGCCTGCTGGAGGATGCGCTCAGGTGGCTGAACGAGGAGTGGTTCTCCCCCTGGCTTGCTGATAGAGCCCCAGCCGACCTGGCTGCGGACCTCGACGTCGATGCACGGGTGCAGCTGCAGCGGCTCGGCACGCCGTACCTGAAGAAGCGCCTCGACGAGGTCGCCAAGCTGGTCCGGGACATGACACGCGACCTGGACGCCCGCCTGGCGCATCCCGGCGAAGCGGCCGCCCGATGGGCAGCCGCTCATCGACGGCCGCTCTCCTACGTCGTCGACCTCTACGAACTCGCCGCCAGCCGCAACGCGCAGGTGCGCGCCATCCTGGAACGTGCCGGCTGGGAAACGCAGGCGCCCGGCCTGGTGTTGAGCGAGACCGCCGAGGAAGCGATGACCATCCTGTACGAGGGGCTGCAGCGGCTCGTCGGCCTCCTCGAGGACGCCGCACGCGGCCACGGCGCCGCGCTGCCCGCGGGCACGGACCTGCTCGGCCAGGAGCTGACCGACGCCCTGGCCGACGATCAGCGGTTCACCGAGGCACAGCGGCGCGCCTGGGGCAGCGGGGGGCGAGGGCGGTGCCGGTGAACCGGCTGGGCGGACTTGCGGTCCCACGGCGAGACCGCGCCGGGAACTCCCCATGGCCAAAGCCCTATTCCGTCGATCCTCGGGAGGTGCAGCATGGAGTTGACACCTGAACAGCGACCCGCATCGAAGCGGCCAGTGGACACCCAGGTGACCCCGGCGCCCGAGCGGCTCTGGAGCACCGCGGAGCTCGCCGAGTACCTCGGCGTCCCCGTCAAGACGATTCACCAGTGGCGTACATGCAGAAGGGGCCACGCGGCTTCCGCGTTGGTCGCCACCTGCGGTTCTGTCCCGCCGATGTCCGCGCATGGGAGGACGAGCAACTCGAAGCGTCCGCCTAGGCAGATCCCCAGCCCACAAGGCAGTGGACGATGAGGTTGTCCGCACTCGGCGTACCGTTGCGCCACCCGACGACGACGAGGCACACGAGGGAGCGAATTCCAATGGCATCGATTCGGAAGCGTCCCGACCGACCGAAGCCCTGGGAGGCCGTCTACCGCGATCCCAGCGGCCGCCAGCGCACCCGCAGCTTCGCCCGCAAGGTTGATGCGCAGCGGTTTCTGACGGCGGTCGAGGCCGACCTGCTCCGCGGCGCCTACGTGGACCCGGACGCCGGCAAGGTGACGTTCGCCGAGCACGCGGAACGGTGGCTGGGCATCGCTGACGACGTCGGCACGGACGCGGGAGGGCGCAGCGTCACACCTGCGCACCCACCTGCTGCCCGCCTTCGGCGACTTCGAGTTGCGTGCCATCCGTCCCAGCGTCGTCCAGCAGTGGGTCGCCGCAGCGTCGCGGACCCTGGCGCCAAGCTACGTCCGGCTGCTGCTGGCCACGCTGTCGGCCATCCTGGGCGCCGCGGTCGAGGACGGAATCATCGCCCGCAACCCGTGCGCCTCGAGGGCCGTACGCGCCCCGAGCCGCGTCGAGCGGACGGTGGAAGCCTGGACGCCCGCGACGGTGGCGGCCGTCGAGGCTGCGATGCCTGCCCGATACGCCGCGCTCGTGCCTGTCGGCGTCGGTGTGGGCCTGCGGCACGGCGAGGCGCTTGGCCTGTCGGTGGACAACATCGACTTCCTGCGCCGCGAGGTCCATGTTCGCCATCAGCTCAAGCATGTGAACGGTGGAACGGTGTTCGACCTACCCAAGCGCGGCAAGGTGCGCACGGTGCCGCTGTCCGAGACGATTGCGGTGGCGCTCGCCGAGCACCTGCGCCGGTTCCCGCCCGTCGAGGTCACGCTGCCGTGGCGGGAGCCCGGCGGCGCCCCGACGACTTTGGAGCTCGTGTTCGCCAACACCGCTGGCGGCCCCGTCAACCGCGGGAGTTTCAACGACCGCGTGTGGAAGCCGGCGCTCACGGCCGCGGGCGTCGAGCCGACGCGAGAGAACGGCTACCACGTGTTGCGGCACACGTACGCCTCGACGCAGCTCCAGGCCGGGGTGTCGGTGCCGGCGGTGGCGAAATACCTCGGGCACGCGGACGGCGGGGCGCTACTGCTGCGCACGTACGCCCACGTGATGCCGCAGGCGCCCGACCACGCGCGAGCGGCGGTGGATGCCTTCCTTCGCTCGTGTGAGCCAGGCGTGAGCCATCAGGCCGGCTCGTGAGCGTTTCCGCTGGTCAGCGGCTTGTACGGCCGGAAACCGTTACTTGTAGCGGTAGGTGATACGACCTCGGGTGAGGTCGTAGGGGGAGAGCTCGAGCGTCACCCGGTCGCCCGGCAGGATCCTGATGTAGTGCTTGCGCATCTTGCCGGAGATGTGTCCGAGCACGCTGTGGCCGTTGTCGAGCTTCACCCGGAACATCGTGTTCGGCAGGGCTTCCTCGACGACGCCCTCGAGCTCGAGGGCGGCCTCCTTCGTCGAACCGGCCCGCGCCTCCCGCTTGGCCCTCGTCTCGGGATCAGCCTGTCGCCGTGAAGGCGGCTTCCTCGTGCGTCGACGTGCCATGGTGAGTGTGCTTCCTTTGCAGGTGGATGAACGTGCGCGACGGGCGCCGACCGGGCGACAAGCGCGCCGAAAGCGGCGCAGGCCCCTGATGCACCTTAGAGGATAACGGCCATGGCGAGGGCCATCAGCGCCGCCGTCTCCGCCACGATGGCGCAGGCGCAGGCGTGGCGGTCGCTCAGGCCACCGTAGCTGCGCCGCCCCCACGCCGCCGCCGCGAGTGCGACGAGCAGCGCGACGCCGAGTCCCACGAGTCCCGGGACGTGGGCGGTCAGGAAGACCACCGCCGCCCCGAGCACCGTCGCGGCCAGGGCGACGCCGGTCTCGGGAGCCTCGAACGTCGCCGAGCCGCCCCGCGCCCGCCACCACGCCACCACCATCGCCGTCCTTCCGGCGGCGGGCACCGCGACGAGCAGGCCAGGGAATCCCGCGACAAAGGTGAGCAGCCCGAAGCGGACGAGGAGGGCGACGACGAGCGCGGTCGTCCCCGCGGCCCCGACAGGAGCGCCCGGGCCGGTCGGCGGAGGCGGGAGAGGGTGGCTCGCCTCGTCACCCCCACGGAGACGGTCCGCCGGAGCGCCCGCGACCTCGTCGGCTAGCCGGGCCGCGGCGTCGAGGTGCACGAGACGGGTGAGCACCGCGTCCACGGCCAGCACGATGCCGGCCGCCACGGCGAGCGGCAGCGCCATGCGCCCGAGCACGGCGGCGGGCACCGCCCACGCGAGGCCGAGCAGGAGCCCCACGACCGGGAAGGCGGCGAGCGCCCTGCGCCCCGGGACTGCCCCCGCGCCGCCCACGGGCAGCACGGTGAGGTAGCGCAGGGCGGCGGCCACCCGCGGCATGCTAGCGCCGGGTCCGGGCCCACGACCAGCACGGCAAGGGCCATTGCGCGCGATGTTACCGCGCGGTAACCTTACTCGCGGGTAACCCACTCGGGGTGCAGACCCTCACCCGGGGCGTGGTCAGCGAGGGAGCGTCATGGGCCACTACAAGAGCAACCTGCGAGACATCACCTTCAACCTCTTCGAGGTCTTCCGGACCGACGCGCACATGGGCTCAGGCCCCTTCGCGCAGATGGACCCGGACACCGCCCGCGACGTCCTCGCGGAGGTGGAGCGCCTCGCCACGGGGCCCTTCGCGGACAGCTTCACCGAGGGTGACCGCACCCCGCTCGTCTTCGCCGACGGGGAGGTCACCCTGCCCGCCGCCCTCACCCGGTCCCTCGACGCGTACTTCGACGGGGAGTGGTACCGCCTGGACCTGCCCGAGCACCTCGGCGGGCACGGTGCTCCGCCGAGTTTGCGGTGGGCGGCCATGGAGCTGCTGCTCGGCGCCAACCCCGCCGCCCTCATGTACGCGGCCGGTCCGTTCTTCGCGGCCATCATCGACGAGCTCGTCACCGAGGAGCAGCGCCGGCGGTGGGTGGTCCCGACGGTTGAGCACCGCTGGGGCGGCACGATGGTCCTCACCGAGCCCGACGCGGGCAGCGACGTGGGCGCCGGCCGGACGATGGCCACCGACAACGGTGACGGGACCTGGAACATCACCGGCGTGAAGCGGTTCATCACGAACGGCGACTTCGACTGGCCGGACAACATCATCCACCTCGTCCTCGCCCGGCCGCAAGGCGCCGGCCCCGGCACGAAGGGGCTCAGCCTCTTCATCGTGCCGAAGTACTGGGTCAACGAGGACGGTTCGCTCGGGGCGCGCAACGGCGCGGTCGTCACGAAGGTCGAGGACAAGATGGGCCTGAAGGCCTCGGCGACTTGCGAGATCACCTTCGGGGAGTCGACGCCGGCCCGGGGGGTGCTCGTCGGCGACGTGCACGACGGCATCCGCCAGATGTTCAAGGTCATCGAGTACGCCCGGATGCTCGTCGGCACGAAGGCGATCGCGACCCTGTCGACGGGCTACCTCAACGCACTGGAGTACGCGAAGCAGCGCGTCCAGGGCCCCGACCTCGCCCGCGCCGGCGACCGCAACACCCCCCGCGTGGAGATCATCCGCCACCCCGACGTCCGCCGCAGCCTCATGGAGCAGAAGGCCCACGTCGAGGGCATGCGCGCGCTCGTCCTCTACACCGCGTCGATCCAGGACCGCATCGAGCTGGCCGAGCCGGGCGAGGAGGCGGAGCGCCTGAAGAAGCGCAACGGCCTGCTCCTGCCGATGGTCAAGGGCTACGGCTCCGAGAAGTCCTACGAGCTGCTCGCCCAGTCCCTGCAGGTCTTCGGAGGGTCGGGCTACTGCCGCGACTACCCGATCGAGCAGTACATCCGCGACGCGAAGATCGACACCCTCTACGAGGGCACCACCGGCATCCAGGGCATGGACCTGTTCTTCCGCAAGATCGGCAAGGACCAGGGCGCTGCGCTCACCGCGCTGCTCGGCGAGGTCGCGGAGTTCGCGAAGGGCGACGCGGGCAACGGCGCGCTCGCCGCGGAACGCCAGCGGCTGGCCGTGGCGCTCGAGGACGTCCAAGGCATGCTCGGCGCCCTCGTGGGCTTCTTCGGCGAGTCGATCTACAAGGTCGGCCTCAACACGACCCCGTTCCTGTTCGCGCTCTCCGAGCTCGTCGTCGGCTGGCTGCTGCTGCGCCAGGCCGAGGTGGCCCTCGCCGCCCTCGCCGACGGGCCGCACGGCAGCGACCGCGCGTTCTACGAGGGCAAGGTCGCCGCAGCCCGCTGGTTCGCCGCGACCGTCCTGCCGCAGCTGGCGGCACGCCGCGCGGTCATGGAAGCCACCGACCTGCGGGTCATGGAGCTCGACGACCCGGCCTTCTGACCCGTCCGGCAGGTCGCGGCCGCGTCGCCCCGCCCACGCCGAGCGCTGGACGCCCACCCGCCGGCGCTGCCTAGACTCGCCGCGATGGAGGTCCTGCGCGTCGAGCGCGATCGGCCCGCCCCCGCCGCGATCGCGTCGGCGGCGGCGGTGCTCCGGGCGGGTGGCCTCGTGGCGTTTCCGACCGAGACGGTCTACGGCCTGGGCGCCGACGCCCGGCGTGAGGACGCCGTGCGCGCCGTGTTCGCCGCCAAGGGGCGCCCCGCGGACAACCCGCTCATCGTGCACGTCGCCGACGCGGCCGGCCTTGGTGCGGTCGCTGCGTCCGTTCCGCCGCTCGCCGCCCGGCTGGCCGAGCGGTTCTGGCCCGGTCCCCTGACCCTCGTCGTCGACGCCGCCCCGGCCGTGCCGGCGGTGACCACCGGCGGGCTCGCCACGGTGGCGGTCCGGGTGCCAGACCACCCCGTCGCGCTCGCCCTGCTGCGCGCAGCCGACCTCCCGGTTGCTGCCCCGAGCGCCAACCGCTCGGGCCGTCCCTCCCCCACCACCGGCGCCCACGTCGTCGAGGACCTCGCCGCCAGCGGCGTCGCCCTGCTCCTCGACGCGGGCCCGAGCGGCATCGGCATCGAGAGCACGGTCGTCGACGCGCGCGGCGCCGCCCCGGTCGTCCTGCGCGAGGGCGCCATCTCGCGTGAGGACCTTGGCGGGGCGCTCGTCGCACAGGGCTCGCCCGCGTCGCCGGGCACCCGCTACCGCCACTACGCCCCGGCGTGCCGGGTAGAGCTCGTCGCCCGGGGACAGGGCAGGAAGCGGGCGGAGGCACTCGCTCGCGGGGGC
>Ga0247713_1001420_pt1 | contig 11949 bp, 12 predicted proteins | sample 21E_NmetaG_FD_189936 | JGI IMG/M metagenome (GOLD analysis project Ga0247713, IMG submission 189936) | Soil microbial communities from hillslope of Landscape Evolution Observatory, University of Arizona, Oracle, AZ, United States - 2-1-E_N | ecosystem: Engineered > Artificial ecosystem >... | reverse complement strand
GGTGTAAGCCGAGTGCTCTCCCGCTGAGCTACGCGCCCCGCGGCCGGTTCCGCGGAACCGGCCGCGGGGCGCGTAGCTCAGCGGGAGAGCACTCGGCTTACACCCGAGCGGTCGCAGGTTCGAACCCTGCCGCGCCCACGCTTGGCCTGCGGAAACGTGTAGCGCACCGGGTCGTCGGGTCTACCTTCCCGAGTCACTCGCGTATCCGTGATGGACAGCAGTAGCGCCGCGGACCGCGAGTGGCACACCTTGCACGCTCCCCCGCCAGCACTGTTTCGTATTACGATCGGCCGGGCGGAGGTGCTCCGGTCGGCGCGCAAGCACGGCGTCGCCGACGAGGACGCAGTCCACGCCGCGGGCAGGTTCCTGGTCGCCTACCCGCTGGAGGACGAGGACCAGGACGGCCCACGTCGCGAGCTGCGCCTGGGCCCGGATCGGGCAGGCAGCCTTCTGGAGGTCGTGGTGCTGCTGCTCGACGACGGCGACGAACTCGTCATCCACGCGATGCGGATGAGGCCCAGATACCGGGACCTCCTCCCCTGACACTGAATGAATCGACCATGAGCAGAGACGAGCACGAAGACCGCACCTCGGGCGGCGTCCCCATGACCGACGAGTTAGTACAGCGACTGGCCGACGAGGCCGACGCCGGGTACGACGCGACCGTCCTCCGGCGACGCGGCGGACGCCGCCCCTTGGGCTCCGGCCCGGCTGACGTCGTCCCCGTGCGGCTCGATCCCGAGCTGCGCACCGCGCTCGCAGCCCGGGCCGACGCCGAGCACACCAGCGCCAGCGACGTCATTAGACAGGCGCTACGCGCCTGGCTGGGCGTCGCCTGAGCCTGCCCTCCCGCGCCAACTGAAGATCGTCCGCGTGACACGCTTCGTGGCACGAAACGGAGTTGATGACGGGGTCGGGAGGCGTCCACAGGGAAGCGGATCGAGACCCTTGTTGCCGGTAGGGGCTCTTGACGGCGCGGACAGCTCCCCTACCCCCGAGCGGTCGCAGGTTCGAACCCTGCCGCGCCCACCGCGGGCCGTACGAGGCGCCGCCCGCGCCGGTGTCGCACGACTCCTGCGGTGCGTCCTTCGCGCACTATCGTCGTCACTAGGGACGGGGCGCCCGCAGGGGGCGCCGGGGCGGCGGCGACATGGACACGGTCACGAGGACCATCGGCCCTCCGGGCGAGGGAAACGGGTTCGGCGAGCAGGCCTGGCGCGACGTCATGGCGCAGTTGCGCGCCTTCGTCCGCCGGCGCATCGCGGACCCGGACCGGGCGGACGACCTCGTGTCGGAGATCCTGCTGCGGATCCACCAGAGCGTGGGGACCGTCGACGACCGCGAGCGCGTGGCGAACTGGGTGTTCCGGGTCGCCCGCAACGCCGTCATCGACGAGTACCGCCGCGCCGGGCGCGACCGCGAGCGGCTGATGTCGGCCCCTGCTGACATGCCCGCCGACGATCCGTCGCCGGGTGACGAAGACCCTGACGCCGCCCTGGCCGAGCTCGCCCGATGCCTTCGGCCGCTGCTCGGGGGCCTGCCACCGGACCAGCGCCGGGCGGTGGAGCTGATCGATCTGGAGGGGTGGCCACAGGCCCGCGCCGCCCGCCGCGAGGGCGTCTCGCTGTCGGGGATGAAGTCGCGCGTGCAGCGCGGGCGCCGGCGGCTGGCCGACCTGCTCGGCGAGTGCTGCACGGTCACCCTCGACGCCCGTGGCCTGCCGATGGACTACACCCCGCCGCGGCACGGCGAGTGCGGCGGCGACTCGCGGTGACCGGTCGCGGACCGGCCGCGGTTGTGCTCAGACCGGCGTCGGTGAACCGAGCCGGCGCGGTTCGAGCCGGGTGGGTTGCTCGACCCCGGCGCCGGGGGACCGGCCCGTGGTACCGCTGAGATCGGGCGCGGGGCCCGGTACCTGTCGGCGGACGGCCGGGACCGGTACCTTGCACGATCCGCCCCGGGTCCTGGCGCTACCCGTTCGCCGTGTCCGGGCAGACGGCGCCGGATCGGGCACGGCACGAGGCAGGACGACGGGGGGAGATCGCGTGGAACGATCGGCTCCGGACCCACCACTCGAGCCTCCGCGGGAGGACGGCACGCGGACGGTCGTCGTCGGAGGAAGCGTGGCAGGCCTGGTGACCGCGCTCCTGCTCGCGCGGGCCGGGCACGACGTCGAGGTGTTCGACCGTGACGACCTGACCCCGGCACCGGACGTCGAGGCCGCCGCGAGGGCCGCGTTCCGACCGGCGGCCCCGCAGATCGTCCATCTCCACGGCTACCACCCGCCGATGGTGGCGGTCCTGCGCGAGCGACTGCCCGACGTGCACACCGCGCTGCTCGGCGCCGGTGCCGAGCCCACCCCGCTGGCCGACCGGATGCCGGCCAGCCTCGCCGACCGTTCCGCCCGGCCCGGCGACGAGGCGTTCACCGGGCTGCTGGCCCGGCGCTCCACGCTCGACTGGGTGCTGCGCACCGCGGCCGCGTGTGAGCCGGGCGTCCGTCTTCGTGGACGGACGCCCGTGATCGGGTTGGTGGCCCGGACCGGGGACCCGCCGACCGTGGTCGGCGTGCGCACCGATCGCGGTGAGCGGAAGGCCGACCTGGTGGTCGACGCGTCCGGGAGACGCTGCATCGTCGATCCGTGGTTGTCCAGGATCGGGGCGCAGCACCCGCGGATGCAGGTCGCCGAGTGCGGAGCTGCGTACTACTCGCGCCACTACCGGGTCCGCCCCGGTGCGCGGCGACCGGTGCCGGAGCACCGGTTCCTCGTCGGACTGCACCCGTACTTCACGGTGATCATGCTGGCGTCGGACCGGGGCACCAGATCGATCACGCTGGCTCCCCTGGTGGAGGACGCTCCGATGCGCCGGCTCCGTGCTCCGGAGGCGCACAGCGCCGTCGCGCGCCTCATCCCCCCGGTGGGGGCCTGGCTGGACGCCCTGGAACCGATCAGCGACGTGTACGTCATGGGCGGACTGCACAACACGCTGCGCCGCTCGGTGGTCGACGGCCGCCCGGTCGTTCTCGGGCTGCACGCCGTCGGCGACGCCGTCTGCACGACGAACCCGGTGGGCGGCCGGGGCATCTCGCTGGTGATGCGCAACGCGGCGGACCTGACCGACGTCGTCACCGCCCACCCCGGGGATCCGTGGGCACAGGCGATCGCCCTGGACGATGCCGTGGAGCGGAACGTCGCCCCGTGGTACGCGGCACAAGCCGACGGTGACTCCGAACGCCTCGCCGCCATCCGCAGGGCGCTGCGCGGCGCGCCGCCGGCCCCGCTCCCCGACGTCGCGGACGGGGTCACCCTCAACCACCTGCGAGCGCCGCCATGGTCGACCCCGAGCTCTTCCGCGCGCTCTCCTCGGTCCAGACGATGCTGCGCAAGCCGGCCGACGTCCTCGGTGAGCCACGTGTCGAGGGTCAGGTCCGGGCAGCGTTCGCCGCCGGCGACACCGTCACACCGCCGGCTGGACCGTCACGTGCCGACATCCTCGCCGCCCTGGACGCAGCGCAGTGAAACGGCGCCCTGCCGTTGCCGGCAGGACGCCGCCGCGACGGCTCAGTGGTAGGGCTTGTGCGGGATCGCCGCGTCGTTGAGCTGCTGCTCCACGTCCACCCAGATGCCGTCGTCCTCGATCTTGCAGGCGTAGACCGGGATCGGGGCGACGGCCGGTACGCCCTTCGGCTCACCCGTCCGCAGGTCGAAGCAGGAGTTGTGGGCGGGGCAGATGAGGGTGTCGTCCTCCTGCAGGTAGCCCTCGTTGAGCGGCTGCTGCTGGTGGGTGCAGGTGTTGTGGACCGCCGCCACCTCGTCCTCGTAGAGCCGGATCACGCAGATCGGCTCGCCGCCCAGGTGGACGAGCATCATGTCGCCCTCCTCGAGCTGGTCCAGGTCGGCCACACATTCCCAAGCCATTCCGTTCCTCCTCAGCTTCTCGCGCGCCTGGATCGGGGCAGGGAGCCCCGGACCTCGATCCAGCCGTTCCGGACCCGCGTCGGGAGTACCGGCTGGGGATGGTGGGCGGGGCCGCGCACGATCCGACCGTCCCGCAGGTCGAACCTCGCCCCGTGCAGTGGGCATGTGACGGTGCACCCGGCGATCTCGCCGCGGCTGAGCAGCCCGCCCGCGTGGCTGCAGACGTTGTCCAGCGCGAACACCTCGCCGTCGGCGCGGTGAAGCAGGACCTGCCTGCCCTCGACGTCGACCCCGACCGGCGTGCCCTCGGTCAGGTCCGTCTCGGCGATCGCGCGGACCCACCGGTTGGGCCCGGTGGTCGTCGCCACCCGGTTCACCATCACGGCCCTGCCCTGCACGAGGTGGCCGCCGACGTACCCTGCGGCCGCCGTCACGGACATGCTGGCCATGCTCAGCGCACGAGCCGGGCCTCGCCGCCCGGCCAGCCGCGCGGCCAGCGAGACGCTCTGCAGCGCCACGCCCGCGAGGTTCAGCACTCCGTGGAACAGCCCGACCCGGCGGTCCTCGTCGTCGCTGACGTTCCAGTCTGTGACGCCGGTGGCGACCGTCGCCACCGCCGCGACGAGCCCGGCCGCGCTGAGCGTGCCCGCCGGGTCCAGCCGGCCGTCGCCGGTCGGGACGTCCTTGCCCAGCAGGTCGAGCACGACGGTGCCCGACCACAAGCCGATGGGCAGGTCGCTGAGTGCGGCGTGGACCGAGTGCCCGGCCCACCGGCCGCCGTGCATCAGCTCGACGGCGACGTTGTCCCGGTGCTTCTCGTACAGCGGCTGCACCACGGCCGAGACCCGGTCGTTCAGCGTGTGCAGCCACTGCCAGCTCCCGACCGCGCGGAACAGATCCTGGTGCCATGTGGTCAGCCGGGAGGCCCCGCCGGCCGTGGAGGCGCCGGACTGCCGGTCGGTACTCGACATCGAGGCTCCTGCTCCTTGGCGGCCGTGGGCGCACGGATGATCCCATCCCGACCGGGCGCTCGCCACACCCCCTGTCCCTCGGCACTGCCGAAGGGTCGGGAGCGAGACGGTCGTGGGCGCGCTCCGGGAGGACGTGTGGGCGGCGCTGCGCCCGGTTGCGCGCCCGCGCAACGGGCACTCCGTCGTTGTGCGCATCGTGATCACGGGAGCCAGCGGCAACATCGGGACGGCGCTGCTGCGTCGGCTCGCCGGGAACGGGCACGAGCTCGTCGGGATGTGCCGGCGCCCGCCGCCCGCCGTGGCGCCCTACGACGGGGCCGAGTGGTTGGCCGTCGACCTCGCCGACGCCCGAGCCGAGGAGGTGCTGCGTCCGCGGCTCGCGGGCGCCGACGCCGTGGTGCACCTCGCCTGGGGGTTCCAACCGTCCCGGGACGCGGGCCATCTGGAGCGGCTCGGTGTCGGCGGCACCGGCCGGGTGGTGCGGGCCGCGCAGGCCGCCGGCGTGCCGCACCTGGTGCACATGTCCTCGCTCGGTGCCTACTCGCCGGGACCGGACGGCCGCCGCGTCGACGAGTCCTGGCCGACCGAGGGCGTGCGGACCCTGCCCTACAGCCGGCACAAGGTGGCCGCCGAACGCCTCCTCGACGCGCACGAGCGCGCGCACCCCGGTGGCACCGCCGTCGCCCGGATCCGGCCGGGGCTGGTCGTGCAGCGGGAGAACGGCAGCGCGCTGCTGCGCTACGGCGTGCCCGCCTACGTGCCGGCCCGGATCCTGCGGCACCTGCCGCTGCTGCCGCTCGACCGGCGGCTCGTGGTGCCCGTCGTGCACACCGACGACGTGGCCGACGCCGTCGCCCGCGTGCTGGAGCGCCGCGCGACCGGCGCCTTCAACCTCGCCGCCGACCCGCCGGTCACCCGTGAGCTGATCGCCCGGGCGCTGCACGCCCGGCCGGTGCACCTGCCCCGCCCGGTGCTGCGCGCGGCGGCCGCCCTGACCTGGTACGCCCGGCTGCAGCCACTGGACCCCGGCTGGCTCGACCTCGCCTTCGCCGTCCCGCTGCTGGACACCGCCCGGGCCCGCCGCGAGCTTGCCTGGGCGCCCACGGTGCCGGCCGACGTCGCACTCGCGCAGCTCGTCGGGGGGATGGCCGACGCCGCGGCAACGCCCAGCCCGGTGCTGCGTCCGCGCACCGTGGTCGGGGAGCTCGCGGCACTGGTCCGGCGCGGCCCGATCGGGACGCGGCCGCTGCCGTGACCCGGTTGCCCTGGAGAGCTCGGTAGCTCCCGCGGGCCCGACTCCTGCTCGACGATCACGGTACGGGACCGCGGGGGAGGACCCGCGGACCGCGATCATCGACCGGTTCCGCTTCGCCCGCACGCAGCGCTGCAATGGCCTCGTCACCCACGGGTCATCCGCTCCCGGACGGGTAGTCCGCTGGCGCACACCGACCGACGGCCCGAGGAGGACGACGTGGCGCTCGACGACGACGACATGACGACGACCGGAGGCGAGGGCACCGAGGGCCCCGCCGACTCCGGTGCCCAGGAGGGGACGCCGGGCGTCGAGGACGGGGGCGCCGACGGCAGTGCCGAGGGCCCGGTCGACTCCGGTGCGCAGGAGGGGACGCCGGGCGTGTCCGACGGGGGTGCCGACGGCGGCGCCGACAGCGGTGCGAGCTGACCCGACCGGTCTCGCGCCCGGTGCAGGAGCCGCGTCCTGCGGCGGCCCCACACGGGGCGCGCTCGCGCGCTGCACCGGCCCGCACGCGGCCGTCTTCGCGGACGCGCACTGGGGGCGGGCCCCGCTGCTCGTGCGCGGCGCCGACCCCGCCGGCTTCGCCGACCTGCTCGACCTCGACGGCGTGGACGAGCTGCTGTCCCGGCGCGCGCTGCGCACGCCGTTCGTGCGGCTGGCCCGGGCGGGCGAGGTGCTCGACTCCGCCACGTTCACCGGGCCCGGTGGCGCCGGCGCCGAGATCGCCGACCAGGTCCGCGACGACCGGGTCGCCGCGCTGTTCGCGGACGGCGCGACCGTGGTCCTGCAGGCGCTGCACCGCACGTGGCCGCCGGTCGCGGGGTTCGCGACCCGGCTGGCCGGCGAGCTCGGCCACCCGGTGCAGGTGAACGCCTACGTCACCCCGCCGTCGTCGCAGGGCTTCGCCGCCCATTACGACGTGCACGACGTGTTCGTGCTGCAGCTCGCCGGGCGCAAGCACTGGGTCGTGCACGCGCCCGTGCACCCCGACCCCCTGCGGGACCAGCCCTGGGGAGCGCGCGCGGGCGCGGTGGCGGCGCGCGCCCGCGGCAACGCACCCGAGCTCGAGACCGTGCTCGAGGCGGGCGACGCGCTCTACCTGCCCCGCGGTTGGCTGCACTCCGCCACCGCGCTCGGCGCGGTGTCGGCGCACCTCACGGTGGGCGTCCACGTCGTGACCCGGCACGCACTGGTGGAGGCGCTGGCCGCGCTCGTCGCCGAGGACCCCGCGCTGCGCGCGTCCCTGCCGCTGGGCCTCGACGTCGCCGACCCGCAGGCCCTCGCCCCCCACCTCGACGCCGTCCGCTCCGAGCTCGCCGCCGCGCTCGCCAGGGTGCCCGCCGAGCGGGTGGCGCGACGGGTGCGCGACCGGGTGTGGCAGGGCGGCCGACCGGAGCCGGTGCGCCCGCTCGCCCTCACCGCGTTCGCGGACGGGCTCGCCCCGGGCGACGCGGTGCGCCGCCGCGCCGGCCTGCGGTACCGGCTGCGCGACGGGGCGCAGGGCCGGGTCGTCCTGGAGCTGCCCGACCGCGAGGTCGCGCTGCCGGCGTCCACCGGGCTCGCGGTGCGCGCCCTGCTCGACGGGGCACCGCACCGGGTCGGCGCGCTGCCCGCGCTGGACGGCGCCGACCAGGTCGTGCTGGTCCGGCGCCTGCTGCGCGAGGGTGTACTGACCACCGCCGGGGACGCCGATGGCGGCTGACCGCCCGCGGTGCGCGGAGGCGGCGGCCGCTGCGGGTGACCCGGCCGCCGGCACCGCCCCACCTGCGGAGCAGTGGTTCCTCGTCGAGCACCCGGGCCCGTGGGGACGCGACCCGCTGTGGCAGTCCGGCCTGGACCCCCGGGCCGCGGCGGCCCTGGCCGGCTGGGCCGCGGCATACCGCGGCCGGATCGTGCTGGTCCGGCGACCCGGCCGGCCGGGACGGCGCACCGCCCCGGGCCGCTGGTTCCGCGTCGACGCCCGGCCGGGGCGGGAGGCGGTGCGCACCGGGCGCGTCGTCGCCGAGCGGGACCTGGTGGGCGTCCTGGCCGATCCCGACGCGGGCGAGCCCCACGGCGCCCCGCTGCTGCTGGTCTGCACCCACGGCCGCCACGACCCGTGCTGCGCGGTGCACGGTCGCCCGCTCGCCGCAGCGGCGGCGGGCGCCGATCCCGAGGCCACCTGGGAGTGCAGCCACCTCGGCGGCTGCCGGTTCGCGCCCGCCCTCGTCCTGCTCCCGCACGGCTGGGTGCTCGGGCGGGTGCCGCCGGCGGAGGTCGCGGCCGTGATCCGGGCCTACCGGGCCGGCCGGCTCGACCCGCGCTACCTGCGGGGCCGCTCCGCGCTCGCCCCGGCCGTGCAGGCGGCGGAGGTGCGTGCGCGTGCCGAGGTGGGCGACGACCGCGTCGAGGCGTTCCGGGTCGCCGGCGTGGACGCCGACGGGCAGGTGCGGTTCGCCGATCCCGACCACGCCGTGACGCTGCGGGAACGGCGGGTCGAGGCCGGCCGGCCGCTGACCTGCGCGGCCCGCGCTCCCGGCTGGCAGCGGGTGTTCGAGCCGGATCCCTGACCCGGGACGGGCTCAGGCGCAGCCGGCGGTCGGCCTGCTGCTCGCGGCGCAGCAGCCGTCCGCACTCTCGACCTCGGCGCGCCGCGCCCCGATCAGCTGCTCCACCGGCAGGAGCGCACCGGCGCGCCGGGGGGCCGCACCCGCCGCCGTCCCGGGGCACGTAGGGTCGTTGCCGTAGGCGAAGCAGTGGAGGGCCGGGTGGGGGGCGCAGCGGAGCGCGACGTCGCGGCGGAGGCGTCGCGGCGGCGCACCTTCGCCGTCATCAGCCACCCGGACGCCGGGAAGTCGACGCTGACCGAGGCCCTGGCCCTGCACGCCGAGGTGATCGACGCCGCCGGTGCGGTGCACGGCAAGTCCGGCCGCCGCGGCGTCACCTCGGACTGGATGGAGATGGAACGCCGGCGCGGCATCTCCATCACCTCGGCGGTGCTGCAGTTCGAGTACCGCGACCACGTCGTCAACCTGCTCGACACGCCCGGGCACGGCGACTTCTCCGAGGACACCTACCGAGTGCTCGCCGCCGTCGACGCGGCGGTGATGCTCCTCGACGCCGCGAAGGGGCTGGAGCCGCAGACCCTCAAGCTCTTCGACGTCTGCCGCAGCCGGCAGATCCCCGTGCTGACGTTCGTCAACAAGTGGGACCGGCCCGGCCGCGAGCCGCTCGAACTGCTCGACGAGGTGGAGCAGACCATCGGGCTGCGCCCCATGCCGGTGACCTGGCCGGTCGGGGTGGCGGGGGAGTTCCGCGGCCTCGTCGAGTGCGCCACGGGGGAGTTCACCCGCTTCCGCCGCACGGCCGGTGGCGCCACCCGGGCGGAGGCGGAGGTCGTCCCCGCCGAGCGGGCCGCCGCGGAGGAGTCGCTGCACTGGCCCGCTGCCCAGGACGAGCTCGCGCTGCTGCGCGAGATCGGCGCGGAGTTCGACGAGAAGGCCTTCCTGGCCGGGACGGCGACACCGGTGCTGTTCGGCGCGGCGCTGCCGAACATCGGCGTCGCCCGGCTGCTCGACGCGCTGGTCGACCTGGCGCCCGCACCGACCGCCCGCCCCGACGAGCACGGCACGCCGCGCCGGCTCGACGCACCGATGTCCGGGCTGGTGTTCAAGGTGCAGGCCGGGATGGACCCCTCGCATCGCGACCGCATGGCGTACGTGCGGGTGTGCTCCGGCCGGTTCGAGCGCGGCATGGTGCTGACGCACGCGGCGACGGGCCGGCCGTTCCCGACGAAGTACGCACAGTCGATGTTCGGCCAGCAGCGCACGACGCTGGAGGACGCGTTCCCCGGCGACATCGTCGGGCTGGTCAACGCCACCGCCCTGCGCCCGGGCGACACCCTCCACGACGGCGACCCCGTCACCTTCCCCACCATCCCCAGCTTCGCGCCCGAGCACTTCGCCGTGGCCCGCTGCGCGGACACCGGGCGGTTCAAGCAGTTCCGCCGGGGCGTCGAGGCCCTCGACGACGAGGGCGTCGTCCAGGTGCTGCGTTCGGACCTGCGCGGGGACCAGGCCCCGGTGCTCGCGGCCGTCGGTCCGCTGCAGTTCGAGGTGGTGACGGCCCGCCTCGAGGCTGAGTTTCGCTGCCCCATCGTCCTGGAGCCGCTGCCGTACTCACTGGCCCGCCGGACCGACGCCGACGGCGAGGAGGTGCTCGCCCGGCAGAGCGAGGTCGAGGTGCTGGCCCGCCGGTCCGACGGCGCGCTGCTGGCCCTGTTCCCGACGCCGTGGCGGCTGCAGACGGTGCAGCGCAAGTACCCCGAGCTGCGGCTGGACCCGCTGCTCGCCGGCATCGCCCCGGCCTGACACGGGCCGGGCATAGCATCGCCTCCGATGGAGGAGATCGTCGACGGGGGTGGGCCGTCGCGGCCCGAGCGCGAGGAGGCGCTGCAGCGCCTGCTCGACGTGCTCGACGGCATCGACGCCGACGGCTGGTACCCCGCGCTCGACGTCCACCGGCCCTGGTCGAGGCACAACCCGCGGATCACCGGCGAGTTCGCGCGGCCCGCAGCGATCCGGCGGTACCTGGCCCGCGAGCTACGGCTGCTGCTGGACCGCGGGGCCGTGATCACCGCGCGTCCGTCGCGTCCCGCGCTGGCCTTCACCGACCCCGAGTTCTTCCCGGCCCTCGACGAGGACCGGTTCGACCTGCGTGCGAAGAAGCTGTTCCTGTTCGGCCCGGAGCGCATGGCGCTGTCGCTCAACCGGCTCGCGCACTACTGCGGCACGCCCGCCGAGGCGTTCGAGCGGCACCTGCTGTTCACGAACTATGCGATGCACGTCGAAGCCTTCCGGGAGCGCTTCCCCGACGCCGAGGGCCCTGCCCGGGCCGGCGTGCAGATGCCGGCCTGGCACCACCGCACCCCGGCCGGCGACGGCGTCTCGCTGGTGAACATCGGGGTCGGGCCGGCGAACGCCAAGACGGTCACCGACCACCTCGCCGTGCTCCGGCCCGACACCATGATCATGATCGGGCACTGCGGCGGTCTACGGAACCACCAGGACCTCGGCGAGTTCGTGCTCGCCACCTCCTACCTGCGAGCCGACCACGTGCTCGACGACGTCCTGCCCACCACCGTGCCGGTCACGCCGAACCACCGGCTCAACTCGTTCCTCGTCGACGCGCTCGACGGCGCCGGCGCCCGCTACCGCCTCGGGGTCGTGTACACCACCGACAACCGCAACTGGGAGTTCAACCAGCGCGGTGCCCTCGCAGCGATGCGGGCGGCGCGGGCCGTCGCCGTGGACATGGAGTCGGCGACGATCGCGGCGAACGGCTTCCGGTACCGGATCCCGAACGCCACCCTGCTGTGCGTGTCGGACAAGCCCCTGCACGCCTCGCCCAAGCTCTCGGCCGGCGCGGCCGCGTTCTACGAGGCGAGCAAGCGCAGCCACCTGGCGATCGCCCTCACCTGCCTGGACCGCGTGCGCCGTGAGCACGCCGGCGGCCTGCCCACCCACGAGATCCGTTCCGCCGACGAGCCCCTGCTCGGACAGGACGGCTGAGCCCGGTCCGCGGTGTGCGCCGGTGCGGGTGGTTGGAGCCCGAGCCGCCGGCACCGCACAGGCGTCGGGATGGGCCGGCAAGTCCGTGCAGCGTGGCCGTGCCGGTCGTGTTCCGGGGGCGTGCCGGAAGGGCCTGCGTCCGGGACGAACGCAGGACGGCGCGACCGTCCTGGCGTCAGAACGGCGGCGGCTCGTCAAGGGCGGGCGGCGGTGGATCGCGCATCGGTGCCACCTGATCGGGCACGACGGGCCCAC
>Ga0247713_1001418_pt1 | contig 11959 bp, 8 predicted proteins | sample 21E_NmetaG_FD_189936 | JGI IMG/M metagenome (GOLD analysis project Ga0247713, IMG submission 189936) | Soil microbial communities from hillslope of Landscape Evolution Observatory, University of Arizona, Oracle, AZ, United States - 2-1-E_N | ecosystem: Engineered > Artificial ecosystem > Mesocosm... | reverse complement strand
CCGCAGCCCATCCGGCCGCGGCGAGACGGGTCCGGTCGCGCGGTGGGAGCCGGCGTGCTGGCCCTCGGACTGGCCGGCGCCGCGGTGGGGCTGAGGCTGCGCTCCCGCGGGAGCGGATGAACCGGATCCGGCCGCGGGTTGTGCGGGTAGGCTCTTAGGCGTCACGAAGGAGGACGAGGTGTCAGAGACCGCGACCGCAACGCTCGACGCGACGGGACTGTCGTGTCCGCTGCCCGTCGTCAAGGCGCGGCTCGAGATCGAGAAGCTGCAGGTCGGGGACGTCCTCCGCGTGCTGGCCACCGACCCCGGGTCCCTCGCCGACTTCGACAACTGGACGAAGATGTCCGGCCACGAGCTCCTCGACTCCCACCAGGACGAGGGCACGTACACGTACCTGATCCGTAAGGGCAAGTGACGCGTACGGTCACGGCGGAGCCCGGGACGATCGTCGTCTACGGCGATGTCATCTGTCCGTGGTCTCACCTCGCCACCTTCCGGTTGTTCCGCGCGCGGGAGAGGCTCGGCCTAAGCGAGGACGTCACGTTCGACATGCGCGCCTTCCCCATGGAGCTGATCAACGGAAAGCCGACATCGAAGCGGGGGATCGAGTCGGAGATCCCCGTCATAGGGGGCCTAGACCCCGAGGCCGGGTGGCAGCTGTGGAAACGGCCGTCGTCGGAATGGCCCGTCACGACCCTGCCCGCCCTCGAGGCGATCGAGGCCGCCAAGCTCCAGGGGGTGCGGGCGGGCGAGCAGCTCGGTCGCGAGCTGCGCCGGGCCTTCTTCGCCGAGAGCCGGTGCGTCTCGCTCCGCACGGTCATCCTCGAGGTGGCCGGGTCCTGTGACCTCGTCGACGCCGATCTCCTCGCGGACGACCTCGACAGCGGGAGGGCCCGACCAGAGGTGATCTCTCACTGGCGCGACCAGGAGGAGGGGCCGGTCCAGGTCAGCCCCCACCTCTTCCTCCCGGACGGGACGGACCACCCCAACCCGGGGATCGAGAAGCACTGGGACGGAGCGATCCTCGTGATCGACTCGGACGACCCGTCCGTGTACGACGAGCTGGTCCGGCGCGCTGCGTCCTAGCCGGCGAACTTGTAGCCGACGTTGCGGACCGTCTGGATCAGGTTGTGATGCTCGCCCAGCTTCGCGCGCAGCCGACGGACGTGGACGTCGACCGTCCTCGTGCCTCCGTAGTAGTCGTACCCCCAGACCCGCGAGAGCAGGGCCTGCCGCGTGAATACCCGCCCGCGGTGGGAGGCGAGGAACTTGAGCAGCTCGTACTCCATGTAGGTGAGGTCGACCGGGTGGGCGTCCACGTGCACCTGGTAGGTGGCCAGGTTGATCGAGAGCGGCCCGAACGAGAGGATGTCGGTCTGCTCGCCCTGCTTCGCCTTCCACAGCAGGTGCCGCATCCGCGCATCCAGCTCGGCGAGCTGGTACGGGACGACCAGGAAGTCGTCGAAGACGCCCTCGCGCAGGAACAGCTCGCGGAGGTGCTCGATCCGGACCAGGGCGAGCAGCGGGACGTTTCGCATCGCGTCCTCCTTGCCCAGCACCTGGCAGAACGAGAGGGCGCCCGGGGCGTCGTCGCCGGTGAAGACGCAGACGAGGTCCGAGCGGGTCTCGGGGGCGGGGTCGGCGAACGTGAAGGTCTGGGTGGAGAGTCCAAGGAGCTCGAGGTCGCGGGCCACCCCGGCCACCTGCTCCGGATCGGCCGCGTACATCGAGCAGAGCCTCATAGCAGCGGCAGGTAGCGTTCGATCTCGTACGGGGTGACGACGGCCTTGTACGTCTCCCACTCCTCGCGCTTGTTGCGCAGGAACCATTCGAAGACGTGCTCCCCCAGCGCCTCCGCCACGAGCTCGGACCGCTCCATGAGGGCGAGCGCGTCCTCGAGCGTGTCCGGCAGGGCCTGGATGCCCAGCGCCCGACGCTCCTCGGCCGGCATCGCGTAGATGTCGTCGGTGGACTCGCCCGGGAGGTCGTAGCTCTCCTCGATCCCCTTCAGCCCGGCGGCCAGGACGACGGCGAGGAACAGGTAGGGGTTGCACGCCGGATCGGGAGCCCGGTACTCCACCCTCGTCGAGGACTCCTTGTGCGGCTTCGCCATCGGGACCCGCACGAGTGCGGACCGGTTGCGCCGCCCCCAGACCACGAAGACGGGAGCCTCGTACCCCGGGATCAGCCTCTTGTACGAGTTCACCCACTGGTTGGTGATCGCGGCCATCTCACGTGCGTGCACGAGCAGTCCGGCGATGAACGACCTCGCCACCTTCGAGAGGTGGTACTCGTCCGCCGCGTCGAAGAACGCGTTGCGGTCGCCCTCGAAGAGCGACAGGTGGGTGTGCATCCCCGACCCGAACTCCCCCTGGATGGGCTTCGGCATGAACGAGGCGTAGAGCCCGTGCTCGTTGGCCACCTCCTTCGCCACCAGTCTGAACGTCATGATGTTGTCCGCCATCGTCAGCGCGTCCGCGAACCGGACGACGATCTCGTGCTGCGACGGGGCCACCTCGTGGTGCGACGAGTGGACCGAGATCCCCAGCTGCTCCGAGTACGAGATCACCTTGCGCCTGAACTCCGACCCGATGTCCTGGGTGGTGAGGTCGAAGTAGGTGCCGTGGTCGAGCGGTCTCGGGGACGTCGGGGAGTCGAAGAGGAAGAACTCGATCTCCGGCCCGCAGTAGAACGTGAAGCCCATCTTCTGGGCGCGCTGGAGGGTCCGGCGCAGCACCCATCTGGGGTCGCCCTCGAAGGGGGTCCCGTCGGGGTTGGCGATGTCGCAGAACATGCGCGCCACCGCGTGCTGCTCGTTGCGCCAAGGCAGCACGTTGAAGGTGGTGGGGTCCGGGCGCGCGATCATGTCCGCCTCCTGCACGCGGGCCATCCCCTGGATGGCGGACCCGTCGAACCCGACCCCCTCCTCGAACGCCGCCTCCAGCTCCTCGGTGGGTATGGCGAACGACTTCGGGAAGCCGAGCACGTCCGTGAACCACAGCCGAACGAAACGGATGTCGCGTTCCTCCACCTGCCGGAGGACGTATGCCTTCTGCTTGTCGTCCAACCCCATCACCTCGTGGGTAGCGTGGCACGCCGACGTTACGGGCGGGTTAATCGTGACAGCCGGCTCCCGGGGCCGCACCGTACCCTTGAGGGATGAGGACCTTCCGCCTCGCGCTCGCCCAGGTCGACGCGACCGTCGGAGACGTGGACGGCAACGCCCGGCTCTGCCTCGACGCGATCGAGCAGGCCCGGGAGGCGGGGGCGGACCTCGTGGCCCTGCCCGAAGCCGTGCTGACCGGCTACCCGGCCGAGGACCTCCTGCTGAAGCCGTCCTTCGTGCGCGCGAACATGCGCGCGGTCGAGAAGGTGGCCGCGGAAGCTCGGGGGCTGTGCGCGGTGGTCGGGTACGCCCACCTCGGGTCCGACCTGCACAACTCGGCCGCCGTCTGCGCCGACGGCGAGGTGAAGGGCGTGTACCACAAGCACTTCCTGCCCAGCTACGGCGTGTTCGACGAGGACCGGTACTTCCGGCGCGGGACGACGGCTCCCGTCTACGTCGTCGCGGGGACCAGGGTGGGGATCTGCATCTGCGAGGACCTGTGGTACCCGTCCGGACCCGCCGAGTGGCAGTCGTGGGCGGGAGCCGAGGTGATCGTGAACCTGAACGGCTCCCCGTTCCATGCCGGAAAGCTCGAGGCCCGCCGCACGATGCTCGCCACACGCGCCGCCGACCACGTGGTCGCCCTCGGGTACGTGAACCTGGTCGGCGGCCAGGACGAGCTCGTGTTCGACGGCGGCTCGATGGTGTTCGACGCCGACGGGAACCTGACCGCCGCCGCTCCCCAGTTCTCCGAGCACCTCCTGGTCGTCGATGTGGACGTGGAGCAGGTGGCGCGCGAGCGCCTCCACGACCCGCGGCTGCGGAAGGTGGCCGCTCCCCCCTCCGGGGTGTCCACACCGGAGGTCGTTGTCTCCGGGGAGCAGGCGGCGAACCGGGAGCCCGTGGTCGCGCCGGTCGCTCCCCTGCTGACGCTCGAGGAGGAGGTGTACGGAGCGCTCGTGACGGGTCTGCGCGACTACGTGCGCAAGAACCGTTTCGAGCGGGTCCATATCGGGATGTCCGGCGGGATCGACTCGTCGCTGACCGCGACCGTCGCCGCGGACGCTCTGGGAGCCGAACGCGTCACGGGGGTGGTCCTTTCGTCCCGGTACTCGTCCGCCCACTCACGCGACGACGCGTACGAGCTGGCGCGCCGCCTCGGGATAGAGGTCCTGGACATCCCCATCGAAGAGCCGCATCGGGCCGTCGAGGAGCTGCTGGCCCCCCACCTGGACGGGACACCCGGACGCGACGTGGCGCTCGAGAACGTGCAGGCCCGGATCCGCGGGCTCCTGTGGATGGCGCTCTCGAACGCGACGGGCTCGTTGATGATCACCAGCGGGAACAAGTCCGAGATGGCCACCGGCTACGCCACCCTGTACGGCGATATGGCCGGCGGGTTCGCCCTGCTGAAGGACGTTCCCAAGACCCTCGTCTACCGACTCGCCCGGTGGCGCAACGAGCGCGGCTCCCCCATCCCCGAGCACGTCCTCACCAAGCCGCCCTCGGCCGAGCTGAGGCCGGACCAGACCGATCAGGACAGCCTCCCCGACTACGACACGCTCGACGCGATCCTCGAGGCCTACGTCGAACAGGACCGCTCCGTGGCCGAGATCGTGGCGCTGGGGCACGAGGCCGATACCGTCAAGAGGGTGGTGGCGATGGTCGACCGCAACGAGTACAAGCGCCGCCAGGCTCCCCCGGGGGTGAAGGTCACCGCTCGCGCGTTCGGACGCGACCGCCGCCTCCCGATCACGAACCGGTTCGTAGAGGGCTGACGCGCGCCCTCGGCCCTCGCGCCGCCCTGTTGAGGTCGTTAACGGCCGCGTAACACCGCGTTACCGTCGCGCAACCGCCCCCGCCTATGCTGCTTCGCGACCGGTGCTGGACCCTCGCTCAAGGAGGCGATCCGTGGCAACACCCCAGGACGTGCTGAAGCTCGTCAAGGACACCGAGGCCAGGGTGGTCGATATCAGGTTCTGCGACCTCCCAGGCCTCATGCAGCACTTCTCCATCCCCGCGACGGAGCTGACCGAGGAGGTGTTCGAGGAGGGGCTGGGGTTCGACGGGTCCTCCATCCGCGGGTTCCAGGAGATCCAGGAGTCGGACATGATCCTGATCCCGGACCCGGGCTCGGCCTTCGTGGACCCGTTCCGGCAGCACCCGACGATCTCGATCAACTGCTTCGTGCGCGACCCAGTCACGGGCGAGTGGTACACCCGCGACCCCCGCAACGTGGCCCGCAAGGCGGAGGCGTTCCTGAAGGAGTCGGGGATCGCCGACACCTCGTACTGGGGGCCGGAGCCTGAGTTCTACATCCTCGACTCGGTCCGCTTCGACCAGAACCAGCACTCGGGCTACTACTTCCTCGACTCGATCGAGGGAGCCTGGAACTCCGGTCGCGAGGAGCCTGGCGGGAACCTGGGATACAAGCCGCGCTACAAGGAGGGGTACTTCCCGGTCCCCCCCACCGACCACTTCCAGGACCTGCGCAGCGAGATGATGCTGACCCTCATCGACATGGGCATCAACGTCGAGGTCCAGCACCACGAGGTCGGAACGGCGGGCCAGGCTGAGATCGACATGGGCTTCGGCACGCTGCTCGAGCAGGCCGACCGGACCATGCTGCTGAAGTACGTGATCAAGAACACCGCCGCCCGCTACGGCAAGACGGTGACCTTCATGCCCAAGCCGATCTTCCAGGACAACGGGTCCGGCATGCATGTGCACCAGTCGCTGTGGAAGGACGGCGAGACGCTGATGTTCGACGAGACGGGGTACGCCCAGCTCTCGGACATCTCCCGCTGGTACATCGGCGGGCTGCTCCAGCACGCGCCCGCCCTACTCGCGCTGGCCGCCCCCACCACGAACTCCTACCGGCGGCTGGTCCCGGGGTACGAGGCTCCCGTCAACCTGGTTTACAGCCAGCGGAACCGGTCCGCGTGCGTCCGGATCCCGCTCTACTCGAAGTCACGGAAGGCGAAGCGCATCGAGTTCCGGTGCCCCGACCCGTCCGCCAACCCTTACCTCGCCTTCGCCGCGATGCTCATGGCGGGGATCGACGGGATCATGAACAAGATCGAGCCCGCCGACCCGGTGGACAAGAACATCTACGACCTCCCGCCGGCCGAGGCCGCCGGGATCCCGACGGTGCCGAGCTCGCTCGAGGAGTCGCTGGCGGCGCTCGCCGACGACCACGACTTCCTGCTCCGGGGGGATGTGTTCACCGAGGACCTCGTCGAGACGTGGCTCGACTACAAGTGGACCCGCGAGGTGACCGAGGTGAAGCTCCGGCCGCACCCGTGGGAGTTCCAGATGTACTACGACCTCTAGACCTCCGGTAGGAGTGAGGCGGCGGGCCGGGCCCCGGCCCGCCGCTGCCTTGCCGGGCGGCCAGGAGTCAGACCGCCGCGGATGGGGTAATACGGTAGCCCTGGTCGTCGACGCACGTGGAGAGGCAGTGAGGTATCGCAGGGCTGGGCTCGCGGCGGTAGCCGTGTACGCGCTGGTCGCGAGTGGGTGCTCCGGTATGGAGACCCTGTCGACGGCGGAGGCGCTGGACAGGCTGAGCGTCGCGACGACGAAGATCTACGCCGCGGACGGCTCCCTCATCGCGAACCTGCACGGGGAGATCAACCGCGACATCGTCACGCTCGATCGCATACCCAAGCACGTCCAGGACGCGGTGATCTCCATCGAGGACCAGCGGTTCTGGGTCCACGCGGGGGTCGACGTCCGCGCCATCGGCCGCGCCGCGGTCAACAACGCCCGGGGCGAGACCTCCCAGATACAGGGGGGGTCGACGATCAGCCAGCAGCTGGTGAAGAACCTCTACTTCGCGTCCCCCGACCGGACGATCGAGCGGAAGCTGGCCGAGGCGCGCAAGACGATCGAGTTCGAGCAGACGTACCCCAAGCCCCGGATCCTGGAGATGTACCTGAACACCATCTACCTCGGGCGCGGGGCGTACGGGTTCCAGGCCGCCGCCAAGGCCTACTTCCAGCGGCCGATCGAGGAGCTGGGCCTGGGCGAGGCCGCGTTCCTCGCCGGCGCGATACACGAGCCCAGCCGCTACGACCTGACCGACGCCACCACGCCGGAAGAGAAGGAGTCCGTCCTCGAGCGCGCCCACCACCGGCGCCGGATCGTGCTGGACCGGATGGTGGAGATGGGCGCCATAACGCCCGAGGACGCCGAGGCGGCCGCCGCCGAGCCGCTGGACATCAAGCCGATCCAGCCGAACCGCTGGGAGCACCCCTACTTCGTGGACATGGTCCTGCGTCAGTTGGGCGTGCTGGGCACCCGCAGCGACGCCGCCCTCGACGGCCGCTATGACGCGCTGGGCGCCACGGTCCGGGAGAGGGCCCGCAACGTGTACCAGGGCGGCCTGCGGATCCACACGACCCTCGACCCTCGGATCCAGAAGGCGGCCGAGGAGGCCGTCCAGGAGGTCCTCCCGGCCAACCTCGAGAAGCTCTCCGCCTCCGTGGTGAGCATCGAGCCCGAGACGGGGCATGTCCGGGCGCTCGTCGGAGGCCGCGGGTATTACCCCGACGGCTGCGCCGAGGTCGTCGAGGAGATGTCCGCGCAGTGCCGGCTGGCCAAGGTGAACCTCGCCCTGGGGAGCGCGGGTGGGGGGTCCGGACGCCAGCCCGGGTCCGGGTTCAAGCCGTTCGTCCTGGCGGCCGCCCTGGAGGAGGGGATCGGGCTCGGGAGCCGCTTCGGCGCCTCGGAGTTCGTCCACAAGCTGCCCGCGGGGGAGTGGAAGGTCCGCAACTACGAGGGCTCGGGCAGCGGATCCGTCGACCTGATCGAGGGGACGGCGAAGTCGGTCAACGCGGTCTACGCCCGGCTGACGGTGGACGGGCTGGGGGACGGAGACGCCGTCGCCGGAGCGGGCAAGGTGGCCGCGCTGGCGCGTCGGCTGGGCATCGGTTTCCCCACCCCCGAACAGATGAAGGAGCGGTGCGGCGACCGGTTCAACCAGGACGGAGGCTGCACGCCGGCCGACTCCGTCCCGGCGATCTCCCTGGGAGCCAAGGAGGCGTCCCCGATGGAGATCGCGTCGGCGTACGGCGTCTTCGCCGCGGACGGGATGCGGGCCGAGCCCACGGCCATCGTGCGCATCGAGGACGCGCAGGGTCAGGTCATCTACGAGGCCGATCCCGAGCGCAAGCGGGTGCTACCGTCCGACGTCGCACGCGCCGTCACCTATGCGCTGCGTCAGGTGATCGAGAGAGGCACCGCCACCGGAGCGAGCCTCGGCTCCCGACCGGCCGCGGGGAAGACCGGCACCTCGCAGCAGTGGAGGGACGCCTGGTTCACCGGGTACGTGCCGCAGCTCGTCACCTCGGTCTGGGTGGGGAACCCGATCCTGGTCGAGAACCGCAACGGCCGGACGGAGGTCGAGTCGATGGTGCCGGCGAACGGGTACCCCCGCCGGATCACGGGCGGCAGCTACCCGGCGATGATCTGGCACCGGCTCATGTCGGCTGCCCTGGAGGACGCGCCCATCGAGCGCTTCCCGCCGCCGCCCAGCAGGTTCTTGTCCGCCACCCGCACACCCAAGCCCAGCGAGCGCAGCGAGCCCGGGACGACGTGGGACGCGAGCGAGGGCCAGACCGGTCCACCCACCCCCGTCCCTCCAGCCGCGGCCCCAGCTCCCGGCCGGACCGAGCCACGCGAGCCGCGGTCGGCCCGCTCGGACGGAGGCGGAGGGTCGGGCACCGTCCCGAGCGTCATAGGCATGTCGCCCGCGTCTGCCCGCAGCGCGCTGTCCCGCGCGGGTTACTCCGCCGCGGCCGTGAGGGAGTGTCCTCCGGGCGGGTCGGACTCCATGAACGTGTGGCGTCAGAGCCCGGGAGGCGGGTCCTCCGCCCCCCGTGGCAGCACGGTCACCATCTGGCACTCCCCCGCCGTCTGCCGGTGACGCGGCGCCTCGCGCGCCCTCCGGCGTGATGCCACAATCACTTCACCCCCTGGGCTGAGGTGAGACGATCGGAGGAGCATGCCGTCGCGGCGCGTGTCCTTGGCTGCAGCGTGCCTGCTGGTGCTGGCGGGCTCGGCGTGCGGTGCCCCTGACGGCCCGACCGCGGCGGCCGACCCGGCCACCATCGGTTTCCTGAGAGCGATCCCGACGGGGCCCGTTAACCCGGCGTTCGTCGACGAGCTCGCCCGGGCGGGTTTCCACCACGGCCAGACCCTGCGGTTCCTCGGGGACGCGCCGGACGAGGTGCACACCGACCCCGCGGACATCGAGGCGACGCTGAGCACGTGGGGGGAGCGCGGCCTCGACCTGCTGGTCGCCTACTCCACCTCGGGCGCGGATGCCGCCCGCAACGCGAACCCCGACCTCAAGATCCTCTTCCTGGTGAACGATCCGCGCGCCGCCGGGCTCGTGGAGCGGGAGGACCGACCGGAGGGGAACCTCACTGGGGTGACTTTCCGCGTCCCCGCGGACCGCACGCTTTCGCTCGCCTCCCGGGTCGTGCCCGGCCTCGACCGGGTGGGTCTGGTGCTCCCGGCGAACGACCCGGCCGCCCGTCCACATCGCGACGCCGTGCACGCCGCCGCGGCCGAGCTGGGCATCTCGGTAACCGATGCGCCCTTCGCGTCCGAGAGCGAGGTGGCGGCGGCCGTCGAGGCGGTCGTAGCCAGCGGCGCCCGGGCCCTGTTCGTGTCCAACTCACCGCAGGCGGTGCGGGCGCGAGCGCAGATCGCGGCGGCGAACGCCGACCGGCTCCCGGTGCTCGCCAACACCACCGTGGTCGACTACGCCGTCGTCGTCCTGGAGCCCGACACCACCCAGATCCACCGTCAGCTCGGGCGTCAGGCGGTCCGGCTGCTCTCGGGAGCCTCGCCGCGTTCGGTGCCGGTCGAGGACCCCGCCCGCTTCCGGGTCGTCCTGCGGCAGGACCGGGCCTCTCGCCACGGTCTCACCCTGCCGCAGGACGTCGTGCGCGAGGCGGACCTCGTAGAGCCGTGAGCCGCTCAGCGACCGACCTCCCCCGCTTCGGTCTCGTCGGGCGTCTCGGGGTGGCCGCCGTGATCGCCGGGTTCCTGGCCGCGGCGATCGGGGCGACCGCGATCGGGCTCTGGGCCTCGGAAGCCCTCGAGGGTCAGGTCGAGGAGACGAACCTGGGTGTGGCCAATCGGCTGGCCGTGGCGACCGACGACGGGATCCGCTCTGCGTCGACCGTGCTCCAGGTGGCGGCGACCCGGCGCGCCCTCTACTCGGGGGACCGGATCGACGCGGTCAGCGAGCTGCACAACCTGCTCACCAACACGCTGCATTTCGATTCGCTCGTCCTCTACGATGCCGACGGGACCCCGGCCGCCGCGGCAGCCTCGCGCTACCTCGCCCGGGCCGAGCGGTTCCCGCCGCGCCCGGATCTGGTCGCGTCGCTCACGTCGGGCGGCTGGTCGGCCAACCTGCTCGAAGGCACCCCGAGCCTCGAGCTCGCCGCGCCGCTGGAGAGTCCGCCCGGTCGCGTCGTGGGAGCGCTCGTCGCCACGTTGCCGCTCGATGCGGTGACCAGCCGAGTGGTCGAGCTCCGCCTCGGCCAGACAGGCCGGGCTCGCCTCGTCGATGACGAGGGCGTGACGCTGGTCCACGTGGACCGCGACCGCGTCGTCGCTCAGGAGCGCGTCCCGGTGGGACCGATCCTAGGCGGGCGCGAGGCAGGCAGCGGGTCGATCGGGTCCGGCGCAGACGAGACACTCGTAGCCGTGGTGCGCCTGAGCACGTTCCAGGGGGCGGTCGTCGTAGAGCAGGACCGTCAGGACGCGCTGCGACCCGTCGCTCAGACGCGCATGCAGCTCACGCTCATCCTGCTGGCGATAGTGGCCGTCACCGTGGCAACCGTGCTGTTGGCGGGACGGTCCTTCCTGCGTCCGGTCCGACCCCTCGCCGAGGCCGTTCAGCGATACGGCAGCGGGGAGCGCGTCCGGGTCGGTTCCATCGCCCGGCACGACGAGATCGGCACGCTCGCCGCCCACTTCGACCGCATGGCCGACGCCCTCGACGAGCGGGTCGAGGAGCTGGAGGAGACCAACCAGAGGCTTCGCGAGGCGCAGGAACGCCTCGACGACGCCTTCCAGGACTCCCCGATAGGCATGGCCACCGGTCCGGTCGACGGGACGCTGACCCGGGCGAACCCGGCCCTCGTGGCGATCGTGGGCCGCACCGCGTCTGCCGTGGAGGGCGAGTCGATCCTCGTCCACCTCCATCCCGAGGAGGTCGAGGGAGCCGCGCGGCAACTGTCCTCGCTGCGGTACGGCCCCCGGCGCGCGCTCAGCGCCGAGTGGCGGATGCGCCGTCCCGACGGGTCGGAGGTCTGGACGCTGCTGACGGCCACACGCATCGACGACCGGGAAGGCCGCCCGGCCGAGCTGTTCTGGCAGGTTCAGGACATCACCCCCCGCAAGCGGGCAGAGCAGGAGCTCCTGCGGCTGGACAGGGCGAAGACGGAGTTCGTCGCGAACGCCGCCCACGAGCTGCGTACCCCGCTCACCGCCCTGTCCGGGCTGGCCGAGGTGCTGGCCGACCGCTGGCAGTCCATGGACCCAGACCAGGTCGAGCAGTCGCTCGAGGCCCTCGTGAGGCAGGCGACCCGTACGCGCGTGCTGGTCCAAGAGCTCCTCGACCTGCTTCGCGTGGAGAGCGGCTCGCAGCGGTTCGATCTGCGCAGGGTCCGCGTCGCACCCGTGGTCACGCAGGCGGTGGGGTCGCTGCCTCAGCTGGGGGAGAAGGTGGTGCGGGCCGAGGTCCCGGAGGAGTTGGAGGTGCTGGCCGACGAGTCGGCCCTCGACCGGATCGTCGTGAGCCTGCTCGCGAACGCGGCCCGGTACGGG
>Ga0247713_1001417_pt1 | contig 11959 bp, 10 predicted proteins | sample 21E_NmetaG_FD_189936 | JGI IMG/M metagenome (GOLD analysis project Ga0247713, IMG submission 189936) | Soil microbial communities from hillslope of Landscape Evolution Observatory, University of Arizona, Oracle, AZ, United States - 2-1-E_N | ecosystem: Engineered > Artificial ecosystem >... | reverse complement strand
ACCGAAGACATGAAGGAGCTCGCGGCCGACGCCGGCGGCGACGAGGTCGAGCGGCTGGAGGCGCAGGCGCAAGAGGGCAGGAACGAGTTCGTCGCGCAGCTCGATCCCAAGACAAACGTGTCGAACCGCGACGACATCGAGCTCGTGGTCGACACCACACAGCTCCACTTCTTCGATCCCGAGACGAGCCTCGGGATCTACGAATAGGACTTGGATGCGGTTGCAGATCGGCGGCCGCGTGAGAGCAAGGGGGACGATGGTGTTCACGAGGAGCAGGGTCTGGTTCGTGGCGCTCGCCATGACGTTGTTCGTTGCCGCGTGCGGAGGCGGAGCCGACGCTCCGGAGCCGGGCGGCGACGGCGGAGCCGCTCCGGGCGGCGGCGGTGAGATCAACGTCGTCGCGGTGTGGACCGGTGAGGAGCAGGCGAGCTTCGAAGCAGTCCTCGACGCGTTCACGGAAGAGACCGGCATCGACGCGCGCTACACCTCGACCGGAGACGACGTCGGCGCTTACCTCGGAACCCAGATCGAAGGCGGGAACCCGCCCGACGTGGCCATGCTCCCGCAGCCGGGCCTTCTGCGTGACCTGGCGGGAGCGGGGAACCTAACCCCCGCAAACGACGCGGTGAAATCTGCCCTCGAGGAGAACTTCGCCGACGTGTGGCTCGACCTCGGCTCGGTCGAGGGCGACCTCTACGGCGTCTACTTCAAGGCGGCGAACAAGTCGACGTGGTGGTACAACACCGCGGTCTTCGAGCAGGCCGGCGTGGAGCCTCCGGAGGATTGGGATGCGATGCTGGAGACGGCTTCGACGGTCAACGCATCCGGCACGCCATGGGTATCGATCGGCGGTGCCGACGGCTGGGTACTCACCGACTGGTTCGAGAACATCTACCTGAGGACCGCGGGCCCCGACCTTTACGACCAGCTCGCCGACCACGAAATCCCGTGGACCCACGACAGCGTGATCACCGCACTCGAGACCTTCGGCGAGCTGGTCGGTGACGACGCCAACCTCGCGGGCGGGACCAAGGGCGCGCTCAACACCGATTTCCCGACCTCGGTCACGCAGACGTTTGCCGATCCACCCAAGGCCGCGACCGTCTATGAGGGTGACTTCGTCGCCGGCGTGATCGTCGACGAAGCCGGCGGAGAAGCGGGAACCGACTTCGATTTCTTCGACTTCCCGTCGATCGACGGCTCGGAGCCTGCGGTCGTCGGTGGTGGCGACGTCGCGGTCGCGCTCACCGACAGCGAAGAAGCACAGCAGCTGCTCGAGTTCCTGGCGACCCCCGAGGCGGCTGAGGTGTGGGCGGAGCGGGGCGGATTCACATCTCCCAACCAGAACCTCGACACCTCGGTGTACCCGGACGACATAACGGCTCGTTCGGCGCAGGCGGTCGCGGAGGCGGAAACGTTCCGCTTCGACCTCTCCGACCTGCAACCGGCGGCGTTCGGCGGCACCGTGGGGCGCGGATTGTTCTCGCGGTTCCAGGACTTCCTGCGCAACCCCGACGATGCCGAGTCGGTGGCGGAGGCACTGGAAAAGGACGCGGCCAAGGCGTTCAAGTAGGCGGGGTCTCCAGCCGATGGGCAAGGCTCCGGTTCAGGTCCCCCGGGGGAAGAAGCGTTCCGAAGAACCCCCGGGGGGCGCGAAGAAGTGGATGGCGGTCGCGTTTCTCGCGCCCGCCGCGGTCCTGCTCGGTGCGATCGTCGTCTATCCCTCGATCGACACGATCACGCAGAGCTTTCAGGCGAACGAGGCGGGATATCCGTGGCAGCGTGACTTCGTCGGTCTCCAGCATTACCAGGAGATGGCGAGCAACGACCGCATCATCACCGCGATCAAGAACAACGCGATCTGGGTGGCCACCGCGCCGGCGATCATCACCGGGCTCGGTCTCATGTTCGCGATCCTCACGGAGCGGGTGAAGTACTCGACCGCGATCAAGGTCATCGTGTTCATGCCGATGGCTATCTCCTTCCTCGCAACCGGCGTCATCTGGCGAGTGATGTACGACCCGGATCGCGACCGCGGCTTTATCAACGCCGGGGTCGGTGCGGTGGCCGACAAGGTGACGACGCCGGGATATCTAGAAGGTGCGACCGCGCCCCCCGACGGCAACGTGGTCGAGGCCGACGGAGGCGGGTTCACCACCGCGGATGAAGTAGCTCCCGGCGACGCCGCGCTGCTCGGCCTCACCGCGATCGCGGAGCCGGCGGTTCCCGCCGAGGCGACTCAGGCCGAGGAACCCCAAGTCGGCTCGAACGAGGTGGGCGTGGTGGTGTGGCGGGACTTCAAGCCGGGCGGCGGCGAGCCCGGGGTGGTCGAGGAGGGCGAGATGGGCCTTCCGAACGTCGAGGTCGAGTTGCTCGACGCCGACGGCAACGTTGCCCAGAGCGGCCGGACGGAGCCAAACGGCACCGTCGTCTTCTCCGGCGTCGAGGGGGATTCGTTTCAGCCGCGCCTCACGACCGCCAACTTCGTGGCCGGCTATCAGGGAAAGGACTGGCTCGGGCCGGGTCTCGTGACCCCGGCGATCATCGGCGCGTTCTGCTGGATGTGGGCGGGATTCGCGGTGGTCGTGATCGGCGCCGGGCTCGCCGCGTTGCCGCGCGATGTCCTCGAAGCGGCGCGCGTGGACGGCGCGACGGAATGGCAGACGTTCCGCCACGTCACGCTCCCGCTGCTCGCGCCGGTGCTGGGGGTCGTGTTCGTGACGATGTTGATCAACGTCTTGAAGATCTTCGACATCGTCTACGTGATGGCGCTGGGCGCAGTTCAGAACGAAGCGAACGTGATCGCGCTCGAGATGTACCGGACTGCATTCGGCGCGCGTGACTTCGGGCTCGGCAGCGCGATCGCGGTCCTTCTGTTCATCCTCGTCATCCCGATCATGCTCATGAACATCAGGCGCTTCAGGAGGGAGACTTGATGGCGACGGCTACAGGAGACCTCGACATCGCGGGCGGTGAACCGCGCACTACTGCCGGTCGCATAGCGAAATTCCTCACCAAGGGTCCGCTCCACGTCTTTCTCGTTCTCATGGGGCTGTTCTGGTTGACGCCGTCGTTCGGGCTGCTCATCACGAGCTTTAGGAGGCCCGAGGACATCGCAGATTCGGGATGGTGGACCACTCTCGGCGCGCCGCGACAGCTCACGCTCGATCCCTACCGGGAGATACTCCAGGACGACAACATCTTGCAGGGCATCCTCAATACCCTCTACATCACGATTCCGTCGGTGCTCCTCGTGGTGTTCATCGCCGCGCTGGCTGCCTATGCGTTCTCGTGGATCGACTTCCGCGGGCGCGACGCACTGTTCCTGTTCGTCATCATGTTGCTCGTCGTTCCCCTTCAAATGGCGCTGATCCCGGCGGCTCGCCTGTTCGGCGACCTCGGCCTGTTCGGAACTGTGTGGGCCGCGATCTTGTTCCACGTCGCCTTCGGGCTGCCGTTCGCGGTGTTTCTGTTGCGGAACTTCTTCATAGGGATTCCGCACGAGCTGCTCGAGGCGGCTCGCATCGACGGCGCGTCCGAATGGGCGATCTTCTCGAAGATCATCTTTCCGCTGGGGATGCCGGCGATCGCGTCGCTGCTCATCTTTCAATTTCTCTGGGTGTGGAACGACCTGCTCGTGGGGTTGGTGTTCACCTCCGGCGGGTCGACTCCGATCACCGTCGTCATCCGGGAGAACATGCGGCAGTTCGGCGCCAACCTCGACATCATCGCTCCGGGCGCGTTCCTGTCGATGATCGTCCCGTTGGCCGTGTTCTTCGCTTTCCAGCGTTACTTCGTGCAAGGGCTGCTTGCGGGCTCGGTGAAGTGAACCGCGCGACTCACCCACGGCTGCGGACCGCCGCCGTTTGGGGGGCGGCGGCCGTGGTCGTGGGTGGAGGCGCCGCCGCGCTCGCACACCGGTCGCCGGCGCCGATCCGCGTGTCGCCCCACGAGTCGCTGTCGCGGGTGCTGTCCGCGGCGCCTGCGGGGAGCATGATCTTCCTCGATCCGGGAGAGCACCGGGGCCCGGTAACGATCTCGCGCCCGCTGACGGTGCGAGGCGCCCCCGAGGCGATCGTGTCTGCACCCTTAGGGGCGCGCGCCGCCGTCTCGGTTGCCTCCGACCGGGTGACGCTCGACGGATTCCGCGTCCGAGGCGGGGAAACCGGTGTTTACGTGCGGGAAGCCGACGACGTGGCGCTCCAGAACCTGGCCGTCACCGGGGCCGAGATGCAGGGCATCGACGTCGCCGACGCACACGCGACGATCACCGGCGTCAGAGTGCGGGATCTCGTGAGCCCGCGGGCGCAGGGAATCGAAATCCGAAACTCGGAGCACCGCGGCATCATCTCGGTCACCGACTCCGAAGTGAACGGGGGGCAGGAAGGGATCGTGTCGCACGTGTCGCGCGTTCGGTTTCAGAACAACCGCGTCACCGGCACGACGATGCATGCGCTCTCGATAACCGAGATGAGCCGCGGAGTCGCCGCCGGCAACGTCGTGTCCGGCGCACGGGGTGCCGGGCTCTACTGCGGCGACATGTCGCTGTGCGACTTCCGCGGCAACGATGTCGGCGTCGTCGCCCGAACCGATTCGACCCGCTCGGGTGCCGGATGGGGCCTCGTCGTTCACTACCATTCGAGCGCCCACGGTGAGGCGAACGCTCTGCGCGGGCGCGCCGGGCCGGTCGGGGTGTTCGGCGACTCCCACCTGAGGGACCGAAGCGCATTGCGCCTCGGCGACGGGTGGGCGGGGCTTGCGCCGGGGCTGTGGGTGGTTCCGCTCGCGCTCCTGGCGCTCGCCGGAGCCTCTCGCATCGGACGTGGCTTGATTCGCCCGCACGAACCGGCCGCTTCCGAGCGGCTGAGGTGGGTGCTTCCCGTCGTTCTCGCCGGTCTCGCGGTGCAGACGTTCCACATGCTCGAACACGGGCTTCAGGTGTACCGGGTTCACTTCGACGGCGTTCCGAGTCGCGGCGGGATCGTCGGACCGACGGTGGAAGCGGAATGGATCCATTTCACCTACAACGTGTTGGTGTTGGGGGGGCTGGCCGCCGTGGCGTGGGCGCGCGTCCGGGGATGGAGCGGAACGGCGCGGGGCCGAGCAGACGGCCTCCTTGCCGGCGCGGTTCTCGTGCAGGGTTATCACGTGATCGAACACAGCTTGAAAGTCCTCCAGCATGTATCGACCGGAGCAAAGGTGAATCCGGGAATCGCGGGACACTGGGTGGATCTCGTCTGGTTCCACTTTGGGGTGAATCTCGCGGTGTACGTCGGGTTCGCGGCGGCAATGATTCTTCTTGTTCCGCGCGTTCGCATCGGGCGCGTTCTTCGTCGCCGTCCGGCGACCGCCGCAATCGAGTAGGTGCAGGCACATGCCGACAAAAAAGGTGCTCGTCGTTGCCGACGAGTCGGAAGAAATCCCGGGTCGCGCCGCCCTGCGCGAGCTGGCTCCCGATCTCGTCCTGTCGTGCGGAGACCTCCCGTTCGAATGCCTCGAGGCGATAGTCGACGTATGCGACGTCCCACTGCTGTACGTGCCGGGAAACCACGACCCTGCGCTCACCGGGTTCGCCGCGACCACCTCCGCCCCGCCTTTTCTCACCGCCTCGACGGCGGACCCTCCCGGACCGCGCGGATGTGTGAACGTCGACGGAACGGTGGAGGAAGCTGCCGGAGTGCGCGTCGCCGGACTTGGTGGATCGCTACGCTACCGGAGCGGGCCGAATCAGTACTCGCAGTGGCAGATGAAGATGCGGTGTTTGTCGTTGGAGGCGCGCGAACGGGCGCGCCGGCGTAGGCCCCACATTCTCCTTACCCACGCCCCACCTCTCGGCATCGGCGACGATGACGACCCCGCGCACCGGGGATTCGCCGCATTGCACCGGCTCATCCGTGTGCTGGCCCCGCGCGTTCACGTCCACGGCCACGTGCATCCGCATGGGCCCCGTCCTCCGGATCGCAAGCTCCAAGGGACGAGCGTGATCAATGCGGTCGGGCACCGGGTTTTGTCGATCGACGTCGAAGACATGCCGGACCGGAGGGTGTCGTGACCTGGCACGGAATATTCGACCCGCTGAGCTTCGACCGGGCGCGCCGCAAGGAGGCCTATCGCCGCTTCGGAAGGGTGGTGAAGCGGCAGCCGACGCCGGAGCTCCTCCAGCTGACGGAGGTGGAGAAAAGGCTCGGGCTGTTCGAGCGGACTTACGTCGGGATCGAGCCAATCCCGGTCGCGACGATCGTCGGAAGCTCCGATCGCACGCACGACTTCGACCGCAACTTCCTGCCGCTGCGCGAAGAGGTCAAGGAGCGGTGGCAGGAGATCGAGCGTGAGTATCCACTCGGAGACTTCCCGCCGATCGTCGTGTACCAGGTCGACGACGCGTACTTCGTGATCGACGGCCATCACCGGGTCGCCGTCGCCAAGCACAAGGGTGTCGAATTCATCGATGCGGAGATCACGCGTCTGCACAGCCGGTCGGCGCTTCCGGCCGAGGCCGACATCGGGGGGATCATCCTCAGCGAGCAGGAACGGCTGTTCATGGAGGAGAGCGGGCTGGCGCGGGCCCGCCCCGGCGCGACGATCGAGCTGTCGCGCGCCCACGGCTATCCGGAGCTGCTCGAGATCGTGAGGGTCCATGGCTTTCTTTGCATCGTCGATCAGGACCGGATACTGACGTCGGAGGAGATCGCCGCCGACTGGTACGACGCGGTCTATCTCCCGACGGTCGAAGCGATCCGCACGGAGCGCCTCACCGAGCTGACGTCGCGATCGAGCGAGGCAGACATTTTCCTGTGGGTCTATCAGAGGCGCCGCGAGCTGTTTCCCGAGCGCGGGTCACTGTCGCTGGAAGATGCGGTGAAGACCGTCGGCGAGGAACAGCGGGCGCGCCCGCGCCAGAAGGCGCGGCGCGCCGTGCAGCGTCTCAAGCCGCCGGCGCCGGACCAACCGGAGTAGGTGTGAACGCACTTCCGACCACCGGTGGCTGATGCGCCGTGGTGGGCGGCCGCCGTCTTTTATCAGATCTATCCTCGGTCGTGGGCGGATTCGAACGGCGACGGCATCGGCGATCTGCAGGGTGTGATCTCGCGGCTCGATTACCTCGCGTGGTTGGGCGTCGACGGGATCTGGCTCAACCCCATCCACCCGTCCCCCAACGACGACTGGGGCTACGACGTCTCCGACTACCTGGGAGTTCATCCCGAGCTTGGGACCATGGCCGACGTCGACGAGCTTCTCCGGGCGACGGCCCGATTGAACATCAAGGTGCTGCTCGACCTCGTCCCCAACCACTCAAGCAACCGACACCCCTGGTTCGTCGACGCGTACTCGTCGAGGGATTCGCGGCATAGGGACTGGTACGTATGGGCGGACGCGCGGCCGGGCGGCGGCGCGCCGAATAACTGGATGAGCGTCTTCGCCGGGGAGCCGGCGTGGGAATGGCACGAGCCGACGCAGCAGTACTACCTTCACAACTTCCTCGCATCGCAGCCGGATCTCAACTGGTGGAACGAAGAAGTTCGCGACGCGTTCAAGGACATCCTCGCCTTTTGGTTCGACAAGGGTGTGGCCGGGTTTCGCATCGACGTGGCTCACGCGCTCGTCAAAGACCAGGAGCTGCGCGACAACCCCGAGGCGACCGACAAGGATCCCGAACAGGTCCGGCGGATCGGACAGCAGCAGGTCTACAACATGAACCGGCCTGAGGTTCACGACGTGCTGCGGAGCTGGAGGCGCGTTTGCGACGCCTACCCGGCACCGAAACTCCTCGTCGGCGAAACGTACGTGTACGAATACGAGCAGTTGGCGAGCTTTTACGGAACGGGAGTCGATGAACTCAACCTCGCATTCAACTTCCCGTTCATATTCGCGGAGTTCACGGCGGAGGCATTGAGAGACTCGGTGGAGCGAACCCTCGCCGCTCTGCCGCAACATGCCACCCCGGTGTGGACCGGATCGAACCACGATACAAGCCGCCTCGCGACGAGGTGGTGCGGGGGGGATGACCGCAAAATCCGGTGCGCACTAATGATGATGCTCACCCTGCCGGGCGCGTGCTTCCTCTACTACGGTGACGAGATCGGGATGACCGACGTGGAAGTAGCTTTCGACGACCTGCAAGATCCGGTCGGAAAGAGGAGGTGGCCCGAAGGCGCGGGCCGGGATCCGGTCAGGACTCCGATGCAGTGGACGCCCGCGCCCGGCGCCGGGTTCACGTCGGCCGAGGTTCGGCCGTGGCTCCCGGTGGGCGACCATCGAGGGCGAAACGTCGCCGACCAGAGTGGCGACCCTCACTCGATCTTGAGCTTCTGCCGGGCGTTGATCCAATTCAGAAAGTCGTCGCCCGACCTCCTTTACGGCGGCTACACCGCCCTCCCGGGTCCGTCCGGGACGTGGGGGTGGCGCCGGGGGGCGTCGACCACCGTGATCGTCAACCTCGGCGACGAGACGGCAGAGACTTTCGGCATCGAAGGCACGATCAACCTCGCCACGGTGGCGGATAGAACCGGGGAGGAAGTCACCGGAGCGGCCGTCGTGGGGCCGTGGGACGGCGTCGTGATCGAGGCAGCGACGGCGACTTCCCCACCTCCGTGACGAACTTGTGCATGTATTACCTACGGTCGGGTAAGTTACGGCTCCACATCAGGTGCCGAGACCGCCCAGGAGGATGAATGACCCAGATCGCAGCACGTCCGGAGGCCAGCCCGGCCGTGGTTCAAGGAGTGACCGAGCTGGACGACCGCGAAACGCGGTTTCAGCGCCGCATGGTCCTCATCGTGACGGTTCTGCCGTTTGCCGGTTTCATCGCCGCGGTCGCAAGCTTGTGGGGAACCGGTCTCAGCCCGCTCGACGCCGCTCTCTTCTTCGCCTTCTACTGCCTCACCGGCCTGGGCGTGACGGTGGGATATCACCGCCTGCTGACGCACGGGTCGTTCGACGGCCCTCCGTGGATCCGGGCGGCGTTCGCGATCGGGGGGTCGATGGCGCTTCAGGGCTCGGTGATCTCGTGGGTAGCCGCCCACCGCCGCCACCACGCGTACTCGGATCGGGAAGGCGATCCGCACTCCCCTCATCTCGACGAAGGCGAAGGCCTCGGGGGTGTTCTGCGCGGACTGTGGCATGCGCATATGGGGTGGCTGTTCTCGCCGGAGACGACGTCCCTCGAACGGTGGGCGCCGGATCTCGTCAAGGATCCCGTCATCCGCCGCATCGACTCGCTGTTCCCGCTGTGGAGCTTGCTGACCCTCACGCTGCCCGCGCTGATCGGATTCGCCGTTACCGGCACCCTGTGGGGCGCAGTCACCGCATTCTTGTGGGGCTCGCTGGCGCGCATAACGTTCCTTCATCACGTGACGTGGAGCGTCAACTCGGTGTGCCACTTCTACGGCAAGAGGCCGTTTGCCTCGCGCGATTTTTCGACCAACAACTGGCTTCTGGCGCTCGTGTCGTTCGGCGAGTCGTGGCACAACAATCACCATGCGTTCCCGACCGCCGCCCGTCACGGAATCCTCAAGGGTCAGTTTGATTCGTCGGCCCTCGTCATCCGCGGCCTTCAGCGGCTAGGGTTGGCGCGCGATGTCAAGATGCCGAACGAGAAGCAGCTTGCGGCCAAACGGATGTAGCGCAGTCCTGTGACGCCCCGCGCGCGCGTCCGCATGAGCGGGCAGGAGCGCCGGGAACAACTGCTCGACGTCGGACGTTCCGTCTTTGCCGAGCGCGGGTTCGACGCGGCTTCGATCGAGGAGATCGCACAGCGCGCCGGGATTACGAAACCGGTCGTCTACGAGCACTTCGGCGGAAAGGAAGGACTCTACGCGGTAATAGTCGACCGCGAGGTACAGAACCTAATCTCCCGCTTTTCGTCGAACGTGCTCGAGGAAAGTCATCCGCGCGGGATGCTCGAGAAGGCGGCGCAGACATTCCTCCGCTACATCGAAGAGGAGAAGGAGGGATTCCGCATCCTCGTGCGCGACTCGCCGGTCGGATCGACCACCGGGACGCTGGCGAGCGTGATCAGCGACATCGCGTCGCAGGTCGAGTACATCTTCGCCGGCGAGTTCAAGACGCGCGGCTACGACGTCAAGCTCGCGCCGCTGTATTCGCAGGCGCTGGTCGGCATGGTCGCACTCGTCGGTCAGTGGTGGCTCGACGCCGGGAAGCCGTCGCGCTCCGAAGTCTCCGCGCACCTCGTCAACCTTGCGTGGAACGGCTTGAAGGACCTCGATGCAGATCCATCGGGAACGCGCTCGAAAAAGGACTGATGCTGCACCCGCCTTGCATTAGGTTGACCGCATGTGCAGTGGCACGATCGCAGAGAAGGAGAAGGTCGTAGCCGCGCGCGCCGTTGAGGCGGTGAAGATCTACGGCCATGGAGACGCGGCAGTCCGCGCACTGGATTGCGTAAATGTCGAGTTCGAACGAGGCCACTTCACTGCGATCATGGGTCCTTCCGGCTCGGGCAAATCAACCCTTCTCCACTGTCTTGCCGGACTCGACGTTCTCACTTCAGGGCGCGTGCTGATCGGAGGCGACGACCTCGGCACGTTGGACGAGAAGGCGCTCACGCGAATGCGCCGGGACAAGGTGGGCTTCGTGTTCCAGTCCTACAACCTCGTCCCCACATTGACCGCAGCGGAGAACATCAAGCTTCCCCTGGCGCTCGCCAACCGCCGTGCCGACGACGACTGGTTCGAGCTGCTCGTATCGACCTTGGCGTTGGGAGACCGATTGACACATCGTCCTTCGGAGCTCTCCGGTGGGCAGCAGCAACGGGTGGCGGCGGCAAGAGCGTTGCTCGCCAAACCGGAGATCGTCTTCGCAGACGAGCCCACCGGAAATCTCGACTCGCGTCACAGCGCCGAGCTCCTCGACTTCCTGCGGTCGGCCGTGCGCGACTTCGGCCAGACGATCGTGATGGTTACTCACGATCCCATCGCCGCGAGCTATGCAGATCGGGTCGTGTACCTCGCCGACGGACAGGTGGTCGACGAGATGCTGGCCCCGACGGCAGAGGGCGTTCTCGAACGGATGAAGAACCTGGAGGTATAGGCGTGTGGAAAGCGGCACTGAAGGGCTTGATCGCACACAAGCTTCGGGTGGGTCTGACCGCGCTGGCGATCGTTCTCGGCGTTAGCTTCATCGCTTCTACGTACGTCTTGACCGACACGCTGAACCGCGCGTTCGACGAATTGTTCGGCGACATCACCTCGGGAGTCGACCTGTACGTTCGGGCGAACGATGATTCCCGCGCCGACATCGACGAGAAGAAGACGATCCCCGAGAACCTACTCGAACGAGTTCGGGCAGTTGAGGGCGTTGCGCGCGCCGACGGCGGCGTCGAAGGCTTCGCTCAAATGATCGACAAGGACGGAGAGGCCATCACTCCGCTGGGACCTCCGACCATCGGGCTGTCGTGGAGCGACAACCCCAACGGGATCCTGTCGATACGCGAGGGCGGCCCGCCGCGGGGGCCGGACGAGGTCGTGATCGATTCGGGCACGGCCGAGACGTACGGTTTTCGACCCGGCGACACGATAAAGATCGTCCTGCTCGGACCGGCGCAGGAGTTCACCATCAGCGGGACCGCCGGGTTCGGCGAAGGCGGAGATTTCGGCGGCGCCACACTCGCCGCGTTCGACCTGCCCACCGCCCAGGAGGTGCTCGGGAAGAACGGCCGGCTCGACGCAATTCAAGTCGTCGCGGAAGAGGGAATATCCGCAAGGGTGCTGCAGGATCAGATCACGCCCCTCCTGCCCCGCGGAATAGAGGCGGTCACCGGCGCCGACGTGGCCGACGAGCAAACGGATCAGGTCCGAGAAGGGCTCGGTTTTCTCAACACTGCGCTCCTCGTGTTCGCCGGCGTTGCGTTGTTCGTGGGGACCTTCATGATCTTCAACATGTTTTCGATCGTGGTCGCGCAACGCACACACGAGTTCGCGCTGCTGCGAACGATTGGAGC
>Ga0247713_1001416_pt1 | contig 11963 bp, 9 predicted proteins | sample 21E_NmetaG_FD_189936 | JGI IMG/M metagenome (GOLD analysis project Ga0247713, IMG submission 189936) | Soil microbial communities from hillslope of Landscape Evolution Observatory, University of Arizona, Oracle, AZ, United States - 2-1-E_N | ecosystem: Engineered > Artificial ecosystem > Mesocosm... | reverse complement strand
GACGTGGTGCTGACCAGCGCCTGGCTGCTGCCCGTGCTGGCGGTACTGGTCGCCGTGGACGGGCCGCTGCCCATGCTGCCGACCGAGACGCTGCTGCTGTCGGCGTCTACCGTGGCCTTCGGCAGCCACGACGTGCCCATCCTGGTCGGGCTGTTCGTGGCCGCGTTGGTCGGTTCCGCCGCGGGGGACCTGCTGGTGTTCGGGCTCGGCCGCGGCAGCCGGCGCTGGTGGCAGCGTCGGGACGCGGCGTGCGCGCTGACCCGGTGGGTGCACGGGCATCTGCTGCTGCGGCCGGGCACGGCGCTGGTCGGCGCACGCTTCGTCCCGGGCGGGCGGCTGGTCTCGACGGCCGCCGCGGGGCGGGCGGGGCTCTCGCTGGCCCGGTTCGTCCCGTGGTCGGTGGCGAGCTCCGCGATGTGGAGCTGCTACATGCTGGCGATCGGCCTGCTGATCGGCCCCGTCACCGGTGGCGCGCCGGTGGCCAGCCTCGTCGCCGGGGTGGCGATCGGGGTCCTCACGGCGGGCGGGTTCGCGCTGTTCCAAGGCGTGCGCCGGGTCCAGGCCGGCGCCGTCGCCTGATCTCCGACGCTGGGGCTCTGTGCACCGGGTGCCGGCGGAGGCTCCCCGTTCCGCCGGCACCCGGTCACTGCGAACAACGGGTTCCCGCGCCCGGCGGATGCGGTCGGGCCGGAGCATCCGCCGAACGGTGGGTGCCGGTCGACGGGCGGTGAGCACCCGCTTGCGTCCTCGCGTCTCCCCGGCCGCCGATCAGGGGAGCGCGTTCGGCGCGGACGCGCAACCCTCACCTGGGGGTGACGGCCGCGCTGCGCGGGCCAGGAGCGGGATGTCCGTCGGGCGGCCCTGCGGACGTCGGACGTCGCGCAGGGCCACCACTGGGCCCCCGATCAGTGCGCCGGCGGCTTGCCCAGCCGGCTGCGCGTCTGGTCGACGTCCATGCCGTGCAGCCGCAGCAGGTTCTCCCCGAGGATCTTGCGCTTGGCCTGGTCGGTCAGCTGCGGGTAGCCGTAGCCCTCGCAGAGGTCCTGCGGGATCTCGAAGTCCATGAACGCGCGCAGCCCCCACTGCGGCTGCCAGATCGGCGCCTCCGAACCGTAGACGATCTTGTCCTCGCCGCACCAGAACAGCAGCTTGCCGATGGTCTCGGCGAACTGCCGCGGGGCCCGGACCAGGAAGTTCATCGTCGCCGCGATGGAGGCGTACAGGTTGGGGTGACGGATCAGCTGCCAGCACACCTCGTCGAGGAACGGGAGCCCGACGTGGAAGATCACGAAGTTGATGTCCGGGAAGTTCGCGGCCGCCCCGTCCATGTCCCAGGTCTGGGTGGCTTCGATCGGCTGGGGGCCGAGCGGGACGCCCTTGTGCACCCCGATCAGGTTGATCCCCAGCTCCTGGGCCTTCTCGAAGATCGGGAACGCGACCTGCGGGTCGTCCATCCGCCACGGGAAGGGCGAGCCGTAGTCGTAGCGGACGTTGTAGAACTTGAACGCCTTGGCGCCGAACTCCTTCACCTGACGCTCCATCAGGTCCAGCGCCCGCCGGCCCTCCAGCGGGTTCACCGAGCCCCAGAAGATCGTGCGTTCCGGGTCGCGCGAGGCGAGCTCGGCGCAGTCCTCCCACGGCGAGAGGCCGTCGCGGAACAGGTCGGTGAGCGGCAGCGGCATCGCCACCAGCATGTCGGTGTCCGAGTGCTCGTAGACCATCTCGTGGATGTCGGCCGGGGTCCAGTCCTTCAGGTACTCCTCGGGCGGCAGCTTCGGCTCCGTGTCCGGGGTCAGCACCTGGTGGAAGGCGTAGAGGTGGTTGACGAACATCTCGCCCGCCGGGCCGTAGGCGTTCTTGGGCGTGAAGTTGAAGGGGTGCGCCACCCCGTCGAACACGAACGCGTCACCGATCATCAGCTGGCCTCCTCGACCTTCGGGCGGTGGGCGGAGAGAAAGGCGTCCCGGTCCGGGACGCGCGCGGGGTCGGGCAGGGACCGCAGCTTGCGGCTGGCGGACTCCGAAAGCCGGTCGGTCGTCCAGGCCTCGTCCCAGACGATCTCGACCTCGGCCGAGTCGATCCCGGGCTGCGCCGTGACGGCCTGCTCGACCTCGGTGAGCACGTGTGCGGCGAACGGGCACCAGCCCGATGTCAGCAGCAGCTCGACGCGGGCGTGCCCGTCGGTGACGCGGACCGAGCGGAGCAGGCCCATGTCGACGACGGAGATGCCCTTCTCCCGGCAGCAGGGGTCGTAGACCTCGGACAGGGCTTCGGTCGCCCAGGCGGGGACCGGTGGTGGGTGGCGCTGATCCATGTCCTGATCCTCTGAGCTGCGCCACACCGCCGGAAGTGCCCCGATTTCAGATGGTGACGCCCGCGCTGAGGTGCACCTCAGCTGAGGACCAGCGCGCGGGCGACCCGGGCCGCGGCGGTGCCGAGGGTGCGGCGAACCCGCTCCGATCCGCGCTCGGCGGTGGGCGTCACGAACCCGAGGGATCCCGGGCCGGTGCCGGCGGGCAGCGGCGCGGCCAGGCAGTGCACGCCCACCGCGTACTCCTCGTCGTCGACGGCCAGGCCGTCCGGCGCGGGCAGGCGGTCACGCAGCCGGGTGCGGTCCACCACCGTCCGCGGGGTGAGGTCGTGCAGGGGGTGCCGGGCCAGGTAGTCCTCGCGCTCGGCGACCGGCAGCTGCCCGAGGATGCACTTGCCGAGTGCGGTCGCGTGCGCCGCGTCGTGGATCCCGACCCAGAGGTCTATCCGCGGTGCCCGGGCGCTGTCGACGATCTCGACGACGACGACCTCGCCGTCCACCCAGCGCGCGAGGTACACCGCGCTGCCCAGCTCGTCGCGCAGCCACTCGAGCGCGGGCCGGGCGTTCGCGACGGCGCGGGCGGCGCTTCCGTGGTCGCGCACCACGTCGAAGCGGTGGCCGATGACGTAGGAACCGTCGTCGAGACGCTGCAGGTAGCCCTCGTGCGCCAGGGTGCGCAGCAGGTGGTAGGTGGTGGCGAGCGGAAGCCCCGCGGCGCGGGCGATCTCCTTGGCGCTGGCCCGCCCGTCACGCTCGCCGACGATCTCCAGCAACCGCAGGGCACGCTGCACCGACTGGATGAGCGTCGGCCCGCCTCGCTGCCCGATCATCGCCGCCCCCTCGCGGTGTGCCCCCCGCAGCGTGGCAGATCCGCGCGCCGGCACGGAAGGCCCATACTGCGTCCATGCGCGACGAGACCTGGGTGGCCGATGTCGGCGCCGAGCACGCCCACTGGTTGGCCACCGAGAGCCGCACCGCCCGGCTCGCCCGCGAGTACCGGCCGATGGATCTCGGCGACGGCCGCATCTCCTACTCGAAGCGGGCCCTCGGCGCCGCCCGCGAGCTCGGCGAGGAGGAGGACGGGTACCTCACCGACGACGCCGAGGGGCTGCGGGTGTGGATCGGCGACGACGCGTTCGAGCTGGAGCTCGCCGAGGAGTAGCGGCGGGTCCGCGGCCGGGCCACGAGAGCGTCGGGGAACGGATCAGACGAGCGGGCGGTCCGTCGGGGCGATCGGGCGGGGCAGCACGTCCCGGCCGGTGAGGTAGCCGTCCACCCCCGCGGCGGCGGCCCGGCCCTCGGCGATCGCCCAGACGATGAGCGACTGCCCGCGACCCATGTCACCGGCGGTGAACACGCCGTCGACGCTGGTCATGAAGTTCTCGTCGCGCGCGACGTTGCCGCGCTCGTCGAGCTCCACCCCCAGGTCGCCGAGCAGCTTGCCCTTCTCGGGCCCGACGAAGCCCATCGCGAGCAGCACCAGCTCCGCGCGGAGCTCCTGCTCGGTGCCCGGCACCGGTTGGAAGCGGCCGTCGGCGTCCCGGCGGACCTCCACCAGCCGCAGCGCCGCCACCTTCCCGGTGCCGTCGTCGACGAACTCCGTGGTGTTCACCGAGAACAGCCGCTCGCCGCCCTCCTCGTGCGCCGAGGACACCCGGTAGACCGTCGGGTAGGTCGGCCACGGCATGTTCGCGGTGCGGTGCTCCGGCGGCGTCGGCATGATCTCCAGCTGGGTCACCGACGCGGCGCCCTGCCGGTGCGCGGTGCCCAGGCAGTCGGCGCCCGTGTCACCCCCGCCGATGATCACCACGTGCTTGCCCTCGGCGGTGACCGGCGGCGCGTCCAGGTCGCCCTGCTGCACGTGGTTGGCCCACGGCAGGTACTCCATCGCCTGGTAGACGCCCTCGAGCTCGCGACCCGGCACCGGGATGTCGCGCCACGCGGTGGCACCGCCCGCGAGCACCACCGCGTCGAACTCCTCACGCAGCCGCTCCGCGGTGACGTCGATGCCGACGTCGACCGACGCCCGGAACATCGTCCCCTCGTCCTGCATCTGCTTCAGGCGCCGGTCGAGGCGGTGCTTCTCCATCTTGAACTCGGGGATGCCGTAGCGCAGCAGGCCGCCGATCCGGTCGGCCCGCTCGTAGACGACCACCTCGTGCCCGACCCGGGTGAGCTGCTGCGCGGCGGCCAGCCCGGCCGGCCCGGACCCGACGACGGCGACCCTGCGGCCGGTCCTCGTGCGGGCCGGCTGCGGCGGCACCCAGCCCTCGTCCCAGGCCCGGTCGACGATCTCGACCTCGACCTGCTTGATCGTGACGGCGCTGTCGTTGATGGCCAGCACGCAGGCCGCCTCGCACGGCGCCGGGCACAGCGTGCCGGTGAACTCCGGGAAGTTGTTCGTGGCGTGCAGCCGCTCGATCGCCTCGCGCCAGTCGCGGCGGTACACCAGGTCGTTCCACTCCGGGATGAGGTTGCCGAGCGGACAGCCCTGGTGACAGAACGGGATGCCGCAGTTCATGCAGCGCCCGGCCTGCTTCTCCAGGTGGTCGCGCGGGAAGTCCTCGTAGACCTCGCGCCAGTCCATGAGGCGCAGGTCCACCGGCCGGCGGGCGGGGTTCTGCCGGGGGGTGGTGAGGAATCCCTTCGGGTCACCCATGTGCGGCCTCCATGATCGCCTCGTTCACGTCACGGCCGTCACGCTCCGCCGCCTCGCGGGCCTGCAGCACCCGCTTGTAGTCCTTGGGCATGACCTTCCCGAACCGCTCGACGGCGACCTCCCAGTCGGTGAGCAGGGCGTGGGCCACCGCGGAGCCGGTCTCGGCGTGGTGGCGCTCCACCACCTCGCGCAGGAAGTCGCGGTCGGCGGCGTCGAGCGGGTCGACGTCCACCATCTCCGGGTTGACCCGGTGCCGCGGCAGGTCGAGCACGTAGCCGATGCCGCCGGACATGCCCGCGGCGAAGTTGCGCCCGATGCGGCCGAGCACGACGACCCTGCCCCCGGTCATGTACTCGCAGCCGTGGTCGCCCACACCCTCGACGACGGCAAGCGCACCGGAGTTGCGCACGCAGAACCGCTCGCCGACGACCCCGCGGATGTACATCTCGCCCGAGGTGGCGCCGTACCCGATGACGTTGCCGGCGATCACGTTGTCCTCGGCGGGGAACGGCGCCGACGGGTGCGGCCGCAGCGTGAGCCGGCCACCGGAGAGCCCCTTGCCGAAGTAGTCGTTGCTGTCGCCGACCAGCCGCAGGGTGATGCCCTTCGGGACGAACGCGCCGAAGCTCTGGCCGGCCGAGCCGGTGAGCGTGACGTCGATCGTGTCGTCGGGCAGGCCCTCGCCGCCCCAGCGGCGGGTGAGCTCGTAGCCGAGCATCGTGCCGACCGTGCGGTTGACGTTGCGCACCGGCAGGTCGAGGCGCACCTTGTCCGCGCTGGACAGCGCGCCTTCGCACAGCTGGATCAGCGTGTTGTCCAGCGCCTTCTCCAGCCCGTGGTCCTGGTCGCGGGTGCGGTGGCGCGCGGTGCCCGGACGGACGTCCGGCACCGCGAAGATCGGCGAGAGGTCCAGGCCGCTGGTCTTCCAGTGCCGGATCGCCTCGCCGGTGTCGAGCATCTCGGCGTGCCCGATCGCGTCGGCGAGCGTGCGGAAGCCCAGCTTCGCAAGGTACTCGCGGACCTCCTCGGCGACGAAGCGCATGAAGTTGACGACGTACTCGGGCCGGCCGTCGAACTTCTTGCGCAACACCGGGTTCTGCGTGGCGACCCCGACGGGGCAGGTGTCGAGGTGGCAGACCCGCATCATGATGCAGCCCGACACCACCAGCGGCGCTGTGGCGAAACCGAACTCCTCGGCGCCGAGCAGCGCGGCGACGACGACGTCGCGGCCGGTCTTGAGCTGCCCGTCGGTCTGGACGACGATCCGGTCGCGCAGGCCGTTGACCAGCAGCGTCTGCTGGGTCTCGGCGAGACCCAGCTCCCAGGGCCCACCCGCGTGCTTGATCGAGCTCAGCGGGGAGGCCCCGGTGCCGCCGTCGTGACCCGAGATGAGCACCACGTCGGAGTACGCCTTGGCCACGCCGGCCGCGACGGTGCCGACGCCGAGCTGGCTGACCAGCTTCACGTGGATCCGAGCCCGCGGGTTGGCGTTCTTCAGGTCGTGGATGAGCTGCTTGATGTCCTCGATCGAGTAGATGTCGTGGTGCGGCGGCGGCGAGATCAGCCCGACCCCCGGTGTGGAGTACCGCGTCCTCGCGATCCACGGGTAGACCTTCGCGCCCGGCAGCTGCCCGCCCTCGCCGGGCTTCGCGCCCTGGGCCATCTTGATCTGGATGTCGTCGGAGTTGACCAGGTACTCGCTGGTCACGCCGAACCGGCCGGACGCCACCTGCTTCACCGCGCTGCGCCGGGAGTCCCCGCCCGGGTCCGGCGTGAACCGCTCGGCGTCCTCGCCGCCCTCGCCGGTGTTGGAGCGCCCGCCGAGGCGGTTCATCGCGATGGCCAGCGTCTCGTGCATCTCCTGGGAGATGGACCCGTAGGAGATCGCGCCGGTGGCGAACCGCTTGACGATCGACTCGACCGGCTCCACCTCCTCCAGCGGCACCGGCGGGCGCAGCCCCTCCTTGAACGCGAACAGCCCGCGCAGGGTGTAGAGCCGCTTGGCCTGGTCGTCGACGGAGCGGGTGTACTCCTTGAAGATCTCGTACCGGCCCGAGCGGGTGGAGTGCTGGAGCTTGAACACCGTCTGCGGGCTGAACAGGTGCAGCTCGCCCTCGTTCTCCCGCCGCCACTGGTACTCGCCGCCGGTGAGCAGCGACCGGTGCGCCGCGCGCACCCCGTCGGCGGGGAAGGCCCGCCGGTGGTGGGCGAGCACCTCCTCGGCCAGGACGTCGAACCCGACCCCGCCGAGGCGCGAGCTGGTGCCCGTGAAGCAGGAGTCGATCACTTCCGCGCCGAGCCCGACGGCTTCGAAGATCTGGGCGCCGGTGTAGGACGCCACCGTCGAGACGCCCATCTTGGACATCGTCTTGCGCACGCCCTTGCCCAGCGCCTTGACCAGGTTCTTGGCGGCGGTGGCGGGGTCCACCCCGGGGATGTCGCCGCGCTCGGCGAGGTCCTCGACGGTGGCCATCGCCAGGTACGGGTTCACCGCGGCGGCGCCGTACCCGATGAGCAGCGCGATGTGGTGCACCTCGCGGGCGTCGCCCGCCTCGGCGACGATCCCGACCCGGGTGCGGGTGCGCTCGCGGACGAGGTGCTGGTGCACCGCGCCGGTGAGCAGCAGCGACGGGATCGGCGCGTGCTCGGCGTCGACGCCGCGGTTGGACAGCACGATGATGCGCGCGCCGTCGGCGATCGCCCGCGAGACCTCGGCCGTGATCTCCTCGAGCCGGCGTACGAGCCCGGCGCCGCCCTCCGCGGCGCGGAACAGGCCGACGGCGGTGTAGGAGGCGAACCCGGGGAACTCGCCGTCGTCGTTGATGTGCACGATCTTGTCGAGCTCGTCGTTGCCCAGCACCGGGAACGGCAGCACGATCGTGCGGCAGTGCGCCGGGGTGGCGTCGAGCAGGTTCTGCTCCGGCCCGAGCTGGCTCTGCAGCGAGGTGACCAGCTCCTCGCGGATCGCGTCCAGCGGCGGGTTGGTGACCTGCGCGAACAGCTGGGTGAAGTAGTCGAACAGCTGCCGCGGCCGGGTGGACAGCGGCGCCAGCGGGGCGTCGTTGCCCATCGACCCGATCGGCTCGGCGCCGGTGCTGGCCATCGGCTTGAGCAGGAGGGCGAGCTCCTCCTCGGTGTAACCGTAGGTCTGCTGGCGGTGCGTCAGCGTCGCGTGCGGGGTGGTCTTCCGCGCGCGCGGCGGGAGCTCCTCCAGCCGGATGAGCCCCGCGTGCACCCAGTCGGCGTACGGGTGCTCCGCGGCGAGCGCGCCCTTGATCTCGGCGTCGTCGACGATGCGGCCGGCCGCGGTGTCCACCAGGAACATCCGGCCCGGCTCGAGGCGGCCCTTGCGCACCACGGCCGACGGCTCGACGTCCAGCACGCCGACCTCGCTGGCCAGGGTGACCAGCCCGTCCTCGGTGACCCAGTAGCGGGCGGGACGCAGGCCGTTGCGGTCGAGCACCGCGCCGATCAGCGTGCCGTCGGTGAAGGCGACCAGCGCGGGCCCGTCCCACGGCTCCATCAGCGTGGAGTGGAACTCGTAGAAGGCCCGGCGCTCCGGGTCCATCTCGTCGTGGTTCTCCCACGCCTCCGGGATCATCATCAGCACCGCGTGCGGCAGGCTGCGCCCGCCCAGGTGCAGGAGCTCGAGGACCTCGTCGAAGGTGGCCGAGTCGCTCGCGTCGGGCGTGACGATCGGCGTGAGCCGGGCGAGGTCGCCGGGCAGCAGGTCCGAGGCGAGCAGCGACTCCCGCGCGGCCATCCAGTTCCGGTTCCCCCGCAGGGTGTTGATCTCCCCGTTGTGCGCGACGTACCGGTACGGGTGCGCCAGCGGCCAGGCCGGGAACGTGTTGGTGGAGAACCGGGAGTGGACGACGGCGAGCGCGCTGGTGACCCGCTCGTCGGCGAGGTCGGGATAGAACCTCTCGACCTGGGGCTCGGTGAGCATCCCCTTGTAGACGACGGTGCGCGGGGACAGGCTCGCGAAGTACGTGCCGGTGCAATGCTCCACCCGCTTGCGCAGGCAGAAGGTGCGGCGCTCCAGGGCGATGCCCGTGGGCGCGGCGGCACCGTCCTCGGCCCCGGCCACGAACAGCTGGCGGAACGCGGGCATCGCGGCCAGTGCGGTGGGACCGAGATCGGCCCGCTCCGGGTCGGTCGGCAGGTCGCGCCAGCCGAGCACCCGCAGGTCCTCCTCGGCGGCGAGCCGCTCGATGTCGGCGACGGCGGCCGCCGCGGCGTCGGTGTCCGGAGGGAGGAACGCGATGCCGGCCGCGTAGGCGCCCTCGGCGGGCAGCGGGAAGTCGACGACGGCCCGGAAGAAGGCGTCCGGGATCTGGATGAGGATGCCCGCACCGTCACCGGTGTTGACCTCGCTGCCGCGCGCACCGCGGTGCTCGAGCCGGAGCAGGGCCGTGATGGCCCGGCGCACGATGGAGTGATCGCGACGGCCGCTCAGGTCGGCCACCATCGCGACGCCGCAGGCGTCGTGCTCCTGGTCGTGGGAGTAGAGCCCGCCCACCTCACTGCTCGCCACACAACCATCGGTGACAGCCAACAGTTCCTCCTGTCGTCTCGGTGCACCCCGACACTGGCATCGGGACGACGTGATGGTCCCGGAGAGACTATCCGACGGACCTGACGAGACGCTTGCGATCATCCGTCCGGGGTAGCCGTGCGCCGTCCGGCCGGCACGGTCCGTCACCGCACATCTCGAGCACGTCGGCCTGCGCCCTCGTGGGGCGCAGGCCGTGGGTCCGGGGTTTCCGGAGCGCACGCAGCTCCGGGTGCGCGTCCGTGACCTACAGCGTCGCACGCGGCACCGGCGATCCGCCAGTGAGCACCGTCGCACCTCCATACTGGTCGGCGTGGACGCGCGCGCGGTGTTGGCCGACGTCGCGGCGCTCGGGCCCTTCTTCGCGGTCGGCACGGATCCGGCCGAACGGGTGGACCCGACGTGGCGGCCGGTGACGGACCTGCACGCCGACCCCGAGCCGCTGCGCGCCCGCATCGCGCACGTGCGCCGGGCGCTCGGCGGCGACGACCGGGTCGCCGCCTCCATCGCGTTCCAGGGCCTCGCCGCCCGGCTGGTGGCCCCGCCGCTCGCCGCGGTGGCCGTGCACGGGGTGCTGCCCGACCTCGGCCCGGCCCGCCTGCACTGGCGTCCGACGGCCACCGGGCCGTGGCCGCTGTGGTGCGCCGACCCGGAGGCCGTCGGGGTCGGCGAGGACGCCGGCGCGCTCGCGGCGGCGGTGGAGGCGCTGGTCGGACCGCTGGTCGGCGCGGTGCGTGCGCAGGTGGCCGTCTCCGAGCGGGTGCTGCGGGGCAACGTCGCCTCGGCGGTCGCCGGCGGGAAGCGGCTGATCGGCCAGCAGCGGCCGGCCGCGGCCCAGGAGGCCGCCCGGGTGGCGGCGGCCCTGCTCGACGGGCCGCTGGCCGGCAGCGGCGACCGGCTGTCACCGGTCGAGCCGGACGTGGCGTGGTCGTTCCGGCGCCGCTCCTGCTGCCTGTACTACCGCGTCCGCGACGGTGGCCTGTGCGGGGACTGCGTCCTGCTCGCCCGGCCTAGTCCAGCGACACGTCGGCGACGGTGACGCTGACCAGCACCTCGAGGCCGGTGTACCCGGCCACGTCCGCCGCCACGGTCCGCTGCACCGCCTGGGCGAGGTCGCGGCAGTTGTGCCCGAGCCGGGTCACCACGGTCACCGACACCTCGGCGGTGTCGCCGTGCACGGCCGCGCTCACCCCCTCGGCGGGCAGCGCGCCGGTGTCCTGGCGCAGGACCGAGCCCGCGAGCCCGAGCAGCGTCTGCGCGAGGTCGGCGCGCAGGGCGAGCACCCCCGGCACGCCGCGCGCGCTGCGGGCGGCCACCCGCGCGACGACCGCGTCGCCCACGTGCACCCGGACCTCGGTCACGCCGGCTCCTCCCCGTCGAACACGTCCACGACCACGATGTCGACCCGCCGGATCGGCGCGCCGAGGGCCTGCTCGCCGGCCGCGACGACCATCTGCCGGACCCGGGCCGTGACCGAGGCGAGGTCGACGCCGAACCGCGCCACCACCGTGATGGTGACGTCGGCCGGCGCCGGATCGGCGCTGTCGGAGTCGTCCTGCTCGATCCGGCAGCTGCGGGCCCGCATGCCGTCCATCCGGTCGACCACGTGGCGCAGCACCGCCGCCGCGGCCGGGCGCGCCAGCCCGGCGGGCCCGTGCGGGGAGGCCAGCGTGAGGACGTGGTGCGGGCGCAGCTCGGCCAGCACGGCGTCGAGCACCCGGTCGAGCACGGACGGCGGCGGCTCGATCGGCTCGTCCGCCATCCGGTGGACCAGCGCGTCGAGCCGGCGGGCGTCGGCGATCGTCGCCGTGCAGTGCGGGCAGGTCCGCTCGTGCTCGTCGGGCGCGCCGGCGTGGTCCCACGCGGCGGCGGCGTCGCGCCCGCAGGCCAGCCGCTCCACCGCGTCGTCGGCGTGCCCGTTCGCACCGCTCACGGCCGCGTCACCTCCACGCCTGCATCGTCGCGGCGAGCCGTGTGCGGGCCCGGTGGATCCGCCCGCGTACCGCGTCCTCGCCGGCGCCGGTGATCTCGGCGATCTCGGTGTAGCCCAGCCCCTCGAGCTCGCGCAGCACCCAGCAGATGCGCAGGTCGTCGTTCAGCTCGCGCAGTGCCCGGCCGAGCGCGGCCAGCCCGGCGTCGACCTCCGCGGCGCGCTGGGGGTCGTCGGGGGCGGGGATCCGGTCCTCGACCTCCGCAACCGGGAGGGGGCGCCGCCGCCGCAGCATGCCGAGGCACCGGTTCGTCACCACGCGGTACATCCAGGTGGAGAACGCGGAGTCGCCGCGGAACCGGTCGATCCGCCGCCATGCGTCGATCAGCCCCTCCTGCAGCGCGTCCTCGGCATCGCCCGCGTCACCGAGGACCCGCACGGCCACCCGGTACAGCGCGGGCTGGTGGCGGCGGGCGAGCGTCTCGAAGGCGCGGACGTCGCCCTCCTG
>Ga0247713_1001415_pt1 | contig 11969 bp, 7 predicted proteins | sample 21E_NmetaG_FD_189936 | JGI IMG/M metagenome (GOLD analysis project Ga0247713, IMG submission 189936) | Soil microbial communities from hillslope of Landscape Evolution Observatory, University of Arizona, Oracle, AZ, United States - 2-1-E_N | ecosystem: Engineered > Artificial ecosystem > Mesocosm... | reverse complement strand
CCGTCCGCGGACCCGGGCCCCTCCCCGTCGCGGCCGCGCTGCTCGCCGTGCTCGTCGCGGCCTCCGGCGGCCTGTACCTGCGCGACCACGCCGGCTTCATGACCGTCACCTACCCTGCCGCCGGCGGGGACTTCCTCGACCCGGCCCGGCGCGCCTTCCTCGAACGCATCGCCGACGACATCCCGGACGGCGCGGTGGTTGCGCAGAACCCGTGGGCCGGCGGCGCGCTGCTGTTCGCGCTCACCGGGCACCGGGTGCTGTTCCCGCACCTCGACGGCGAGTGGACCGACGACCAGCGCTACCTCGCCCGCAACCTGCGCGACGCGGCCACCGACCCGCGCGTGTGCCGCATCGCCGCCGACCTCGGCGTCACCCACGCCATCGCGGGTCCGCTGGCCGTCGCGGAGTGGGACCAGCGGGCCTACTTCTACCCCGGGATCGCGGACCTCGACGAGGCGCCCGGCTTCGAGTTCGTCGAGGCCGGCGGCGGGCTGGCGCTGTACCGGATCACGGCTTGCCGCGGCGCGTCGGAACCCGCCGCCGGATAGCGGGCCGAGACGCGCGCTGCGGTCCCGACCCGACGCTCCGCTCATGACCTCGCCGGTGTCGTCGACGGGGTGAACGGGTAGGGAGCACCTCGATGCACCCGCAGCCTCCGGCGGCCGGCGGGTCCCGGCGGGAGGAGGGCGCCCATGACGTCGCTGCGTGAGCGCCCGCTGCCGCTGCTCGGCCCCGAACACGCCACCCGCGGCCGTCGGGCACGGCTCTCCGCTGCGGCCGCGACAGCTCTCCCGACCGTGGTGCTCGCCTGGCACCAGTCGCTGTACGGGCGGTGGATCGTCGACGACGCGGCGATCACGTTCGCCTACGCCCGCTCGATCGCTACCGGCGCCGGTCCGGTGCTGCAACCCGGCGCCGAGGAGGTGGAAGGCTGGTCGAACCCGGCATGGCTCGCGGTGCTCGTCGTCGCCCGCTGGCTGGGGTTGTTCGACCGCGGGGCCTGGTTCGGGGTGCCGGACCTGGTCCTGCTGCCGAAGGCCTTGGCGCTGGTTCTGTGTGCGTCGATGTTCGCCGCCTTCTTCGTGATCTGTCGGGCCGTGCGGGTCCCCGCCCCCGGGGTGGTCACCGCCGGCGCCGGCGTGGCGGTCGCGGGGGTGCCGTCCTTCGCGATCTGGACGACCTCGGGGTTGGAGAACCCGCTGCTCGCCGCGGCCGCCGTGTGGCTCGCCGCGGTGCTGGCCCGGGCGGCTACCCGTGAGCAGCTGGGCGGGTGGGATGTCGCCACGTGCTGCGGGCTGCTAGCAGCGCTCGCCGCGCTCACCCGCCCGGACGGGCTGGTGTACGTGGCCGCCTATCCGATCGCGGTGCTGCTCCTGTTCCGCGGTCGATCCTCCCGGGCGGCCACGGCCGTCGCGGTGTCACTGGTGGTGTTCGCCGTCCCGGTTGGTCTCTACTTGTGGTGGCGAATGGCGACCTTCGGCATGTGGCTGCCCAACACTGCTCTGGCCAAGGCCCAGAGCACGCCGGGGCTGGAGGACCTGCAGCGGCCGTCACAACTGGTCGCCTACGGCGGGTGGTTACTCACCGTGGTGGCGGTCGGTCTGGTCGGCGCCGCGCTGGCGGCGCCCGGCCGGGCACGCACCGGCCTGGTGGCCGTGCTGACGCCGCTCGGGTTGGCGTTGGTCGCCTATGCGGTGCTGGAGGCCGACTGGATGGGTGAGCACCGGTTCGCCACCCCGGTGTGGCCGCTGGCCGCGGTCGCCACGGCCGCCGCGGCCGCAGTGGTACTCCCCGGACTGGCGGCCCGGGCCCGAGTCATCGCAGTGGCGGTCGGGCTGGTCGCAGCAACGGTGTCCGGCGTGGCGTGGGCTGGTGCGGCCGAACGGTTCCGGGCTACGCCGACGACGACGATGTGCGCGACCGCGCAGGTCATGGGTGCGACGGTGAACGAGTTCGGCCGCATCCTCGGCGTGACCTCCGGCCGGATCGCCACACCCGACATCGGTGGGGCAGCCTTGAGCAGCCGTTACCAGGTGCTGGACCTCGGCGGGCTGACCTCGCCGGTGGTGGCCCGGTTCTGGCGTGACCAGGACATGGCAGGCTTGCGGGACCACGTCCTCGACGAGGTGCGCCCGGAGTTCATCGAGCTCCACGGCGGATGGGCGACCGCGTCCGGTCTGCTCGACGATCCCCGGATGGATGCCGGTTGGGTTCCGATCCTCAAGGTGAGGGAGACGGCGGGGTGGTGGGTACGCCGCGACCTCGCGACTCCGCAGGGCCTGGCGGCGGCGACGGCGCACGCCCAGACGGTGGGGATGCACTGGCGCGGGCACTACATGTCGCGGGCGCGGCGGTCGTCCTGCGGGGAGACGCTGACCCCGTCCGTCGGACCCGTGCTGGCGTGACCCCCAGTCTCCGAATGCCCGGGCAGCGACCGCGTCAGGACAGGGCCCGCACGCTCTCCAGATCGAGCCGGTAGACCGACACCGATCCTTCGCGGAAGGCCAGCTCGAGACCCGGGAGGTTCTGCTCGTCGAGGTCCGTCAGCCCCGGCGCCAGGGTGTAGGGCACGGAGGGATCCGCCCACCCGCCGGGCGAGCGCCCCGCCCCGATCCCCGGCGCCTCGGAGTCGACGTACACCCAGGCGACGTTCAGCCTGACCAACTGCTCGCGGATCGCCGGGTCCGTCGGGTAGCTGTCGAACGACTCGAGCAGCTGGTGGGTGTACGGCGCAATCCCCGTACCGAGTGTCGCGACGTTGACGACGGGGATGCCCTCCTCCACATAGAGGAAGGTCGACCCGTCGTTCGCGGAGTTCAGCACCCGCTGCCCCGGTTCGACCCGCTCGGCGAGCCACTCGATGGCCGCCCGGTCGTCGGCGGTCACCCTGGTGAACTCCGGATCGCCGTAGCGTTCGGAGACGGCGACAGCCGCGAGCTCGGCGGAGCGGGAGCCGGGGCCCGACAGGAAGGCGAGGACGAAGGCGACGACGAGCGCGGAGACCGCCCAGGAGCCCCGCACCACCACGGGTAGGTGCCGCCGCACGACCCCGACGACGGCCATGGTCAGAATCACCACGCCCAGCGCGGCCAGCACGGGAACGAACAGCGCCACGTGCGACCAGATCCGCAGCAGGGCGTTGTAGAAGAAGCCGGTCACGGGAGCCTCGAACCCCGTGCCCGGGCTCCGGAACGCGCCGAAGGTGATGGCCGCCCAGCAGGCCCAGGCGGTGACCGGTCCCAGGCCCCGCCCCAACCGGACGACCGTGACGACGCCCACGAGGTAGAGCCCGGTCATCGCCAGCTGACCGATGGCCCGGTCCGGGTCGAGGTAACCCCCGTACGGGAGCCCGATCGTGCTGCCCAGCGCATCGCCGAAGGCCGTGGCCGGCGCGTTGGCCGGAAAGCCGGCCACCCCGGCCACCGATCCGGAGGCTCGTAGGAGCAGCGGCAGTGCCACGATCAGTCCGACGACGCCGGCGGCCGCGATGGGGACAACGGCGCGGGTGAGCCGGGTGCGCCCCTCCCGGGTCACGAGATCGCCTGCGTACCACGCGGCGACGCTGATCCCGACAGTCAGGGCGGCACCCGGATAGGCGGCGACGATGCCGGCGGCTCCGAATCCGAGCGGGACCGACAGCGGCCACCTCTGGTTCCCCGCCGCGAGGAACGCCGCGATCAGGCCCGGAGCGAGGGCGAGGGCGACGGCTGTCGGGTAGATGCCGCCGTCGTGGATGAGTTGGAAGGTGGGTCGATACAGGCCGGCGGAGAGTACTGCGGCGCAGCCCGCGCCCAGCCAGGCGCCGGAGTCACCGAGTCGCAGCCGGCGCGCGGCCAGGTAGGTGAGCACGGCGACCGAGGTGCTCCAGCCCACCGCCAGGTAGACGACCGTCATCGCGTTCAGGGCGTTGACAACGTCCATGCCGGCCGAGGCGAGCAGCGCCGGCCCGTAGAGTGATCCCGCCGGGTAGAAGTACGTCGCCCCGCCGTCGAGCAGGTCGGACGGCATCAACTGCCACGGACCCGCCAGGCCGGTGCGCGCGATGAAGGCGACGACGAGGTGATGGGTGACCATGTCGTGCTCCTGGCCCACCGTCGCCAACCCGTCCATGCCGCGGTACCAGGTGGTCGCACCGATAGCGGCACCGGCGAGCACGAGGCCCAGACCGATCGACGGAACGGCGCGAGGTCGGGTCGGCCGGCGGATGACGCCCGATCGGATCGCCCTCGTCAACCCCACCGCGAGCAGGGCCGCCGTCACCACGCCGACAGCCAGCAGGTCGAAGGAGAAGCCCGACACGCCACCGAGGGCGGCGATCACCAGGAAGAGGCCGATCGACGCGGTCGGCGACAGCGCCATGATCAGCAGAGGGCTCCGCACTCCGCAGGCCGCGATCAGTGCCAGACCGGGTACGACCGCGAGCATCACGCCGGCGAGGAGGCTCACCGCGTCGAAAGCGATCACGAGGCTCGGCCCGTCGAGCGCGGGCAGGCGACCCGGCGACGGCCCGGACCGCAGGCGAGCGGCCCGTGGGACGGCGCGTCCGTCCGAGCGTCCGAGTCAACCACCGACCGCAGGTTAGCGGTGTCGCGTCGGCGAACGGACCTCGCCCCGGCACTGCCGGAGGGGCCGGCGGCCGGAGCCGACCCCTCGCGATCGGCCGCGCCCGCTCTCCGCACGGCCCTACCCGATCGCCTTCACCGCGTTCGCGGCAACCGAGCGGAGGCTGTGGTTCCTCGACACCCACCGGGAGAGCTCGACCCGGCGACTCGTCGTCACCGTGGCGTTCAGCGCCTCGTCCATCGCCTCGGCCACGGCGGCCTCGTGCCACTCGACGGCCCAGCCGAGTCCGTTCCGGCGGATGAGATCGGCCATCGGACCGACTCCGGCGTAGATCACCGGCGCGCCGGCCGAGAGACCGGAGAGCGCCTTCGTGGTGAAGGCGTAGTCGTATCCGCACCCGGGCTTCAGGGAGGCCAGGGCCGCCGCAGCCGTGGAGAACTCCCAGCGCAGCCGTTCGGGCGGCTGCGGCCCGCGGAACTCGATCCTGCCCGGAGCCAGCTCGTCGGCCAGCCGCCGCAGCGTCACGACGTCCGAGCCCTGCCCGACCATGAGCATCCGGGCGTCGGGATGCCTGTCGACGATCCTCGCAAAGGCGCGGACAAAGACCTCGGCTCCGTGCAGCTCGGACATCGTGCCGCCGTAGACGAGCTTCCTGGCCGAGCCCGTCGCGGCGTCGGGGGCGAACTCGAACCTGCCGGTGTCCACCCCCACCCCGACGACCGTGACGAGTTCCTCGGGGACCCCGAGCGCCAGCAGGTCGTCGCGCACGCCGTCCGACACCGCTATGACCTGCCGGGCACCCCGCAGCACCCAGCGTTCGACGGCCCTCAACACCCGGACCACCACGCGATTCACGCCGATGCCCTGCGCCGCAGTGGACACCACGTCGGCGGAGTAGTGGTAGTAGGGGATGCGCTTCAGCGCGCACACCGCCCGGCTGACGGCTCCGGTGGTCGGCGGTGGTTCGACCACGACCATGTCGGTCGAGCAGCACAGCAGGCGGAAGAACAGCGGCAGGTCGAAGCTCAGGTACTGCAGGTAGCCGCGGACGCTGCCCTCGCCGTTGCGCAGGACGGGCCAGCGCCTGACGTCGATGCCTGCGTCGTCGGCCGCCGCCCCGTCCGGAGGCCGGGTGGTCAGCACCGACACGGCGTAGCCCTGCGCCAGCAGCTCGTCGGCCAGGGCTCCGAGGCGGTAGGCGGCCGCGGCCGGCTCCGGCCGGAACAGTCGGGAGACGATCGTGACCCTGCCCGCCATGCGGTCAGCCGCTCTCGGCGGACCGGCGGGCCGACTCGAGCAGCCGTTCCGCCGTCCGCAGGGTGTTCAGGCCGTCCTGGAGCGAGACGATGTCCGCCCGTCGGCCGTGCACGGCGTCGCGGAACGCCTCGTGCTCGGCCCGGAGCGGTTCACGCTTCTGGATCGCGAACCGCGTGACGTCACCCTCGGTCACACCGCGGAAGTTCGCGACGGACTCCCACTCCGTGGCCACCACGCCGTTGGCATAGAAGCTGAGGTCGGCGGTCAACGTATCCGCCACGAACGCGCCCTTCTCGCCGGTCACGACGGTCACCCGCTCCTTCATCGGCGAGAGCCAGTTCACGAGGTGGTTGGTGATGGTGCCGTTCGCCAGCCGACCGGTCGCCGCGACCATGTCCTCGTGGGCCCGTCCGGAGCGGGTCGTGACCTGCGCCGCGACGCTCGCGTACTCGGACTGCGCGATCCACGCCGTCAGGTCGATGTCGTGGGTGGCGAGGTCCTTGACCACCCCGACGTCGGCGATCCGGGCCGGGAACGGCCCCTGCCTGCGGGTGGCGATCTGATAGACCTCGCCGAGATCACCGGATGCCATGCGCGCGCGCATCGACTGCAACGCCGGGTTGTACCGCTCGACGTGGCCCACGGCGCCGATGACACCGTTCACCGCGAATGCCTCGACCAGCCGCGACGCAGCCTCGACGTTGTGGGCGATCGGCTTCTCGATCAGCGTGTGCACGCCCGCCTCGGCGAGCGCAATGCCGATCTCCTCGTGCATCCCGGTGGACACGGCGCAGACGGCCACGTCGATGCCCGCGTCGATGAGTGCCTCGACGTCACCGAGCACGGGCAGCCCGTCGGCGACGCCGTGCGGGTCACCGTTGGCGTCCGCGACGGCGACCAGGTCCATCCCGTCGACCTCGCGAACCACGCGGGCGTGGTGGCGTCCCATCATGCCGAGGCCGATCAGCCCGACGCGCAGCGCAGCCACCTCAGGCACCCGCCTTCGCGAGGGTGTTCACTGCGGCGACGATCCGTTCCCGGTCCTCGTCATCCAGCGACGGATGCACGGGCAGGGACAGCACCGTCCGTGCTGCCTGCTCCGTGTTCGGCAGGTCGTCGGTGCGCGCGAACGCGGGCAGTCGATGGGTCGGCGTGGGGTAGTACGCCCCGGATCCGATCCGGTACTCGTCCCTCAGCGCGGCGGCGAACCCGTCGCGGTTCTCCGGGATCCGCACCGTGTACTGGTGGTAGACGTGCACGGCCCCGTCGGCCACCGCGGGACGGTCGACCCCGTCAAGGTTCTCGTCGAAGAACTGGGCGTTGGCCCTGCGCGCCGCCGTCCACTCCCCGATCCTCGCCAGCTGCGCTCGCCCGATCGCGGCGTGCACGTCGGTCATCCGGGCGTTGAAGCCGACTATCTCGTTCTCGTACTGGCGCAACATCCCCTGGTTGCGCAGCAGGCGAACGGTCCGCTCCCACTCGGGCTTCGCGGTGGCGACCATTCCGCCTTCACCTGACGTCATGTTCTTGGTCGGGTAGAGGCTGAAGACAGCGACGGCGCCGAACGTTCCCACCCGCCTGCCGGCCAGGCTGGCGCCGTGCGCTTGCGCGGCGTCCTCGTAGAGCGCGAGGCCGTGCCGTTCGGCCAGCCGTTCGAAGGCAACCATGTCCGCCGGGTGCCCGTACAGGTGCACGGGCATGATCCCTCTGGTGCGTTCGGTCAGCCGGCCCGCGACGTCGCGGGGGTCGAGGCAGTAGTGCTCGGGTTCGATGTCGGCGAAGACCGGGGTCGCCCCGGCGAGCGCGACCGCGTTCGCCGTGGCCGCGAACGTGAAGGAGGGCACGATCACCTCGTCGCCGGGACCGACGCCGGCGGCGAGCAACCCGAGGTGCAAGCCGGCCGTGCCGGAGTTGACCGCCACGGCCGCGCGTCCGTCCAGCAGAACCCGGCTGAACTCCTGTTCGAACGTGGCGACCTCGGAACCCTGCGCCAGCATTCCGGAGAGGAGCACGGCATCCACGGCCGCTCGCTCCGCCTCACCGATGATGGGGCGGGCGGCCGGGATGAAGCCCTTGGTCACGCGTGGCCCTTCGCGTCGTTGGTGGAACCCGCGCAGCCTATGGAACCCGGTCGGCGAGCCGGCCGGGTGGGGGCGGGCGACAGGGCCTGCGGGGGCGACCTCCGAGAGGCACACCGGCCGGTGCTAGCGGTTCGAGACGAGGAGTTCGGGGGAGGCCGGGTCCCGGACCCCGCGCACGTGGACGCGAGGCGCACCGCGGTCGCCGGGCGCGATGTCGTCGACGCTGTACACCAGCGTCGGCCCGTCGGGCAGCGGGACCGACGCCGCGATGCCGACCCTCCGGTCCGGAAGCGTGAACTCGGCGCCGGACAGGACGGTTCGTGGCTGCAGCGCCAGCAGCTGCGGCATCCGGGTACCGGCGACGACGATGGTGCCCGGCCTCTGGTCACGCAGGGCGTCGGTCACCGCGTCGGCGTAGCGGGCGGCGGTCACGCGATCGGCGTGGTCGTGCAGGACCGTCCGTCCGAACGCCGGCGCCGGACTGAGGGTGACGAACGACGACAGGGCTACGACCGCCGCGACACCGGCCAGCTGAGCGACGGGGACGGTGAGCGCCAGCACCAACCAGGTCAGCGGCACCACCGGGGCGAGGTAGGCCGCCTCGAGGGGCAGGGCGGCGAATGCGGCCAGCGTGGCCACGATCCCGGCGAGGGATGCGAGGAGCCACTGCTTCTGCCGCGGGGCAAGGTGCGGAGGGCTGCACAGCAGCCGGTACGCGGCGGAGATGATCGCCACCGCCATGGCGATCGTCCCGAATGCGCCCCACACACCGCTGCTGGCGTGCGCGGCAGCGACGGGCCACGGCACCGCAGCGGTGTAGGCGAAGACGAACCGGAGGCCCCCGTAGCTGACCGCGGGTACCGCGAAGAACGCAGCGGTGGTCACCGCGGCCGATGCGAACACCCGAGCCCACGTCGCGAGCGGTGCGCGCTCGAGGACCAGCAGGGCCGCCACGACGACGACCAGCACAGCGGTCGAAGGCCGTGCGGCGATCGCGAGGCCGAGCAACAGGCCCGCGGAGAGGTGCGCTCGGCGCGCCGCCAGGGCGAGCGCGCCGAGCAACAAGGCCAACGACCAGGTGAAGTCCATGAAGGTGACGTCGTTGCGATAGATGACCGGCGTCAGGACGTACCCCGCGACCGGCACCGGCCACGGGTGAACCTGCAGGGTCCGCAGGAGGTCGCCGAAGGCGAGTGCGCCGGCGGCGCCCACAGCAGCCGTCACGGTGGGGTACACCCACCAGGGGGCACCGGCGATGGTGGCTGCCACCAGCTCGACCAGCGGGTAGCTCGGTGGTCTTGACGCCTGGTACACCCCGGTGTCGGCAAGCATCCGTCCTGCGAGCACGAGCCGCCATGCGTCGGCGTCGGCTCCGACGCCGGCTCCCAGCGTGAACGGCAGGCGCGTCAGGAACGCGGCCATGGCCGCGGCAACGAGCGTGACCCTCGTCGACCGCCGGATCGTCGAGGTCGTCGCGGCGGGCATCACGCCAGCGGAAGCTACCTGCCCGGTCACGCGCACCGGTCCGGAGGGCTCGATCCGGAGCCGACCCTCACCGCCGACGGGAGGACCACGGCCGCGGCAGCCGCGCCACCTCCGCGCGGTTCAGCAGCCACCACGCCGCGAGGAAGGCGATGGCGAGGACGGGATCGAGCAGGACCGGAAGGTCCGCGAGCCGCTGGACGGCCGCGATCGCACCGAACACCGCGACACCGAGGGCGATCTTGCCGAACAGCGGACCCCAGGCGTGCCGACCCGAGCGCCAGGCGGCAACGACCACGGCGGCGGCGATGACGACGGTGCCGCAGAGGTACCCGAGGGCGATCGCGTCGATGCCCATCCGGGTCCCGGCGACGAGCCACACCGTGACGCCGACGGTCATCCCGACGAGGCTGGCGCTCATCGTGAGGCGCATCCCCCGCCGCGATCGCGAGGTCAGGGCGTTCACGCTGACCACACCCAGGTTGGTGGCGAGGACCGCCGCGACGAGGACGGGCAGGAGGTCCGCGGCCCTGCTGAACTCCGCGCCCCAGACCAGCTCGACGAGTGCGCGGCTGCAGAGCACGATCGAGCCGAAGATCCCGACGACGAGCACGCTGAACGCGCGCATGGCGCGGTCGGTCTGAGCATGGAAACCGCGCTCGTCACCGCGGCCCCACGTCTCGGCGAGCGACGGCAGCAGGACGAGGCTCAGTGACGCGGCCAGCATCGACGCGGGGGTGGCCAGGTAGAGGGCGGCGGCGTACTGGCCCGCCGCCGCGTCGCCACCGACCAACCGGGCGGCGATCTGCGAGAGCTGCAGGAATCCCGTGCTGGCGAGCGACCCGATCACGCCCAGCGCCACGAACCCGTCGAGCTCGCGGCGTCGCTGCCGCGCCGGCCTGCCGGCGACCCCGTAGGGCCAACCGGCCACGGTGTAGGCGGCGTAGGCGAGGACGAGGGACAGGACGAGAGCGGGGCCGCGTACCCCGGCCAGCAGCAGGGCGGCGAGCGCCGCGAGCCCGAGGGCGACGCTCGTGACGTCCCACCCGATGGCGCGCGGCACCTGGCCGACTCCGAACTGGACGCCGCGGGTGAACGAGTAGCCGGAGTAGGCGACGGTCAGGGCGGCCACGCTCGCGGCCCCGGCCCACGATCCGCCGTCCAGGAGCAGCCAGACGGGCACGCTCACCGAGGCCAGCAGCGTCGTCGTCTCGACGGTCCGCCGCCGGAGATGGGCCGCGGTCGCGGAGACCTCCGCGCGGTCGGCGGCCCCACGCGCCCCGGCCAGGAACTTCGAGGCCGCGCTGCCCGTCGTCGTCGGCCAGAGCAGCGACAGGATCGTGGCCGTCGCGATGGCGGAGGCCAGCACACCGAGCTCCGCGCCGCCGGCGATCCGACCGACGAGGAATGCCGCAGCGAACCGCAGGAACCCCTGCGCGAGCAGGCCCACGGTGCTGAGCGCGCCGGCGCGGGCGAAGGAGGTACGGGTCGGGGCGTCGATCCGGACTGCTGTGAACATCCGGGCGAGGACGTGCGGAGGGTCGCCGGCGCTCATCGACGGGCCAGGACGTCGCGGTACACCTCGAGGACGGTGTCGACCGCCCGATCGACACCGTGCTCGTCGCGGACCCATTTCCTCGCGACCTCCGGGTCGTGCGACCCGTTCCCGTCGACGAGTGCGACGGCCGCGGCCACCGCATCCCCGACGCTCCCCCCGAGTACCGGCGGGGGCGCCGCGGCGTAGAGAGGCAGCGCAACCGGCACGACCAGCGGGCAACCGGCGGCGAGCGCCTCGAGCTCGCTACCGCCGAGCATCCCCGTCGCCTGGCCGACGACGACGTGGGCCCCGGCCAGCAGCCGGAGGTACGTCGCGTGGTCGCTGCGCGGGACGAGGCGAACCCCCAGCGCGGCAGCGTCGACCGCCTGCGGGCCCCAGTCCAGCCCGACGACATCGGCGCGGTCGCCGAGGCTGACGACGAGCTCGCGGGCGATGTCGAGCAGGGTGGAAGCGCCCTTCTCCGGGCCCCAGCGGGAGGCGAACACGACCTGCGGCTTCCCCGGCCCCGCAACCCAGTGCGCGATGTTGTGCGTGTCGACGGGCACCGGGAGGTAGACCGCGTCCGCGCGGTGTGGCAGCACGTGTTCGGCCAGGTCGGGGGTCGAGTAGAAGACCGCTTCGGCAGCGCGGAGCCCGGCACGGATGCTGCGGGTACGCGCCGGGTCGTACTGGGCGGTGCGGACGTCGCTCCCGTGACAGTGGAGGACGAACCGCCGCGAACCCCACCGGGAGTGGGTGAGCGTCGAGGCCGAATGGACGTGCACGACGTCGTGGCGGCGGGCCAGCACGCCCAGCCGGGCCACCCACGCCGCGCCGACGAGCGCCCGCCGGCCGCGGCCGGCGAGCCCCCGCCATTCCTGGTCCGCGGCGGCCCTCGGCAGAAGGTGCCACGGGTACCCGCGGCGGCGGCCCTCCGCGATCAGCCGCCGCGCCGTGAACGCCGCGTCGTTGACGTGCAGCACCGACGGCGGGGCGGCGGGGGCCGGGACCGGCATCACGGCAGGACCGTTCCCGGTGGCCGACCGGCG
>Ga0247713_1001414_pt1 | contig 11973 bp, 10 predicted proteins | sample 21E_NmetaG_FD_189936 | JGI IMG/M metagenome (GOLD analysis project Ga0247713, IMG submission 189936) | Soil microbial communities from hillslope of Landscape Evolution Observatory, University of Arizona, Oracle, AZ, United States - 2-1-E_N | ecosystem: Engineered > Artificial ecosystem >... | reverse complement strand
CCCTCCGTGCCGCACTCGCCCCCGCCCAGACCGACGCCATCTACTACGTCGTGATCGACAGGTCCGGCAAGCACGGGTTCGCAGCGACGAACGAGGAGTTCAACCGGCTCCGCCGCCAGTGCCCGCCGGAGCTGTGCGGCCGGCGATGACGCCGGGGTCCTCCACCCTTCTCTGCGCCGTCCTCGGGCACCCGGTCGCCCACTCCATCTCACCCGCGGTCCACAACGCGGCGTTGCAGCACCGAGGTCGAGACGCCGTGTACCTCGCCTTCGACGTCCGCCCCGGCGAGCTGGGTCGGGCGCTCGAGGGCTTGAAGGCGCTGGGGGCCGCCGGGGCGAACCTCACCGTCCCCCACAAGGTCGCGGCTCTCGATCTGGTCGATCGGGTGGATACGGACGCGAGGCGTATCGGGGCGGCCAACACCCTCGTGTTCGAAGGAGCGGGCCCGGTCGCCCACAACACGGATGTCCAGGGGGTCCTGTTCGCCGTTCGCGAGACGTGGCCGGACGCCCTCGGGGCTCCCTGGCTCGTCCTCGGAGCCGGAGGCGGGGGCCGGGCGGCCGCCTGGGCCGCGGCAGAGGCCGGGTCGCCCGTCCTGGTCACCAACCGGACGCGGGAGCGCGCCGCCGAGCTGGTCGGCGATCTGACCTCGTCCGGACACGGCGCGGAGCTGGTCGCATGGGAGGAGAGGACCGCACGCGCCGGATCCGTCGCGCTCGTCATCGACGCCACCTCCATGGGCATGGACGGGGGTCCTGGCCCCTTGGCGGAGCAGGACCTCGAGTCCGCGGCCGCGGGCGGATGCCTCGGCCTGATGGACATGTTCTACGCCCGGGGGGAGACCGAGCTCGTCCGGACGGCCCGCCGAGCCGGGCTCGTGGCGGCGGACGGAGTACAGATGCTGGTCGGACAGGCGGCCGCGTCCTACCGTCTGTGGTGGGAAGAGGAGGCGCCTGTGGATATCATGCGGGCGGCGGCGTCCGAGGCCCTGGGTCGGTCGACCGCCGATTCCCGGCCCCCGGGGCTGCCTCCCCTCCCTTGAGGCGCTCATGCACCTACCTCTCGAGCCGATTCTGAACCAGGCGGAACCGATGACGGAGACCGGTCCGACAGACTGAGACGGGGATCGATTGAGGAAGCGCAAGGCCCGCGACTACCTGGAGGACTTCGTCCGGTCCGGCCTGGTCACCGATGAGCAGCTCCAGATCGGGCTGAAGGAGGCCGAGCGGTCCGGCAAGTCCGCCCTGCGCGTCCTGATCGAGAAGGGTTTCCTCACCGACGACGACGTCCGGGTCACCGGGTTCCGCTGGCAGGGGTACGAGACGGTCGAGCTGGGTGAGGAGCAGATCGACACGTCCGTCGTGGCCATGCTCCCCGAGAGGCTCGCCCGCAGCTACTCGGCCCTCCCGCTGCGGCTCGAGGACAACGTCCTCGTGGTGGCCATGGCCGACCCGACCAACATCATCGCGGTCGACGACATCCGGACCATGACCGGACGGGAGGTCCGCGTCGTCATAGCCGCGAAGGCGGACATCGAAGAGGCGCTGGTCCGTCACCAGTCCCTGGACTCGGCGGTCGAGATGGCCAGCGAGCCCACCCCGGACGACGACGAGGATGGCGAACTCGCGGTCGAGGACGCCCCGATCGTCAAGCTCATCAACGAGATCCTGTCGCGGGGCGTCCAGATGAGGGCCTCCGACATCCACGTCGAGCCGCAGGAACGCGACGTCAGGATCCGCTACCGCATCGACGGCGTCCTGCACGAGATCACCAAGACCCAGAAGTCGATGCAGGCGAGCATGATCTCGCGCCTGAAGGTCATGGCCGACCTGAACATCGCCGAGAGGCGGGTGCCCCAGGACGGCCGGATCACCGCGAACATCGACGGAAAGCCGATAGACCTCCGCGTGGCCACCCTCCCCTCCGTATGGGGCGAGAAGGTCGTCCTGCGCATCCTGGATCGCGCGCAGTCGGTGCTCAGGCTCGAGGACCTGGGTTTCTCCGAGCAGGCCCAGAAGCGCTACGAGGAATCGTTCACCCGGCCCTACGGCGCGCTCCTGGTCACCGGACCGACGGGCTCGGGCAAGTCGACCACGCTCTACGCGACGCTCAACATCATCAACAAGACGGAGAGGAACACGATCACCGTCGAGGACCCCGTCGAGTACCGGCTCCCGGGGCTCACGCAGGTCCAGATCAACCCCAAGGCCGGTCTCACCTTCGCGGGGGCCCTCCGATCGATCCTGCGGTCCGATCCGGACACGGTCATGATCGGGGAGATCCGCGATCGGGAGACGGCGAACATCGCCATCGAGTCCGCCCTCACCGGACACCTGGTCCTGTCCACGCTGCACACTAACGACGCCCCGTCTGCGGCGACGCGTCTCGTCGAGATGGGGGTGGAGCCCTTCCTGGTCGCGTCCGCGCTCGACTGCGTCCTCGCTCAGCGGCTCGCCCGCCGCCTGTGCGAGAGGTGCAAGGAGGAGTACGTGCCCACCCCGGAGGCTCTCATCGAGCACCGGTTCCCATGGCGCGACGGGGAGCCGCTGCCGACCCTGCAACGCCCGGTGGGGTGCCAGCACTGCGCGAAGACGGGTTACCGCGGGCGGGTCGCGCTCATCGAGGTGATGATCGTCACCGAGGAGGTCGAGCGCCTGATAGTCGAGCATCGCCCTTCGGAGGACATCAAGAGGATGGCCGTGGAGCAGGGGATGAGGACCCTCCGCGAGGACGGCATGGACAAGGTGCGACTCGGGATCACCAGCATCGAAGAGATCCTCCGGGTCGTCGTCTAGGGAGACATCGGATGGCCAAGACAGGTAGAGAGTTGGCAACGAGCCAGGCGATGGCCGACACCCTCGTCGCCGAGAAGGTCCTCACCGCGAAGCAGGTGGAGCGGGTCCGCCAGCACGAAGCCGAGTCCGGGGCGGGCTTCGTGGCCGCGATGATCGCGAACGGCCTGGACACCCCGAAGGCCCTGGAGGTCGTGGCGCGGTTCGCAGGCGTCCCGTTCGTGGACGTCGCGAGCGCGGACCTCGACCCCGACGCCGTGCGGAACATCACGGCCGCCGTCGCGCGGCAGCACCGGGTGATCCCGGTCCGGTTCGAGGGGGACCGACTCGTCCTGGCCATGGCCGACCCGCAGGACCAGCCGGCCCTCGACGAAGTGGCGGCCTTCGTGGGCCTGGTCGTCGAGCCCGTCCTGGCATCGAAGGAGGCGATCGCCGAAGCGATCGACAGGGTCTTCGGTCCGGAACAGACCGACGGACCCGCGGCCTCCCGCGACGGAGAGGATGTCGCCGTGGGTCAGCGCCTGGGCGTCACGATCGACGAACCCGTCGTGGACATCCACGACCTCCTCGAGCAGGTGCTGCTCCGGGGTGCGTCCGACCTCCACCTGACCGGAGGGGTCCCGCCGGTCCTCCGCGTCCACGGCGACCTGGTGCACCTCGACGAGTACCCGGTGCTCTCGGCCGAGGATCTCCAGAAGCTCGTGTACGGGATGCTCACGCAGAAGCAGCGCGAGCGCATGGAGACCGACCTGGAGCTCGACTTCTCCTACTCCTTGCCAGGCAAGGCCCGGTACCGCGTGAACATCTACATGCAGCGCGGGGTATTCGGCGCCGCCTTCAGGCTCATCCCGTTCAGCATCAAGTCATTGGAGGAGCTCGGTCTGCCCCCGAAGCTCGCCGACTTCTCGCGCCTGCCCCGCGGGCTCGTCGTGGTCACGGGTCCCACCGGGTCGGGGAAGTCGACCACCCTGGCCTCCATCATCGACCTGATCAACCGCGAGCGTCCGGTGCACATCATGACCGTGGAGGACCCGATCGAGTTCCTCCACGCCCACAAGCGCGCGATCATCAACCAGCGTGAGGTGGGAGCGGACACCCACGGGTTCGCCCAGGCTCTCAAGCACGTCCTGCGTCAGGACCCCGACGTGATCCTGGTGGGGGAGATGCGCGACCTGGAGACGATCCAGATGGCCATCACGGCTGCCGAGACCGGACACCTCGTCTTCGGCACCCTGCACACCCAGGACGCCCCCCAGACCGTGGACAGGATCATCGACGTCTTCCCGCCGCATCAGCAGCAGCAGATCCGCGTCCAGCTCGCCGGTGCCCTTCAGGGCGTGGTCGCGCAGCAGCTGCTGCAGACGAGGGACGGGACATCACGCGTCGCGTCGATCGAGGTGCTCATCGCCACATCGGCGGTCCGCAACCTCATCCGGGAAGCCAAGACCCACCAGATCTACTCGCAGATGCAGGCGGGCGGCCAGCACGGGATGATCACGATGGACGACTCCCTCGCCGACCTCGTGAAGCGGGGCAAGATCACCTTCGCAGCCGGACTCGAGCGGTGCCACGACGCCGAGGAGTTCTCGCGCATGGCCGGCGGGTCGGCGGGGTCACCTGCCGCCTCGAGCCGCGCGCGCGTCATCGGATAGGGGGAGGCAGATGCCCGAGTTCCAGTACAAGGCACGAGACACCCAGGGCCGCTCCCGCACGGGGGTCCTGGAGGCGGACAACCAGGCGGTCGTCCTGGAACGCCTCCGGACGAGCCAGCTCATGCCCATCGAGATCAAGCAGAAGAAGGGCGCCAACCTCAGCGCGGACATCCGGATCCCCGGCATCACGGACCGGATCGCCCTCAAGGACGTGGCCGTCGGCTCCCGGCAGCTCTCGACCATGATCAACGCCGGGCTCCCGCTGCTTCGGGCACTCACCGTCATGACGGAGCAGACGGAGAACAAGGCCCTGGCCAAGACCTGGGATCAGGTGCGCCAGGACGTCCAGGTGGGAGCCTCCTTCTCGGCTGCGCTACAGAAGCACCCGAAGGCCTTCAACCAGCTCTACGTGGCCATGGTCAAGGCGGGAGAGACGGGCGGTGTCCTCGACAGCGTCCTGCTGCGTGTGGCGGACACCCTCGAGAAGCAGGTGGAGCTTCGCAACAAGGTGAAGTCGGCGATGACGTACCCCGTCATGGTCGCCATCCTCGTCTTCCTGATCCTGATGGCCATCCTCCTGTTCGTGGTCCCGACCTTCCAGGAGCTCTACGCCGGCCTCGGCGGGACGCTCCCGGTCCCGACCAGGATCCTCCTGTTCCTGAGCAAGGTCGTGCAGCGGTTCTTCGTGTTCGTGATCCTCGGGCTGGTGGGAGCCGGCTTCCTGTTCCGGCGATCGATCGCCACCGAGAAGGGTCGCGCGGTCTTCGACCGCGTCAAGCTCAAGATGCCGATCTTCGGGCAGCTCTTCCGCAAGGTCGCGATGTCCCGGTTCGCGCGCACCCTCGGCGTGCTGATGAAGTCGGGGGTGCCGGTCCTTCAGAGCATCGAGATCACCCAGGACACGGTCGGAAACAAGGTGGTCGCCGCGGCGCTGGGGGACGTCCAGACGTCGGTACGCGAAGGTGAGACGATCGCTGGACCGCTCTCCCGTCACCCGGTCTTCCCGCCGATGGTGGTCCAGATGCTGGCCGTGGGGGAGGAGACAGGTGCGGTCGACAACATGCTCGAGAAGGTCGCGGACTTCTACGACTCCGAGGTCGACGCGACGGTGCAATCGTTGACGTCGCTCATCGAGCCGCTGCTCATCGCGGTGCTGGGAGCGGTGGTCGGCGGGATCCTGATCTCGCTGTACCTGCCGATGTTCCAGCTCATCAACCTCATCCAGTAGGGGAGGTACCCTCCCCCGACTGGGTCGTTGCGCTCCCCCAACTTGGATGGTTAGCTCTATTGAGGGAAGAGGTAAGGGAGCCGATAGAACCAAAGGCGGCGCGAGCCGACCACACAGGGAAGGAGGTGCAAGAATGATCAACTTCTTCAACAAGCGTCTGAGGGACGAGGATCGCGGATTCACCCTGATCGAGCTGATGGTCGTTGTCCTTATCATCGCCATCTTGATCGCCATCGCCATCCCGACGTTCCTTGGCGCCAGGAAGCGGGCGCAGGACCGTGCTGCTCAGACGGCGCTGCGTTCGTCTCTGACGACGGCAAAGACCATCTACACGGACAGTGAGTCCTATTCGGGTCTTACCGAGCCGATGCTCCGTGGTGCGGAGCCGAGCCTTCGGTACACGGAACCCGGGGCTGGCGAAGTCAGCGACGACCCGAAGCTGGTCGCCTGGAATATCCCGGCCGTCACCGTTAGCGGACAAACCACGTATCCCGTGTTTACCGCCGCGGTTCGGAGCGAAACCGGGTTGTGCTGGATGATCTACGAGAACAGTGCGTCAGGTCCGACAACGTACGGAGTCAAGACGGGGTCCTGCACGCCCTCTGCGTCGGCACTGGCGGCGACGGACAAGTTCCCGCCCGCGCCATAGGTAATTGGATTGTTTTGAGGGAGGGGGTCCCCTGGCCCCCTCCCTTCTTCTTTCAGGTGCAAGCCTCCTTGAGATGTAGATGACCGCGATCAATTCGATTCCTGAAGTCGGCTGTCGGTACCGGCTCCCCCGACTCCTCCGCTAACCTGGCCGCGCCCGCCAGGGCTCTCGGATCATAGGGGAACCTCTCGAGGTGCCTATGTGTCCAGGTGCGGGCCGCACTCGGGTTCTTCAGCAGGATCTCGACGTTGGAGGCGGTAAGGCGCACACTTGGGTGCCAGGGATGCTGGGCGACCGCCGTCCGGACCGTCTCCCGGGCTTCATCCGCTGCCCCGGGCACGCCTGACCGGCCGTCGAGGGCCCTGTCGAGCGCGAGGGCGTCGAGGGCGCTCACCCGTCCCGGCTCGATCGTCGCCGCCAGCGCGAGGGCGCGGGGCGATCCGTACGTACGCGCGTACGACTCGAGGACCGAAGCGGTCATGCGCGCCGAGGCCAGACCGACCACGAGGACGCAGACGGCTCCGAGCCAACTCCAGCGGGGCGGCGTCCTGACAGGTCCTCGCCCGGTGGCGACGAAGCCGAGGAAGAGGAACCACAGAGGCGTGAGGATGACGCTCTGAGGCTGAAGGAGATGCGGGATGAGGAGAGCGCAGGCAACTGGCACCTCCCACGCCCGTTCCCGAGAGCGCGTCGAACGTGCGGCGACGAGCCCGAGGACCACGCAGAACGTGACCAGGCCCACGACACCCCCGGTGACGGCCGAGGCCACGAAGATGTTGTGAGGGTCATCGAGGGTGAAGGTGGCCAGGCTCGCGCCGGAGGGCCCGCCTGATGCTCCGGAGCGGTCTATGCAGCTCGTCCTCGCGCCTCGCAGATCGGTCACCGAGGCCGAGGTGAGGAAGGCCCCGCCCGTGTTCCCAGGTCCCCACCCGAGCAGGGGCCTGGCCGCGAGGGCCTTCAGCGAACCGCTCCAGTAGTAGAGCCTCTGTCTAGCGGACGACCCGTACTCGACCTCTGCCAGGCGTGCGGCGGGAGAGAGGCGCGTGTGGCCCTCCGCGGGAGCGGCGGCCCGCTCGACGAGGATCCAGCATGTGGCGGTGGTCACGATCACCGCACCAGCCACGACGACGGGTCTCCGCTGCCGGCTGGTCGCGAACAGGATCGCGAACCCTGCGGCGGCCGCGATCCATCCCGTCCGGTTCCCCGTGAACGAGAGCCCGGTCGACACCAGCGCCAGACGGGCGGCCCAAGACGCGGTCGGTCTGATGCCACCCGCCGCCACGAGCGCCGTTCCGAGTAGCGCACCCGTGAGGACAGGCTGTCCAAGGAGCGAACCCGAGCCGCCGAGCTCTTGAACCGCGCCCGCGGCCAGCACCTTCTCGACGACGGCCACGGCAGCCACGACGCAGGCAGTGTTCAAGAGCCAGACCGGGACCCGCTGGCGGACCGCACCGTGGACAGCGGTCCCGCAGACGATGAGTACGCCGCAAGACAGGATCGTGATGAGCCCTACACCGTTGCCATCAGGGGTCCCGAACGTGCTCATGAGGGGGTCGACCCCGGTCGCGGAGGCGGCGACCAGGGTGGCCACCCATAGGGCGACGGCGGCAGCGAGTCTCCGATCCACGTCAGTGGTCGAGAAGAACAGGAGGGCGGCGCCGCCCGCTACGACGAGCTGCTTGATGTCGGCGTACGGGGCCGTCGACGCGGGGAAGATCATCAACGGGGCGGCGCAGACGACTAGGAAGATCCCGACCACGGCGAGACGGGGGTCCCGACCGCCTGTCACGTTCGCTTCCGCGGACACGCCCTCCAGGATGCTCGAACTCCGCCGCCGAGGCGAAGGTTCCCCCGGGGGCGCGCACCTGCCAGGCTCGGGCATGATTCTGGACATGTACCTCGCCGAGACGGCTGCCGGGCTGCTCGGGCTCGCCATCGGGTCCTTCCTCAACGTCGTCGTCCACCGCGTCCCCCGGGGCGGCTCCCTCACGCAGCCGGGGTCGAGCTGTCCGAGCTGTGGGACCCGGCTCAAGCCCCTGGACAACGTGCCGGTGCTGTCCTGGCTGTGGCTGCGGGGGCGGTGCCGGACCTGCGGCGCGAGGATCTCCGCTCGGTACCCGCTGATAGAAGCGCTCACGGCTGTCCTGTTCGTGGTCGCGGTCCTCCGGTACGACGACCTGGAGGTGGCGGCCTTCGTCGCCGCGGCGAGCGCGGTCTTCGTCGCCCTGTCCTTCATCGACCTGGAGCACCGACGGGTACCGAACGTGATCGTCCTGCCGGCGGCGGCGGTCGCCCTGGTGTGGGTAGGAGCGGCATCTCTGCTGCGGGGGGACCCGACACTGATCGCCTGGTCGGTGGCCGGAGGCGTGGGTTTCTTCACGCTCATGTTGCTCATCGCGCTGATCTCCCCCGGGGGGATGGGGATGGGGGACGTGAAGCTGGCTCTGTTCATCGGCGTGGTCGCAGGGCGGTTCGGACCCGGCGCGGTGGCTGTGGCCGTGATGGCCGGCTTCTTCGTGGGCGGCCTGGTCGCCGTCGCCGTCCTGATCACTGGCCGCGGGGGGCGCAAGACCGCTGTTCCTTTCGCCCCGATGCTCTGCGTGGGCGCGATGATCGCGCTCTACCTGGGGAGGCCGCTGGTCAGTGCCTGGTTGGGCGTGTGACGCTCTGACCGGCATTGACACTATGCGTGGCCATTGTTACCGTGAACCCCCTTCGGGGGAAGTTGTTTCATGTGTGCCTACCGAGCCCTATGTTGACGCTGGGGTCCCGGCACATGGACGAGACGAGGTGACGTGATGGCGAGCAAGCCAGGTCCGGTGCTGGGGGAGCAGCTCTTGACGGTCTCGGAGGTCGCATCGGCGATGCGGGTGTCCAACATGACCGTCTACCGCCTGATCAAGTCGGGGCATCTGAGCGCGATCCGCGTCGGGAAGAACTACCGGATCCGCGAGACCGAGGTCGACCGCTACCTCAAGGAGCGAGTGGTCGGGGGGTAACGTCCTTGCTTTAGCCCCCCCGGGCAGGCACACAATACGTGCCGGATCAGACCAGTCTGCAGTGAGGAGCACCCTTGGCCCTGTTCGGGATCGGTCGCGTCCACATCGGGTTGGACGTCGGAACGAACGCGGTGCGTGCAGCCGAGATGAAGGGCGGCGACCGCAACGCGGTCGTCACCCGGTTCGGGCAGGTGCTGCTCCCACGGGGGGCCGTCCGCGACGGTGAGGTAGAGGACCCCGAGGCGGTGGGTCAGGCGCTGGCCACCCTCTGGAAGCGGGCGGGGTTCGGGTCCAAGACCGTCCGCGTCGGGATCGCCAACCGTCGAGTGGTCGTCCGGCTCATCGAGATGCCCTCGATGTCGCGCCAGGACCTCGAGGGCGCCATCCGATTCGAGGCGCAGGACTACATCCCGATCCCGCTGGATGACGCCGTCATGGACTTCGAGGTCGTGGACGAGTACACCGGAACGGACGGCGAGTCGCCACAGATGCGGGTCGTCGTCGTCGCCGCCGAGCGCGAGATGGTCGACCGGCTCCTAACCGCGCTGCGCATCGCGAAGCTCGAGCCCGAGGTCCTCGAGCTCAACGCCTACCCGCTGATCCGTGGACTCGGCAGCGTGGGGTCGGTGGCCCCCGAGGCCGAGGCCATCGTCGACGTGGGAGCAGGGGTGACGACCGTCGTCGTCCAGCAGGGCGGACGGATCCGCTTCGTCCGGATCCTCAACGTGGGCGGCGACGCGTTCACCCAGGCTCTCGTCTCGTCCATGCAGCTCGACTGGGAGGAGGCGGAGTCGCTGAAGCACCGGGCCTCCGCGGCGATGGCCGCGCGGATGGGGGAGACGCGCGACCAAGAGGAGGAGCCGCCTCCGGACGGAGGAGGCTACGGCGACGAAGAAACTCCTGCATCGGACATCGACGCGGACGAGCCCGGTTACGCCGACCCCCCAGGAGCCTTCGACGAGCGGTACGAAGAGCCGGCCACGCGGTACGAGGAGGAACCCGATCCCCCGACCGAGGATGACGCGTACGCGGAGGCGGAGATCGGCTCGGGTCCGGACATGGAGCGGGCCATAGGACTCCTGAGCACCCAGGTGGAGAGGTTCGTCGTCGAGGTGAGGAGCTCCCTCGACTTCTACACGGCCCAGGCGGACTCCATGCCGCTGAGGGCCGTGATCCTCACCGGAGGCGGGAGCCTCATGGGGGGGCTGCGGTCGCGGCTGGGCGCCGCCCTCAGGCTCGATGCCGAGCTGGGCCGGGTCTTCTCGAAGGTTCGGATGGGGAAGGTGCAGATGTCGCCGGACCAGATCGCGGGGGCCGAACCATTCCTAGGCGTCTCCGTCGGCCTGGCCCTCGGGGCCCTGGAGGACTGACGTGGCGAGGATCAACCTCCTCCCCCCCGAGATCAGGGCGCGGCAGCGTCAGCGCCGCCTCCTCACGATCGTCGGTGGTGTCGGCGCCGCCATCCTCGTCTTCCTGGCCGTCATCTACTTCATCCAGAGGGGGACGATCGGCGACGAGCAGCAGCGGCTCGAACAGCTCCAGGCGCAGCGGGGGCAGCTGGAGACGGAGGTCGCGGCGCTCCAGCAGTTCGGCGACCTCCAGCAGACGGTCGAGCAGAGGCGCTCCACGCTCGCGGTGGCCTTGACCAACGACATCGCCTGGTCGCGCTACCTCAACGACCTCTCGCTGATCATGCCCGACAACTCCTGGCTGGTGAACATGTCCCTCGCGTCCTCGCCCGGTCAGGCTCCCACGGGCGAGCAGTCCTTCGGGACGGTCACGTTCAGCGGCTTCGTGTTCGACTTCCCGGGCCTGGCGGGCTGGCTGACCCGCGTCGGGCAGCTGGACGGCCTAGCCTTCCTCTACCTCACCAACGGCACCCGCACCGAGATCGGCACGAACGACGTCGTCTCCTTCGCCTCGAACGCCTACGTCACCGCCCCTCTCCTCTCACAGCGATGCCAGGGGGCCGAGCGATGCCCCTGAGGACGCGGGCGATCCTGATCGGTGTGGGTTTCGTCGTGCTGACGATGCTGTGGTTCTTCTTCCTGTTCCGCCCGAACCAGGCTCGGATAGCCGAGCTCCGGACGGAGCAGCAGACGACCGAGCAGCAGATCGACCAGCTGCGGATCCGACTGGCCGAGCTCCAGCGTCTGCGCGACCAGGAGCCGATGCTGCGCGCGCAGCTGGCCCGTTTCACGGACGCGCTCCCGGAGGACCCAAGGCTCCCTGACTTCATCCTGCAGGTGGAGGAGCAGGCGAACCTGGCCGGGATCGAGTTCCTGTCGATCACACCCAGCCTCCCGGCTCCCTACGCGGGTGCCGGGGATCCCGCGGCCGTACCGCCCGCGGCTCCCGCCGGCGGCGGCGAGCTTCAAGCGATCTCCGTGAGCATCTCGACGACCGGCACCTATTTCGAGCTGCTCGACTTCATACTCCGCCTGGAGCGGCAGATCCCCCGCGCCGTGCGGCTGAACAACTTCGCGTTGGCTCCCACGGGAGAGACCGCCCGGGGTCAGTCGCCCACCCTTCAGGTGACGTTCGACATGCAGATGTTCCTGCTGTCTCCGGTCCCGGTCGCTCCGGGCGCCGCCCCCCAACCGCCCACGACCGAGGCCCCCGCGTCCACCGAGGCGCCACCGCCCACAGAGAC
>Ga0247713_1001413_pt1 | contig 11973 bp, 9 predicted proteins | sample 21E_NmetaG_FD_189936 | JGI IMG/M metagenome (GOLD analysis project Ga0247713, IMG submission 189936) | Soil microbial communities from hillslope of Landscape Evolution Observatory, University of Arizona, Oracle, AZ, United States - 2-1-E_N | ecosystem: Engineered > Artificial ecosystem > Mesocosm... | reverse complement strand
GGCGGGACGGAGACGGACCGGCGATCGCCTTCCCCGCACCGGTCCCCGGAGAACCGGAGGAGCTCGCGGGTCTCCCGGGCCCTCCGCCGTTCGACGGCTGTCTCGTCGAGCCGCTTCCGCTCGACGGCGGCTTGGACCCGTCGCCTCCGCTCGAGGGGGGCTTCGTGGACCCCCCGCCGCCCTTCGAGGGTGGCTGCGATGACCCGCCTCCGCTCGACGGTGGCTTCGTGGACCCCCCACCTCCGCTCGAGGGGGGCTGCGATGACCCGCCTCCGCTCGAGGGCGGCTTCGTGGAGCCCCCGCCGCCGGTCGACGGAGGCTGCACCGTCCCGCCGCCCGACCGCGGTGGCGCGGATGCGCCTCCGCTCGCGGACCCGAGCGCTAGCGGGGCGGTCCGGGAGCTCGGCTGGACGGCACCGCCCGCACCGGAGGGTGACGGGCGGGAGGAGGTCCGGCGCGCCACCACCTCGCGGTTCAGCCTCTCGACGTGCTCGATGAGACGCTCCACGTCGGCCAGGATGCTGCACTCGGCTCCCGCCACCGCGCAACCGGACACCGCGTCCCCGGCCGAAGCCGCGATCGACGACCTGGGAGCCGGATGGGGCGGGGGCGGACGGTCCTTCGCCAGGCGCAGCAGCCCGGCCCGTAGGTCCGCTGCCACCCGCGGCATCCCCTCGCCTCCGGTCCGGACCCCGACCGCCCGTTCGCAGTCGGCACCCTGTTGGGTCTGGTCCGCCGCACCGCGTATCCGCTCGAGCAGCTCCCGGCCCGGCCACTCCCCGACCTCGAGGCGGCGGAGCCGGTGGGGGTCGTCCGCGCATGTCGCGAGGCGCCACGTGGCTTGGTCGTCCTGGTTGAAGGAGACCGCGAACCTCTCCCTCACCGCGCGGTCGAGGATGCGCGACGTCTCGCGTCCGCTCTGCCGGTCGTCGTACCGTCCGCCGTACGCCCCGAACGGGAAGGCGAACGCGACGGGGGGACGCCCGGCCCGCTCCGTGATGGTCTGGATCGAGACGGAGAGGTCGGACCGGACGCGCTGCGCGTAGCCCTCGACCGTCTCCCCCTCCCCCACAGACGTCAGGGCGGGCAGGGACCGGCCCCCGGTCGTGGAATGCTCGCGGTGCAGATCGGTCGTGTGCGACTGGATGTCCCAGCGCCGCGAGGCGGCGTACGCGGCGAGCTCCTCCCAGGACGAGTAGTAGATCCCGGGTTCGTCCGCCGCCTTCGAGATGGCGAACATGGTGGCCCGCATCCCGAGCTCGGACAGGACGATGTCCCCGTACAGCAGGGCGTCGGTCCGGCCGTCGTCGAAGCTGACCATGACGGCACGGGGTGGGAGCCGGTAGAGCCCGACGGACCAGAGCGCGACCTCCTCGGCCGTCACCGTGTTCATCCCGGCCGCCGCCAGGGTGGACATCTGGTCGACGAAAGCCTGCGGGGAGACGGTGGTCGGCGAAGGACGGGTCCCGACCCCGTGGTAGACGAGGAGCGCGACCGGGCCCTCGTAGGTGGGGGCGTTATGCCGCGCCCAGGCCGTCTCCCGCTCGTCGAGCCCCCCGACCGTGGGTGGCGCGATCGAGGTGGCAGCCTTCGCCCACAGGATCGCTCCCTCGTCGGTGCCGTGGAAGTACGCGCCGAAGGGCAGGGTGGACATCGGGAGCATGAGGAGCCCGGCCACGGCCTGACGGGTCCAGCTGCGGACCCGAGGATGGGCGACGGCCACCCTCGCGGAGGTCCTCGCGGGGCCGTCGGGCTGGGCCGGGAGCACGGTCATCCGGTCGGGGTCGATCCGGTCGTGGTGCACGCTCGAGGCGCGGGTGCCCCATCGGTTGTCCCGCATGGTGAACATCGCCCAGTAGGTCTGGAAGACGAGCACGGTCATGTAGATGGCCACGAAGCTGAGTCCGTGGTGCCACAGGCCGCTGCGGCGCCGGACCGCGTAGTACAGCGAGTACAGGAGCGCCATCGCGTACGTCCCGATCAGGTAGAACCACAGGCCGGTCGTCTGACCCGAGACGACCCGCGCCGCCACCGCCCGGACGACGACGAAGGGCGCCACGAGGGGGAAGGCGATGGATGCGTACGTCATGAGCGCGGCGACCGGGTGCTTGCGCCAGAAGTACCGGCAGACGGTCAAGGACTCCCGCAGCCACGACTTCTTCCAACGCAGCTGCTGGCGGAGGAAAACCCGCAGCGACTCCGGGACGGTCGTCCGCGAGAGCGCTGACGCCTGGTAGACCACCCGCCAGGCCTGCAGGACCCGGTTCGTCAGCGCCCGGTCGTCGCCGAAGGTCGCCGGTCTCCCGAGGAAGCTCTGGAACTCCCAGTCGTCGAGACCCGGGAGGATCGCCGCCCGCCGGTAGGCCGAGCAGCACCCGGACGCGCAGGTGACGCTGCCCCCCAGCAGGGACTCGGTCCCCTTGATCACCCGGAACGCTGCGTAGTACCGCACCTGCTGCATCTTGGTCAGCCAGTTCGTCATCGAGTTCGCCACGTCCGCGTGTCCGACGACCGCGCCGACGTCATCCCGACTGAACGGCTGCACGATGTGGATCACCGCGTCCGGCTCCAGGAACGAGTCGGAGTCGACGAAGACGATGATGTCCCCGGAGGACCGCCTGATCCCCTCGGCCATCGCGCTGCGCTTGCCGTGGTTGCGCCCGAGGTCGACCGCCCCCAGTTCCGGGCGCCCGGCCTTGACCTCGCAGATCACGTCCCAGGTCCTGTCGCTGGACCCGTCGTTCACGACCACGACCTCGAGGAGCTCGGGCGGGTAGTCGACGTCGAGGCAGGAGCGGATCGTCTCGGCGATCCCGTCCTGCTCGTTGAAGGCGGGGATCACGATGGAGACCGTGGGCCGGTACCCCACGTCGGGGACGGGGCGGTAGAAGAGCGAGAAGGCGAACCGGGCCAGGATGTAGACGACCACGGCGACCGAGTAGCCGGCGAAGAGGGGATCGTGGACGACCCCGTGGACGGTGAGGTCCTTCGTCAGCCAGACGAACCCGAGGATGGCGGCCGAGTACGCGAGCAGGATCGGGTGCACCCACCGCCCCCAGCGCGCGCGCGAGTCGCTCTCCTCTACCTTGTGTCTCATCCCATCCCCCGTCTGGTGGCCGCGTCTCCCCCAAAGGTCGGCGCGGTGCACCGGGCCCCCGATGGCCCGGACGGGTGGTCGTGGGACTAGTCAGCGCAGCTGCGCAGCGTGCAGGGTCCGGACGGCCTCCGCCACGGTCGCCCGCACCTCGTCCGCCTCGGCGTCCGTGAGGGTGCGGTCCGCCGCGCGCAGGACGATCCGGTAGGTGAGGGCCCGGCTCCCGGACGGGACGGGCTCCCCGGTGTAGACATCGCGCAGCGCGACGCGCTCGAGGGCCGGACCGGCGGCGGCCCGGATGGTCGCCTCGACCGCCGCGGAGGGTACGTGCTCGTCGAGGACGAACGTGATGTCGCGTCGGACGGCGGGCATCCGCGGGAGGTCGACGACGGACAGGGCCGCCGGCGCGGCCGCGATGAGCGGCTCGAGCTCGATCTCGGCGACGGCCGGGGTGCCCTCCAGGTCGAAGGCGCGGGCGACGCTCGGTCGGAGCGCGCCGAACCTGCCGACCACGGCGCCGTCCAACGAGATCGTCGCCGACCGTCCGGGGTGGAGCGGCATCTCGTCGCACGGACCGGTCGTCCAGGCCGTGACGCCCAGCTCCGCGAGCAGGACCTCGAGGATCCCCTTCACGTCGAGCTCGTCCGCGGGGCGGGCCGTCTCGTGCCAGGCCCCCGACGAGGCGTCCCCGGCCACGAGCAGACCGAGCCGCAGCGACTCCGGAGGCAGCGGCGAGTCGGCGTCGGCCCAGGCTGAGAAGACCTGACCGATCTCGTAGGCGGCGAGGTCACGCAGGCCGCGGGCCGTGTTCCGCTGGCCCCACCTGAGCATCCCGGGGATCAGGCTCGGGCGCAGGGCCTCCTGGTCGACGGAGAGGGGGTTGGAGACACGGAGGGGCTCTCCCCTCTCTCCCGACGCGGCCAGGTCGTCGTCGGAGACGAACGACGTGAGCACGACCTCGGTGAGCCCGGCTCCCAGGAGGACGTCACGCACGCGCCTCCTCAGGGTCTGCGCGGGGGTGAGGAAGCCGCGGGCGCCCGTGGGCACGCGCATCGGCACCGCGTCGTACCCGTGGAGGCGGGCGATCTCCTCTATCAGGTCGATCTCGCGCGTGAGGTCGGGGCGCCATGACGGCGGGAGCACCTCGGCCCGGTCCTCGTGGGGTCGCACGTCGCATCCGAGACCGGCGAGGAGGCGGTCCGTCTCCGCGGCCTCGACCCCGATCCCGATGAGGGCGTCCGCGCGGGCGCGACGGAGCGTGATCGTCTCCCGGGGCGGGACGGATCCGACGTCGACCTGTCCCTGGGCGACGGTGCCCTGGGCCCACAGCCTCATGAGCTCGGCGCAGAGGGCGGCTGCCCCCGGGACCGCCCCCGGGTCGGCCCCGCGTTCGAAGCGCCTGGAGGCCTCGGTGACGAGCCCGTGCCTGCGGGCGGTACGTGCGATGACGGCCGGCGTGAAGTGCGCCGACTCTATGAGCACGCGCGAGGTGGTGGACGAGACCTCGCTGGACGCCCCGCCCATGACCCCGGCGAGCGCCTGGGGGGCGGAGGCGTCCGCGATCACCAGGTCGTCGGGCGCGAGGTCACGGTCCACACCGTCGAGCGTGGCCATCCGTTCGCCCGCGCGGGCCCACCTGACCACGATGCGCTCCTCCACCAGCCGGTCGAGGTCGAAGGCGTGCAGGGGCTGGCCGGTGAGGAGCAGGACGTAGTTCGTCGCGTCGACCAGGTTCCCGAGCGGACGCATCCCGCAGGCGGCGATGCGGCGCTGGACGGCGAGCGGGCTCTGGTCGTACACGACCCCCTCCACGACCATCGCCAGGTACCGGGGACACCCCTCGGGGGCCTCGATGTCCACACGCGTCAGCGTGGCCACGTCCGGACCGTCCGCCTGGTGGGAGGCCGCCTCCGGACGAACGGACCCGCCGAACAGGACCGCCACCTCCCTCGCCACCCCGAATACGGACAGCAGGTCCGGCCGGTTCGGCGTGATCTCGAGCTCGAGGATCTCATCGCGCAGCCCGAGCATCTCCGGCACGTCGGCTCCCACCGGGGCATCGGGACCGAGGACGAGGATCCCCCCGTGGTCGTCGGAGACGCCGAGCTCCTTCGCGGAGCAGAGCATCCCCTGTGACTCGAGCCCGCCGGGCATCGGACGGACGGAGATCGGCACGTCGAGCGTGGTCACCCTGGCTCCCGGGAGCGCGACCGGGACCCGGTCGCCCACCGAGAAGTTCTTGGCTCCGGCGACGATCTGATACCGCCCTCGGGGACCCGCGTCGACCTCGGCCACGCACAGCTTCTCCGAGACCTCGACGTCGCGGACGGACAGGACGTCTCCCACGTATATGCCGGAGACGTCCTCCCCCATCCGCTCGATCCGCTCCACGCCCACGCCGGCCAAGGCGAGGCGTTCAGCCAGGACATCGGTCGCCACGTCCACGTCGACGAGCTCACGCAGCCAGGAGACGGGGACGCGCATCAGCGCACCAGCGGGAGGCCGCGGAACTGGTCGAGGAACTGCTGGGGGGACTCCAGGAACAGGCGGATGTCGGTGATGCCGTAGCGGATCATCGCCACCCGCTCGATCCCCATCCCGAACGCGAAGCCGGTGTACCGTTCCGGGTCGATGCCGACGGCCTCGAAGACGGCCGGGTCGACCATCCCCGCACCGCCGATCTCCAACCAGCCCGATGCGCACTGGCTGCACCCGGCCCCCCCGCAGAGGTGGCAGGAGACCTCGAGCTGGGCGGACGGCTCGGTGAACGGGAAGAAGGTCGGGACGAGACGGATCCTGGTTCCCGACCCGAAGGCTCCCTGCGCGAAGGCGTCGAGGGTCCCGGTGAGGTCGGCCATCGACAGGCCCTCGTCGACGGCGAGAGCCTCTATCTGGTGGAACACGGGTGAGTGCGTCGCGTCGGTCTCGTCGCGCCGGTAGGCGCGTCCGGGCGCTACGACGTAGATGGGCGGTTGACGCGTCTCCATCGTCCGGATCTGGACGGGGGACGTGTGGGTTCGAAGGAGCGCCGACCGGGCCGCGAGCGGATCCACGACGTAGAAGCTGTCCATATCCGTGCGGGTCGGGTGGTCGGCCGGGATGTTCAGCGCCTCGAAGTTGTTCCACTCCGTCTCGACCTCGGGGCCCTCGGCGATCTCGTAGCCGAGGCCGACGAACACGTCCTCGAGCGAGCGGACGACCTCGACCAGCGGATGCGGTGCGCCCCGCCGCGGCCGGCGGCCGGGCAAGGTCAGGTCGACCCGGTCGGTGGCGAGCAGCTCGGCCTCCGCCTCCCGCTCGAGCTCGACGCCGCGGGCGCGCACCAGATCCTCGAGACCCGCGCGGATCGCGGTCAGCGCCGGTCCGACCAGGCGCTTCTCCTCGATCGGGAGGTCTTTCATCGTGCGGCCGATCTGGACGAGCCGCGCCTTGCGGCCGAGGTACCGCACGCGCGCCTCCTCGAGGGCGCCCGGGTCGGCGGCGGACCCGATCGCCGCGGCGGCCTCGTCCCGGATCGCCTCGAGCTCGGAGACCACCGAGCTCACGTCGGACCCTCCACCGGAAGGGTGAAGGTGAAGGTGGACCCGGCTCCCGGCTCCGAGGTGGCCACGAGCTCGCCGCCGTGGCTCTCGATCAGCCGACGGGAGATGTACAGGCCCAGTCCGGTGCCGGTCGGGCTCCCGGCCCGGTCGCGCCGGTAGAACTTCCGGAACAGCCTGGACAGGTGGACGGCCGGGATCCCTTCCCCCTCGTCGGACACCGAGACCGACACGCCGTTCGACGAAGCCCGCGTCCGGACCGTCACCCGCCCCCCGTCCGTGTACTTCAGGGCGTTCTCGACCAGGTTGGTGACCACCTGCTCCACCTTGTCCGGGTCGGCCTGGACGCTCGGGACGTCGGGGTCCCCCTCGGTCTCCAGGCTGTGCTCGCCCGACCGGTCCCGCATGCGCTCGGTCACCTTCGTCACGAGCGCCGGGACGTCCACCGCCTGGAGGTTGAGCTTGAGCCGGCCGCTCTCGAGCCGGGAGACGTCGAGGAGCTCGTCGATGAGCCTCTTCACCCGGTCGGCGTCCTCGTTCACCGCGGCCAGCATCTCCCTCTTGGCTGTGTCGTCGAAGAGGTCCCAACGCTTCAGGAGGGTCTGGGTGAACCCCTTCACCGAGGTGAGCGGCGAGCGGATCTCGTGGGAGACGGTCGAGATCAGCTCGACCGTCCGCAGGTCCATCCCCCGGCGGGCGCGAGCGCTCCGCATGGTGAGCACGACCCGCTCCACGGTGCCGTCCGGCGCCTTCTGGTAGGCGGCCAGCAGCGACACCGGGAGGTACCCTCCGCTGCGCGCCAGTTCGTAGTCGCCTTCAGGGATGCCCCGACTGATGGGCGACCGGCGGCCGAGAGGCAGACACTCGTCGAGCCTGCGGCCGGAGGAGTCGCGGAGGACGAAGACCTCCCCGGAGGGGCGTCCCAACGCCTTCTCGGCCGACGTGCTTAGGAGACCCTCCGCGGCCCGGTTCAGGTACTCGATGCGCGGTCCGGGGCCGAGGACGACGACCGCGTCCGGGAGGATGTCGAGAACGTCGGACGCGGACGCCATCGGCGTCACTCCCCGGTCGTCCCCGCCTCCAGACCCGACTTCGCTACCGCGACGAGCGCCGCGAAAGCCTCAGGGTCGCGCACGGCGAGGTCCGCCAGGATCTTGCGGTCGACCTCCACCTCGGCGGAGCGCAGGCCCGCGATGAAGCGGCTGTACGACATGCCGTGCTCACGCACGGCGGCGTTGATCCGCGTGATCCACAGCCGTCGCAGGTCGCGCTTGCGGTTGCGGCGGTCGCGGTAGGCGTACGCCAGCGAGTGCATGACCTGCTCCTTGGCCGCCTTGTAGTGGCGGCCGCGGGAGCCGTAGTAGCCCTTCGCCTGACCGAGGACGTTACGGACCTTGTTGCGATGGGCAGCACCCGACTTCGCGCGCGGCATCGAGGCTCAACTCCTTTCCGCGGATCGGGCTCGGTGCTACTTACCGAGCATCTTCCGAACCTGCTGGGCATCGCCCTCGGGCAGGTTCTCGGTCCCCTTGAGGCGGACCTGACGCGAGGCGCTCTTCGACTTCATGAGGTGGGCTCCCCACGCCTTGCGGTGCCGGACCTTCCCGGTGCGCGTGATGCGGAACCGCTTGGCGGCTCCCTTATTCGGCTTCATCTTCGGCATCGGTACCTCCCGGCTTACCCGTCTCCTTGCGGGTGCGGACCGGCGCCAGCATCATCGTCATGTTCCTCCCGTCGAGCTTGGGGTACGCCTCGACGGTCGCGATGTCGCTCAGCTCCTCGGTCAGCCTCCGCAGGATCCTCTCGCCTAGCTCCGTGTGGGCCATCTCGCGTCCCCGGAACCAGACGGTCACCTTCACCCTGTTCCCGGAGCCCAGGAAACGCTCTATATGGCCCTTCTTGGTCTCGTAGTCGTGGACGCCGATCTTCGGTCGGAACTTGATCTCCTTGACCGTGATCGACGCCTGCTTCTTCCGCGCCTCCTTGGCCCGGATCGACTCCTGGTACTTGAACTTCCCGTAGTCGAGGATGCGGCAGACGGGCGGGTCGGCCATCGGCGCCACCTCGACGAGATCCATGTCGTGGTCGCGCGCCCTGGCCAACGCGTCGGGGGTGCGCATGATCCCCAGCTGGTCCCCCTCCGGGCCGATCACCCTGACCTCGTTCGCGCGGATGCGCTCGTTGATCCGGTGCTCGGGTCCGCTACTGCTGCGCCGATCCTGCCGTATGCCGCATCACTCCTCGGTGTTCCGGACAAAACGAAAGCGGACCACGCAGGGTCCGCTCAGACGGGATGCCCCGTCTCGTCGAACCCCCGGACCATCCACTGGTGGAGGTGAGGGGCACGGGCCCCTGCTTGGCCGCGGCCAGTCTACCCCAACCACCCGCCGGGAGGGAGGACCCCCGGCTCCCGACCGCCGGGCGGCCTACGGCACGATCTTCGACAGCGGGAGCTCGATGATGTCGGTCGCCCCCGCTCCCTTGAGCTCCGGGATGAGGAGGTTGATCCGGTGCTTGTCCACGACCGTCTCCACGGCGTAGGACGTTCCGTCCGCGAGCTTGGACACGGTCGGCGCCTTCATCGACGGGAGGATCCGAAGGACGTCGTCGAGCTGGCCGTCCGCGACGTTCAGCTTCACCAGCACCCTCCCCCGCGCCCGGACCGCTCCGTCCAGCAGGATGCGGAGCTCGTCCACGGCCCGTCGACTCCCGGCGTCCTCCATCGTCTTGCGGTTGGCGATCAGCACCGTCCACGACTCCATCAGCGTGTCGATGATCCGCAGACCGTTGCGGTGCAGCGTCGAGCCCGTCTCGGTTATCTCGACGATGGCGTCCACGATGTCGGGCACCTTGGCCTCGGTGGCTCCGTAGGACAGGACCACCCGGGCCGGGATACCGAGTCGATCGAAGTACCGCTGCGTGATCCCCGGGTACTCCGTCGACACGGTCAAGTCGGGCGGCAGCTCGTCGGGCTTCTCGATCCCGGACGTGGCCGAGACCGCCAGCACGAGACGGATGGGTCGGGGCGTGGCCTTGGAGTAATGAAGCTCGGCCACCTCGACCACGTCGCACTCCCGCTCGGCCACCCAGTCCTGGCCGGTTATCCCGAGGTCGAAACGGCCCTCCTCGACGTAGACCGGGATCTCCTGGGGACGCAGGATCGACACCTCGCTCACACGCGGGTCGTCGATCGACCCCGAGTAGCCGCGCTCGGACGCCCGCAGGACCGGGAGGTCGGCCGCCTCGAACAGGTCGAGCGTGGCCCGTTCGAGCGAACCCTTCGGGAGGACCAGGCGCAGCATCAGGCCTCGCCCTTCTCCACGCGGGAGACGAGCGTGGCGGTCTCGATCGCGGCCACGGCGGCATCCCATCCCGCGTTGCCGACCTTGCCCCCTGCCCTCTGAAGCGCCTGTTCCAGGGTCTCGGTGGCCAGGACGCCGAACAGGACCGGGACGCCGCTGTCGGTGGCCACCTGTCCGAGGCCGCGGCTCGCCTCCTGGGCGACCAGGTCGAAGTGGACGGTCTCCCCCCGGATGACGCAGCCGAGGGCCACGACTGCGTCGTAGCGTCCGGACATCGCCATCGCCCGCGCCGCGACCGGCAGCTCCCGGGAGCCGGGCACCTCCGCCCAGTCCACGCTACCCACGCCGTGGCGCTCCAGCGCCTCGCGGCACCCTTCGGCCAGCCTGCTCGTCACCAGGTCGTTGAACCGGGCCACCACCACGCCTACGCGGAGTGCGGTCCCGTCGAAGCTGCCCTTGATCTGCATATCAGTCCTCCAGGTCGAGGATGTGTCCGAGCTGGTCCCGCTTCGCACGGAGGTACGCGATGTTCTCGTCCGTAGGCGCGGTCTGGAGAGGGATCCGTTCCACGATGCTGAGCCCGTATCCGTCCATGCCGGCCCGCTTGGCCGGGTTGTTCGTCATGTATCGCATCGTGGTGATCCCGAGGTCCACCAGGATCTGCGCGCCGATCCCGTAGTCGCGCAGGTCCGGGGGGAAGCCGAGGTGCTCGTTGGCCTCGACCGTGTCCATCCCCTCGTCCTGCAGTTCGTAGGCCTCCAGCTTGTGCCGCAGCCCGATGCCTCTTCCCTCGTGGCCGCGGATGTAGACGAGCACCCCCTCCCCCACCTCCCCGATCTTCTGGAGGGCCAGGCGGAGCTGCGACCCGCAGTCGCATCGCAGCGACCCGATGACGTCCCCGGTGAAGCACTCCGAGTGCACCCGGACCAGGACGTCCTCCTTGCCTCCCGGCTCCCCCATCACGAACGCGACGTGCGTGCGCCCGTCGACGATCGACTCGTAGGCGACCGAGCGGAAGGTCCCGTAGGGGGTGGGGATGGTGGTCTTCGCGACGGGCTTCACGAGCTTCTCGGACCGGCCCCGGTAGGCGATCAGCTGCGCGATGGAGATGATGGGGAGGTCGTGCTCCTCCGCCATGCGCTCGAGGTCGGGGAGGCGCGCGGTCGTCCCGTCCTCGTTGAGGACCTCGCATATGACCGCGCAGGGCGCGAGACCCGCCAGCCGGGCCAGGTCGACGGCCGCCTCCGTATGTCCGGCCCGCCGCAGGACCCCGCCCTCGCGCGAGCGCAGGGGGAAGACGTGTCCGGGACGGATGAAATCGCCTGGTTTCGCGTCGGGCTCGACGATCTTGCGGATCGTGACCGCGCGCTCGTGGGCGGAGATCCCCGTGGTCACGCTCCGGTGATCGATGGAGACGGTGAACGCCGTCTCGTGCGACGAGGTGTTCGTGGCCACCATCGGCTCGATGTGCAGCTCGTCCAGGCGCGCCGGGTCGCAAGGCATGCAGACGAGGCCGCGCCCGTGGCGGAGCATGAAGTTGATCGCCTCCGGCGTGACCAGCTCGGCGGCCATGGTCAGGTCGCCCTCGTTCTCGCGATCCTCGTCGTCGACGACGATCAGGATCTCGCCGCGCCGTATGCGCTCGATAGCTTCCGGTACCTCGATGAATCCCATCTCTCTCTCTCCTCACAGGTAGCCTGCGTCGTCGGCCTGGAGGGCCGCCTCCGCGTACGGCTGGACCAGCTTCTCCACGTACTTGGCCAGGACATCGACCTCGACGTTCACCCGGCTCCCCTCCTCCAGGCGGCCGAGGGTGGTCGCTCGAAGCGTGTGGGGGACGAGGGCGACCTCGAACGAGGACAGCTCCGCGCGCGTGACGGTGAGGCTGACCCCGTCGACGGTCACGCTCCCCTTCTCGACCAGGTAGCGCCCGAGCGAGGGGGGGACCTCGAACGCGACCTCGCGTCCACCGGAGGCCTCACGCACCGACCCGACGCGCCCCACCCCGTCCACATGACCCTGGACGACGTGTCCCCCC
>Ga0247713_1001411_pt1 | contig 11978 bp, 13 predicted proteins | sample 21E_NmetaG_FD_189936 | JGI IMG/M metagenome (GOLD analysis project Ga0247713, IMG submission 189936) | Soil microbial communities from hillslope of Landscape Evolution Observatory, University of Arizona, Oracle, AZ, United States - 2-1-E_N | ecosystem: Engineered > Artificial ecosystem >... | reverse complement strand
CTGACCCTCGATCCGGCACCGCCGACGGCGAGCGCCGGACCCAGCGCCGTCGAGGAGCCGTCGCAGTACGCGCTCATCCCGGGTGACGCCTGGCCGTACCGAGGCGAGAGCGTGCTGAAGCAGCCGGTAGAGACGGCGATGACCGGAGCGTGGGCCAGGCGCCACGGCCTGGCCGAGCACGAGGTCGAGCTGACGCTGCTGTACGGCCAGGACCACACCGGTCCGGCGACCGTGATCTTCGTCGCGCAGACACCCGACCTGCCTCCGCACTGGGGCGTGGCGGAGGCCGGTGAGACGAGGCTGAGCTTCCTCGTGGACGTCCCTCTCGAAGAGGGGACCACGACGCTGCAGGCCGTGGTGCCGGGGTTCGACTCGCCTGTCCTGCTCGTCCTGGCCTCGCCTGAGCTGGGTGCAGTCTCCTACTGCCCGGTCGGCCCGGGTTCGTGCGTCGAGCACGGCGACGACGGCTTCATGCAGACCCCGCTCGACGGTGACAGCGACATCGACACCGTGCGGGTGCTCGACCGCGGCGGCGCCGTCGTGTTCGAGGGGCCGGCGGCCGACCCGCAGCCCAGCGGCTGGCCGGAGCGGCCGACCGTCGGGGCCGGCGACGAGGTGCCGCCCCCGTCCAATGTCGTGGACTGGCCGGCCCGGGGCGGTGCGGCACCCGAGCTGGTCGAGGCCGCCCTCACCGGCTACGCGGAGGAGATCGCCGTCAGCCGCGACGAGGTGGGCTCGCGGCTGCTCTACGGCTACCAGCCGCCCGGGCGCGACCGTGGGTACCTGCTCCTGCAGGTCTGGGCCGGTGGCGACGCGCAGACGCTGGGCGTCGAGTTCGACGGGCGCAGCGGAGACCTCACCGCGACCGCTCTGAGCGGGGTCGCCCCCGTCGGCGCGCAGGCGCTGGCGGTGCTCCTGCCCGGGGGCGCCGGGGGCGTCGGGCAGCTGCTGGTGGTGCCCGCGCCGACGGCCGGGCAGGTGCTCTACGCCCCGAGCGCCGACGGGGAGGCGCGTCCGGTGGCCGACCAGGGTACGGGGGCGGCGGTGCTCGTCGCCCGGCCCGCCGAGGCGAAGGACGACCGCCTGCTCGTGCTCGACGGCGACGGCGACCTCGACCGGCCGCTCTACGAGGGCACCGTCGAGGAGCTGCTCGCGAGGTCGCGCTGAGTCTGCTGCGCGGCGTCGCACCGCGCGGTCCGTGGAGGTGCGGGGCGAGCGTCCGTAGGCTGCGGGGATGGCCGTCCACCTCACCCGCATCTACACCAGGACCGGCGACGACGGGACGACCGCGCTGGGCGACATGAGCCGCGTCCGCAAGACCGACCCGCGGCTCACGGCTTACGCCGACGTCGACGAGACCAACAGCGCGCTCGGCGTCGTGCTCGCCCTCGGCTCGCCGCCGGACGACGTCGCCGTGGTGCTGCGGGAGGTGCAGAACGACCTGTTCGACGTCGGCGCCGACCTGTGCACGCCCGTCGTCGCCGAGCCGGAGTACCCGCCGCTGCGGGTGACGCCGGAGTACACCGCCCGGCTCGAAGCGCACTGCGACGCCTTCAACGCCCGCCTGGACAAGCTGAGCAGCTTCATCCTGCCCGGAGGCACCCCGGCCGCGGCGTTGCTGCACGTGGCCCGCACGGTCAGCCGCCGGGCGGAGCGGTCGGTGTGGGCGCTGCTGGACGAGCAGCCCGACACCACGAACCGGGAGCCGGTGCTCTACCTCAACCGGCTCTCGGACCTGCTGTTCATCCTGTCGCGGGTGGCGAACCCCGGCGGCGACGTGCTGTGGCAGCCCGGTGGCGGCAGGACCGGCGGGCGGTAGCGCCGGCTTCCCCTCCGGCGCCCGCGCCACCGGGAGTCTGCCGTCGAACACGCCGGCGGGTCGGGCGGCGTCTGCCCGGTCAGTCCCCCGACCCCGCGGCGCCCGGGCCTCGGCGGCTCAGCCCGGGGGCAGCGTGGCCCCGGGCGGGCGCGCCTCGAGCCAGGCGAGGAAGCCGGTGACGGTGGAGGGGTCCATGCCCATCTGCACCGGGCCGGCCGGGGTGCGGCACTCCATGACCACGGCACCCTGCAGCAGGGCGTAGGTCTCCGGGCCCTGCGGCGGGCGCTGGCCGACGACGACCAGGTCACGGCGGGAGAAGGTGCGGCGCGGGCGCGGTGCCAGGCTGAACACCCGGTACCACTGCAGGTCGTCCTCGACGAAGCGGCCGATGCCGAGCACCCAGCCGCGGCCGCGCGCCTCGGGCTTGAGGCGCAGCGACAGCTCGACGGTGCCGTAGCGGCGCTGCAGGACGCGGCGCCTCAGCGCGATGGAGACGAACGCCAGCGCCAGCAGGAGGAGGAGGGTGGCGAGGATCTCGGCGGCCACGCCTCTCCCTTCCCGGTGACCGCGGGTGCGCGGTGCCTCAGACCGTCTGCCCGGCGGCCCGGAGGCGCCCCTCGGCCCGGCGGGTGGCGTGGTCGTCGCCCTCCGACCGGGCCCGCTCGAGCGCCGACTGCGCCCGCCCGGTGTCGATGTCGGAGGCCAGCTCGGCGACCTCGGCGAGGATCGTGACGCCCTCGTCGGTGACCGAGAGGAACCCGCCGTGGACGGCGGCAACGACCTCGCCGCCACCGGCCTCGTGCACCGTGACGACGCCTCCCTCGGCCAGCTCGCCGAGCAGCGGGGCGTGCCCCGGCAGGACGCCGATCTCGCCCTCGGTGGTGCGGGCGATGACGAGGGTCGCCTCGCCGCTGTAGACGTTGCGGTCGACGGCGACGACCTCGACGTGGAGCCCCGAGTCGCTGTCGGCCACGCCTAGCCCTCCAGCTTCTTGGCGTTCGCCTCGACGTCCTCGATGCCGCCGCAGAGGAAGAAGGCCTGCTCGGGGATGTGGTCGTACTCGCCCTCGGTGAGCTTCTTGAACGAGGCGATGGTCTCCTCGAGCGGCACGAACTTGCCCGGCTGCCCGGTGAAGGACTCGGCGACGAAGAACGGCTGCGACAGGAAGCGCTGGATGCGGCGGGCCCGGTTGACGAGGACCTTGTCCTCCTCGGCGAGCTCGTCGATGCCGAGGATGGCGATGATGTCCTGCAGGTCCTTGTAGCGCTGCAGGATGCGCTGGACCTCGCGGGCGACCGCGTAGTGCTCGTCGCCGATGAAGCGCGGGTCCAGGATGCGGCTGGTGGAGTCCAGCGGGTCGACGGCCGGGTAGATGCCGAGCTCGGCGATCGAGCGTGAGAGCACCGTGGTGGCGTCGAGGTGGGTGAAGGTCGTGTGCGGCGCCGGGTCGGTGATGTCGTCGGCGGGCACGTAGATCGCCTGCAGCGAGGTGATCGAGTTGCCCCGGGTCGAGGTGATGCGCTCCTGGAGCACGCCCATCTCGTCGGCGAGGGTCGGCTGGTAGCCGACGGCGCTCGGCATGCGGCCGAGCAGCGTCGAGACCTCGGAGCCGGCCTGGGTGAAGCGGAAGATGTTGTCGATGAACAGCAGCACGTCCTGGTTCTGGACGTCGCGGAAGTACTCCGCCATCGTCAGCGCGGACAGCGCGACCCGCAGGCGGGTGCCCGGCGGCTCGTCCATCTGGCCGAAGACGAGCGCGGTGTCGTTGATGACGCCGGACTCGGTCATCTCGCCGAACAGGTCGTTGCCCTCGCGGGTGCGCTCGCCGACCCCGGCGAACACCGAGACGCCGGAGAACTCCTTGGCGACGCGGTAGATCATCTCCTGGATGAGCACGGTCTTGCCGACGCCGGCGCCGCCGAACAGGCCGATCTTGCCGCCGGCCACGTACGGGGCCAGCAGGTCGATGACCTTGATGCCGGTCGGGAAGATCTCGGTCTTGCTCTCGAGCTGGTCGAACGGCGGCGACGGCCGGTGGATCGGCCAGTAGGTGTCGGCGTCGATGCTCTCGACGTCCATCGGCTGGCCGAGGGTGTTGAACACGTGGCCCTTGGTCGCGTCGCCGACCGGCACCTGGATGGCCGACCCGGTGTCCTTGACGGGGGCCCCGCGGGTGAGCCCGTCGGTCGGCTGCATGGCGATGGCGCGGACCATGTTGTCGCCGATGTGCTGGGCGACCTCGAGGGTGAGCATGGACGTCTTGCCGCCCAGCTCGCGGTCGACCTGCAGGGCGTTGTAGATCTCCGGCATCGCGTCGGGCGGGAACTCGACGTCGACGACGGGGCCGATGACGCGGGCGACGCGGCCGGTGCCTCCTGGCGTCGTGCCCTCGGCGGCGGGGGGCGTGTCGGTGACGGTCACGGTTCCTCTTCCTTCTGGCGTCTGCTGGTGCGGCGGGGCTTTTCGGGGGACGGTCGATCAGGCGTCGGACAGGGCGGCGGCGCCGCCGACGATCTCGCTGATCTCCTGGGTGATCTCGGCCTGACGGGCGGAGTTCGCCTGCCGGGTGAGGTCCTTGATGAGCTCTTCCGCGTTGTCGGTGGCAGCCTTCATCGCGCGCCGCCGGGAGGCCGACTCGGCCGCGGCCGCCTCGAGCATGGCCGCGTAGACGCGGGTCTGCACGTAGCGGGGCAGGAGCGTGTCGAGCAGGGCCTCGGGGCTCGGCTCGAACTCGTACAGCGGCAGCGCGCCGCCCTCGGCCTGCACCTCGTCCTCGTCGACCTCCTCGACGACCAGGGGCAGCACCCGGTTCGCGACCGGCTTCTGCGACAACGCCGACACGTACTCGGTGTGGACGACATGGATCTCGCCCACGCCGCCCTCCTCCTCGGTGCGGATGAACGCGTCGATCAGGGCGTCGGCCACCTCACGGGCGTTCTCGTAGGCCGGCTGCTCGGAGAAGCCGGTCCAGGACTGCTCGATGGAGCGGCCGCGGAACTTGTAGTAGCCCACCGCCTTGCGCCCGACGAGGAACGGCACCGGCTCCTTGCCCTCGGAGCGCAGGAGCTCCTCGAGCTGGGCCGCGGTCTTGAGGGCGTTGGCGTTGTAGCCGCCGGCCAGCCCGCGGTCGCTGGTGATGACGAGGACGGCCGCGCGCTTCTCGTCGGACTGCTCCTGCAGCAGCGGGTGGTCGAGGGTCGCGGTCTGCGAGGCGAGCGCCGAGATCACCCGGGTGATCTGCCGGGCGTAGGGCTGGGCAGCCTGCACCCGCTGCTGCGCCTTGACGATGCGCGACGCGGCGATGAGCTCCATCGCCCGGGTGATCTTCTTGGTGGACTGGACCGACCGGATGCGGCGCCGGTAGACCCTCAGCTGCGCGCCCATGCGTCAGGACCTCTTGACCTTCTTGATGGTCTCCTGGCCGCGGTCCTCGGTGTCCATGGCCTCCTCCGGCGCCTCGTTCACCAGGCTCTTGCCCTCGCCGGTGGTGAACTGCTCCTTGAAGGCCTGGATCGCGGTCTCGAGCTCGCTGACGACGTCGTCGCCGAGCTTGCCCGTCTGCAGGATGGCGTCGTAGATGTTGCCGTGGCTGTGGCCGAGGAAGTCGAGGAACTCGGCCTCGAAGCGGCGGATGTCCGACACCGGCACGTCGTCGAGGTGGCCGTTGGTGCCGGCCCAGATCGAGGCGACCTGGCGCTCCACCGGGAACGGCGAGTACTGCGGCTGCTTGAGCAGCTCGACGAGGCGGGCGCCACGCTCGAGCTGGGCCTTGGATGCCTTGTCGAGGTCGGAGCCGAAGGCGGCGAACGCCTCGAGCTCGCGGTACTGCGCGAGGTCGAGGCGCAGGCGGCCGGAGACCGACTTCATCGCCTTGATCTGCGCCGCGCCGCCGACGCGCGACACCGAGATGCCGACGTTGATGGCCGGGCGGACACCGGAGTTGAACAGGTCGGTCTCGAGGAAGATCTGCCCGTCGGTGATCGAGATGACGTTGGTCGGGATGAACGCCGAGACGTCGTTGCCCTTGGTCTCGATGAGCGGCAGGCCCGTCATCGAGCCGCCGCCGAGCTCGTCGGAGAGCTTCGCGCAGCGCTCGAGCAGGCGGCTGTGCAGGTAGAAGACGTCACCCGGGTAGGCCTCGCGGCCCGGCGGGCGGCGCAGCAGCAGGGAGATGGCGCGGTAGGCGTCGGCCTGCTTGGACAGGTCGTCGAAGACGATGAGCACGTGCTGGCCGTTGTACATCCAGTGCTGCCCGATGGACGAGCCGGTGTACGGGGCGAGGTACTTGAAGCCGGCCGGCTGGCTGGCGGGGGCGGCGACGACGGTCGTGTACTCCATCGCGCCGGCCTCCTCGAGCCGACCGACGATCTCGGCGATCGTCGACCCCTTCTGGCCGATGGCGACGTAGATGCACTTGACCTGCTTCTTCGGGTCGCCGGTCGCCCAGTTCTCGCGCTGGTTGATGATCGCGTCGATGGCGACCGCGCTCTTGCCGGTCTGCCGGTCGCCGATGATCAGCTGGCGCTGCCCGCGGCCGATGGCGGTCATGGCGTCGACGGCCTTGATGCCGGTCTGCAGCGGCTCGTGCACGGGCTGGCGCTGGACGACGGTCGGGGCCTGCAGCTCGAGGATGCGGCGGGTCTCTGCCTGGATCTCGCCCTTGCCGTCGATCGGCTGGCCGAGCGGGTCGACCACGCGGCCGAGGAAGCCGTCGCCGACCGGGACCGAGAGGATGTCGCCGGTGCGGCGGACCGCCTGGCCCTCCTCGATGCCGGCCGGGTCGCCGAGGATGACGACGCCGACCTCGCGGGTGTCGAGGTTGAGCGCGAGGCCGAGGACGCCGCCCTCGAACTCGAGCAGCTCGTTGGCCATCGTCGAGTAGAGGCCCTCGACGCGGGCGATGCCGTCACCGACCTCGGTGACGATGCCGACCTCCTCGCGGGTGGTCTCGGCCTCGTAGGAGGTCACGTACTCCGCGATGGCCGACCGGACGTCCTCCGGGCGGATGGACAGCTCCGTCATCTGTGGTCCCTGCTCTCTGGTCCTGGGTGGTGCGTGTGGTCTGGGGGTTAGCGGGCGAGCCCGCGGCGCGCGGCCTCGAGCTTGCGCGTGACGGTGCCGTCGAGCACCTCTGTGTCCGGACCGCGGCCGACGCGCACCTGCACGCCGCCGACGACGGTGGGGTCGACGTCGACCTGCAGCTGCACCTCGCGCCCGTAGATCCGGGCGAGCGAGCTCTGCAGGCGCGAGGTCTGGGTCGCGTCGAGCGGGAGCGCGACGCGCACGTGCGCGACGTACCGCTCCCGCCGCTGGGCGGCGAGGGTCGACAGCTCCTCGAGCAGGTCCTCGAGCGAGCGGCCGCGACGCCGGTTGACCGAGACGTCGACGAGCTGAACCGTCGTCTCCTTGGCCTTGCCGCCGAGCAGGTCGGTGAGGATCGCGCTCTTGCGCTCGGCCGGCAGGCCCGGGTCGGTGAGCGCGGCGCGCAGCGCCGGCTCCCGCTCCAGCAGCCGGGCGAAGCGGAACAGCTCGTCCTCGACGTCGTCGAGCTCGCCGGAGCCCTCGGCCGCGCGCAGCGCCGCCGTGGCCGCGACCTTCTCGACGCCGTCGCGCAGGTCGACCGGCGACGACCAGGGCTGCTCGACGACGTCCTGGAGCACCTGGAGCGGCAGCGGCGCGAGCTGCGAGCCGAGCAGGTTCTGCACCAGCTGGCGCCGGCTGCCCGGCGAGGACGCCGGGTCGGACAGCGCCCGGCGCAGCGACGGCTCGCGGTCGAGCAGGCCCGCGACGGCGAACAGCCCGTCGCTGACCTCACCCGAGCCGGCGCCGTCGGGAAGGCTGCCGACCTTGTCCTCGAAGGAGGCGAGGGAGGCCTTCAGCGCCTCGCGGGAGGCTCCTTGCATCAGAGGGCCCCGACGCCGGTGCCGGCGGGCGCGGCCTCGAGGCTGTCGAGGAACCGCTCGACCGTGCGCCGCTGCCGGGCCTCGTCCTCGAGCGACTCGCCGACGATGCGGCTGGCCAGCTCGACCGACAGGGTCCCGACCTCACGACGCAGCTCGGTGAGCGCCTGCTGGCGCTCGCTGACGATCTGCGCCTGCGCGGCCTCCGTGATGCGCTGGGCCTCGGCGCGGGCCTCGGCCCGCGCCTCCTCGACGATCTGCGCGCGCTGGGCCTGCGCCTCGTTGCGGATGCGCCCGGCCTCCTCGCGCGCCTCGGCCAGCTGCGCCTTGTACTGCTGCAGCGCGGCGTCGGCCTCGGCCTGCGCCTTCTCCGCCCGCTCGATGCCGCCCTGGATGGCGGCGGTGCGCTCGGCGAAGACGCGCTCGAAGATCGGGAAGACCTTCGCCTTGAGCAGGAGGTAGAGCAGGACGAAGGCGATCGTCCCGACGACGATCTCCGCGACGGGCGGGATCAGCGGGTTGGCGTCCTCGCCGGTGGCAGCGAGGACGGTGACCGCACCGCCCAGGGTGGTGGTCGCCACGGCTACAGCACGAAGGCGAGGCCGATGCCGATGATGGCGAGGGCCTCCGCGAGCGCGAACCCGAGGATGGCGATGCTCTGCAGCACGTTCCGCGCCTCGGGCTGACGGGCCACGGAGTTGATGTACGCCGCGAAGATCAGGCCGATGGCGAGGCCCGGACCGAGCGTCGCCAGGCCGTAGCCAACCATGTTCAGGTTGCCTTCCACAGGTCTTCCTCTCGAGAGTGGTGCTCAGGGTGGTGCGGGGACAGTCGTGCGATCAGTGCTCGTCCACCATGGCGCCGCCGATGAACAGGGCGGCGAGCAGGGTGAACACGTAGGCCTGCAGCAGCATGATGAAGGCCTTGAAGAAGGTGAAGATGATGCTGCCGACCAGGGTGACCGAGCCGGACAGCACGCCGACGATGCCGCCGTAGTCGAGCAGCAGGTACTCGCCGCCCAGGATGAACAGCACGAGCACCAGGTGCCCGGCGAACATGTTGAGCGTGAGACGCAGGCAGAGCGTGACCGGGCGGACGATGACGTTCGACAGCAGCTCGATCGGCGCCAGCAGGATGTAGACCGGCCAGGGGATCCCGGGCGGGAACATCATCTCCCGGAAGTAGCCGAAGACCCCGGCCCGCTTCATGCCGACGTACAGGTAGACGAACCAGACCAGCAGCGCGAGCACCAGCGGGTAGGCGATGCGGCCGGTGGCCGGCAGCTGCAGCATCGGGATGATGCCGGCGAGGTTGTTGAAGGAGATGAAGAAGAACAGCGTGGCGAGGAACGGCACGAACGGCAGGCCCGCCTTGCCGATCGTCTCGAGGCCGATGCCGTTGCGCACGAAGCCGTAGGCCGACTCGCCGGCGAACTGCAGCTTGCCCGGCACCATCTCGGCGGCCCGCGCCGTCGCGTAGAAGGCCACGAAGATGACGACGACCGAGAGCAGGATGATCGCCATCGACTTGGTGAAGCCGAAGGCGCCGATCTCGAAGATGGGCGGCAGCTCGAAGATGCCGGGGCCGGGGGCGGTGAAGCCGTCGCCGCCGCCTTCGACGGCGAGGAGCGCGTTCGTCACGGCGTCCTTCCTGTGTCCCCCCGGGCCGCGCGCAGCGCGCGTCCGGCTCTGCAGATGATCTTGCTCGTCACTCGGACCTACCGTACCGAAGCCACACGAGGAACAGCCCGCCGGCCGTGCCGAGCACCATTCCCAGCCCGAGGTAGACCTCCGAGCCGAGCCAGGCGCTCAGCAGCCAGCCGACACCGCCCCACAGGAGCATGCCGCTCAGCACGAGGCTGAAGGCGCTCCAGGCGTCGGCCTCGCCCTCGCGTCCGGTGCTGCTGCGCGGGGAGTCCCGGTCCTCGTCGGACCGGCCCGCAGACGCGTCTGGCATGGCTCCGACAGACTACAAGGGCTCGTCGCGGCCGCGGGAACCGCCCCGGTCCCGGGTGCCGTCGCGACCCGGTGCGGCGGGAGCGCCGCCGTCGCGGGACGAGCCGAGCACGGCGACGGCGGTGGCTGCGGCCCAGACCAGCGCGCACGCGACGACCGCGTAGGCCGTCCAGCGCGGCTCGACCGCGTCGGAGCGGCCGGCCACCTGCAGCACCGCGAGCGCCACCACCAGGCGCATCGAGTAGTTCAGCAGCAGCAGCCCCATGCCGAGGCCGGTGTTCGCCTCCTGCCCGCGCACCAGCAGGACCGGCAGCGCACCGGTGCCGAGGAAGCCGATGACCAGCGCCGCCCCCAGCAGGGCAGACAGGACGCCGCGGCCGCCGTCCTCGGGCACGGCGAACGCCGCGACGACCAGGCCGGCGGCGGCCGTCGCGGCGGGCGACCACCACCAGCGCCTCACCGGTGGCCCGGCGTCCGGGGCAGGGGCCGGCCCTGGGCGTCAGCGCGCACTGCGCACCGCTCGCAGCCGGCCGAGGTTCGACAGCACCAGGGCGATCGCGGCGAGCACGCCGACCACCGCGAGGACCGGCAGCGGCCCACCGCTCACCGAGATCGCGACGCCGCCGAAGCCGAGCAGCGCCGTCCAGAAGTACATGATCAGCACGGCACGGGAGTGGCTGTGGCCGATCTCGAGCAGCCGGTGGTGCAGGTGCGCCTTGTCGGGTGCGAAGGGTGACCGTCCGGCCCGGGTGCGCCGCACGACGGCGAGCAGCAGGTCGACGAACGGCACGGCCAGCACGGCGAAGGGCAGCACCAGCGGCAGCAGGACGGGGAAGGCCGTGGCCGCCGGCAGGTTCGAGTAGTTGAACTGTCCGGTGAGGCTGACGGCCGCGCCGGCCAGCATGAGCCCGATGAGCATCGAGCCGGAGTCGCCCATGAACACGCGCGCCGGGTTGAAGTTGTGCGGGAGAAAGCCCAGGCACGCACCGGCGAGCACGACGGCGATGAGCGTCGGCGCGCTGATGCGCTCCTGGGCGAGGCCGCCGGTGACCTGTCCGCTCGACAGCGAGTAGGAGAAGACGAAGAACGCAAGCGCCGCGATCGCCCCCACGCCGGCGGCCAAGCCGTCCAGGCCGTCGATGAAGTTGATGGCGTTGACGGTGAGCAGGGCCAGACCCACGGTGAGCAGCACGCTCTCCGGCCCGAGCGACACCGCTCCCACGCCCGGGAGGGTCAGGGTGAGGATCTGCAGGCCGAGCAGCACCATGACGCCGACCGAGACCACCTGGCCCGCCAGCTTGGTGAGGGCGTCGATGCCCCAGCGGTCGTCGACCAGGCCGAGCAGCACGATGAGGCCGCCGGCCACCACCAGCGCCTGCACGTCGGAGTACCGGAAGACCCCCTGCAGCGACGGCAGCCGACTCGCGACGAGGAACGCCGCCGCGATGCCGGCGTACATCGCCAGGCCGCCGAGGCGCGGCGTCGGGATGGCGTGCACGTCGCGGTCGCGCGGCTCGGCCATGGCCCCGATGCGTTGGGCGAACCGGCGCGCCAGGGGGGTCAGGAGGTAGGTCACCCCGGCGGCGACGCAGAAGACGAGCAGGTACTCCCGCACGACGGCAGGCTAGGCGATCAAGGGGCGGGATAGGCCGGTGACGCAGCGGTGAGCGCGTCGACCCGGCTGCGCACCTCGGCAGCGGCGGTGCCGTCGGCGTCGCGCACCGCCCGGCCGATGAGCGCGGCGATCTCCTTCATCTCGCTCTCGCCCATGCCCTGCGTGGTCACCGACGGCGTCCCGACCCGGATGCCCGAGGCGACGCTCGGCGGCTGCGGGTCGTAGGGGATGGCGTTCTTGTTCAGGACGATGCCGGCGGCGTCGCAGCGCGCCTCGGCGTCCCTGCCGCTCACGCCGATCGGTCGGAGGTCGATGAGGGCCAGGTGGGTGTCGGTGCCGCCGGACACCGCGCGCATGCCCTCGGCCTCGAGGCCCGCCGTCAGCGCCTGGGCGTTGGCGACGACCTGCCGGGCGTAGGTCTGGTACTCCGGCGTGCCCGCCTCCTTCAACGCCACGGCCTTGGCCGCGACGCCGTGCATGAGCGGGCCGCCCTGCATCATCGGGAAGACGGCCTTGTCGAGCTTGGCGGCGTGCTCCTCCTTGCAGACGAACGCGCCGCCGCGCGGGCCCCGCAGCACCTTGTGCGTGGTGAAGGTGACGACGTCGGCGTAGGGAACCGGGCTCGGGATCGCCTGGCCGGCCACCAGGCCGATGAAGTGCGCGGCGTCGACCATGAGCAGGGCGTCGAC
>Ga0247713_1001410_pt1 | contig 11983 bp, 6 predicted proteins | sample 21E_NmetaG_FD_189936 | JGI IMG/M metagenome (GOLD analysis project Ga0247713, IMG submission 189936) | Soil microbial communities from hillslope of Landscape Evolution Observatory, University of Arizona, Oracle, AZ, United States - 2-1-E_N | ecosystem: Engineered > Artificial ecosystem > Mesocosm... | reverse complement strand
GAGAAGACCGCGGCTGAGCAGGCGGCCGCAGAGAAGGCCGCCGCCGACCAGGCTGCGGCAGAGCAGGCGGCCGCAGAGCAGGTCGCCGCGGACATGGCTGCCGCCGAGACGGCCGGCCAGAAGAACGCGAAGAGGGCCGCCGCGAACTACCTCGACTACACGGCTTTCTCACGCTCCGGTCTGATCGAGCAGCTGGAGTTCGAGGGCTACTCGACGGCGGACGCGACGTACGGCGTCGACAGCCTGAACGCCGACTGGAACGCGCAGGCAGCCAAGGCGGCCGAGAACTACCTCGACTACACCGCGTTCTCGCGCTCCGGACTCATCGATCAGCTGGTCTTCGAGGGATACACGCGCCAGCAGGCCGAGTACGGCGTGAGCCAGGCAGGGCTCTAGGACGAGCATCACGACGGGGCAGCGCTCCCGGCCTCCGGCGCCGGGAGCGCTGCGCTGTCTCGGCTCAGGAGGACGGCGGCGGGTCTTCCCCGCCGTCGTCAGCCCGGCGCCGTGCCGGTCAGGCGCCGGCCCGATCCTTGAGCTTGACGATCTCGCCGGTGCGGAGCCCCTCCTCGTGCGCCTTCAGCTCGCGCTTGACCACCCGCACCAGCAGGTACACGCCGATCAGGTTCGGGATCGACATGGCGAAGATCATGGCGTCGGAGAAGCCGATGATGACCTCGAGCGACGAGGCCGCACCGATGACGATGAACAGCAGGAAGACGACCTTGTAGACGGTGTCGGCGACCTTGCTCTCGTTGAACAGGTACGCGGTGGCCTTCGCCCCGTAGTAGCTCCAGGCGAGCTGGGTCGAGAAGGCGAACAGCACCACGGCGACCGCGAGCGCGTTCGGGAACCACGGCAGCACCGTCTCGAAGGCGTCCGAGGTCAGCTGCACGCCCTCCGTGCCCGCCTGGGTGAACGCGCCGGTGACGATGATGGTCAGCGCCGTCATCGTGCAGATGACGACCGTGTCGATGAACGGCTCGAGCAGCGCGACGTAGCCCTCGGTGACCGGGCGGTTGGTGCGCACGGCGGAGTGCGCGATGGCCGCGGAGCCCAGCCCCGCCTCGTTCGAGAACGCCGCTCGCTGGATGCCGGTGATGAGCACGCCGACGATGCCGCCGGCGACGCCGTCGGGCGAGAACGCGCCCTCGACGATCATGCGGAAGGCCTCGGGGATGGCGCCGAAGTTCGCGCCGAGCACGATGAAGCAGCACAGGACGTAGAAGACCGCCATGAACGGCACCAGCTTGCCGGTGACCCGGGCGATGCGCTTGATGCCGCCGATGATGACGAGGCCGACGGCGGTCGCGAGCACGATCCCGAACACGACGCCGGCGGCACCACCGCCCAGGAACCCCTCCTCGCCACCGGTGACGTTCCGCATCTGCGAGAACGCCTGGTTGGCCTGGAAGGCGTTGCCCCCGCCGAGCGAGCCGATGATGCAGAAGACGGCGAAGGCGACCGCGAGCACCTTGCCGAGGGCGGCCATGCCCTGCTCGGCCAGCCCGCGGGACAGGTAGAACATCGGGCCGCCGGAGACCGTGCCGTCGGCGTTCTCGCGGCGGTACTTCACGCCGAGGGTGCACTCGGCGAACTTCGTCGACATCGACAGCAGGCCGGCCAGGATCATCCAGAACGTCGCGCCCGGACCGCCGATCGTGATGGCGACGGCGACGCCGGCGATGTTGCCCAGCCCGACCGTGCCGGAGACGGCTGTGGCGAGCGCCTGGAAGTGCGACACCTCGCCGACCTCGTCGGGCGCGGTGTACTCGCCCTTGACCAGCTGCACGGAGTGCTTGACGCCGCGCACGTTGATGAACCCGAAGTAGACGGTGAAGAAGATGGCCGCGATCGCGAGCCAGGCGACGACCAGCGGGAACGTCGCACCGGCGATGGTCACCTCGTAGAAGATGACCGCCTGCACGGCGTCGGACACGGTGGTGAAGGCGTCGTTGACCCTCTGGTCGAGCCCGCCCTCCTGGGCCAGCAGGTCGCGCGTCACGGGACCACCGTCACCGGGACGGACGAGATCTGGATGAGGTTGCCCGGCGTCGAGCCGAACAGCATCGACTTGACCTTGCTCTGCCCGCGTCGGCCGACGACGACGTGCAGCGCCCCGCGCTCACCGGCGAGCTGGCAGAGCGTCTCGGCCGGGTGGCCGTGGCGCACCACGCCTTCGACGGCGTCGCAGCCCCTCTCCTTCAGCGCCGCGACCAGCGGGTCGACGATGTGCTCCTGCGCGGACCTCGCCTCCTGCTCCTTGGCCACGTGGCGGCGCTCGTTCTCCTCCGCGGTCTGGATGCTGTACGCCGACCACGGCACCACGTAGGCGACGACGATCGAGGCGTCCGGCTCGCCGATGTGGTCGACGGCGAAGTGCGCGGCGCGCGTTCCTGCCTCGCTCCCGTCGACACCGACGATGACGACTTCTGGCACGGGTCCCTCCAAGTGTCGGCGCCGCGGGGACGCAGGGTGGAGCAGGGTCAGCTGCGGAGCACGCCGCGCACCGTGCGCACGACGACGGACATGGCGGCCAGGTCGAAGACCTCGCCGGCGGTGACCTCCTGGAGCCGCGCCTTCGCCGCGGCGACCGGGCGCTCGCGCTGCGAGACCCAGCTCTCGAGCCGCTGGTCGGCCGGGCCCGCCGAGGTCGTGCGCAGCGCGTCGGCGGTCAGGCCTGCCGTCGCGGCGTACAGCTCGTCGCGCAGCGCCGACCTGGCCAGCGCCTGCCACCGGTCGGTGCGCGGCAGGTCGGTGATGCGCTCGAGGTGGGTGTCGACGTCGAACAGCGCCGCCAGCGCGTAGTACAGCGGCGCCACGTCCTCCGGCGACTCGTCGGCGTCCTCGGCGAGGTCGACGACGTCCAGCAGCGGGAACGCGTGCAGCAGGCTGACCGAGCGCAGCGCCAGCTCGTGCGGGGCACCCTGCTCCTCGCGCCGGGCCACCCGCTCGTGCAGCGCCGTGTGCTGCGCGTCGCGCACCAGCTCCGGGACCAGCGGCAGCAGCGCCGCCACGGTCGGCCGGTAGCGCCGTACCTGGGCCGCCACGTCGAGCGCCTGCCGACCGGGCAGGAGCCTGCGCACCACGCGGTCCACCAGCCGCCGCGCCTCCAGGTGGAGCCCCGTCTGCACCGTGACCGGCACCGGCCGGGAGAGCTGGTCGACCGCCCGCCAGTGCGCGCGCATCCCGAACACCTCGGTGGCGACGCTGTACGCGCGCACCACCTGCTCCACCGGAGCCTCGGTCTCCTCCACCGCCCGGAACACGAAGCTCGTGCCGGCCAGGTTCACCATCTCGTTCACGACCGACGTCGCGATGATCTGGCGGCGCAGCGGGTGCTGCTGCACCGCGTCCGGGAAGCGCTCGCGCAGCTGCGTCGGGAAGTAGGCCAGCAGGTGCCGCTCGAACCAGGGCTCGCCCGGCAGGTCGGTCCCGAGCAGGTGCGCCTTGACGGTGTTCTTCGCGTAGGCGGTCAGCACCGCGAACTCCGGGGTGGTCAGCCCCGCGCCGGCCGCCGCCCTGGCGTCGAGCTCGGAGTCCGACGGCAGGAACTCGAGGTCGCGGTCCAGGGCTCCCTCTGCCTCCAGCTGGCGCAGGTAGCGCCGGTGCACGGGCAGCATGGAGCGGGCGTTGGCGCGGGCGTTGCCGAGCAGGACGTTCTGGCCCGCGTTGTCCCGCAGGACCAGCCGTGCCACCTCGTCGGTCATCTCGACGAGCAGCTCGTCCCGTCCGCTGCGGCTCAGCTCACCGGCCCTCACCAGCTGGTCGAGCAGCACCTTGATGTTGACCTCGTGGTCGGAGCAGTCGACGCCGGCGGAGTTGTCGATCGCGTCGGTGTTGACCCGCACGCCGGACTGCGCCGCCTCGATGCGCCCCAGCTGCGTCAGCCCGAGGTTGCCGCCCTCGCCGATCACCCTGCAGCGCAACTGGACCGCGTCGACGCGCACGGCGTCGTTCGCCTTGTCGCCGACGTCGGCCGAGCTCTCGCCGCTCGCCTTCACCCACGTGCCGATGCCGCCGTTCCACAGCAGGTCGACAGGTGCGCGCAGGCACGCCGTCAGCAGCTCGGCCGGGGTCAGCCGCGTGCAGCTCTCGGGCAGCCCGAGCCGCGCGCGCACCTGCGGTGTGACGGGCACCGACTTGGCGCTGCGCGAGTGCACCCCGCCGCCCTCGGACAGCAGCGCGGTGTCGTAGTCCAGCCACGACGAGCGCTCCAGGGCGAACAGCCGCTCGCGCTCGGCGAACGACGTCGCGGGGTCGGGGTCCGGGTCGAGGAAGATGTGCCGGTGGTCGAAGGCAGCCACCAGCTTGAGGCTGCGCGACAGCAGCATGCCGTTGCCGAAGACGTCGCCCGACATGTCGCCGATGCCCACGACGGTGATCTCGTCGACCTGCGGGTCGACGCCGAGCTCGTGGAAGTGCCGCTGCACCGAGACCCAGGCGCCGCGCGCGGTGATGCCCATCGCCTTGTGGTCGTAGCCGACGGACCCACCGGAGGCGAAGGCGTCCCCCAGCCAGAACCCGTACTCGGCGGCGACCTCGTTGGCGATGTCCGAGAACGTGGCGGTGCCCTTGTCGGCGGCCACCACCAGGTAGGTGTCGTCGTCGTCGCGGCGCACGACACCGGGCGGCGGCACGACCTGCCCGTCGACCAGGTTGTCGGTGACGTCGAGCAGCCCGCGGATGAACGTGCGGTAGCACTCGACGCCCTCCGCCATCCACTGCTCGCGACCCTCGGCCGGGTCCGGCAGCCGCTTGGCGAGGAAGCCTCCCTTGGCGCCCACCGGCACGATGACGGCGTTCTTCACCGCCTGCGCCTTGACCAGCCCGAGGACCTCGGTGCGGAAGTCCTCGCGGCGGTCCGACCAGCGCAGGCCGCCGCGGGCCACCGCACCGAACCGCAGGTGCACCCCCTCGACCCGGGGCGAGTACACCCAGACCTCCCGCTCCGGCCGCGGGAAGGGCAGGCCGGGGATGCTCGCCGGTCGCAGCTTGAGCGACAGGCAGGCGGCGCCGCCGTTCTCACCCGGGCGGTAGTGGTTGGTGCGCGTGGTGGCGAGGACGGCCGACAGGAACGACCGCAGGATGCGGTCCTCGTCGAGGCTGGGGATCTCCTCCAGGGCCTCCTCGAGCTCGGCCACGAGGGCCTCGCAGCGCCGGGAGCGGTCGGTGTCCTGGTCCGGGGCGAACTGCGACTCGAACAGCCCGACGAGCAGCCGCGCCACGCCGGCGTGCGTGCTCAGGCACTCCTCGACGTACGACGGCGTGAAGCTCCACCCGCCCTGCCGCAGGTACTTCGCGTAGGCCCGCAGGACAGCGACCTGACGGCTGGTCAGGCCGCCGCGCAGGACCAGCGCGTTCAGGCCGTCGCTCTCGACCCGCCCGGCCCACACCGCGGCGAAGGTCTCCTGGAAGAGCTCGGCGAGGCCCTGCCCGTCCCGGTGCAGCTCCCCCGCCGCGTGCAGGCCGAAGTCGTAGACGTGCGCGTGCGCGCCCGCCAGGCGGTAGGGACGGGAGTCGACCACCTCGACCGCCATGTCCTGCAGAACGGGCAGCACGGCCGTCAGCGGCAGCGACTGCCGGCTGTACACCTTGAAGCGGAGCTCTCCCGGGGCGTCCTCGTAAAGGTGCATCCCCAGGCCGTCGTCGCCCAGGCCGACGACGCGCCGGAGGTCGGCCACCCCGGTCGAGGCCGGGTAGTCGGCCTTGTACGCCTCGGGGAACGGGTCGGGCAGCTCCTTCGCGAGCCGGGCGGCCTCGTCGTCACCGAGGGCGTCGCGCAGGAGCTCCGCGAACTCGTCGTCCCACGACCGGGCGACCGCCGCCAGGCGCTGCTCGAGCTCCTGCGGGTCGACGTCGGACAGCGTGCGTCCCGACCCGGCGCGTGCCACGAAGTGCACTCGGGCGAGCACCGACTCGGTCAGCCGGACCGAGTACTCGACGTCGACGGCCGAGAGAGCCTCGGTGAGGACCCGCTGCATGCGCAGGCGCACCTGGCTCGAGTAGCGGTCGCGCGGGAGGTAGACCAGGCACGACATGTAGGAGGCGTCCTCGTCACGGCGCAGGAACAGCCGGAGCCGCCGTCGCTCCTTGAGGTGCATGACCGCCTGCGCCACCCGGTGCAGGTCGTCGACACCCGCCTGGAACAGCTCGTCCCGGGGATAGGTCTCGAGGATGTCGAGCAGCTCCCGCCCGGAGTGGCTCACCGACGAGAACCCGGAGCGGCGCAGGACCGCCCGGGCCTTCTGCCGGACGACGGGCACGCGGTGGATGCTCTCGGTGTAGGCCGCGGCGGCGAACAGCCCGACGAGCCGGTGCTCGCCCACGACGGCGCCGGAGGCGTCGAACCGGCGCAGCGCGATGCTGTCCAGGTAGGCCGGCCGGTGCACGGTCGACGTCGTCGGTGCCTTGCTCACCACGAGCAGCCGGGCCCGCCCGTCGCCGAGCAGCCGCTGGGGAGCGGAGCCGACCGGCCCGTCGGGTCCGGCCCCGTGCAGGCGCAGCAGGCCCAGCGTCGACCCCTCCACCACCTCGACCCGGCGGCTTCCGTCGCGCTCGACCAGCGCGTACTCGGCGTAGCCGAGCAGGGTGGCGTGGTCCTCGGCCAGCCAGCGCAGCAGCTCGGCGGCCTCCTCGGCCTCGGGCCGCGGGACCCCTGCAGGGGGCTCGGCGAGCAGCGAGTCGGCCAGCTGCGAGGCGGTCGCGGACATCGCCCCCCAGTCCTGCACCGCGGCGCGCACATCGGCGAGCACGGCCCGCAGGCCGGCCTCCACCGCTGCCAGCCGCTCCGGAGAGGTCTCCCGCTCGACCTCGACGTGCACCCACGACTCCGGGTCCCCGTCGTCCGGCTCGGCGCCCGTGAGCGAGCCGTCCGCGCCGCGCCGGACGGTCACGACCGGGTGCAGGACGAGGGTGATGGCGCAGCCCTGCCGCGCCAGCTCGGCGGTGATCGAGTCGACGAGGAACGGCATGTCCTCGCTGACCACCTCGACGACGGTGCCCCGGACCGTCCAGCCGTCGTCACCCCTGGTCGGGTTGTGCACGCGCACGGCGGCGGTGCCCGGCCGGCGCGACCGCGCGAGCTCCAGGTGCGACCGCGCCGCGCCGAGCACGGCGGCGGCGTCCCTGCCCTCGAGCTCGACCTCGTCCGCGTGCCGGTAGTACGACCGCAGGAGGGCGTGCACGTCGAAGCCGTGCAGCTGCGGCGGCGCGTGTCGCGCCGCCGCATCCAGCAGCTCCGTCGTACCCGTCGAGTGCTCCGCCAGCGTCAAGAAGGTTCCTCGCCTCGTCCGCGACCGCGTCCGGGAGGACTCTTGCGCGTCGGGCCGGAAATGGACAGCGCCCGGTCCGGTGGGTCGGCGGTTTCTGCCGGCCGGGCGCCGCGGCCGGCCCTCAGCCGAGGACGACGTCGCCGAGGTCGGCGGTCTCCCCGCGGTCGACGACGACCGCGCCGACCGGCGTGGAGCGGTCGCCGAGCACCGCCGACAGGCGCCACTGCTCGGTCTCGCCGCGCTCCTTGGCGATCGGCGTCGTGGACGGCGGCAGGTGCCAGGCGAAGGTCCCGTCCGCCGCGCTGGCGGAGGTCGCCCGGGACACCTCCGGGTACGGCGCGTTCCCGCCACCGGCGCCCAGCGGGATCGAGGTGGTGCGCTCGACCACCAGCTGCGCCGCGACGGGGTTGCCCTGAGCGTCGAGCAGCCGCCCGGCGAGGACCGAGTGCGTGGCGTACTCGACGTCGTGCTTGCGGGAGAGCTCGCGGTGCCGCGACGGGTCGGTCTTGTCGATCTCCGGCACACCGGCGTAGCGCACCCGCTGGAAGCGCGCCGTCTCTCCCAGCAGGAGAAAGCCCTCCCGGTTGAGGCGGTAGTGGTGCAGCGGGCCGTCGCCGCCGGCGTAGTCGGGGTGGAAGTTCGAGAGGCCGATCTCGAAGCAGTACGACAGCGAGCCGAGGGCGGCGTAGGCCCAGTCCGTCGTGGTGCCGGTGGTGACGTACAGGTCGAAGGAGTGGATGTTGCGGTAGCCGTTGGCGTCGCACATCTTGCGCCCGAGGTCGCGCATGAGGTCCTCGTCCGGGCTGTACCGCGCCGCGCCGCCCGAGTACCCCCACGGCCGCAGGACGAGACCGGTGTAGGTGTGGTTCGAGTTGACGGCGACCGGCTGCCGCGCGCGCAGCAGCTCGGCGACGTTGCGCGGCTCCGGCTCGCTGAGCGGCGCCGCGCCGCGGTAGGTCTGGTCGGCGTTGCTGCTCGAGGCGCCGCCACCGCCCCACCGGGCCGAGTAGTTGCGGTTGACGTCGACGCCGACCGCGGTCGGGTTGCGCTGCGCGACCGGAACCTGGAGCGCCTCCGTGACGCCCTGCCGGTTCTTGCGCCAGTAGTCGGCCTGACCCGACACGGCCAGCGCCAGGCTGCCGTAGTAGTTGCTCGTGGTCGGCGTCTGCCGCGACCAGCTGAAGCCGTCCGGGTTGACGACGGGCACCAGGATCGTGCGGGTCTCCCGGAAGAGCCCCGCGATGCGCTCGTCGTTGCCAGGGTTCTCGAGCAGCTCGAAGCCGAACATGATGGTGTTCTCGCCCGAGGGCCACTCCCGGGCGTGGTGCAGCCCGTCCATGTACCAGACCGGCCGGCCGTCGACGGCGTTGACGTTCTGGGCGATCTCGATCCCGAGGACGCTGCGGCCCTCCCTCGAGCGGTGCGGGAGCTGGAGGATCCGGGCGTCCTGCGGGTGCTGGGCCACCAGCGCCAGCAGATCGGCGTTGAACTCGTCCAGCGTGCGGTAGCCGCCGTTGTCGCCGGGGACGCCGCTGCGCACCGACGTCCGCTGGTCGGCGCGCTGCAGGGCCGCCGCGTCCCGGGCGACGACGTCGGACACGGTGATCTCGTAGCGGAGGTTCGCGGCCTCCAGCCGGGCGAGGTCGCCGGGCCACAGCAGGACCTCGTACGACCCGTCGGCGAAGACGTGGTGGGTGTCGTCGAAGGAGCTCAGCAGCGCGCCCTCGGCGCGGTCGCGCAGCCACACGCGGGCCAGGCTCAGCACGTCACCGGCACCGGCGGTGCGCGGCACGGGGGCACCGCCCAGCAGCGTGCTCGCCCCTGCCGGCCCGGCAAGGGCGGCGACCAGCGTCCCCGCGGTCGCGCCCTTGACGAGACCTCGCCGGGAGATGCCCTGTGCGCTGTCGACCATCGTGTTCTGCTCCTCCTGGAAAGCGGTGCGCCCTCGCGCCTCCGACGAGCAGTTCGACGCCCCACCCCCGGGCTCCTGCTGCGCCGGACCTCGTCGCACGATCGTCATGCGTGTCCGCCTCCGGACGGGTAGGGCGACGGGGTGACCTACTCGATCCTGGCGCGGGACGCCGAGACCGGTGAGCTCGGCGTCGCCACCCAGTCGCAGGCCTTCGCCGTCGGGAGCAGCGTGCCGTTCGCCCTGCCGGGGCACGGCGTCATCGCCAGCCAGTCGATGGGCGAGCCGATGTACGGCGAGATCGGCCTCGACCTGCTTCGCGGCGGCTTCACCGCCGAGGAGTCGCTCACGGCGCTGATCAGCGTCGACCCGCATCCCGACCGCAGGCAGGTCGGGATCGTCTGCCGCACAGGCGCTCTCGCCGTGCACACCGGCGAGGGATGTGTGGCTGCGGCCGGGCACCTGGTCGGGCAGGACTGCCTGGCGCTCGCCAACATGGTGGTCGGGCCCGCGGTGTGGGAGGCGATGGTCGACACGTTCGAGACCTCGTCCGGGCCGCTCGCCCAGCGCCTCCTCACCGCGCTGCACGCCGCGGAGGGCGCGGGCGGCGACTTCCGCGGACGCCGGTCCGCCGCGGTCATGGTCGTGCGCTCGACGACGACCGGCCGGCCCTGGCACGACACCGTGGTCGACCTGCGCGTCGACGACTCCCCCGACCCGGTGGGCGACCTCGACCGGCTGGTGGTCAAGCGCCGCCGGTACCAGGACGTCGTCCGCGCCTTCGGCCGCGCGCTCGACGGCGACGCCGTGATCGCCGACCGCGAGCTCGAGCTGCTGCGCCCGCAGGACCCGGAGGTCGAGCCCGACCAGCTGCTGTGGCGCGCCGTGGTGGCCGCGCTCGCCGGCCGGGAGGACGCCGCCCGGGCCATGCTGCGCGACCTGCAGAGCTGCGCGCCGGCCTTCCTCGAGGCCGCCCGGCGCTTCGGACCCGCCGGGCTCGTCCCGGCCGACCTGCTCGACCGCATCCTGCCGGAGGAGAGCCCTTGAGCCCGGACGTGCACGCCCTTCTGGACGACATCGCCGAGGAGGTCCGGCCGCTCGCCCGCGAGGGCGACGTCGCCGACTACATCCCGGCGCTGGCCGCCGAGGACCCCGACCGGTTCGCGCTCGTCACGTGCGACCTGGACGGCGCCGAGCACGCCACCGGCGACGCCGACGTGCTCTTCCCGATCCAGAGCATCAGCAAGGTGTTCGCCTTGACGCTGGCGCTGCAGCGCGTCGGCGAGGACCTGTTCGACCGGGTCGGCAAGGAGCCCTCGGGCGACCCGTTCAACTCCCTCGTGCAGCTCGAGCACGAGAAGGGGATCCCGCGCAACCCGATGATCAACGCGGGCGCGCTGGTGGTGTGCGACGTGCTGCTCGAGACCTGCGACGACCCGAAGGCGTCGATGGTCGAGCTCCTGTCGGACCTCACCGGCGACGAGGTCGGTCACGACCAGGAGGTGCTCGACGCCGAGGGCACCACCGGGCACCGCAACCAGGCCATGGCCTACCTGATGAGCGCGTTCGGCAACCTGCACTCCGGCGTCGAGGACGTCATGTCGGTCTACCTGCACCAGTGCGCGGTGCAGCTGTCCACCCGCGAGCTGGCCCGCGCCATCCGCTTCCTCGCGAACGACGGCGTCGACCCGCGCACCGGCCGGCGGGTGGTGGAGGAGGCGCTGGCCCGCCGCATCAACGCCGTCATGCTGACGACCGGCACCTACGACTCCGCCGGGCAGTTCGCCTACGAGGTCGGCATCCCGTGCAAGAGCGGGGTCGCCGGCGCGATCGTCGGCGACGCGCCGGGGCGCCTCGGGACCGCGGTCTGGTCGCCACCGCTGGACGCGTCCGGGAACTCGCGGGCCGGCCGCGCGGCGCTGCACCTGCTCGCCGAGCGCCTGGAGCTGTCGGTGTTCTGACCGGCCCGCCCGTAGTGTCGCTCCCCGTGCGATGGCGGGGCAGGGGCGACGGAGCGGGACGCTCCACCGACCTGCTCGGCCTGGCCGGCTACGCCGACGCGGAGGTCGTCGCCGTCGGCGGCTCGAGCACCGTGTGGCGAGCCCGCGAGACCGCCCTCGACCGGCTCGTCGCGGTGAAGGTGCTCGCCCTGCCGGTGCTCGACGACCGGCTGCGCCGGCGGTTCGAGCGCGAGCTCGCCGTGGCCGGGCGACTCAGCGACCACCCGCACGTGGTGACCACCTACGCCTCGGGCTTCACCGCGGACGGGCGCCCGTACGTCACCAGCGAGTGGTGCCCCGGCGGCTCGCTCGCCGCGCGCCTGGCCGAGCAGGGCACCAGACCGGCCGAGGAGGTGCTGCGCACCGGCGCGCGCCTCGCGACGGCGCTCGCCGCCGCGCACGCCGCGGGTGTCGTGCACCGCGACGTCAAGCCGCAGAACGTGCTCGTGACCGCCTACGGCGAGCCGGCTCTGGCCGACTTCGGCATCGCCGTGGTCGTGGCCGAGGGGACAGCCGCCACCGACGCGCTGACCCCGGTGCACGCCGCGCCGGAGGTGCTGCAGGGCGCGACGGCGACACCGGCCGCGGACGTCTGGGGGCTCGGTTCGACGCTGTGGACGCTGCTGGCCGGCGCGCCGCCGTTCGCCCCCCGGCCGGGCGAGGGCGTGCTGGCCGCGATGGTGCGCGTGCTCGAGGAGCCGTTGCCGGCGCTCCCGCCGGGCACGGCGCCCCCGCTGGCCGCCGCGCTGCAGCGGCTGCTCGACAAGGACCCTGCGGCGCGGCCACCGGCGCCGGGGCGG
>Ga0247713_1001409_pt1 | contig 11990 bp, 11 predicted proteins | sample 21E_NmetaG_FD_189936 | JGI IMG/M metagenome (GOLD analysis project Ga0247713, IMG submission 189936) | Soil microbial communities from hillslope of Landscape Evolution Observatory, University of Arizona, Oracle, AZ, United States - 2-1-E_N | ecosystem: Engineered > Artificial ecosystem >... | reverse complement strand
CATCAATCAGATCCGCGAAAAGATTGGAATCTCGTTCGGGTCTCCTGAGACCACCCCCGGAGGACGCGCGCTGAAGTTCTACTCGTCCGTGCGGCTCGACGTCCGGCGGATCGACTCCCTCAAGAACGGCGCCGAGATCGTGGGCTCGCGCGTCCGGGTGAAGGTGTTGAAGAACAAGGTCGCGGCGCCTTTCCGCATCGCCGAGTTCGACATCCAGTACGGCTACGGCATCTCGAAGGAAGGCAGCCTGCTCGACGTCGCCATCGATCACGGCTTCGTGCGGAAATCGGGGGCGTGGTTCATCTACGGCGACGACCAGCTCGGGCAGGGCCGCGAGAACGCCAAGGCGTTCCTCGCGGACAACCCCGACATCGCCACCGAGATCGAGCTGAAGATCAAGGAGAAGCTCGGGCTGCTCGGGAGCGAGGACGAGCCCGAGGATGCCGCCGCCGAATAGCGGTTCGATGCGCCGGCAGGAGCCTCCCGCCCTCGACTCGGTCATGGACTGGGCGGGAGCGTTCCTGGCCCGGCGCCCTCATTCCGAAGCCGAGCTCCGCGCCAAGCTCCTCCGGCGTGGGGCGGCGCACGAGACCGTCGACGCGGCGATCGAAAGGATGCGCGCCCTGGCTCTCGTGGACGACTCCGCCTTCGCCGAGGCGTGGGCGGCCGAGCGGCGCCGCCGCGGCCGGGGACCGGCGTGGGTGATCGCGGAGCTGGAGGCAAAAGGCATCGAGAGAGAGACGGCGGAGGCGGCCGCCGGCACCGACGAGGACGAGGCGGCAGCCGCCGCGGCGACCGGGCTCCTCCGGCGGGTCGCGCACCGCCCGCTCGCCGAGCAGGCCAGGCGTCTGCTCGAGATGCTGGGGCGCCGAGGCTTCTCGGAAGAGGCGGCGCTGCGGGCCGTCCGGGCGGTTCTCCCGCCCGAGGGATGGGACTGACCGGATCAGGTCGCGAAAACGTCATGCACCGGCACCCGCCGGGGCGTACCATGGGGCGAATCAGTAACCAAAAGTGAAACCCCTCAGTACGAGCGAACAAGCGAGATGAACCTGATACCCGATTCGTCCCAGCTCAACGGTGGTCTTATGCGCACCTCGCCGCACGGCGCACCCATGCCGCCGGGAGGGATGGAACGCGGCGGCTGAGGCCGTCGCGCGCACGAACCGGGACCTCGCCTCGCCGCTCGCTCGTACCGGGTGATCGTTCGGCGTCTTCGCCGGGCGGCGCCCGAGGGCTACGAGAAAGGAGCTGGCTATGGAGATCCTGATAGGTCTCCTCGGCCTTCTCGCCGGCGTGGCCGCCGGCTATGCCCTCCGCAAGTCCCAGGCGGAGAAGCAGGTGGGCTCTGCGGAGCAGCGCTCCAAGGCGCTCCTGGAGGAAGCCGAACGAGAGGCGGAGGCAGCCCGGCGAGAGGCGCTCGTCGAGGCGAAGGACGAGATCTTCAAGATGCGCCAACAGGCGGAGAGCGACCTCCGGGACGCCGAGGCCGAGATCCGCGAGCGGCGCGCCGACATCAACAAGAAGGAAGACCGCCTGGCGCAGCGCGAGGCGACGCTCGACAGCAGAGCGAGCAGCCTCGACCGCAAGGAACAGGCCATCGAACAGCGCGAGGAGGCGCTTGAGCGCCGGAGCGCAGAGCTGCAGCGGCTCGAGAGCGAGACCCGGGCCGAGCTTGAGCGGGTCGCCGGGATGGCTGCGGCGGACGCGAAGCAGATGTTGATCGAGCAGATGAGCGACGAGGCCAAGCGCGACGCGATGGTGCTCGTCCGTGACATCGAGGCGCAGGCGCGCGAGGAGGCCGACAAGCGAGCCCGCAAGATCGTCGGCATCGCCATGCAGAGAGTGGCGTCCGAGCTGACCACCGAGGCAACCGTCACGACCGTCACGCTCCCCAACGAAGACATGAAGGGCCGGATCATCGGCCGAGAGGGGCGCAACATCCGCGCCTTCGAGGCCGCCACCGGCACGAACCTGATCATCGACGACACCCCCGAGGCGGTCGTGCTCTCCTGCTTCGACCCGATCCGGCGCGAGACGGCTCGGCTGACGCTCGAGAAGCTGATCGGCGACGGGCGCATCCAGCCGGCTCGCATCGAAGACATCCACGAGAAGTCGAAGCAGGAGATCGAGCGCGAGATCCGCGAGGCGGGGGAGTGGGCGGTCCTCGAGACCGGCATCACCGACATGCACCCCGAGCTGGTGCGGGTTCTCGGCCGTCTCAAGTACCGGACGTCCTACGGCCAGCAGGTCCTCAAGCACGTGGTCGAGGCGGCGCACATCGCGGGTGCCATCGCGGCCGAGCTCGGAACCGACGTGCAGCTCGCGCGCCGCTGCACCCTTCTGCACGACATCGGCAAGGCGGTGACGCACGAGATCGAGGGCAGCCACGCGATCATCGGCGCCGAGATCGCACGCCGCCTGAAGGAGTCGCCGGAGGTCTGCCACGCGATCGAGGCGCACCATGGCGAGGTCGAGCAACGCACGATCGAAGCCGTCATCACGCAGGTAGCCGATGCCATCTCGGGCGCCCGCCCCGGAGCGCGGCGCGAGACTCTCGAAACCTATGTGAAGCGCCTCGAGCGCCTCGAGCAGATCGCGAACGAGTTCTCCGGGGTCGACAAGGTCTACGCGATGCAGGCGGGCCGAGAGGTTCGCGTCATGGTGAGGCCGGACAAGGTCGACGACCTGCAGGCGGAGGTCGTCGCCCGCGACATCGCCAAGAAGATCGAAGAGGAGCTGCAGTACCCCGGTCAGATCAAGGTGATGGTGATCCGAGAGCTCCGCACCAGCGCAACCGCCAAGTAGCGCGTCGCGGACGAGGAGGATCGTCTTGCCGCTGGACATGGATTCGTTCGCGCGTTGGACTGCCGGCTACGCGAAGGCATGTGAGCAGAACGACGCCGCCGCGGCCGCGGCCCTCTTCAGCGAGGACGCCGTGTACTACACGACGCCCTTCGATCAACCGTGGGACGGGCGCTCGGAGATCGAGGCGAACTGGGGCGAGGACGACGAGGTCCTCGAGGGGTTCGAGTGCCGCTGCGACCCGATCGCGGTTACGGGGAACGTCGGCGTGGCGAGGTGGTGGGCGATCTACCCATCGACCGGCATGGAGTTCTCGAGCGTGTTCGTGGTGACGTTCGCCGACGGGGAGCGCGCGTCTGAGTTTCGCGAGTGGTACATGAGCCGCGAGGTCGTCGAATGAGATCGCGTAGGCGCTGCGCTGGATACGCGCGGTGCTACCCTCGATCATTGTGAAGACCGAGCCGCGGACCTACTACATCCGCACCTTCGGTTGCCAGATGAACGAGCACGATTCCGAACGCATGGCGGGTCTGCTCGAGGCCGAGGGTTACCTCAAGACCGACGACCCCGAAGAGGCCGACGTCGTCCTCTTCAATACCTGCTGCATCCGCGAGAACGCCGACACGCGGCTCTACGGGAACCTCGGTCACATGAAGCCGCTGAAGGACGCGCGGGCGGGCAAGAAGATCGTCGTCGCAGGGTGTCTCGCCCAGAAGGATCGCGATTCGATCCAGAGGCGCGCCCCGTATGTCGACGTCGTCCTCGGAACGCACAACTTGGCCAGCCTGCCGCGCCTCTTGCGCGAGTCTGACGCCGGTCCGGCGTTCGAGATCCTCGAGCAGACCGAGGTCTTCCCTTCGGCGCTCCCGGCGCGCCGAACGTCGCCGTGGCACGCCTGGGTGTCGATCTCGATCGGCTGCAATAACTCCTGCACCTTCTGCATCGTGCCGGCCGTTCGCGGGGTCGAGCAGTCGCGGCGCCTCGGCGACATCGTGTCGGAGGTAGAGGGGCTCGTCGCCGACGGGGTGGTGGAGGTGACGCTGTTGGGACAGAACGTCAACTCCTACGGCCGCGATCTCGACGGGACGCCCATGTTCGCCCGGCTTCTGTACGCGCTCGACGATGTCGCGGGCCTCGAGCGCGTGCGGTTCACGTCGCCCCACCCGAAGGACTTCCGCGAAGACACGGTCACGGCGATGGCCGACTGCCGCGTCGTGTGCGAGCACATCCACCTGCCGTTGCAATCCGGCAGCGCTCGCGTTCTGAAGCGGATGAAGCGGGCCTACACGAAGAAGAGCTACCTCGAGAAGATCGCGATGGTTCGCGCCGCGATTCCGGAGGTGGCCATCACCACCGACATAATCGTCGGCTTCCCGGGCGAGACCGAGGAGGACTTCACGGAGACGCTCGAGGTGGTCGAGGCGGCGCGCTATGACGCCGCCTACACCTTCCAGTACTCACCGCGGCCGATGACGGAGGCGGCCGGCTTCGAGGACCAGGTGCCGAAGGAGGTCGTCCAGGAGAGGTTCGACCGTCTGGTGGCCCTCCAGACGCGCATCTCCGAAGAGCAGAACCGTCGATCGATCGGAGAGACGGTCGAGGTGCTGGTCGAAGGCACCTCCAAGAAGGATCGTTCGAAGGTCACGGGGAGGACCCGCACGAACAAGCTCGTTCACTTCCGAGCCGACGTACCGGAAGGCTCGTTCGCGACCGTCCGCATCACGGCCGCGCATCCGCACTTCCTCGACGGCGAGCTGGTCTCGGCGCGCCGCCGCGAGAGCGGAGGACGTATCGCGCTGCCGCTGGCGGCGTCCACAGCAGGGTGCACCGCCTGCTCCTGACGGCGAGGTGATCGCCTCCGGCCGCGTCGTGCCCCATGCGCCGGTGCTCGTTCCGGGCATGTCGCAGGATCCCGCGATCCCGCGCGTGATGCCGGTGGAGGCCGGAGAGGCGACGGTCGCGGTCGTCATATCGCCGCACGGCGCGACGACCGGCGTCTACCGCGAGGCCTTCGGGTCGTTCGATCGTTTCGGCGCGCGCGGGTTCGAGCGGGCCGCGCCGTCCGTCTCGGAGGCCGCATCGTCGTTGGCGGAGGGATGGGGCGCGCCGCTGCTCGAGGGGCCACTGGATCACGGGTGCCTCGTGCCGCTGTGGTGGCTCCCATCCCGGCTTCCGGTGATCGCGTGCTCGCTGGCCGACGCGTCGCCCCTACAGGCACAGGCCCTGGCGAGCGCCCTCGCCGTGCTCGACGAGCGTCTCCTCGTCGTCGCGTCCGCGCACCTCTCTGCCGCGCTGAGCGACGCCGCACCACTTACCGCGATCCCCGGCGCGCCGGAGTTCGACCGGGAGGTGTTGGACGCGCTGGAGGGCGATCCCGCGGACCTGCTGCGGATCGACGTTGCGCACGGGACCGCAGTGGGAGCATGCGGCCTCCCTCCTCTGTACGTACTCGCTCATCTATTCCGAGGGGGACGTGGTGAGGTCCTCGCCTACGACGCGCCCTTTGGGGTCGGTTACGTCCAGGCGAGGGTCGAGCCGTGATCGCGGTCGCCGCGCTCGTGGGTGCAACGGCCGTCGGGAAGACCGCGTTGTCGCTCGAGCTGGCCGAGTCGCTGCGCGCCGAGATCGTGTCGGTCGACTCGATGCAGATCTACCGGGGCATGGACGTGGGCACCGCGAAGCCGTCGCCTGCCGAGCGGCGTCGCGTCCCGCATCACCTGCTCGACCTCAAGGACCCGGCTGAGGAAGTGACGGTCGCGGAGTTCCAGCGGCTCGCGCGCGAGGCGATCGAGGATGTCACTGCCAGGGGCAGGCTCCCGCTGCTGGTCGGCGGCTCCGGTCTGTATCTGCGCGCGGTGATCGACGACCTGCGCTTCCCGCCGCGCGATCCGGCGGTTCGAGCGCGCCTCGAAATCACCGCGGAGGAGATGGGAGTGGAGGCGATGCACGCTCGGCTGGCGGAGGTGGACGAGGAGGCCGCCGCGAGGATCGAGCCGGCGAACGCCCGCCGGATCATCCGCGCCCTCGAGGTCATCCGACTCACCGGTCGCCGCTTCAGTGAGTTCGGAGCGGCGTGGGAGCGATTCGAGAGTGTCTACGACCTGAGGATCGCGGGATTGCGTAGATCGCGCGCCGACCTCTACGCCCGCATCGAGCAACGGGTCGACGAGATGTTGGCAAACGGGTTGGTCGAGGAGGCGCGGGCGCTGTCGGCGCGACGTCTCGCACGGACGGCAGCGCAAGCGCTCGGATACCGGCAGATCCTCGCGGCGCCTGAGGGGCGGCCCGAAGAGGTGAGGGACGAGATCGTCCGGGCGACGAAACGCTTCGCCCGCCGTCAGGAGTCGTGGTTCTCTGCCGACCCGCGGATCCGGTGGTTCGACGCCGCAGCGCCCGGAATGGCGGGCGAGGTGACGTCGTTCCTGTCCCGGGGCGGAGAGGAGGGAAAGGTACCCTGACCGGCATGAGATTCGCCAAGTACCACGGCATCGGGAACGACTTCGTGATGCTGGCCGACCCGGCCGACGACGTCACTCTGTCGCCGGAAACCGTGCGCGCTCTGAGCGACCGTCGCTTCGGCATCGGCGCCGACGGAGTGATCCGCGTGGCGCCGGGATCGGGCGGCGACGACCTCTTCATGGACTACGTCAACTCCGACGGATCGATCGGCGAGATGTGCGGCAACGGCATCCGTTGCCTCGCTCTCTTCGCGCGCGCGGAGGGGATGACCGAGCGAGAGGTGATCCGCGTCGGTACGCGAGCGGGCACGAAGGTCGTTCGCGTGCTCGACGACGGTCGCGTCGAGGTGGACATGGGCGCCCCCATCTTCCGCGCTCAGGACGTGCCGGTGGCATGGGACGGTGAGGACGCCCTGCACGCGAAGGTCGAGCTCGCGGAGGGCGTCGCCGAGGTCGCGGCGCTCTCGATGGGAAATCCGCACGCGGTGCTGTTCGTGGACGACCCGGACGCCGCGCCGGTGGAGGACCTCGGCCCTGCGATCGAGCGTCACCCCCTTTTCCCGAACGGGACCAACGTCGAGTTTGCAACGGTGGAATCCGAGGAACGCGTCCGGATGCGCGTGTGGGAGCGAGGCGTCGGTGAGACGCTCGCCTGCGGAACAGGTGCATGCGCGGTCGCCGTCGCCGCGCGTGTCCTGAGGGGCGCGTCCGATCGGGTGACCGTCGCGTTGCCGGGAGGTGAGCTGGAGATCGCATGGTCGGGACGGCCGGGCGTCGATGAGCCGGTCTTCCTGACGGGACCCGCCACGAAAGTGTTCGAAGGAGAGATCGAGCTGTGAGAACCGCGAAGCGGATCGAGAAGCTCCCGCCGTACCTGTTCGCCGAACTGGATCGCAAGATCGCGGAGAAGCGAGCCGGGGGAGCGGACGTGATCTCGTTCGGTGTCGGCGACCCAGATCTTCCGTCGCCTCCGCACGTGGTCGACGCGCTGTGCGACGCGGCGCGGGACGCTGCCACCCACCGCTATCCGTCCTACACCGGCATGCCGGACCTCCGCCGCTCGATCGCGGCGTGGTACGAGAAGCGCTTCGGCGTCTCGCTCGACCCGGACCTGCAGGTGCAGCCTCTGGTCGGCAGCAAGGAGGGGATCTTCCATCTGCCGGTCGCATTCGTCGATCCGGGCGATGTCGTCCTCGTTCCCGATCCCGCCTACCCGGTGTACGAAACGGGCACGATCCTGGCGGGCGGCGAGGCGTATCTGCTCCCGCTCACGGCGGAGAACGGTTTCATGCCCGACCTCGGCGCGATCCCGGCCGATGTTGCGCGGCGCGCCCGCGTGCTGTGGCTGAACTATCCGAACAACCCTACGAGCGCCTGCGTCGAGCTCGATTTCTTCCGGCGCGCCGTGGAGTTCTGCCGGGAGAACGACATCCTCCTGTGCCACGACGCGGCCTACACCGAGATCACCTTCGACGGCTATCGCGCTCCGAGCGCGCTGCAGGTGGAGGGAGCCGCCGAGTCGGTGCTCGAGTTCCACTCACTCTCCAAGACCTACAACATGACCGGTTGGCGGATCGGATGGGTGGCCGGCGCGCCCGAGGCGATCGAGGCGGTCAAGCGACTGAAGACGAACATCGACTCGGGCATCTTCGATGCCGTGCAGCGGGCCGGCATCGCCGCGATCGACGGACCGCAGGATCACCTGAACGCAACGATCGAGCGGTACCGGCGCCGCCGCGACCTGTTGTGTGACGGGCTGAAGTCGGTGGGACTCCTGGCCGAGCCGCCGCGGGGTTCGATCTACGTGTGGACGCCGGTGCCGGAGGGGCACACGTCCGAGTCGTTCGCTACGCATCTCCTCGACGAAGCCGCGGTAGTCGTCGCGCCGGGAACGGGCTACGGCCGCGCCGGCGAAGGCTTCGTCAGGTTCTCGTTGACGATCGACGACGAGCGCCTCGAAGAAGGCGTGGAGCGATTGCGGAAGGCGGTCTCCTGACGCGCGGGACGGGCCGCGACCACGAGGAACGCGAGGTCGCGGTGTTGGTCGGGGCCGCTCTCGGCGGCTCCCTCGATGATGCGGAGGCGTCGCTCGACGAGCTTCAGGCGTTGGCCGACACCGCGGGAGCCGACGCAACGGAACGCATCATCCAGCGCATCGACACGCCGCATCCGGCGACCTACTTGGGCAAGGGCAAGGCGCGTGAGGTGGTCGATGTAGCCGCCGCCACCGGCGCCGACATGATCATCTTCGACGACGAGCTGACGCCGGCCCAAGGCCGCAACCTCGAGGAGCTCGCCGGTGTGAACCCGCTCGCGGACAAGCAGCTGAAGATCGTCGACCGCACCGGGCTGATCCTGGACATCTTTGCCCAGCACGCCCGTTCCGCCGAGGGGAAGCTCCAGGTGGAGCTGGCGCAACTCAATTACCGGCTCCCGCGCCTGCGCGGCTGGGGCGACGTTCTATCGCGCCTCGGTGGCGGCATCGGCACTCGGGGGCCCGGTGAGACGGCTCTCGAGTCGGAGAGGCGCGCGATCCTGCGCCGGATCGAACGTGTCAAGAAAGACCTCGGCGAGCTCGAACGCACCCGACGTCTCAAGCGGAAGCAGCGCGTCCGCACCGGCATCCCGGTCGTGGCGCTGGTCGGATACACGAACGCCGGCAAGTCGACCATGCTCCGGCGCCTGACGGACGCGTCGGTCCTCGTCGAAGACCGGCTCTTCTCGACGCTCGATCCGACGACGCGGCGCCTGGAGCTGCCCGCCGAGGGCGCGATCCTGCTGACAGACACCGTCGGCTTCGTCCGCAAGCTCCCGCACGAGCTGGTCGAAGCGTTCCGCTCGACCCTCGAGGAGGTGACGGAGGCGACGCTCCTGCTCCACGTGGTGGACGCCCACCTCGACGTCGACCGCCAGCTCGCCGCCGTGCAGCGGGTGCTGGGCGATATCGGCGCCGCCGACAAGCCCGCGGTGGTGGCGCTGAACAAAGCCGATCTGATCGACGACGACCGCCGGAGAGCGCTCGAGCGGAGACATCCAGAGGCCCTCTTTTGCTCCGCCGCTTCGGGAGAGGGCATCGGCGACCTGCTCGGGAGGCTCGACGACGAGCTCGCTCGGATGAAGGTGGAGGTCGAGGTCGAGATCCCGTTCGACCGGGGCGAGCTGGTTGCCCGGATCCACGACGAGGGCGACGTCCTGAAGGAGAGCTTCAGCGAGCGGGGAACCCATCTGGTGGCGCGGGTCCGGCGCAACATGGCCGCCGACCTCGGCCCGTTCGTCCGCCGCGGCGCCTGATCGAGTCGAAGAAGGATTCAATCCGGTGCGAACTCGCGCCGTTAGATGGTGGAGGAGTGCTTCGGGTGAAGGGGAGGGGCAGGTGAGACATCGCAGGTGGGCCGCGGCGGCGCTTGTGGCGCTGCTGGTCGCCGGCGCGGCTCCGCTCGCCGCGAGCCCTCGGGCGCGGACGATCCGCATCCCCCGCACGCTCGCCGCCGCCGTGGAGAACGCTCCCCGTGCCGTCTCCCTGCGGTTCCCCGCCACGCATGTCGTCTTCGAGTGGAGCGGCCCCCGCCGCAGCGCCCTCGACTACCGCACGATCGGCCCGGACGGCGTTCGTTCCGCGTGGACCGAGGCCGGGATCGACGACTTCGACGCGGAGACCCGGCGTCATGTAACCGGCGTGCTCGCGATCCGGCGCGCCGTAGGGCTCGAGTGGCGCAACACGGGTGGCCCGGTCGAGGACGTCCGCATCGACTACATGAACACCCTCGACGGTCCCGCGGTCGAGCGGCGCGTTCCGCTTACGGCTCGGGCGGGTGCGACTCCAGCGGTCGTCTCACGGGCGGAGTGGGGCGCGGATGAGTCGATCACGCGCAAGTCCGGCTCGTGCGCGCGGGAGTTCGCGCCGGTGCAGCAGTTGTTCGTTCACCACACCGCCGGCAGCAACTCGGCGACACAGGACTCGGCCGCAACGATGCGGGCGATCCTCCACTACCACGTGAAGACGAACGGCTGGTGCGACATCGGATACAACTTCGTGATCGGGCGCGACGGTCGCATCTACGAAGGCCGCTGGTCGCGAACGCACGCACCGGGTGAGACGCCCACCGGTGAAGACGACCTGGGTCGTGGCGTGGTGGGTGCACACGTCGCCGGCTACAACACCGGGAGCGTCGGCGTGTCCCTGATGGGCAACTTCGAGACACAGGCGTTGCCGGCGACGATGCGGAGCGCGCTAGTCGATTTCCTCGCATGGAAGGCCGAGCGGCACGGCCTCGACCCCACCGGCAAACACACCTTCCGCAACGGCACCTCATCCCGCGAGCTCCACTACATCGCAGGTCACCGCGACGCCGGCTCCACCGCGTGTCCCGGCGCGTACGTCTACGCGGACCTTCCGAAGATCCGGCGCGACGTCAAGGCGCGCATGACTAACCGCACCTCGGTGACGATCTCGCTCCGCAGCGACAGATCCCGCATCGACTACGGCGGCAGCGTCACCCTCTCCGGCTTGCTGACGGACGCGAGCGGTCTGCCGCTGCCGGGGCGCGAACTCGCCGTCTACCGGCGCGGAGCGGACGCGTGGAAGGTGAAGAAGCGGCTCACTACGGGCGCCGACGGCTCCTTCTCGCTGACCGTCCGGCCGACCGCGGAGGTGAGTTACAGGGCAGACTTCGCCGGCGACGAGGCCTTGCGCCCCGGGAAGAGCGCCGTGCGGACGATCGCGGTTCGCCACGTCGTCGCGGCGTTCGTCGAGGGCGGCCGTAGCGGCGACGGCGCCTATACGCGGTTCCCGCCGGATACGACGTCCGTCGTTCTCTACGGATGGGGCCTGCCGAAGCACCAGGCCGAGATCAGGATCCGTCTGTTCCGCGTGTTCACCGACGGCACACAGCGCCGGGTCCGCATCGACGGCACACCCCTACTCTCGGGTGAGTGGCAGCTCGCCGTTCCGGTTCGAACACCGGGCCGATACAAGGCGGTCGCCCGGTTCAATGCAGACGACCGGCACCTGCTCGGGAAGAGCGACCCGGTTCGGTTCCGCGTGCGGAGAGGCTAGCCGGCTAGACCCGTCTGAAAACGGCGACCACCTTGCCCAGCACCTCCGTCCCGGGCGGCGCCTCGAACGGCTCGAGTCGTTCGTTCGCCGGTTCGAGCACGACGGCGCCACCGCGATGGCGGATGCGCTTCACGGTCGCCTCGGGCACGACATCGAACTCGCTGGGGATCAACGCCGCCACGATCTCGCCGGAATGGGCGGTGGGCTGCTGACGGACGATGACGTAGTCGCCGTCGTGGATCCCCGCGTCGATCATCGAGTCGCCCTGCACCTGCAGCATGAAGACGTTGCCGTCGCCCACGAAATCGGCCGGGAGCGGGTAGACGTCCTCGACGTTCTCCTCCGCGAGGATGGGCGCGCCGGCGGCGATCCTGCCGAGCAAAGGAACGGATCGGGCGCTCGCCCGCTCCCGCGGCAGGTCGGTGTCGCGGTCGTAGAGGAGCTCGATCGCCCGCGGCTTGCTCGGGTCGACCTTGAGGAAGCCCTTCCGCACCAGGGCCTGGATATGCGAGTGCGCGGTGGAGGAGGACTGCAGCCCAAGCGCCTCGCAGATCTCGCGCACCGACGGCGGATAGCCCCGCCCGGCCACGGTATCGGCGATGAACTCCAGCGTCTGGCGCTGACGGTCCGTCAGACCCTCGACCATTTCGCTCCTCCTGTCCGCGGTGCGTCGC
>Ga0247713_1001408_pt1 | contig 11990 bp, 9 predicted proteins | sample 21E_NmetaG_FD_189936 | JGI IMG/M metagenome (GOLD analysis project Ga0247713, IMG submission 189936) | Soil microbial communities from hillslope of Landscape Evolution Observatory, University of Arizona, Oracle, AZ, United States - 2-1-E_N | ecosystem: Engineered > Artificial ecosystem > Mesocosm... | reverse complement strand
GGATGGACCGGGGCGTGCAACACCGAGACGCTGTCCGAGGACAGGTAACAGAGACCGCGGCAGGCGGGGTCGTCCTGCCAAACGCTCCCCGAGGTGGGCGGCCTCCACCCCCCGCCCTCCGTGACGACCGCGCCGCGGTTGCCCAGGGCGTCCGCCTCGTCGAAGAACACGATGACGCCGCCGTACCGGATCGAGAGCTTCCTCAGCTTCCGATAGAGCGCCTTGACCTTCAGCGCACCCACCCCGACGAACATCTGGATGAAGGCACCGGGGTCCACGAAGACGAAGGGTTTGCCCGTCTCCCCGGCAACGGCCTCGGCCAGCAGCGTCTTGCCGGTCCCGGGCGGTCCCCAGAGCAGGATCCCGCCCGGCAGGTACCCTCCCCGCTCCTCGATCACCTCGGGCCGCTCGAGGTAGAAGATGCTCTCCCTTATGTGGTCGAGGACGTGGTCCTGGCCCCACACGTCGCTGAACCTCGTCTTGATGTCCTCCGGCATGTAGGTGTCGATCCCGCCCTTGCTCAGGAACCAGAAGAGCGCGGCGAACTGGACGATCAGGAAGAACATGCCGAAGAGCAGGCGCAGCGCCATCGGCAGGATGTTCCAGAGCGCCAGCGGGAGCTGGAAGAGCGCGGTGGAGGGCGACGTGTCCGTCGTGCGGGCGAGCACGAGATCGGCTACGGCGAGCACGAACAGCCACTTGGCCACCCGGGCGATCCGGTAGCGGTTCCAGTCGTCCATGCGCGAGGCGCGCCGTTCGAGGCCCCCGAAGATCCTGTTCGACCACAGGTGGTGGTAGCCCGCCGACCTCTCGCTGATCAGGTAATGGACCTGGCGCACGGCCTCGAGTCCGATGAGCCAGAGCAGCCATCGGTAGTCGTGGGAGGCGATCCACATGGCCTCCGCGAAGACGAGGCTCGGGTCGGCCGCGAGGATGCCCCAGACCAGGAACATGTAGGAGCCACCCAGCAGCAGGAGGATCTTGACGCGGTCCCACCAGGCGAGCGGACGCCGCGTCGCGCGCTCGCGGGGGTCGCCGTAACCGGGGGGCGGTGTGGGGCCCGTGTCGTGGTCCGGCCAGGAGAGTCCCGGCCGCTGGTGTCCGTCGTCGCTCATGGGCGGCCCCGGGCCTAGACGTTCTTCAGCTGGTCGTACAGCTCTTGCCGCTGACGGGGCTCGAGGAGCCCCGAGATGGCATCGGCCGTCCGGCGCGCGTCGGCGTCCCGGTCGAGCTTGGCGAAGGTGAACGCGAGCGTCCTGTAGTACCGGACGTCGTAGGGGTTGAGGTCCACCGCCCGGCGAGCCGGCCTCGCCGCAGCCGCGTACCTCGAGCGCGTGTACTCGGCGAGCGCGACCGCGTAATGGGCGCCGGGGAAGGTCTCGTCGAGCTCCACCGCCCGGGTAGCGTGCTGGTGAGCGAGCCGGACGCTCCCGAGCTGGGCGAGTGCCTGCGCGAAGGACACGAGCACGCGCGTGTTGGTCGGCTCCTGGTTGAGCGCGATGCGCCAGTCGCGCTGGGCGCGGTCGCGGAACTCATCCACCTTCTCGACCGGCAGCTCCCGGTGCTGTGACTGATTGAAGAGCAGCTCCGCCCTCAGGCTGATCGCTTCCGTGAAGCCGGGGAACAGGTCCGCCGCGCGCTCCGCGCTCTCTATGTTCTCGTCGAACGGCCCCGTGGACTGCGCCCTCAGGTAATGGACGATCGGGTCGTCGGGGGTCTCCCGAACCATCTCCTGGTAGTAGTCCTTCCGGACGTCGATGTTGCCCGGGTTCTGGGCGGTCACGGTGACCTGGCGGGCGGCTCCCCCTCCCGCGGGGAGGACGCGCAGACGCCGCTCGTCCCCCGGGCGCGCCCGCAGCTGACGGACGGCGAGCTCCGCGTTCACCGAGGGGTCGCCGTTCACGTGCGTGATGACATCTCCCCGCTGCAGGTTGGCGCCGGATGACGGCCCGTCGGGCTGCACCCACAGGACGACCACACCCGGCTCGGAGGGGGAGCCGAGCAGGCGGGGGAAGGTCCGACTGTTGCTGACCACGATGAGCCCCACCCGTCCGGTCAGGTTAGGGTCGGCGACGGGTGGCGGTTCGACGTCCTCCGCCCGGTCGGACCCTTCGTCCTCCCCGGTCTCCGACGGCGACGCCGTCGGACCGGGACCGTCGCGGCCCTCGGGAGCGCGGCACGCGGAGGCGCCCAGGGCCAGGACGAGGAGCAGCACCATGAAACGGATGCGTCTGTCGCGCACGTCGGTCTCTCTCGTGATCGGGGTCGAGGTCCGGGGGCTCGAGCGGCCCCAGAGCCGGAGGCGGGATTTGAACCCGCGGCCTGTCGATTACGAATCGACTGCTCTGCCCCTGAGCTACTCCGGCAACGCAGGGATCCTACCAACGCTCGCCTCCCACGGTTGCTCCCGCGGGAGCCGGGGAGCCGAGTGCGCCGTGGACGGCGAGGAACACCTGCTCCAAGACCACCAGCACGTTCGCGTTCGCGGCCAAGCGCCGTCGCGCCAGGTCCACCGCAGCGAGCGCACGCAGGACCGCGGGCACCGCCCGTGGACCGAGGCGGGAGACGACCTCCCCCAGGACGGGCCGGAGCCCGGGGTCGAGGAGCGGGCCATCGCGGTCATGGGCGACCACGAGAGCGTCGCGGAGCACGCACTCGAGGTCCTCGAGCACCTCGTCGAGGGCGACCTGCTCCGCTCGGCGCTGCTCCCGTCGCAGCCTGTCCTCGACCGCCTTCTTGGTCTCCCGTAGCCACTCGGCGGCCTCGGCCGCCGACTCCCGGTGTCGCTCGGCGATCCGGTCGCGCATCTCACGGGTCCGGGCGGCCACGGTCTCGGCGGCGGCCAGCGAGTCCGCGGGGTCGCGGGCGGGCTGCAGCGCCAGGGAGACCACCTCCTCTCGCCGCGCGCGGGCGTCTGCGTCCGAGGCGAGCTGCCGGGCCCGGTCGGGCGTCCCGGCCAGACGCGCCCACCGGCGGGCCTCGTCGTCCGGCACCCCGGCCGAGACCAGCATCTCGGCGGTCTCCCCCTCCGAGGGGGCGTGGAACGCGATCTCACGACAGCGCGACCGCACCGTCTCGAGGAGGGCGTCACCGTTGGGCGCGACGAGGACGATCGTCGTGGCCGTCGGCGGCTCCTCGAGCGCTTTGAGGAAAGCGTTCTGCGCGTTGGGGTTCATCCGGTCCGCCCGGTCGACGACTATGACGCGACGCGAAGCCTCCGTGGGCACCCGCCACGCCGCCCGGACCGCGTCGCGCACCTGCTCGACGAGCAGCTGCATGCCGGGGGGCTCCAGCGTGTCTACGTCCGGATGGACCCCCAGCGACACCGCCCTGCACGTCCGGCACCGGCCGCATCCACCGTCCGGACAGACGAGCGCCGCCGCGAACGCCTCGGCCGCCGCGCGAGTCACCCGTCCGGTGCCGCCGGAGAAGAGGTACGCGTGGGAGACGCGCCCGGAGGAGACGTCTCCCTGCAGCAGGCGGACCGGTCCGGACTGGCCGGCGATCGGCTCCCAGACGCTCACCCGTCTATCCGTCCCCTGTAGACGTCGAACGCGGCCACGGTCCCGGCCACCACGCCGAGGAGCCCGCCCAGCGCGAGGGCGAACCGGACCCCCTCCGCCGCGTCGCCCGAGACCTGCCCGAAGAGCTGGGCGAGCGATGGGAACGCGATCAGCGATAGGAACAGGGAGAGGCGGATCACGATCTGGACGGAGGCGAACGTCCGGCCACGGACCGCGTCCGGCACCTTCTCCTGCAGCATCGCGAAGGCGGTGGCGGTGGCCGCGCCCGCACAGGCTCCGAGGAGCCCGGCCACGGGGAGCGCGTACTCCAAGCGCGTGACCATCGAAGCGCCGACGAGCACCAGACCGCCGGCGATGATGGCGCCCGCGAAGACCCAGCCCTTCGAGAGGCGGTCACCGACGAACCCGAGCACGAGCACGCCGAGGCCCATCCCCGTGCCGAGGAAGGCTACGACCAGGCCGAAGCTCTGGGCTCCCCCGCGCAGCACCTGGCTGGTGTAGGGGGCGCCGAGCGAGAAGATGACCGCGCCCCCGACGAGCGCGAACCCGATCCCTCGCATGATCCTGGCCACCTCCCCACGCTCAGAGAGGTACCGGAGCCCCTCCTTTATCTCTTCCACGACCACCCGGAAGCGCAGGGGCCTCTTCTCCCGTGGGAGACCCGGGAAGTCGATCCGCGAGATCAGGGCGACCGAGACGAGGAAGGTGACCGCGTCTATCCACAGGGCGAGGTTCTCCTCGTTCAGCTGGAGCTCGGCCAGAGCGGGGAACTGGTTGCCGATCAGCTGCCCGACGCCGACGAGCCCGGTGAACGCCAGCGCCCCGAGCGGGAAGACCCCGTAGGTGGTGAACAGGGCGAGGGAGTTGGCGGCCACGAGCCACCGGGACGGGACGAGGTTGGGGATGAGCGAGTCCTTCGCCGGCATCCAGATCAGCGAGAGGGTCTCGAGGGCGAAGGACACCGCGTAAAGGAACGGCAGGGACCGCGCGAACGGCACGGTCGCGATCAGGACGGCACGGAGCAGGTCGCACGCCATCATCGCCTTGCGCCTGTCCCAGCGGTCGAGCGCGACGCCGGCCAGCGGCCCGATCACGAGGGCCGGGAGCACCCGGAAGATCATGAGCCCGGCGATCGCGAGCGGGTTGCCGGGGGCGAGCCGGTCCGTTATCGCGAGGAGGGCGAACAGTCCGATCCAGTCCCCCAGGCTCGAGACCGTCATCCCGAGCCACAGCCGGCGGAAGTTGCGCAGCTTCAGGACCGACCGGTACGGGCTGCGGCGCATGCCGGTCGAGCCCACGGCTTCGCCCACCGGGATCTGCGGTGGGACCGACGAGACAGGCTTGGACGGGTCGCTCATCTGAGGGTGGCTCCGGACCCATCTATAGCCTATGCGGGAGACCTCCCGGCCCTCTCCAGGGGTTCGGTCGGGGCTGGCGCGGCCCCCGACGTACGTCGGGGGCCGGACGCGGGGCCGCTTGACAGCCTCGCGGAGCACCCCCATCCTTCCCCCTGCGATGCCCAAGCCCCTCGTCATCGTCGAATCCCCAGCCAAGGCCCGCACGATCGCGGGCTACCTCGGCACGGGCTACCTCGTGGAAGCGTCCATGGGGAACATCCGCGATCTGCCCCGCAGCGCGGCCGAGGTGCCCGAGTCGTACAAGGGTCAGCCGTGGGCGCAGCTGGGGGTCGACGTCACCAAGGACTTCGAGCCGATCTACGTCGTCCCACCGGAGAAGAGGGAACAGGTCCGGAAGCTGAAGGCGGCGGTGAAGGACGCCTCAGAGGTGTTCCTGGCGACCGACGAGGACCGGGAGGGGGAGTCGATCGCCTGGCACATCGCCGAGATCCTCCAACCCAAGGTCCCGGTGCGACGGATGGTCTTCCACGAGATCAGCCGGAAGGCGATCCAGGAGGCGATCGATCGGCCGCGCGAGCTGGACATGCAGCTCGTCTCCGCCCAGGAGACCCGCCGCATCCTGGACCGCCTGTACGGCTTCGAGGTGTCCCCCGTGCTCTGGAAGAAGGTCGCCCCGAAGCTGTCCGCGGGCCGTGTCCAGAGCGTGTTCACCCGGCTCGTCGTCGAACGCGAGCAGGCGCGGATGCGCTTCCGGTCCGCTGCCTGGTGGGACGTGAAGGCCACGTTCGAGGCCGGCGGCACGGACGGGTCGTTCGTCGGCACCCTCGTCTCCCTCGACGGTGCCCGGCTCGCGACCGGGAAGGACTTCTCCGAGTCGGGTGAGCTGACCCGTCAGGGGGCCGTCCTACTCGACGAGGCTCAGGCCCGCGAGCTCGCGGATCCGCTTCGCGACTCGGCGTTCACCGTGCGCTCGGTGGAGGAGAAGCCCTATCGACTCTCTCCGCACGCGCCGTTCATGACCTCGACCCTGCAGCAGGAGGCGGGCCGGAAGCTGCGGTTCTCGACCCGATACACCATGCAGCTCGCCCAGCGTCTCTACGAGAACGGCTACATCACCTACATGCGGACCGACTCGACCGCGCTGTCCGAGACGGCCGTGGCGGCCGCCCGGGCCCAGGCGGGGGAGCTGTACGGGCCTGATTTCGTCCCGGACCGCCCCCGCACCTACGCGAAGAAGGTGCGCAACGCCCAGGAGGCGCACGAGGCCATCCGGCCGGGAGGCGACCGGTTCCGCACGCCCGACGAGGTGGCGCGGGAGGTCAGCGCCGACGAGGCGCGGCTGTACGAGCTGATCTGGAAGCGGACGGTCGCGTCACAGATGGCCGACGCGGTCGGGTCGAGCGTCCAGGTCAGGGTGGGGGCCGTGGCCGCCGGGCGCGACGCGGAGTTCGCGGCCTCCGGACGGACCATCTCCTTCCCGGGGTTCCTGCGCGCCTACGTCGAAGGGTCGGACGACCCGGAGGCGGACCTCGAGGACAGGCAGAGCTTCCTGCCTCCTCTGGTCGAGGGACAGTCCGTCCGGGCGGTGGACCTGGAGGCGGACAGCCATCAGACGCAGCCCCCGGCCCGGTTCACCGAGGCGTCGCTCGTGAAGGCCGCCGAGGAGCTCGGGGTCGGGCGTCCTTCGACCTACGCGTCGATGATCGCGACGATCATGGACCGCGGCTACGTCTGGAAGAAGGGTTCCCAGCTCGTCCCCACGTGGACGGCCTTCTCGGTGGTGACGCTGTTGCAGCGCCACTTCCCCGACCTCGTCGACTACGCCTTCACGGCTCGGATGGAGGACACGCTCGACGACATAGCCCAGGGCGAGCAGGACTCCCGGCCGTGGCTGCGCCGCTTCTACCACGGCAACGGCGAACCCGGGCTCCACGAGCTCGTGAACGAGAGGCTCGACGAGATCGACGCCCGGGAGGTCAACACGATCCCGCTCGGGAGCGACGACCTCGGGAGATCGTCGTGCGGGTCGGCAAGTTCGGACCGTACGTGCAGCGCGACGAGGAGACGGCCTCGATCCCCGAGGACATCCCGCCGGACGAGCTCACGGTCGACCGCGCCGCCGAGATCCTCTCGGCGCCGAAGGGTGACAAGATCCTCGGCACGGACCCGGACTCCGGGCTCACCATCCTCGTGCGCAGCGGCCGGTTCGGTCCGTACGTGCAGCTGGGCGACCCCGACGAGCTCGAGGCGAAGGGGGCGAAGGCGAGGACCGCCTCGCTCTTCAAGACGATGTCGCCCGACGAGATGTCCATCGAGACCGCGATGAGGCTGCTGTCGCTCCCCCGTACGGTCGGGTCCCACCCGGAGACGGGCGAGGAGATCGTCGCGGCGAACGGGAAGTTCGGTCCCTACCTGAAGATGGGAGCCGAGACCCGGTCGCTCGATACGGAGGAGCAGATCTTCGAGGTCGACCTCGGGGAGGCGGTCCGACGTCTGGCCGAGCCGAAGAGGCGGCGGGGCCAGCGTGCCCCGGCTCCCCCGCTCCGCGAGCTCGGGCCCGATCCCGTCTCCGGCCAGCCCGTCGTCGTGAAGGAGGGGCGCTTCGGACCCTACGTCACCGACGGGGAGACGAACGCTTCGCTGAGGACGGGAGACGAGCCCGAGTCGATCACGATCGAGCGGGCGGCGGAGCTCCTCCAGGCCCGCCGCGAGAGGGGGCCGGCCAAGAAGAAGGCCACGCGCAAGAAGACGACGGCCAAGAAGCCGGCGGCGAAGCGCAGGTCCCCGAAGCGCAAGGCCTAGACGCCGAACAGGCGCAGGCCGCTCACCACGAGCGTCGTGACGATCGTCGCGGCGATGAGGACGCCCACTCCGATCAGCGGGATCGCCCGCCGGGGCCGGACGCCGAACAGGAACGCGGCTAGGGCGCCCGTCCAGGCCCCGGTCAGAGGGAGGGGGAGGGCCACGAACGTGATGAGCGCCAGGTCGCGCCACCTCTCGAAGCGGTGAGAGTGCTTCGTCCGCGTGCGGTCGAAGAGCTTCTCGAAGAATCGGTCGAAGAGGCGCGATCGGCTGCGCAGGAAGTCGGAGACGGGTTCGAGGAAGAAGAGGATGATCGGGACCGGGATCATGTTCCCTAGGACGGCCCAGGCGAACGCCTCGAGGGGCGGGAGCCGGTAGGTGAGGATGGCGAGCGGGATCGCTCCCCGGAGCTCGACGATCGGGACCATCGCCAGGACGACGGTGGCGAGGGGCGCGGGGAGACCCTGGACGAGCTCGGCGAATGCGTGGCGCACTAGAGCTCTATCTCGTCGGCGACGAGCTGCAGGCCCTCGATGCCGAGAGCGATGAACTCGTCGAGCTCGAGCCCGATGGAGTCGGTGACGCCGGTGATGTCCTCGCGGGCGACTCCGGGCGCGAACGCGCGGTCCTTCAGCTTCTTGCGGACGGAGGAGACCTTCATCCCCTGAGCCTTCTCCGGACGAACGAGCGCGACGGCCACGAGCAGTCCCGAGATGGCATCGGCGTGCACGATCGCCTTGGACATCAGGTCCGTCCGGTACTCGGGATGGGCGTGCGCGAGGGCCGCGTTCACGACCTGCTCGTCGACGCCCAACGGCCGGAGCCACTGGGCCGTGGTGTATCCGTGGATGGAGAGGTCGTGGTGCGTCTCGTCCTGGTCCAGGTCGTGGAAGAGACCGGCGAGGGCCCACGTGTGCTCGTCGCCGCCGAAGTGGCGTCCCAGGCGGCGCATGATCCCCTCGACCGAGATCAGGTGGCGGACCGTCGTCTCCTTCGACGTCCTCTCCCGGACGAGCCCGAGCGCCTGTTCACGGTCCATGACGTGCAAGATGCTACGTGCTCGGACCCTCTCAGCGCAGGCTGGGCACCAGCGGCTTGAGCACCTCGATGCGCTGCGGGTGCGTGGTGGACCGGTTCCCCACCACGTCCACCGCCTCGGCCCACACGTCGTAGGTGCCGGGCTCCAGGTTGACGTCGGCCACCCACATCCCGCTCTCCTGGTCGTAGCGAGCGGTCACGCGGATCGGCTCGGGTCCCGGCTTCGACACCTGGGGCGCGGCGGACTGGGCCGGCGTGGGCGACGGGGCCGGCGACGAGCTCGGCTGAGGCGTGGAGCTGGGCGCCGGGGTCGCGGACGGGGCCGGCGTCGACGAGGCCTTCGGGGTCGGCGAGGGCGTCGGGCTCGACGTGGGCCGCGGCGTGGGCGACGGTGACGGCGACGGTGACGGTGACGACTGCGGCTCGTCGGTCCGGCGCAGGACCAGGACATCCACACCGGCCACGGGGCTCGAGTCCTCGGTCTTCACGGAGAAGCGAGCCGGGTTGCCGAAGCTGATGGCCGGGGCGAACAGGACCGCCGAGGGCGCGGTGTTGTCGATCCGGAACCGAACCTCGCGCTCGAACTTCACCGAGCCCATGATCAGAGCCTCGAGTCGCAGCAGGTGGTCGCCCTCGCGGTCGACCTTCGTCGATCGGCCGATCGCTCGCCCGTTCAGGGTCGCCCTCGCGTCGGTGAGCGGTCCCACGGGACGCCAGGAGAGCGACACGGTCCCCGTGTAGATGCCGCCGTCCCAGACGCCACCCAGCTCGAAGTCGGGCTTCTCCAGACCGGTCGCGGCGTCTCCCAGCTTGCCGAAACCGCCTTCGGGGTTCGAGATGCCGGCTGCGGCGAGCAGGGCAGCGAGGATGGCGTCCTCAGAGGCGGGGGTGACGGTCCAGCGGGCTGGGACCGAGCGGCGGACGAGGTTCGAGGCCGTACGGACCACGACATCGCCCGACCCGTCTCCAGGCGTGGAGACCAGGTCGGCGGCGAACCCCATGTCGACCGCGCGGATATCCCCGGGCTCCAACCAGAAAGCGCCCGGAGCCCGGTCTCCCGAGACGGACACGTGGTAACCGCCCGTGGCTAGCGCCTCGGGCTCGACGAAGACGAGGACGGGGGAGCTTCCCCCGTTGCGGATCCGGAACAGGTCGACGAAGGAGGTGGACGTCCCGGCGGGGATCTCCCCGAGGTCCAGGCTCACGCGGCCGGCCGGGTCGGCGGTCGCCGCCTGCTGGGGCAGGTTGTCGCGGACCATCTGGGCGACCCCCGGAAGCACCTCGATCCTCTCGTGGGTCCCGACGGGCTTCGTGCCGTTGTCCGCGCGCGACGAGTCGTAGGTCTTGAAGGCCCAGGGCGCGGGAGCGATCGCGAGCGTGATCCCCAGGATCGTCGCCATCATCTTGATGCGCGATGTCGGGACGGGAGTGACCATCGCCTGTCCGGTTCCGGCGGCGATGGTGACCTCTAGCCTGTTCGACCTGCGGCGTCCCATCTTCTTCCCCTCGAGCGTGTCCCCAGACCGGGAGCCCCCAGATGCCTCCCGACACCGTTAGCAACGGGCACGGAGGGTCCAGCCGTCGGGTGTTTCTGCGCGGGATCCGCCCGATAGTCCGTTTCGCCCGGTTCAGATGTCCGCGGGATCGGGGGCGGGCGACCGCTCGGGGGCCAGGTCCTGGACGACCGGCTGGTCGGGGGAGAGGTCATGGACGACCGGCTGCTCGGCCGAGACGGGTTGGCCGGCGGCCGGACGGTGGCCGCGGCGGCGGCGGCGCCTCCGAGGCTTCCCCTTGCCCTTGGCCGCCTCCGGCGGAGCCGCCGGGCGCCTTATGTCCTTCGCGTCGGGGAGCTTCTCTATCTGTTCCACCCTCTGCTCGTAGGACCGCAGCTCCTCTCCCCGCACGCCGAGACCCGAGATCGCGCCCCCTATGACCCGCGCGCCCGGCTCGAGTCCGATCGCACCCCGGGCGTGGGCTCCCCCGGAACCGGGGGTGCCGACCCGCGCGTTGGCGAACAGGAGGATGTGGGTGCTGGAGTCGGCCGGGCCCAGGACGGCCGCTCCCTCCTCGACGACGATGAGCCCGTCGGAGGCGACCTGCGCGAAGCAGTGGGCGCGGGCGTGGAGGAGGATCCCCCGGCCCGCCCGCACCGGTCTCTCGAGCTCGGCGTCCTGGAAGACCTCCAGAGACCCCTCCACCGCGAGCGCGTAGCTGACCACCACCCCGGGAGGCACGCGCAGGTCGGCCCCCACCCGGACCGTCTCCGGCTCGAGGACCCAGCGCGGCCTCCGCCCCAGCACGGCCGGCGGACGGGGTATCCCCCGGTCGAACAGGCCGAGCTGGCGGGCGCGCGCCAGGACGTGGGAGCCACGACGCAGCTCCCCCGTCCGCTCCGCGAGCGCTTCGACGAGCTCGGCGAGGCGGCCGCCGGGCCACAGCTCGGTGAGCGCGGCGTCCAACCGCGGGGTCCAGACCGGCTCCTTGAGCGGCTGCGCCTCCGAGAGAGGCACCAACTCCTCCTGTCCGGGCTCGGACGCGCACCTCACCACGGGAGCGAGCGCTGATCCGACGACCGCCCCCGGTCTGAGGACGACCTGACGGCGGGACAGGACCGGTCCGGACACCTGAGCCCGCCTGTCCACCCTGACCGAGCCGCCGGAAGCCACCCCGCCGGTGACCGAGGCCCCCTCGTCCAACCGGCACTCCCCGTCCACGACGAGCGTCGTCGCCCTGGCCCGGGGGCCCAGGCGAGCCCGGCCCCGCACCCACGAGGGGCCGAGCAGGCGTGCGCCCGCTCCACAGCGCAGGTCGCCGTGCACGATCAAGGACGCCTCGACGACCGCGCCGTCCGGGATCGTGAGCGACCCGGCGACGCGCAGGACCGCTCGGCCCTCGGCGCGTGCGCGCCGCGGCATCCGGTCGAGGAACGGAACCTCGTTCGGCTGGACCGCCCCGTGCACCCGGGTGAGCAGCTCCCGGCGGAGGACCCGCACCCACGCGTCGTCCACCGGGTCGTCCTCCGGGAGCCGCGGACGGGGGTGACGGGCGAGCAGGACCACCGCTCCGGGAGCGAGCATGATCGCCCACATGCACGCGTAGAGGGCGGCGAGCAGCCAGAACCCCGTCACCGCGGCTCCTTCCAGGACCGTGGGGTCTCCCACACGACCGGGGCGGCGGGGGCTCGCGACGTGGGAGCCCGACGGGTGCGCCGCCGCGACTGGGAGCCGCGCTCGGGCTCCGGTTGAGGCTGGGGCGCTGCGTCGGGTCC
>Ga0247713_1001406_pt1 | contig 11996 bp, 13 predicted proteins | sample 21E_NmetaG_FD_189936 | JGI IMG/M metagenome (GOLD analysis project Ga0247713, IMG submission 189936) | Soil microbial communities from hillslope of Landscape Evolution Observatory, University of Arizona, Oracle, AZ, United States - 2-1-E_N | ecosystem: Engineered > Artificial ecosystem >... | reverse complement strand
GAATCCTGCAGCGTCGCGGCCTCGTCCCGCATGGCGAGCAGGATGCCGCCGCGGCGCTGGAACAGGCGACCGCGCTTCGGCCGCTCGATCGTTCGGCGCTGAACTAGGCGTGGGGCGGCGAGCGCAATGAGTCTGACCCTTGCGCTCGCCGCCGTCCTTGCCGTCGCCGCAATAGCCGGCTGGTTCGGCTATTCGCGGGCAGCAGCCATTCGATCATCGGGAACGGGGCGGCTTCACTCTTTGCCCGCCTATCACGGCTTCTACGTCGCTCTTTGGGCGGCGGTCCCGGCACTGCTCTTGCTCGCCGCCTGGGCGCCGGTTCAGACCGGGCTGGTCGAACAGGCCGTGCTCTCAAGCCCCGAAGGCCAGGCTCTTCCGGACTTCGACCTCCAGCGCAACGCGATCCTGAGCGAAGCGCGCGAGATTGCCCGCGGCCAGCGCGAGGCCGGCTTCAATCCCGAATCCTCGGCTTTGGCTCCACGTTACGCTGAGGCCGAAGGCCGGATGGCGACGATCGGCGGGCTGGTCGCGCTCGTTCTGGCGATCGGCGCCGCGTTGCTGGCGCTGCGCCGGGTCGGGGTCCGATTCCGCGCCCGAACCGGCGTCGAGCGCTGGATCATGGCCCTGCTGTTCGCGGCATCATTGATCGCCATCCTGACGACGCTTGGAATCGTGCTTTCGCTGATGTTCGAAAGCCTGCGCTTCTTCCGGCTCGTGCCGCCGGCCGAATTCCTGTTCGGCACCCAGTGGAGCCCGCAGATCGCGATCCGCGCCGACCAGGTCGGCTCTTCGGGCGCATTCGGCTGGATTCCGTTGCTGTGGGGAACGATCTTCATTGGCGCGATCATCGCCATGATCGTCGCCATCCCGCTGGGGCTGATGAGCGCCATCTATTTGACCCAATATGCTCATCCGACGGTCCGCGCGTGGATGAAGCCCCTGCTTGAGATCCTCGCCGGAATCCCGACCGTGGTCTACGGCTATTTCGCCGCCCTGACCGTCGCTCCAGCGGTGCGCGACTTCGGCCTGACGATCGGAGTGAGCAACGCCAGCAGCGAAAGCGCGCTCGCCGCCGGCCTGGTCATGGGCATCATGATCATCCCCTTCGTCAGCTCGATGTCCGACGATTCGATCGCCGCCGTGCCTCAGGCGATGCGCGACGGCAGCCTGGCAATGGGCGCGACAAAGTCGGAGACCATCCGCAAGGTGGTCTTGCCCGCAGCCCTCCCCGGAGTGGTCGGCGGAGTGCTGCTCGCGGTCAGCCGGGCGATCGGCGAGACGATGATCGTGGTGATGGCCGCCGGGCTCGCCGCCAACCTCACCGCCAACCCGTTCGACAGCGTCACCACGGTGACGGCCCAGATCGTCCAGCTGCTCACCGGCGACCAGGAATTCGACAGCGCCAAGACGCTCGCCGCCTTCGCGCTCGGCCTCGCCTTGTTCGTCATCACCTTGATCCTCAACCTGATCGCCCTGTCCTTCGTCCGCCGTTACCGCGAAGCCTATGAATAAGACCGCCGCCTCTTCCCGCTGGACGGACGGGTCGATGAACGCCCGGGTCAAAAAGCGCTACGCGGCCGAGCGCCGGTTCCGGGTGCTCGGCCTGATCGCGGTCGCCGTGTCGGCGTTGTTCCTCGCCTTCCTCCTCGTCACCATGGCGTGGAAGGGGCTGGGCGGCTTCGTTCGCGCCGAAGCGGCGGTGACGATCGATTTCCCGCGCTCCGACCTCATCATCGATCCTGCCGCGCTTCGCGGCCCGCAGGCCCGCGAAGTGGTCGCCGCCGCCGGCCTCGACGGCATTTTGGCGCGGGCGGCGGTCGACAATTACGGGCCGCAGGCGGAGCAATTGTTCAGCGCCGCCGGAGCCCGCTCGCTCGGCCGCCAGCTGATCGCCGACCCGGCGTTGGTCGAACGGCGCGCGACCGTCTGGCTGCCCGTGGCGAGCCGGGTCGAAGGCGCGGCCAAGGGACGGGGCGACGCCGCCAGCGAGCAATTGGTCGCGCAGATCGAGGCGCAAGGCGCGCTTCGCAAGCGGTTCAACAGCGATTTCCTCACTCAGTCGGACGCCACCGATCCGACCGCCGTCGGTGTCTGGGGAGCGCTCAAAGGCAGCTTCCTGACCATCATCGTGACCATGCTGCTGGCTTTTCCGATCGGCGTATTGTCGGCGGTCTATCTCGAGGAATTCGCCGCCCGCAACCGTTGGACCGACGCCATCGAAGTGTCGATCAACAACCTCGCCGCGGTGCCGTCGATCATCTTCGGCCTGCTCGGCCTCGCCGTGTTCCTCAACTTCATGCATCTGCCGCGATCGGCGCCTCTGGTCGGCGGCCTGACGCTGGCGTTGATGACCATGCCGGTGATCGTCATCGCCGGGCGCAACGCCATCAAGGCGGTTCCGCCGTCGATCCGCGACGCGGCGCTCGGAGTCGGCGCATCGAAGATGCAGGTGGTTTTCCACCACGTGCTGCCGCTGGCGCTCCCGGGAATCCTCACCGGCACCATCATCGGCATGGCGCGAGCGCTCGGCGAAACCGCGCCGCTGCTGATGATCGGAATGCGCGCCTTCATCGCTTCGCCGCCCAACGGCTTTACGGATCCGGCAACGGCCTTGCCGGTTCAGATTTTCCTGTGGTCGGACGAGGTGGATCGCGGCTTTGTCGAGAAAACCTCGGCCGCGATCATCGTCCTACTGATCTTCATGCTGTTGATGAACGGCCTCGCAATCTATCTTCGCAACCGTTTCGAGCGCCGCTGGTAGGAACCCCATGACCCCAACCAAAACCGCCACCAAGGTCGCGCCGCCCGTTCCGGCGCATGACAAGTCGATCGACGGTCCGGCCGGGAAGCGGCCGAAGATGTGCGCCCAGGACGTCAACGTCTTTTACGGCGACAAACAGGCGCTGAAGAACGTGTCGATCGACATTCACGACGACCGCGTGACCGCCTTCATCGGCCCGTCCGGCTGCGGCAAGTCGACCTTCCTTCGCTGCCTCAACCGCATGAACGACACGATTGCCAATGCCCGCGTCGAAGGTCACATCGAGCTCGACGGCGAGGACATCCACGCCTCGGCGATGGACGTCGTCCAGCTGCGCGCCCGGGTCGGCATGGTCTTCCAGAAGCCCAACCCCTTCCCCAAGTCGGTCTATGAGAATGTCGCCTACGGGCCGCGAATCCACGGCCTCGCCTCGTCCCGGGCCGAGCTCGACCAGGTCGTCGAAAAGTCGCTGAAGCGCGCCGGCCTGTGGGACGAGGTCAAGGACCGGCTGCAGGACAGCGGCACCGCTTTGTCCGGCGGCCAGCAGCAACGGCTGTGCATCGCCCGCGCCATCGCCGTCGATCCCGAGGTCATCCTGATGGACGAGCCAGCCTCGGCGCTCGATCCGATCGCCACCGCCAAGATTGAGGAGCTGATCCACGAGCTCCGCGGCCGCTATGCGATCGTCATCGTCACCCACAACATGCAGCAGGCGGCGCGCGTGTCCCAGCGCACGGCCTTCTTCCACCTCGGCGAACTGGTCGAATATGGCAAGACGTCGGAAATCTTCACCAATCCGCGCGAGCCGCGCACGCAGGATTATATCACCGGCCGTTACGGCTGATCGGAGCACGACATGCAGCAGCACATTGGCGGCCACACCTTAAAGGCGTTCGACGAGGATCTCGACCGGCTTCGCGCGCTCATCAGCCAGATGGGCGGCCTTGCCGAACATGCCATCCAGGAAGCGATGCGCTGCCTGGTGCAAAAGGATGTCGAAGGTGCCCAGAAGGTGGTCGAGAATGACGCCAAGCTCGACGCTCTCGAGATCGAGACGGAGCGGAGGGTAGTGCAGCTGATCGCGCTTCGCGCGCCGATGGCCGGCGACCTTCGCGAGGCTGTCGCGGCGCTGAAGATTTCCGGAGTGGTCGAGCGCATCGGCGATTATGCCAAGAACATCGCCCGGCGAGTGCCCAAGGTCGAGCATGCCGGCAAGATCGAGCCCTTGTCGCTGCTTCCGGAAATGGCGCGGATCGCGACCGAGATGGTCCACGACGTGCTCAACGCCTTCGTTGAGCGCGACGCCGAGGCGGCGGTGCGCGTGGTCGAGCGCGACAATGCGGTCGACGACTTTTACGATTCCGTGTTTCGCACCCTCCTCACCCACATGATGGAGAACCCGAACAACATCGGCCACTCGGCCCACCTGTTGTTCGTCGCCAAGAACCTCGAGCGGGTCGGCGACCACGCCACCAACATCGCCGAGATGGTCTATTATGCGGCCACCGGCGAGCATATGGCCGCCGACTCGCCCAAGCCACAGGCCCGCTAGGCTCGATGCAGGCGAAGCGGCTTCTGCTGGTCGAGGACGACCGCGCGCTCGCCGATCTCGTCAGCTTCCACTTCGAGCGGGCGGGCTACGCCGTCACCCGCACCGGCGACGGCGAGGAGGCGCTGATCCTGGTCGACGAGGTCCGGCCCGATATCGTGCTGCTCGACTGGATGATCGAGGGGATCAGCGGAATCGAGGTGTGCCGCCGGCTTCGGCGGCGTCCGGCGACCGCCAATCTGCCGATCGTCATGCTGACCGCACGCGGGCAGGAAGACGATCGCGTGCGCGGGCTGGAAACCGGCGCGGACGATTATGTCACCAAGCCGTTCAGCCCCAAGGAGCTGGTCGCGCGCGCCGGCGCGGTGCTTCGCCGGGTCCGGCCTGCGCTCGCCGCCGAGACTCTCGACTATGGCGGCATCGAAATGGACCTTGGCGCCCACAAGGTCCGCCGCGACGGCGCGGCGATCTCGCTGGGCCCGACCGAATATCGGTTGCTCCGCCACTTCCTCGAAAATCCGGGCCGAGTGTTCTCGCGCCAGCAACTGCTCGAGACGGTGTGGCCGCACAGCGAGGACATCGAGCTTCGCACCGTCGACGTCCATATCCGCAGGCTGCGACTGGCGCTCGGTAAGCCGGACCTGATCCGAACCGTCCGGTCGGCCGGCTATGCGCTCGATTCGGAGGCCGCTTCCTAGGCTTGCGCTGGCCGGGCGCCTCCCGCATTGCCGGCCCATGTCCCGCCGCAAGAAATCGCACCAGGGCCACGGCAATCCAAACCGGCCCCGCTTCTGGGGCAAGCATGCCGTCGCCGCCGCGCTCGACAATCCCGATCGCCGGGTGCTCAAGGCGTGGGCGACCCGCGAGGCGGCCGGCTTCATGCAATTCCCGGCGGAAGTCCCGGTCACCTTCGCCGACGTCGCCGATCTTGGCCGGCTGGTGCCCGGCGACGCGCCGCACCAAGGCGTCGTGATCGAGGTCGAGCCGCTCGAGGACATCTGGCTGGGCGACCTGATCCATGAAGCTCCGGAGCGGGCCGTCCTGCTGGTGCTCGACCAGGTGACCGACCCGCACAATGTCGGCGCGATCCTGCGCTCGGCGGCCGCCTTCGGGGCGGTCGGGATCGTTACCCAGGACAGACATTCGCCCCCGGAAAGCGGAGTTGTCGCCAAGGCCGCGTCGGGGGCGCTGGAGCGCGTTCCATGGGCGCGCGTGGTCAATTTGGCGCGGGCGCTGGAGGAGATCGCCGAAGGCGGTTTCTGGCGGATCGGGCTAACCGGCGATGCCGAGACAGACCTGAAGGACGCCTTGGGTCCAAGGCGCGTGGCGCTGGTGCTCGGCGCCGAAGGGCCTGGAATGCGGCCCAACACGCGCGATCATTGCGACGCTCTGGCCCGCCTGCCGATCGGCGAGGCGGTCGAAAGCCTCAACGTGTCGAACGCCGCGGCGGTGGCGCTCTACGCGGCCAGCAGCGCCTGATGGTCCGGACGCTCGACACGCTCCATGAAAGCCTCGATGCGCTGGCGGCGCTGGAGCCGGCCTTTGCGATAGTGATCGACCGGCACGGCAAGCCCGAGCCCCGCGTCAGCCAGCCGGGAGTCGCCACCTTGCTGAGGACCATCGTCGGCCAGCAGGTCAGCGTCGCCGCCGCCCGTTCGATGTGGGCGAGGCTCGAGGCTGCGTTCGGCTCGCCGCCCGATCTTGCGGCGCTACTCGATGCGTCGGACGAGGATTTGCGGCTTGCCGGCCTGTCGCGGCAGAAGGCCGGCTATGTTCGCAGCCTCGCCGGGCTGGTCCTGTCAGGCGAATTGGATCTCGACTCGTTGCCCGCCGACGATGAGGAGGCCATCGCGCTTCTGACCCAGATCAAGGGCATCGGCCGCTGGTCGGCGGAAATCTACCTGCTGTTCGCCGAGGGCCGCCGCGACGTCTGGCCGGCCGGCGATCTCGCCGTCCAGGTAGAGATCGGCCGATTGCTGGGACTCGATGAGAAACCGTCCGAAAAGCGCTTACGCTTACTCGCCGAGCCTTGGCGGCCGCACCGCGGGGCAGCCGCGGTGCTCGCCTGGCACAGCTATAATTCAGCGGTGATCTAAGGCTATTTGCGAACGCCGATATTGTGCTGGCGCGCGCCCAGCGTGCGAAATACGCGCGGGCCGAGGTCGGCGCGAAGCGGCCCGAGCTTCTCGCCGCCGGTATCGCGGCCGACGATATGGCTGACCGAGGTCTGCGCGTCGCCGCCGCTCGAACGGTAGAGGGCGGTGAAGCCGATCACCGGCACGAACATGAGCTTGCCGTCGACCTGGAACAATTTGAGCTGATCGCGGCGCAGAGCGACCGAATTGGTGAAGGTCATGCGCTTGAGCGGGGCGACGGTTTCGATCGGATCGCCGACGTTCTGGGGGTGGGCGAAGAAAGCCTCGATTTCCTGGTCCTGGGTCGGGCTTGCCGTGAACATTGCCGCCTCGACCCGAACGTCGCGCGCCACGGCGCCGCCCGAATTCTGCACCGAAACCTCGAACTCGAGGCTGGCTGCGTCGTCGGTCAGGATGAAGCGCAGCGGAGCGAAGGAAATGTCGATCCACGGACGCAGCCGGGTGGACACGATCCCGCCGCCGGCCGGCGGACTCGTCCTCTGCAGGGGTTCCGGCGCGGGAGCCGGCGCGGGCGGCGTCGGCGCGGGCCTCGGCTGCGGCGTCGGTGCTGCCGCCCTCGGCGAGACGAGGTCGAGGTCTGCGCCTGCATAAGCGGGCCGGGACCGCTGCCGCCAGAAATAATAGCCGCCGCCCAGCGCCAGCAGCAGCGCCGCGAGGATCCACGGAATCGGCGGCCCTTCGCCCAGAGCAACGCCCGCCGCAGGGGCCGGGCTCGGGTTCGAGCTCGGCAGCGGTGCGAAACCTGGCGTTGCCACGGGTTGCGTAACCGGCACACCATCCGCCGGGCCGACCGGGGGAAGCTCGAAGCTCAGTGACGCAGCGGGGGCCGGGATCACCGCCTGGGCCGGAGCCGGCCGCGGCCGATCGGCAAGTGCCTGCGGCTGGACGGGCGCCGATTGGGCGGTCGCCGGCGCCTGCTGGCGCGGCTCGGCGCGCTGCGCTGCGGGCGGTGCCTGCTGGGTGACCGGACGGGCAGGCGGGGTCGCCTCGGGCTCGGCCCGCCTGGTCACCGTTCCCTTGAGGTTGAAGTCGCTGAGCGGCGCCGGGCCGATCGCCACCGGCGACGAAGGCTCGGCCGTATTTTGCGCGAGCAGGGGCGCGGGAGCCGTGGCAAGCGCCGCGGCCGATGCCACCAGTCCCATGCGCAAGCCTGCCCTCATGCTCTCCCGATCATCATTGCTGGAACCGCGCTCCCACGGCGCGACCCGGCGCAAATGGCGTCCAATCGCAACCTATTCAAGCACAACCAAGATTAACGGGCGTCGACCAGCACCAGTTCGACGTGTTCATCGGCCTCGATTCGGAGAGTCTCCTCGCCGGTGATCGCCACCCCGTCGCGCGGCCCGGCCTCGACCCCGTTCACCCGCACCCGGCCGCTCGGCACCATGTAAAGGTGGCGATCGGGATCGGCGCGGTATTCGATTGCTTCGCCGCTGCGGACGGTCGCTCCGAAAATCCTGGCATCGGCATGGATGGTCAGCGCGCCGTCGTTTGGGTCACCGCTGGCAAGCAGCTGAAATGAGCCGTCGCGGGCTTCCTTGGGAAAAGGCCTGGCGCCCCATTGCGGCTTGGCCGAAGGCCGGTCGGTCTCGATCCAGATCTGGAACAGCGTCGTCTCCTCGTCCTCCAGATTATATTCGGCGTGGACGACACCGGTTCCAGCGCTCATCACCTGGACGTCGCCGGCCGCCGTTCGTCCCTGGTTGCCCAGCGAATCCTGGTGGCTGATCGCTCCGGCGCGGACATAGGTGATGATCTCCATGTCGCGGTGCGGATGGGGCGGAAAGCCGGACTTGGCGGCGATCCGGTCGTCGTTCCACACACGGATCCGGCCCCAGGCCATGCGGTCCGGGTCATGATAGGACGCGAAGGAGAAATGGTGGCGGGCATCGAGCCAGCCGTGGTCGGCGTGGCCGAGCGTTTCGAATTTGCGGATGTCGATCATGCGCCCAAGGTGGCGCCCGTCCAATGGTCTTCAAGTGTCAGCTTTGTAACCTGAGGCTCCGCGCGTAATTCGCCGCTTTGTCCGAATAATGGGCGGCCGACAGGGAAAGCGCGGATTTCTCCGAATCGGTCAGCGGCCGGACCAGCCGCGCCGGTACGCCTACGATCAGCCCGCCTTCGTCGAATCTCTTGCCTTCGGTAATCAAGGCCCCGGCGCCGACCAGGCATTGCCGGTCAAGGACGGCGCCGTTGAGGATCCGCGCGCCCATTCCGATCAGGCATTCGTCGCCGATCGTGCAGCCGTGGAGGATCGCCTGGTGGCCAACCGTTACCCGCGCGCCGATGGTCAGCGGCGCTCCCGGGTCGGAATGGCCGATCGCCCCGTCCTGGAAATTGCTTTCCTCGCCGAGGATGATCGGCGTGTTGTCGGCGCGGATCACAGCTCCGAACCAGACGCTTGCACGGGGCCCGAGCCGGACGTCGCCAATGAGGTCGGCCGAAGGCGCCGTCCAGGCCCCTTCGTCGAGCTCGGGAGCCAGATCGCCGATGGCGTAAAGCGCCATCAGCCGCGGCTCCATTGGGCGATGATGTCGCGGCTGTCGGGCCGCTCGAACCACACCCGGTCGAAGACGACCGAGATGATGCAGTCGGGTGGGCCGTCGAAACTGGCCGCGGCGCAGGAAATGACCCGGCGGTTGGGCAGCCGGCGAAGCCTTCCGGACAGCACGAGATTATAGCCCTCGGCGCTTGGATTCTCGCCCTCGGCCAGGGTCTTGGTCGACTCGTAGGGACGCTGGCGCCGCTGGAAGGTGCGGGCGTCGCCCTCGCGAAAGAATTGCGCGATCCCGATCCGGGCGTAGGCCGGCGGCTCGCGAGGTTCGGTCGCCTCCGCCGGCGGTTCGTCGCCTTCCGGCTGCGCAGGGGCGGCGGGGCAGGCCGCTGCCAGAAGCCAGGGGCGTCGAAGCCAGAACCCCTCGACCGTCGCCACCTCCTCGCCGGCGATCCTCGCAGTCAGCGGCTCCTCGGCGGTGAGGTCCGGCGCTGCGCTCAGTCGAAGCGTCCGCCGCTGTTCGTCGAAGCGAACGGCGAAGGCCTGACCCTCCTGGTCGTCGGGCCGGCAGCCGAAGCGCACGCGCACCTCGAACCTCTTGCCTTCGAGTAGTCGCTGCGCCTCGCTGTCGTCGCGGCCGGTGGCCTGGGCGCTGGCGGCGCGCATGGCCGCTATCAACAATGTCTCGCGGTCGATCGGCGGTTCGGCGATCGGCAGCGCGGGGGTTTCGGCGGACTGGTTGTTGGTTACGACATTTGCTGAATCGCCGGTGTCGGCAGGACGACAGGACAGGAGGAGAGCGGCGGCGGCCAGCGCGGCCGCGCGCGGGTAGGGGCGCAACACTCGCATTGCGGCCGACGATAGCACAGCCGTCGCCGAGCGCGAGTCTCGCTCGCGGCAAAAGCGGTTGGCGTGCCCGTCAATTGCCCGCATAGGTGCCCGCATGACCTCCAGTCAGGTAATCACCCTGTTGGTGCTGGCGGCCGTCATCTGGGCGCTGATCTGGGACAAGGCGCGCTCGGACGTGGTCGCCTTGACCGGGGCCGCGGTCCTTTTGATGACCGGCGTCGTTCGCCCCGTCGAGGTTCAGGGGGCCTTCGCCAGCCCGGCGATCATCGCCTTGGCCTCGCTGTTCGTCATTGCCTATGCAATGGAGCTTTCCGGCCTGCTCGACGCGGCCATCCGCCGGGTCGTCGCTTTGTGCCGCTACATCGGCCGCGCCGGCCTGTGGGTGATGATCGCCCTTGCCGGCGGGGCGTCCGCCTTCCTCAACAATACGCCGATCGTCGTCCTGAGCTCGCCCGTGGTGCGCGACGTCGCCAAGACGCTCGGGGAATCGCCCAAACGCTATCTCATTCCCCTGTCCTATGCGGCGATCCTCGGCGGTTGCTGCACGCTCATCGGCACGTCGACCAACCTTCTGGTCAACGACATGGCCTCGATCGCGGGACAGCCACGCTTCCACATTTTCGAAATCACTCCGGTCGGACTGATCATCGCCCTTGCCGGCGGCCTGTACCTCTTGCTGTTCAGCGGCCGGCTGGTGAAGACCGTCGATGGCGGGGAAGAGCTTCGAACCCGCGAAGCGCTCGAGCAATATGGCGAGCCGGGCCTCGCCGGCGGTCATATCGGCACCGCCGCCGCCTTCGCCGAAAAGCCGCCGCTAAGGCCGCTCAAGGCGATCGCCTCGCTGATGGTCTTCGTCGCGGTGGTCGCTCTCGCCGCCTTCGATATCGCGCCGATCGCCGCCTGCGCCTTTGCCGGGGCGGTTCTGCTGATCGTCATCCGGGTGATCACCGCCGACGAGGCCTATCGCGGCCTGAGGCCCGAAGTCTTGATGCTGATCGCCGGAATGGTCGTGCTCGGAATCGCGCTCGATGAAACCGGGCTCGCCGCCCAGGCGACCAACTTTCTGGTCGGCGGGGTCGACGATCTCAGCCCGATCATCGCGCTCGCCGTCATCTACGGCGCGACCCTGCTCGCCACCGAGATATTGTCCAATGCGACGGTCGCGGTGCTGTTCACCCCCGTTGCCGTGTCAATGGCCGAGGCGATGGGAGTCAGCCCGAGGCCGTTCCTCGTCGCGGTGATGATGGCCGGAAGCGCCGCCTTCGCAACGCCCTTTGGCTACCAGACCAACGTGCTGGTCTATCAAATGGGCGGTTACAATTATCTCGACTTCGTCAAGATCGGGATCCCGCTCAACCTCATCACCTGGGTCGTCGGCGTGATCGCCATCACCTTCTATTTTCCCTTCTAGGCGCTTCGCTCAAGCCGCGATCACTTGCGAACCGGCAGCGCTGCCGGTGGCCAACGCGGCGATCGCCCCGGCGATCTTGGCTCCACCTTGCTCGGACGGCTCGATGGGATTGGCATAGTCCTCAGGCTCGGCGCAGATCAGGCGCAGGTCGATCAGCGCAAGCCCGCGCGAGAATGCGGCGCGGGTGATCGCGTCGTTGAACAGCGACAGCGCAGCGGTGACGACGCGGCCCTCCGGCTCGGGGAAATTGGCATCGTAGATGGTGCACAGCGCCGTTGGCAGGCCTTCGCCAAGCACCGCCTCGAGCATAGCCGAATAGCGCTCGGCAAAGCGCGACTGTGCCTGCGCGAGCACCATCATTCCCTCCCCGACGGTGCCCGCCGACTGGCCCAGCAGCCCGGCCTCGCCGAGCGCATCATTGCCGCCGACGCTGACCACGAGCAGCGAGGCGTCGCCGGGGATTGCGGCGAGCTGGCGCTGAACGCTGCCAGTGACCGCACCGTCAACCGCCAGCAAGGTCGCCCGCCAGCTACCAGGAAGCGCGGCGCGCAGCTGCCGGACCACGTCCGGCGCTCCGCCGACATAAGCGGCGTTGTCGAAGATCGAATCACCGAGAAGGACAATGTGGCCTGCCATCGTCGCGAAACCGACGGCAGGACGAATGGTGCCCAGGAGAGGACTCGAACCTCCACGCCCTTGCGAGCGCCAGCACCTGAAGCTGGTGCGTCTACCAATTCCGCCACCTGGGCACCATTCGTCCTGCCGTCGGTTTCGCG
>Ga0247713_1001405_pt1 | contig 12004 bp, 11 predicted proteins | sample 21E_NmetaG_FD_189936 | JGI IMG/M metagenome (GOLD analysis project Ga0247713, IMG submission 189936) | Soil microbial communities from hillslope of Landscape Evolution Observatory, University of Arizona, Oracle, AZ, United States - 2-1-E_N | ecosystem: Engineered > Artificial ecosystem >... | reverse complement strand
GGCCGGAGGTCGGCCGGCCGCCGACGAGCTCCCACAGCTCGCGCGCGTGCCCGACGCCGAGGGTCGCCGCCACGAGGCGTCCGCCCGGCCGCAGCACGCGCCACAGCTCGGCCACGGCGCGGTCGATGTCGGCTGCGTGGTAAAGCACCCAGTTCGCGACGGCGCAGTCGAACCGGCCGTCGTCGAAGGGCAGCGCCTGGACGTCACCCAGGATCGCTTCGACCCCGCGCGCCGCCGTCAGCTCCACCATCCGCGGCGAGACGTCGACCGCGACGACCTCTGCGTCGAGCTCGGCGGCGATCCGCTCGGCGAGCTCGCCCATGCCAGGCCCCGCCTCGACGACGGACCGCGGCGCGGCCTCCGCGACGGCGGCGAACGCGAGCTCCTCCGCGTTCACGCCCTCGACGAGGCGCCGGTACGCCGCGTTGCGCGCCGCCAGCCGCTCCTCGCTCGCGTACTCCCACTGGACGACGAGCGGGTTGTCCGGGCGGAGCGGCTCGCCGCCGGTCACGGGGTGACGACGGGCTGGCCGGGCACCGACCGCGGCGGCGACTTGCCCCCGAGCCACGCGTTCACCGTCGCGCCGACGTCGGCGAACTCCCCCTCGTGCAGCCGTCCGGCGGCGTTCCGGCCCTCGACGTAGGCGAGCAGCAGGGCGTGCTCGCGCGAATGGTCGGTCGAGGGGGTCGTCGGATCGCAGCCGTGGTCGGAGGTGAGGACGAACAGGTCGCCCGGGCGCAGCGCGTCGAGGAGGTCGAAGAGCCGCCGGTCGAAGTCCTGGAGGCAGCGGTGGAAGTTCACCGGGTCGTTGCGGTGGCCCCAGAGCATGTCGGTCTCGACGAGGTTGACGAACACGAACGAGCCGTCGTCCACCTCGCGCAGGAGCCGCTCCGTCGTCGTGATCCCCTCGACGTTCGACTTCGTCGGATGCGAGACGTCGACGTCGCAGCCGGCGAAGATGTCGTGGATCTTCCCGACGCCGTGCACGGTCGCGCCCGCGTCGCGCGCAAGCGAGAGGTAGTTCGGGCGCCGCGGCTCGAGCGAGAAGTCGTGCCGGTTCGCCGTCCGCGCGTACGAGCCGGGCTCGCCGGTGAACGGCCGCGCGATCACGCGCCCGACCGCGTGCTGGCCGGTGAGGATCTCGCGCGCGGCGCGGCACGCCTCGTACAGCTCCTCGAGGGGGATCGTCTCCTCGTGCGCGGCGATCTGGAAGACCGAGTCGGCCGAGGTGTAGACGATCCACTTCCCCGTCCGCTGGTGCTCCTCCCCGAGCTCCTGGATGATCTCCGTCCCCGAGGCGGGCTTGTTGCCGAGCACGCCGCGGCCCGTCCTGTGCATGAACGGGTCGATCACGTCGTGCGGGAAGCCGTGCGGGTACGTCGGCATCGCCTGCGGCGTGACGACGCCCATCAGCTCCCAGTGGCCGGTCGTCGTGTCCTTCCCCTTCGACCGCGGCGCGAGCCGGCCGGCGACCGCCGGCGCCCCCGGCTGCGGCGGGCAGCCCTCGAGCGGGGCGACGTTGCCGAGGCCGAGCGCCTCGAGGTTCGGCAGGTCGAGGCCGCCGACCGCGCGGGCGACGTTGCCGAGCGTGTCCGAGCCCTCGTCCCCGTAGGCAGCGGCATCCGGCAGCGCCCCCACGCCGACGGCGTCCAGCACGATGACGCACGCGCGAGGCACGGGGCTATTCTAGGCGGCGGATGGATACCGCCCTCGGACTCCTCGGCGTCGTCGTCTTCATCGTGGCCGTGATCGCGCTCGCGGCCGGCGTCACGTACCTCGTCGTCAAGCTGACGCCGAACAGGGAGAAGAAGCAGGCGGATCCCGAGGCCGAGGCCGGCTAGACCCGCGACAGCGGGAGCACGTCCTCGAGCGGCGAGAAGTCGAGCCCGTGCGCCTCGGCGACGGCCTCGTAGACGATCTTCCCGTCGACGACGTTCGCGCCGCGGGCGAGCGCCGGGTCGCGGGCGAGCGCGTCGGCGAGCCCGTGGTCCGCGATCGCCTCGACGTACGGGAGCGTCGCGTTCGTGAGCGCCTTCGTCGACGTGATCGGCACGGCGCCGGGCATGTTGGCGACGCAGTAGTGGGTGACCCCGTCGACCTCGTACACGGGGTCGCTGTGGGTGGTCGCCCGCGACGTCTCGGCGCAGCCGCCCTGGTCGATCGCGACGTCGCAGAAGACGGCGCCGTCCTTCATCGCCCCGATCATCTCGCGGGTGACGAGCTTCGGCGCGAGCGCGCCGGGAATCAGCACCGCGCCGATCACGAGGTCGGCCTCGCGCACCGACTCCTCGATCTGGAGGCTCGACGACATCAGCAGGCTGACGCGGCCGGACATGATCTCCTCGAGGTAGCGCATGCGGTCGATCGAGCGGTCGAGGATCGTGACCTGCGCGCCGAGCCCGAGCGCGATCACGGCCGCGTTGTAGCCGACCATCCCGCCGCCGATGATGAGGACGCGGCCGGGCGCGACGCCGGCGACGCCGCCGAGCAGCAGCCCGCGGCCGCCGTAGGGCTTCTCGAGGTAGTGCGCCCCCGCCTGCGCCGCGAGGCGGCCGGCGATCTCGCTCATCGGCGCCAGCAGCGGCAGCCGCCGGTCGTCGGTCTCGACCGTCTCGTACGCGATCGCGCGGATCCCGCTGTCGACGAGCGCGCGCGTCAGCGGCTCGTCGGCGGCGATGTGGAGGTACGTGAAGAGGACGAGGCCCTCGCGGAGCCGGCCGTACTCGGGCTCGATCGGCTCCTTCACCTTGAGGAGCAGCTCGGCCGTCTCCCAGACCTCGTCGACGGGCGCGATGCGCGCGCCGCTGCGGACGTACAGCTCGTCGGGGAAGGAGCTGCCGACGCCCGCACCCTCCTCGATCACCACCTCGTGGCCGCGCTGGACGAGCTCGCGCGCGCCCGCGGGGGTCAGCGCGACCCGGTACTCGTCCGGCTTGATCTCCTTCGCGACGCCGATCCGCATGGCGGGCAAGACCTTACCCCGCGGGGCGCCGCCCGCGCCTCCGCAGACGTCGCACCTCCGTCGCCCCGGCGTCACCCACCCGTCACGGTTTCCGCGATAGGCTGGAACCGGTGGGTGGCCCGCGGCCGGCCCCGGGCCCCATGACCGGCGGGGACGCGTCTCCCGAAGGGGCTACCGCAGCGCCAGCCGCTCCACGTACGCGCGCTCCTCGGGGCCGAGCCACGGCGGGCGGCCGGCGGCGGCGTTCTCGCGCGTCCGCTCCGGGCGCCGCGTCGCCGGGATCACGGCGTCGACGCGCGGGTCGGAGAGCGCCCACTTGAGCAGCGCCTGCGCCCACGTCTCGACCCCGAAGGGGCGCAGCGGCTCCAGCTCGGCCGCCGCCGGCGCACGCCGGACGAGCTCGCCCTCCCCCAGCGGGCGCATGGCGATCACCGCGACGCCGAGCTCTGCCGCGAGCGGCAGCAGCCGCCGCTCGCTCTCGCGCTCGCGCGGGTTCAGCGGCACCTGCAGCACCGCGAACCGCCGCGTCCGCAGCGCCTCCTCGAGCTCGCCGAACGCGGCCGCGGCGTAGTGGGTGACGCCGAGCAGCCCGAGCCGTCCGTCCTCGCGCTCGCGCTCGAGCCAGGGCAGGTGCTCGCGCCACGCGACGAGGTTGTGCACCTGCTGGACGTCCACGCGCCCGAACCACTCGAGCTGGCGCCGCAGCTGCTCCCTCGCCTCCTCCGGCGACGGCGTCCAGATCTTCGTCGCCACGAGCGCGTCCTCCCGCCGTCCGGCGAGCGCCTCGCCGAGCGCCCGCTCCGCGCCGCGGTACATCGGCGACGTGTCCACCAGGCGCGTCCCCGCGTCGAGCGCGCCGCCCACCACCTCTCGCGCGAGCGCCGGGTCGGCGTCGAACGTGTTCCACGTCCCGAGGCCGACGACCGGCCCGAGCCGCCGCTCCTCCATCAGCCGCGGAGGTCGCGCGCGAGCACGCCGGCCGCGTACGCCGTCTCGAAGAAGAGCCCGTCCTCGTCCGCGCCGCGGCCCATGTGCGACAACGGCAGCCTGCCGCACGCCTCACGCCATCCCGACGTGTCGACCTCGCGCACCGCCGGGGCGAGCCACCCCGGCGCCGCGCGTCCCGCCGGCCACGCCGCGACGACGTCGCCGAGGCAGAGCCGCAGCACGGCGCGGGTGTGGTGCGAGACGCCGCGGTGCCGCTCGCGCGCGTCGCCCTCGGACGCGCGCACCGCGAGCACCGCGCGGCCGCCGAGGGCCGCCGCGGCGTTCGCCGCCTCGGCCGCGGCGACCCCGCCGTGGCCGAGGGCGCTCCCCGTCCCGACGATCCCCGGGCCGATCGCGCACACGACGGCGCCGGCGCCGCGCGCCGCCGCCCAGGCGAGCGCCGCCGCAACGGACACCGCCGCCGCGTCCCCGCCGACGCACGCGCCGACCGCCACCCGCGCGGCCAGGCCGGCACCCCGCACCGCGTCCGAGAGGTCGACCGGCAGCGCGCCGCCGGGCAGCTGCACGTAGACGACGTCGAGGCCGCCGCCGAGGCCGGCCAGCACCGGCAGCACCTGGCTGTGGAGCGAGCAGCAGACGACCGGGAGGCCGCCGAGCCCCTCCGCGAGCGGCCCGTCCTCCTCGACGTGGCGGACCGCGTGCTGGAGCGGCGTGTACGGCAGCTTCATCACGTGCGCGTCCCCCGGGCGCGGCAGCTCGAGCCCGCGGGTGAGGTTCGCGTGGAGGACGTCGAACCCGCCGGAGCCGAGGCCGAGCTCCCGCGCCTGGACGTTCACGAGCACGTCGTCGCCCACCTCGACCGGCCCCGTCAGCGCCGGGTACGCGACGCAGGCGATCCCGTCCACCTCGAGGCGGACGAGCGCGCCCTCGGGCGCGTGCACCGCCGTGACGGTGCCGCGCCTAAGCGTCAGCGGCATCGCGCGCCGCGTCGACGAGCGCGAGCGTGACCTCGACCATCAGATCGAGGTCCGCGACCGCGATGCGCTCGTCGGGGGTGTGGATGTCGGTCATGCCGTTCGCGAGGTTCAGGCACGCGAGGCCGCGGTCGTTGAAGACGTTCGCGTCCGCGCCGCCGCCGGTCAGCCCGTACCGCGGCTCGACCCCGACGGCCTCGAGCGCCGCGGCGGCGAGCCGCACCACCTCGTCGTCCCGCCGGAACCGGTAGCCGCGATAGGTCTCCTCGACGCGCGTCTCCACCTGGCAGTCCTCGCCCGCCGCCGCGAACGTGCACGCGTCGACCACCTCCTGGACGAGCTCCCCCACCCGCCCCGGGTCGTGCGACCGGACCTCTGCCTCGAAGCTGCACCACTCCGGGACGATGTTCCGCGCCGTCCCGCCGGCGATCAGCCCGACGTTCGCCGTCGTCTCGTCGTCGAGCCGGCCGAGGCGGAGATCGGCCACCGCCTTCGCGGCCGCGGCGATCGCCGACCGCCCCTCCTCCGGGTACATCCCCGCGTGCGCGGCCCGTCCGTGGAAGCGCGCGGCGATCGACACCTGCGTCGGCGCGCCCAGCACGACGTCCCCGATCGGCGCGGCCTGGTCGTAGACGTAGCCGAGCCGCGCCTCGAGCCGCGTGTGGTCGAACGCGCCCGCGCCGAGCAACCCGACCTCCTCCTTCGGCGTGAACAGGAGCTCGACGCCCGCGTGCGGGCGGTTCTCGACGAGGATCCGACGCGCCGCCTCGAGCATCACGGCGACGGCGGCCTTGTTATCGGCGCCGAGGATCGTCCCCGCGGCGTTGCGGACGACGCCGTCCTCGACCACCGGCTCGATCGCGCCTTCGGGCGGAACGGTGTCGAGGTGCGCGCAGAGGAAGATCGGCGTCCCAGGCGCGGACGCGGGCAGGCGGCAGAGCACGTTGCCGGCGCTCGCGCCGATCCGTGCGCCCGCGTCGTCCTCGTCCGGGCGCAGGCCGAGATCCCGAAGTTCCCCGATCACCCGGTCCGCGACCGGCCGCTCGCCGCCGGGTGGGCTGACGATCGCGGCGAGCTCGAGGAAGAGCGGGAGCGCCCCTGGTGCGTCGCGAACGGAAGTGCTAGGTTTGTCCAAGGTTTTTCGGGGTCTTCTTTGTGAACGTCTCTCAGCCGCTCATCCAGTCGAGCCTCATCGGAGAGGCTATCGACGGGGGTCCCCTCCTCGTCTTCGTCGCCGACGAGGAGATGCAGTACGTCGCCGTCAACGACTACGCCTGCACGGTGCTCGGCTACTCGCGCGAGGAGCTGCTCGGCATGTCCGTCCCGGACGTGACCGTGGGGCCCGGCGTGCAGAAGACGTACCGCGCGTTCCTCCGCGCGGGCGAGATGGCGGGCACCGTCGTGCTCCGCCACCGGGACGGCACCGAGCTCCCCTTCGCCTACCGCGCGCGCGAGACGACCGTCGCCGGCATGACGCTGTACGTGTCGGCCGGCTGGATCGAGCCGGCCTAGACGCGGGCGGCGGAGACGGCCACGCCGCTGCGGGCGCGACGGCGGTCGAGCGCGGCGCCGACGAAGTCGCGGAACAGCGGCGCCGGCCGTGTCGGGCGCGACTTGAACTCGGGGTGGAACTGGCTCGCCACGAACCACGGGTGGTCCGGCAGCTCGACGATCTCCACGAGCCGCCCCTCCTGGAAGGTGCCGGAGACGACGAGCCCGGCGTCGACGAGCCGCGGGCGGTACTGGTTGTTCACCTCGTAGCGGTGCCGGTGCCGCTCGTGGACGACCGGCTCGCCGTACGTCTCGCGCGTGCGCGTGCCCTCGGCGAGCTCGACGGCCTGCGCGCCGAGGCGCATGGTGCCGCCCAGGTCCTCGATCTCCTTCTGCTCCGGCAGCAGGTCGATCACCGGGTACGGCGTCTCGGGGTCCATCTCGGTCGAGTTGGCGCCGTCCATCCCGGCGACGTGCCGCGCGAACTCCGAGACCGCGACGTGCATCCCCAGGCAGATCCCGAGGTACGGGATCTCCCGCTCGCGCGCGACCCGGCAGGCGAGGATCTTCCCCTCCCAGCCGCGCGAGCCGAAGCCGCCGGGGACGAGCACGCCGTCGACGGCCTCGAGCGTCTCGACCGCCTCCTCGAGCGACATCCCCTCCGCGTCGACCCAGCGCACGCGCACGCGGCAGCCGTGGTGGACGCCCGCGTGCTTGAGCGCCTCGTGCACCGACAGGTACGCGTCGTGGAGCTTCACGTACTTGCCGACGAGGGCGATCTCGACCTCCTCGGTGCGCCCGTGGATCCGCTCGGTCAGCTCCGCCCACTCGCCCAGGTCGGCCGGGGCGGCGGGCAGCCCGAGCTGGCGGCAGACGAGCGTGTCGAGCCCTTCCGCCTGGAGCTCCTGCGGGACGAGGTACACGTCCGGGACGTCGCGGTTCGAGATCACCGCCTCCTCGTCGACGTCGGCGAAGAGCGCGATCTTGTCGCGGATGTCGCGCGACAGCTCGTCCCGCGAGCGGCAGACGACGATGTCGGGATGGATCCCGATGCGGCGCAGCTCGTTCACCGAGTGCTGCGTGGGCTTCGTCTTCAGCTCGCCCGCCGCCTCGATGTACGGGACGAGCGTGACGTGGAGGTAGAGCACGTTCTCGGGCCCGACCTCCCGGCGGAACTGCCGGATCGCCTCGAGGAACGGGAGCGACTCGATGTCGCCGACGGTGCCGCCGATCTCGGTGATGACCACGTCGGACGGGGTCGCCTCGCCGACGCGGCGGATGCGGTCCTTGATCTCGTTCGTGATGTGCGGGATCACCTGCACGGTGGAGCCGAGGTACTCGCCCTTCCGCTCCTTGCGCAGCACCGAGTACCAGATGCCGCCGGCGGTGTGGTTCGAGTTCCGCGAGTGGTTCTCGTCGATGAACCGCTCGTAGTGGCCGATGTCGAGGTCGGTCTCGGCCCCGTCCTCGGTGACGAACACCTCGCCGTGCTGGAACGGGCTCATCGTCCCCGGGTCGACGTTCAGGTACGGGTCGAACTTCTGCACCTGGACGCGGAGGCCGCGCGACTTCAGCAGCCGCCCGAGCGACGCGGCGACGATCCCCTTGCCGAGGGACGAGACGACGCCGCCGGTGACGAAGACGTACTTCGTCGGCGTCGCCGCGCTCACGCCCGGCGCCCCAGCGCGTCCAGCTCGCGAAGCCCCGGCGTCCGCTCGATCGCGGCTCCGAGGGAGCGGCGCTCGCCGGCGAGGGTGAGGGCCGCGAGCGCTCCGATCGCGATCCAGCGGCTCCTCTCCGTGAGGCGACTCACGGAACTCAACCCTAGCAGCGCGCCCAGACCGTTCGACCCCGCGTCCCCCAGCATCCCCATCTCGCGGAGATCGTAGGGAAGGAGGAGGACGGCGACGCCGAGCGGCGCGCGCGCCGCCGCCGCCGCCGCGAGATACGCCTTCAGCGCGCGCCCCGGACGCGTGTCGAGCTGGTTGAGCGCGTTGGCGGCGAGGCCGACGAGGAGCGCCCCGGAGAGGCTCCGCGTGCGAAGGAGCGCGACCCCCGGGATCCCCACGAGCTTGAGCACCCCGGTGGTGCGCCCCGCCCGCAGGTGCGCGCGGAAGCCGCGCTCCGGGCCGCTCCAGAGGTCGTCGGCCAGGCCGATCGCGACCACGGCGGCGACGGCCGGATCGGGGCGCAACCCCACGACCCAGCCGACGAGCGGGAGCCGGGCGCCGCGGAAGTTGACGGCCAGCGGGCCGCAGCCGAGCGCGATCTCCACGAGCTGGCGGCCGCGGTGGAGGAAGCCGCCGAGGTCGCGGCCGGTCGCGCGGTGCTCGAGCGCGAGCTCCACCTCCTCGACTCGCAGCCCCGCCCGGAGCGCGTCGACGGTCAGCCGCACGTCGCAGCCGAAGCCGGGCGCGAGCGGGAACGCGGCCGCGCGCGCCGCCGGCGACAGCGCGCGCTGCCCCGACAACGGCTCGCGCGCCTCGGCGCCGCCGAGGAGACGGACGAGGGCGCGGCCGAGGCCCTTGGCGAGCCCGAAGCCGCCGCCCTGCTTCCGTGCGAAGGCGGCGACGGCGACGTCCGCATCCGCGTCGAGGAGCGGCCGCAGGTCCCCCCGCAGGTCGGCGTCGGCGAGCAGCAGGCGGCCCGGGGGCGCCGCACGCTCGGCGGCCGACAGCGCCTGCCCCTTGCCGCGGCGCGGGAGCCGCAGCACGACGGCGCCCGCCGCCTCCGCCTCCTCCGCCGTCGCGTCGCGCGAGCCGTCGTCGGCGACGAGCACCTCGGCCTCGGGGAAGGCGTCGCGCAGCGCGCGCACCGTCGCGCCGACCCGGCCCGCCTCGTCGCGGGCGGGAACGAGGATCGTCAGCGGCTCCGTCACTCGTCGGCGGGCGGCGCCGGCTCGGCCGGCTCCACCGGCGGCAGCGTCGCGTCCGCCTCCTCGCCCAGGCCGTAGTGGCCGGCCGGCCCGCCGGCGAGGAGCAGGACGAGCGCCACCCGCCCGATCGCGTGGTCGACGTTGTCGACGCTCGACAGGCTCGTGCGGCGGAAGTCCTCGATCGTCGACGGCTCCGTGCCGGCGCGCTCGACCGCGACGGCGGGCACGTCCGCCGCGAGGCCCGAGTACAGCCCCTCCAGGAACGCCGCGGTGTCGTCGTCGAGCTCCTCCTCGTGCGGGGCGCGCGCGACGACCACGGCGTCGGCCGGCACGTTGTCGCGGCCGCTCCGCTCGACGACGAGCTGCGTCGCGAGCGCGTCCCAGTAGGGCGTGTCGCCGCCGGCGACGAGCTCCTCGCCGAGCCGCCGCCCGAGGTCTCCCAGGCGCTCCTCGCCCGCGAGCTCCGCCAGCTCCTCGTCGCCGGCGAGCATCCGCTCGAGCGCCTCGGCCTCGACCGGCATCGCGAGCACGCGGAGCCGCACGGGGCTGCCGCCCGCCTGCGTGACCGCGTCCACGATCGCCGAGCGCGTCGCGGCCGCGCCCTCGTGCGCCCCCACGAAGACGATGAGGACGTTGCGCCCCTCGAGGCGTCCGTTCATCACCGCCTCGTAGGACTCCTGGACGAACGCGACCGCCGCCTCCTGCTCGCCCCTGCGGGCGCGCGCCGCTTCGAGCTGGCTCTCGAGCCGCGCGATCTCGCCGCTGAGGCGGATGCGCTCCGCCTCCTCGAGCACGCCGCGCCCCGAGATGCCGACGCCGATGAGGATCCCCAGCACGAGCGCGATGAACACCGCCGCGAGCGAGACGACGTGGTAGCGGAAGTCGAACATCCCGCGCGAACCTAGCCGGTCAGAGGCCGAGCAGGTCGCGCAGCCACATCCCGAGCGCCTCGAAGAGGCCGCGCAGGGCGGGCGAGACGAGCACGGCGGCGACGATCGCGGCGAGCCCGGCGAGGGCCATCAGGACGAGCGGCCAGACGCCGACGCGGCGGCTGACGAGGCGCGAGACGCCCTTCGCGTCGACGAGGATCTCCCCCACCTTCAGCCGCGTGACGAAGGTCGAGGACATGCCCGCGCGGTTGCGCTCGAGGAACTCGATCAGGTTGAGATGGGTGCCGACGGCGACGATCAGCTCGGCGCCCTTCTCGTAGGCGAGCAGCAGCGCGACGTCCTCGCTGATCCCGGGCGCGGCCACGGTCACGTACTCGACGCCGAGGCGCTCGAGCCGCTCCGCCCCCGGCGCGTCCCCGCTCGCGTAGGCGTGGACGACGACGTCGCGCCCCGCGCGCAGCGCCTCGTCGGAGACGGAGTCCATGTCGCCCACGATCACGTCCGGCCGCCACCCGGCCTCGAGGAGCGCGTCGGCACCGCCGTCGACGGCGACGAGCACCGGCTTGAAGTCGCGGACGTACGGCCGCACCATCCGCAGGTCGTCCCGGTGGCCGGGGCCGCGCGCGACCACGAGCGCGTGGCGGTCCCGGAACCGCGTTCGCAGCGGCGGGAAGTCGATCCCCTCCGAGAGCAGCCGCCCCTCCTCGCGCAGGTACTGGAGGGTGTTCTCCGCGAACCCCTCGAGCGCCTCGGTCACGCGCGCGCGCTGCTCGGTGAGCGCCGCGGCGAGCTCGCTCTCGCTCAGCGCCCGGCCGCTCGCGACGCAGGTGCCGTTGCGGAAGAGGCTCGAGCCGCGGACGGTGAGGATCTCGCCGTCGCCGACGGTGTCGAACAGGTCGGCGCCGGGCGCCTCGATCAGCCGGACGCCGCCGCGGACGAGCAGCAGCGGCCCCGGGTTCGGGAACCGGCCCGTCTGCGACTCGCCGACGTTGACGACGACGCGGACGCCCGACGCCACGAGCTCCTCGGCCGAGACGCGGTCGATGTCGGTGTGGTCGATGATCGCGATGTCGCCGCTCGAGAGCCGCCGGACGAGCTGCTTCGTCCGCCGCCCCAGGCGCGCGGGCCCCGTGACCTCGACGAACGGCGCCGGCCGGCCGCGGGGGACGGAGGTGTCGACGCCGCGCACGGCCTATCCGTTCCCCGCGAGGATGGCGCGGAACTCCTCGCCGCCGAGCATCCGCTCGATCTCGTCGCGCCGCTGCCCGTCGTCGAGCGGCTCGATCCGCGTGTGCGTCGGGTCGCCGGGCACCTTCTCGACCCGGAAGTGGCGGTCGGCGAGCGTCGCGATCTGGGGCAGGTGCGTGATCGTGATCACCTGCGCGCGGGTCGCGAGCCGCTCGAGCGCCGCGCCGACGGCGTTCGCGGTGCGGCCGCCGATCCCCGCGTCGAGCTCGTCGAACACGAGCGTGTGGCCGCCGGCGACGGCCGCGATCGCGAGCGCGATCCGCGACAGCTCGCCGCCCGAGGCGGTGTCGGCGACCGGCGCGAGCGGCAACCCCGGGTTCGGCCGGACGAGGAAGGCGACGGCGTCGGCCCCCGTGGGCGACGCCTCGCGCTCCTGCAGCTCGGCGGCGAACTCGCCCTCCCCCATCGCGAGCCCCGTCAGCTCGGCGGCGACGGCGGCGGCGAACCGAGGCGCGGCCTCGCGACGCGCCGCCCGGAGCTCGCCGGAGACGAAGCGGACGCGCGCCTCGGCCTCCGCGAGCGCGCGCGCCGCCGCCTCGACGGGGTCGTGCCCCTCCGCCAGCGCCTCCAGCTCGAGCCTGGCCTCGGCGGCGCGGGCGAGCAGCTCCTCGTACGC